>Ga0137377_10005187_pt1 | contig 10398 bp, 9 predicted proteins | sample SagtaG_22_FD_104815 | JGI IMG/M metagenome (GOLD analysis project Ga0137377, IMG submission 104815) | Vadose zone soil microbial communities from Sagehorn Ranch, Mendocino, California, USA - Sage2_L_40_16 metaG | ecosystem: Environmental > Terrestrial > Soil > Vadose zone | place: USA... | reverse complement strand
GACGAGACCGCGTGCGTCGAGGCCTTCAACGCGGCGGACCTGGAAGCGGGGGAGCGGAGGCTCCTGAAGGACGCGCGCGCCTGGATGGCCCGGCTGCCCTTCGGGCGGCTCGACGTGCTGGTGGTCGAGGAGATCGGCAAGAACGTCTCCGGCTCCGGCATGGACACCAACGTCATCGGCCGCCCGTCCAATCCCCCCGAGCCGTTCCCGGCCGCTCCCAAGATCCTGTGGATCGTGGCGCTCGACCTCACCGACGAGAGCGAGGGCAACGCCACCGGGATCGGCAACGCCGACTTCACCACCCGGCGCCTCGCCGAGAAGATCGACTGGAAGCCCACCGCGATCAACACCCTCACCGCCTGCGCCCCCAACGGGGCGAAGCTCCCGCTCGTGTTCGACAGCGACCGCGAGGCGGTGGAGAACGCGCTCAACTGCATCGGCCTCACCCCGCCCGAGCAGGCGCGGGTGGTCCGCATCCGGAGCACCCTCGTGCTCGGCGAGATCGAGTGCTCCGAAGCCCTGCTGCCCGAGATCGCCAAGCGCCCGGACCTCGAGGTCGTCGGCCGCGGGCGGCCGCTCCCGTTCGACGCGGCCGGCCGGATCGTCCCGCTGCTCGCTCATTGAGCGGGCGTTCCGCGCCTTGTCGCTTGACACGTGGCGGCCGGGCGGCGTAGAGTCCGCCAACACCCCCTGATCCCGTGTCACGACCCGTTTCCTCAGCGAGGAGGAGCCCCATGGGACCTCACAACCGCCGCCAATTCCTGACCACGACCGGGGCGGGTCTCGCCGGCATCCTCACCACGCGCGTGGCGCCCGCGCGCGGCCAGCAGCGCGAGATCTCGTATCTCTGCTGGAACAACTTCGCCCCCGCGTCCGACAAGAAGCTGGCCGAGATCGGCCAGCGCTTCACCAAGGACACCGGGATCAAGCTCAAGATCGACCACATCTCCCACATGGGGCCGCAGCAGGCCAAGTACGCCTCCGAGGTCCAGACCCAAGCCGGGCACGACATGGTGGAGATGCGGATGCACTTCCCGTGGCTCTACGAGCCGCAGCTCGTGGACGTCTCGGACGTGGTGGGCGAGCTCGAGAAGAAGTACGGCAAGGCGGTCGGCTCCGCCTACGAGGGCGCGCACGTCAACGGGGTCTGGCGCGCGGTGCCCCAGTACCACGGCATGTTCGTGGCCGCCTACCGCGAAGATCTGTTCAAGAAGGCCTCCCTCAAGGTGCCGGACACCTGGGAGGAGCTCTACGTCGTCGGGAAAGAGCTGAAGAAGATGGGCAACCCGGTCGGCATCCCCATCAGCCAGAACTACGACTCGATCTCGACCGCGGGCCCGGTGCTGTGGTCGTTCGGCGGCATGGAGGTGGACAAGGACGGCAAGACGGTGAAGATCAACTCGCCGGCCACCGTGCAGACCGTCGAGTGGTACAAGAAGATGTTCAAGGACTGCATGGAGCCCGAGGTGCTGTCCTGGTCGGACGCGAGCAACAACGAGTCGCTCCAGCAGGGCAAGGCGGGCTGGATCCACAACCCGGTCTCCGCCTACATCGTGGCCAAGCAGCGGAAGCTGGTCACCGCCGATCTCATCAACCACCACCGGAGCCTGGGCGGACCCGGCGGACGGCACGAGACCGATACCCCGCGGCACATCGGGATCTGGAAGTTCTCCAAGAACGTCGACGCCTCCAAGGAGTGGATCCGCTATCTCCTCGGCAAGCGCGAGGTCTACGACGAGTACATCATGTCGGGTGACGCCTTCAACCTGCCCGCCTACGAGAAGCTCCAGGACCACCCGGTGCTCCGGACGGATCCCAAGTACGCGCCGCTCAGGGGTGAGGGAGTGCAGTACCACACGTACGGCTGGCCGGCTCCCGCGTCGGATCGGGTGCAGCTGATCACCAACTCGTACATCCTGCCGAACATGCTCGCCAAGGCGGTGACCGGCACCTCGACCAAGGACGCGATCGCCTGGGCCGAGAACGAGATGAAGAAGATCATCGCAGGGTAGCAGCAGGGTGAGGTGAAGCCGAAGGCGAGCCGAACGCATTCCAAGAAAAGGGGTCAGGGCGGAGTGCACGTGACGGGAAGACCCGAACGCATTCGAAAGAGGGGCCAGGGCAGGGTGCACATGGCGGGTAGAGTCGAACGCACATGAAAAGGGGGTCAGGGTAGCGAGCGCATGGCGGTCAGAGCGGACCAAATTCCGGTAGGCCGTGCCCGTCCGCTGACCGCGCGCGTCCGCGGATGGCTCGACCGCGAGTCCGTCCTGGGGCCGGTCTTCGTCAGTCCGGCCCTCATCCTGCTGGTGCTGCTGGTGGCCTACCCGTTCGTCATGGCGCTCTACTTCGCCATGTCGAACGCGTTCATCGGCCGGCCCAGCGAGTTCATCGGCTTCCGCAACTTCATCCGCCTCTGGGACAGCGACGCATTCCGCCAGACCTTCCAGAACGCGTTCGTGTTCACCAGCATCGCGGTGGCCTTCAAGGTCGTGCTCGGCATCATCCTGGCCCTTCTCCTGAACGAGCAGCTCTGGTTCAAGCGGATGATCCGCGGCGCGGTGCTGCTGCCCTGGGTCATTCCCACCGCGCTCTCCACCCTCGGCTGGTGGTGGATGTTCAACTCGCTCTACAGCGTGGTGAACTGGACGGGCCTGGCGCTCGGGCTCATGGATCCCCCCGGGCCGAACTGGCTGGGGCAGAGATACTACGCGATGGCGGCGGTGATCATCGTCAACGTGTGGCGCGGACTGCCGTTCTTCGCCATCACTATCCTCGCCGGGCTGGTCGCGATCCCCAAGGAGATCTACGAGGCCGCCCACGCCGACGGGGCGGGAGCGGGCGCGCGCTTCTGGCACATCACGCTGCCGATGCTCAAGCCGGTCCTCGCGGTGGTGGTGCTCTTCTCCACCATCTTCACGTTCAGCGACTTCAACATCGTGTACGTACTCACCCACGGCGGACCCATCAACTCCACCCACCTGTTCGCGACGCTCTCCCGCATGCTCGTGATCGATGTGGGGCGGCTCGGCGAAGGCGCCGCGGTCTCGCTCTACCTCTTCCCGCTGCTGGTCTTCGTCGTCTGGGCCCAGCTCCGCTTCGTGCGAAAGCATGCGAACTGACGCCACGTCGGTCGCCCCATGACGGTGGCCCGGCGGCCGCTGATGCGGCGCGTGGCCATCCATCTGGGCCTGCTGCCGTTCCTGATCTTTGCCCTGTTCCCCTTCTATCACATGACCCTGACGTCCCTGAAGCAGGACCGCGAGCTCTACGACCGTTTCGCGATCCCGCTGATCATCACCCAGGGGCCGACCCTCGAGCACTACACCAAGCTCCTCTGGGACACCGAGTTCCTGACCTGGACGAAGAACAGCCTGGTGGTGACCATCCTCGCCACCGCGATCTCGGTCGTCATCGGGACCATCGCCGCCTACGCGCTGGCCCGGATGCGGTTCTTCGGGGTCGGGGCCTTCGGCACCGGGATCTTCGTGACGTACCTGGTGCCGACCTCGCTGCTCTTCCTGCCGCTGGCGCAAGTGGTGAACTGGATCGGCCTCGCCGATTCCAAGTGGGCCCTCGTGCTCACGTACCCCACCTTCCTGGTGCCGTTCTGCACCTGGCTCCTCATGGGCTACTTCCGCACCGTGCCCAAGGAAGTGGAGGAGTGCGCGATGGTGGACGGGGCCACGCGAGTGCAGGCGCTGCTCCGCATCGTCCTGCCGATCGCCATCCCCGGGCTGGTCTGCGCGATCTTGTTCGCCTTCACGCTTTCCTGGAACGAGTTCATCTACGCGCTGACCTTCACCTCCTCGTCGGACCAGATCACCGCCAGCGTCGGAGTGACCAGCGAGCTGATCCGGGGCGACATCTACTTCTGGGGCTCCCTGATGGCGGGGGCGGTCCTGGGGTCGGTGCCGATCGTCATCCTCTACGTCTTCTTCCTCGACTACTACGTCTCGGGGCTGACCGCCGGCGCCGTGAAGTAGGCCGGCCGCGCGGCGGTCAGCGCGCGGCGGCTCCCCCGCGCTGACGCTGGCGCGCCACCTCGACCAGGGCGGGCAGGATGGAGAGGACGATGATCGCGAAGATCACGAGCGAGAAGTTGCGCCGCACCACCGGGATGTTGCCGAAGAGATAGCCCCCCGTCACCAGGATCACGATCCAGCCCACGCCCCCCGCCACGTTGTAGAAGAGGAAGCGCGCGTAGCGCATCTGCCCGATCCCGGCCACGAACGGCGCGAAGGTCCGCACGATGGGGACGAACCGGGCGATCACGATGGTCTTGGCCCCGTAGCGCTCGTAGAACTCGCGGGTGCGCTCGAGATGGCGGCGGTTCAGGAAGCGCGACTCCTCGTGGAAGACGCGCGGGCCGAGCTGGGCGCCGATCGCGTAGTTGACGCTGTCGCCCAGGATCGCGGCCACGCTCAGCAGCCCGATCACCAGGGCCAGGTCCAGCGCGCCGAGCGCGGCGAAGGTGCCGACCGCGAAGAGCAGCGAGTCGCCGGGCAGGAACGGGGTGACCACCAGCCCGGTCTCGCAGAAGACGATCAGGAAGAGGATCAGGTAGGTCCAGATCCCGTACTGCTGGATCACCTCGCTCAGGTGCCGATCGAGATGCACCAGGACGTCGACCAGCATCCAGAGCAGGTCCATGGCCGGATCATTGTACCCGGCCTGACCGAATTCACGGCAGCGGTTGCCTCTCGAATAGGCGTCGCGCCCGCACGAGGGCGGCCCGGCCCGCGCGAGACGGTGGTCCACGCGGCTTCCCGGTGCGCCGCGCAGAGGCAGGAACTGGCACACCGGTTGCTGGGGCCCAGGAGGGCGCGACGTGAGCGTGTGCTTCGACCCGGCAAAGCTGACCGGCAAATCCTGCCTGATGGTGGGGGGCGGGGCCATGGCCGCGCGAGTCCTCGGCCCGCTGCTGGAGGCGGGGGCCCGCCTCACGGTGGTGAGCCCGGTCCTGGCGCCCGCGGTGCTCGACGTGGCCCGCGACGGGCGGCTCCGCTGGTGGCCGCGCGAGTACCTGCGGGGCGACGTGGCGGGGTTCGCTCTCGTCGTGGTGGCGACCGACGACGACTCCGTCAACGCGCAGGCCGCCGCCGAGGCCCGCGCGCGATCGGTCGAGGTCGTCGGCGAGCGCCTGGCGGTCTGAGCCGCCGGGCCCGACCGGGCTACGCGGGCGACGGGTAGAGGTGGCAGGAGACCCGCCGCCCCTCGGCCTCGCGGAGCGCCGGCTCCTCGGTCGAGCAGCGGGGCATCGCGTGCGGGCAGCGCGGGTGGAAGCGGCAGGCGAGCGGCGGGTTGAGCGGGCTCGGCACTTCACCGGTGAGCACCAGCTCCTCGCGCTGCTCCGAGGGATGCGACGGGAGCGCCGCCGCGAAGAGGGCCTGGGTGTAGGGGTGCCGCGGCCGGGTCGCCACGGTGGCCGCGTCGCCGATCTCCACGATCTGGCCCAGGTACATCACCGCGATGGTGTGGCTCATGTGGGCCACCGCGGCGAGGTCGTGGGCGATGAAGAGGTAGGAGAGCCCGAGCTGGGTCTGCAGGTCGCGCAGCAGGTTCAGGATCTGGGCCCGGATCGACACGTCGAGCGCGGAGACCGGCTCGTCGAGCACCACCAGCCGGGGCGACACCGCGAGCGACCGCGCGATCGCGATGCGCTGCCGCTGCCCGCCCGAGAACTCGTGCGGGAAGAGCTTGGCCGAGCGCTCTGGGAGGCCCACCAGGTCGATCAGCCGCGCGATCCGCTTGTCGACCTCCGCCGAGTCGAGACGCTCGTGGGTGATCAGCGGCTCCGCGATGATGGCGTCCACCCGCATGCGCGGGTTGAGCGAGGCGAACGGGTCCTGGAACACGGCCTGGACCGCCTTCCGGTACTGCATGACCTCGCGCCCCTCGAGGCCGCTGATGTCCTGCCCGTCGAAGAGCAGCGCGCCGCCGGTCGGGTTCTCGAGCCGCAGCACCAGCTTGGCGGTGGTGGTCTTTCCGCACCCGGACTCGCCGACCAGGCCGAGGGTCTTGCCGGTGCCGATCGAGAACGTCACCCCGTCCACCGCGCGCACCACCCCGAGCGGCTTGGCGAGGAACCCGCGGCGCACCGGGAAGTGCTTGGTGAGGTTGCGCGCCTCGAACAGCGGGGGCCGGTCGGTCATCGCGCGGAAGCAGTGGGGACGGCGGCCGGGACGTTGAGCCAGCAGCGCGCGGTGTGGCTCGGCCCGAGGGCGGTCTCGGGCGGCGCCTCCTCGCGGCAGCGCGACATGGCTTGAGGGCAGCGGGGGTGGAAGGCGCATCCCCCGGGCGGCGCGGCGAGGTCCGGCGGCTGACCCTCGATCGCGGTGAGCCGCTCCCGGCCGTCGCCCATCCGCGGGATCGACTCCAGCAGGGCGCGGGTGTAGGGATGGGCGGGCGCGTCGAAGATGCGCGTGACCGGGCCCCACTCCACCAGGCGTCCCGCGTACATCACCGCCACCTGGTCGCACATCTTGGCCACGATGCCCAGGTTGTGGGTGATGAAGATCAGGGCCAGCTGGCGCTCGCGCTGCAGGTCCCGGAGCAGGTTCAGGTACTGGGCCTGGATCGTGAGGTCGAGGCTCGTGGTGGGCTCGTCCGCGATCAGCAGCCGGGGCGCGCAGGAGATCGCGATGGCCCCCACGATGCGCTGGCGCATGCCGCCCGACATCTGGTGCGGGTACTCGCGCACCCGCGACTCGGGGGCGGAGATGCGGACCGCCTTCAGGAGGTCGGTGGCGCGGCGCCACGCGGAGCGCCGGCCCACGCCCTCGTGGACGCGCAGGGGCTCCGAGACCTGGTCGCCGATCGTGAACAGGGGATTCAGCGACGCCATCGGGTCCTGCAGGATCATCGCGATGCGCTTGCCGCGCACCCGGCGCATCTCCACGTCGGACTTCGCGAGCAGGTCCTCGCCCTCGAAGAGGATCTCGCCCGCGACGATCTTGGCCGCGGGGGGCAGCAGGCGCAGGATGGTGAGCGCGAGCGTGCTCTTGCCCGAGCCGGACTCGCCCACGATGCCGAGCGTGCTGCCCGGGGCCAGGGTGAGCGAGACCTCGTCCACCGCGCGCACCACGCGGGTCCCGCGCGCGCTCACGTAGTGGGTCGAGAGACCCTTCAACTCGAGGAGCGGCGCGTCGCTCACAGCTGGCGGAGCTGCGGGTCGAGCTTCACGCGGAGCCAGTCACCCAGGAGATTGGCGGACAGCACCATCAGCATGATGCAGCAACCCGGGAGCACGGTGAGCCACCAGTACCCCGCCATCAGGCCCTTCTTGCCGTCGGCGAGCATGAGCCCCCACGCGGGCTTGGGCGGGGGCACCCCGACGCCCAGGAAGGAGAGCGCGGCCTCGGTCACCACCACCACCCCCAGCATGAGGGTGCCCAGCACGATGGCCGAGTTGAGGACGTTGGGCAGGATGTGGCGCTTCATGATCGTGCGCTTGGAGCACCCGGCCACGATGGCGAGGCGGACGAAGTCGCGCTCCTTGAGGGAGAGCACCTCGCCGCGGATCACCCGCGCGTAGCGTGTCCAGTACACGAGGCCGAGGATGATCACGATGTTCATCTCGCTCGGGCCCACCACCGCGGCGAGGAAGATCGCGTAGGTCAGCGCGGGAATGGCGAGCCAGGCGTCGGTGACCCGCATGATGACTTGGTCCACCCAGCCCCCCAGGTAGCCGGACAGGATGCCGAGGCCGGTGCCGACGACGCCCGCGAACAGCACCGCGGTGAAGCCCACCACGATCGAGACGCGCGCGCCGAAGATCAGCCGCGAGAGCACGTCGCGCCCGAGGTGATCGCTGCCCAGGATGAACTTCTCGCTCCCGCCCTGCTGCCAGAACGGGGGACGGAAGCGCTCCCCCAGGCTGCCCACCTCCGGATCATGGGGCGCGAGCACGTTGGCAAAGATCGCGGCGAACAGCAGCAACCCCAGGATCGACATCGGGATCAGGGGGAAGCCCTCGCTCCGGAAGGAGGAGAGGCGCCAGGCGACGGTGAGCGCGGCCGAGCGGCTGGTCATCGTTCGAGCCGGATGCGCGGATCGATCACCGCGTAGAGAACGTCCACGAGCAGGTTCACGATCACGATCATGAAGCCTCCCAGGATGACGGTGGCCTGAACCACCGGAAAGTCGCGGAATGCGATGCCCTCGGCGAGCAGGCGACCGACGCCGGGCCAGGCGAACACCGTCTCCACCACCACCGCCACGTTCACCATGATGACCAGGTTGATCCCGGCCAGGGTCAGCACCGGAATCAGCGCGTTCTTGAACGCGTGCTTGCCGATCACCAGCGCCTCGGGCAGTCCCTTCAGGCGCGCCAGCTTCACGTACTCCGAGCCCAGCACGTCCAGCATGGAGGACCGGGTGAGCCGCATGTGGGCGGCCGCGAAGTACCAGCCGAGCGCGAAGGCGGGCATGACCACGTGGGCGGCCGAGCCCGAGCCGGAGGACGGGAGCCAGCCCAGGTAGACCGAGAAGAACAGGATCAGCAGCAGGCCCACCCAGAAGGAGGGCAGGGAGAGGCCCAGCAGGGCGAAGACCTTCCCGGCGCTGTCCCACCAGCGATTCACCCGCACCGCCGCGATGATACCGGTCGGGATGCCGATCACCAGCGAGAAGGCCATCGCGGCGGCGGCGAGGAGGAGCGAATTCGGCAGGCGCGAGAGGTACAGCTCGAGCACCGGCATGCGGTAGTAGAACGAGTGGCCGAGGTCGCCCCGCAGCAGGCTCACCGCGAAGTGGCCGTACTGCACCCAGAGCGGGCGGTCGAGGCCGAACTGGGTGCGGATGGCGTCGATGTCGGCCTGGCTCGCACCCGGCTCCACCAACAGGACCGCGGGGTCGCCGGTCACGCGCACGAACAGGAAGATGGTGACCGAGAGCAGCACCAGCGAGATGAGGGCGTAGCCGACGCGCTTGAGGATGTAGCGCTTCACGGCCGCTTGAGCCTCAGGTCCTCGTAGGGGGCCGAGTAGGCGTGGTTGGCGATCAGCCCGAGGCCGTGCACCTCGAGGCGCGGGCCCACCCCGTTCAGGAAGGCGGGCTCGATCACCGGGCCGAACATGACCTTCTCGTGGATGAGCTGCTGCATCTTGTGGAGGATCTGCTGCCGCACCCGCGGGTTCATCTCGTTGGCCTGCTCGCCGTAGAGGCCGTCGATGTCCGGATACGCGCCGTAGGCATAGCGGCCGCCGGTGACCGCGTACTGCTCGAGCCGGGTGGGGGCGTTGCCGGGCGCGCCGCTGCCGCTGAGGATGACCCCGCGGAGCTTCTTCTCGCCGTACTCCTTGAAGAAGGCGGCCCGCTCCATCGGGCGCAGGCGCACCCGGATGCCGATCTGCTGCAGGTAGTTGGCCACCGGCTCGCCGATGGCCACCCCGTAGATCGTGTCCCCCGAGAGATCGCCGCTCTCGAAGCCGTTCGGATAACCCGCCTCGGCGAGCAGGGCGCGGGCACGCTTCGGGTCGTAGGGATAGGGCGGCGGGCTCCAGAAGTACTCCATGCCCTGCGGGATGAACGAGTAGGAGAGCTTGGAGAGGCCCAGGTAGACGGCCTGGTTGATGCCGGACCGGTCGATCGCCAGGTTGGCGGCCAGGCGCACCCGGCGATCGTGCCACGGCGACTTCGGGTCCCACTGGTCGGGGAAGACGAGCCAGGTGGTGAACAGGAAATAGGTCGGCACCAGGCGGAGGGCGGGGGTGCGCTTGACCTCCTCGGCCAGGGGGCCGGTGATCGAGTAGGCCACGTCCACCTCGCCGCGCGTGAGCGCGGCCAGGCGCGTCGACTCGTCGGGGATCGTGCGGAGCACGAGGGTCTTCACCGCGGGGGATTTCCGCCAGTACGCCTCGTGGGCCTCGAGCGTCAGCTCCACGCCCGGCTTGAACGCGACGAACTTGTACGGCCCGGCGCCCACCGGGGCCTTCTTGAAGCCCTCCTCGCCCACCTGCTCCACGTACTTCTTCGGCACGATCCAGGCCGCGCCGGTGGCCGGGGTCGCGTAGAAGGCCAGGAAGTCCGGCCAGGGCTGCTTGAGAGTGAACCGGATCCGCAGGGGGTCCAGCACCTCGACCTTGGCCACCTTGCTCTTGAGCAGGGTCGCGCTCGCGCCCCGGTAGCGATCGAAGGAGAACTTCACGTCCTCCGCGGTCATGACCTCGCCGTTGTGGAAGCGGACGTTCTTGCGGAGCACGAACTCGTAGACCAGGCCGTCCTTCGACGCGGTCCACGACTCGGCCAGGCTCGGGGCCATCGGCTTGCCCGGCATCGGCTTCACCAGGGCGTCGTGCAGCGCGTAGAGGACCATGAAGGGGGTGATGATGCCCGGGGTCTCCGCGGGGTCGAACCAGGTCGGAGCCAGGGTGATGTGGACCGCCCACGTGGCCT
>Ga0137377_10005181_pt1 | contig 10405 bp, 7 predicted proteins | sample SagtaG_22_FD_104815 | JGI IMG/M metagenome (GOLD analysis project Ga0137377, IMG submission 104815) | Vadose zone soil microbial communities from Sagehorn Ranch, Mendocino, California, USA - Sage2_L_40_16 metaG | ecosystem: Environmental > Terrestrial > Soil > Vadose zone | place: USA... | reverse complement strand
CCTGCTAACAGAAACGGAAAAGTCTGGCTATTGGCGGTGCTCCCCATGAAAGCAATCAGTGGCAGTTGATCATAGAAACCGAACCCCCCTCGGACTGACGTCTTCCCATTGCTTTGAGGATCCCATGCGAACCCAACGCGCGGGTCGAAGTCACGTAGGCTGTTATTCCTAAACAACCCATTGGTCTGGGCATTGCAGACGACAGCGCCGGTAGAGTCCTTGAACTGTTGTCCGCAAAGAGGGAGCTGTGTGCCGGTGGTGTCGAATATGCTCGGTAAAGTGGCATTTCTCCCCTGGGGGTCGTTCGGGACCGTAGTCGGTTCGTAGCGCAGTCCAAGGTTGATGGTGAGGTTCGGACGAAACTTCCAGTCGTCCTGGAAGTACACCCCGAAGATCGTTTGGCGAGGCGAAGAGGGGGCAGTTTTGCCGGGGAGATCCGTGGAGATTTTCTGCGTTCCGGAAGCCCCTGAACAGTTCACGGTAACGGTCGAGCCACAGTCATGCAGAAAATCCTCCATCGTCGCGAACTGGAAAACCCCGCCCGGACGTGGAGATCTGAGTACATTGAGCTGATCTCGCTCCACATCCACACCGAACTTAAAGGAGTGTTTTCCCTTGGTCCAAAACGCGTCGTCATACACTTGATACGTGTTCCAGCTGTTCTTTTGTGGGTTGTATGAGGTCAGACCGCCCGTAAAAAGCGGATTGCCATTTTCAAAGATCTGGGGCGCGTCGAGGCCGGGGAAAGCCCCGAAAGTCGTGTCCGATGTGGCCGGATTGATGGCCGTTGCACCCGCAGGTCCTCCCTGGAAGTCCCGGTGGAAACCGAAACGGATGGAATTGACCAAGGCCGTGCCGAACGAATGAGTCTCCGCAATCGTCGCAAAGGTGCTGCTGGTTGCCGTGCTGACGATCTTATTGTTGTATTCATCGGGCGTGTTGGTACTGGCTTTATCGCGGAAAAACGTTCCGCTGAGACTGTCATTGTCAGAGATTTTGTGATCGGCGCGGATAATATAATAGTCTTCGGTGCTTACTTGATTCGCTCCAAACGTGCAAAAATCCGTATCGCCCCCGCTAGGCACGATGCTGCAAACCTGTTTGCCATTGAGGGAGCCACCGATGGGGAAAAAAGCAGTCAAATACGGGGCGATGGCGGGGTCCGCGCCAGCGGCTGCAGCTGCCGACGGAATGGGACTGCTGTTCGACAGACCTTTCGACTGGCGCAAGCCTTCATAGTCGCCAAAGATAAAAGTTTTGTTCTTAATGATGGGGCCTCCCGCGTCAGCACCAAACTGGTTTCGCCTGAACTGTGGTTTTAGATAATTGCCGGAGCTGTCTTTGGCGTCCCAGTAGTTGGGCGCATCCAGCCAGCTGTTGCGCAGAAATTCGTACGCGGCCCCATGGAATTGGTTGGTACCCGACTTGGTGGTGGCGTTGATGATGCCGCCTGACGCCCGACCATACTCAGTCGAATAGTTAGTCGTCAAGACGGAGAATTCCGCAATCGCATCGACACCTGCATTGGCGCCCAACACGTTGCCGGGGCCGCCGTTCGCTGGGTCGTTAATGCTGATGCCGTCAACGCGATAATTGTTTTGCTGCGGGCGAGAGCCGGAAATCGACAGCTGGAGTCCATAGCCCCGGGTAAATCTGTCGCGACTCTGGACGTCAGGCTGAGTATGGAGCTGATAAACGCCGGGCTGAAGGTTTGCCAAGTCACTCCACGAACGGCCGTTGAGAGGGAGATCTTTAATCGTCGTTTCATCTGTAATCGCGCCGACTTCCGCGTTGGTTAGGTTAATGGAGGGAGCCTCGGCGGTAACTTCAACGGTTTGTGTCGACTGACCAACCTGCATGGTCAGATTCAAAGTTTGCGTGCCACCTACCGTCAAAGTGATGCCGGACTGCACGGCAGTCGCAAATCCCGGTGCCGTGAAGGTAACACTGTAACTGCCGGGTTGTAGGTTTGGCGCGGAGTAGATTCCATTCGCATTCGTTGAAACAGTTCGCGTGTCGGCAGTCGCCGTGTTTTTGATCGAGACTTCCGCGTTGGTAACCACGCCCCCGGACTGGTCCGTAACTGTCCCTGAGATCGTGGCACCAATCGCTTGAGCGGCGAGTCGCAGCGGCGTGCTGATACCGAACATAAGCGCTATCGTGGCCGCAAGATGCAGCCAAATTCTCTTCCTACCCGGAACATTATTTCGCATCTGATTTCTCCTCACCACCCCATTGAATTTGTTCTTCCAACTCCACACAAGGCGCCAAAGAATATCCTTAGGTCGCCTTCCCCCCACTTCCCAGAAACCTCGTAGTGACTCAGTTCGGTTTTGGACGGAACAACGGCTGCCCGCCCTAAAATCGGGCGGCCCCTACAAGACCCAATACGAACAAAGCAAAAAGGGCTTGTAGCGGGCGTTCCGTCCCGAATTTTTCGGAACGGAACGGGCGCATTCAGGCTCAAACTGAGCCACTATCAGAAATCTAGATCGATCACCAAGCTCCAGTCGAAAGCGCACTATCTTTGTATCTTGGTTTCGCGAGTGAAACTCATGACCACACCCCGAGGGGGGGAATTCTGGACGGCAAGTCGGAAGGAGTCAGTGACTAAAGTCACTGCAACTCGGAAAGATTTGAAGGGAAAGGAACTACTGTGATGAGGTCTGCTCGCGCCTTAGACCAGCGAGATCTTTGACGATGATTGTGCGGCCGTTTACCTCCAGAAACCCTTCGGCCTGGAGTTGGCGGAGAGTACGCGACACGAGCTCTCGCACGGTGCCCAATTCGGCCGCCAATTCTTCATGGGTCTTCGTTAGCTCCACATGGAGTTCCTCCGTCGAAGCAGTTCCGCTCGTCTGTGCTAGCCGCAAGACCATGGCGATCAATCGCTGCCTCACTGTCGTGAACGACAGGTCCTGGATGATCCCGATCATGCGTCGCAACCGTGAGCCAACTTCCGCAATCACTTTGAACATCACCTCCGGATGCTCGCGACAAAAATTCTGAAAGTCCGTGCGCGAGATGAAGAGTAGTTCGGCATCTTCCAGCGCAGACGCCGAGGCAGCATGATTGCCCCCCTCAAACACCACTGGGTCACCGAAAGAGCGCCCTGGTCCTCTCACCGCTAGAACTTGTTCGCGACCCGCTGGGGACAGATTGAAAAGACGGATCTTGCCCGTGACCACCATGAAGAGACCTATGCACGAGTCACCTTCGCCAAAAAGTAGCTCACCCCGTTGAAGGTGCTTCTTGCTTACCCGTGTCGCCAAGGCGCGCATCTCTTGCTTCGTGAGATCCGCGAAGTATGGTGTTTTCCTCAACACTGTTTCCATCTTTCCGCTCACTGTCGCGCTCCGTCCATTGCTGGTCTTACCGTAACCGAAAAACCCAATTGAATGGTGAGGACTTCGGAGGCCCTTTGCCATGTCACTTTCATAGCGCTAGGCGAGCCACAAGGAAGAAGCCGACAATGTGCGTGTCTAAACTCGAACCCAGATCACGGGCACGGATCGTGGCAATGACCCTCTCCCTACTGCCTCCCTCAACGTAGTTGATCAAGACTGGTTCGACATTTGGCATCATCGCTTCCTTCCGCTAGAGCGCTCCCAAATACAAGATGAACCGGCGATGCTTTTCGTTTCATTTTAATCATCATCGTGGGGCTGCTTTGATCTTATGACAGTGGTTACTTTGAGAAACGTTCGTAATGCAGGGAGAAATGGGCAGAATAGCGGAGCAAGATTGAACTGACCCTAAATACCTTTCCTCACGGAGTCTGGCGGCCTGGAGAGTACGTGAAGACATTCTTTGTTTCGTCGAAATCGTGAATCTTGGGCAATACCAAGTCACGACAGCATTGGCACCCCCGCTTGTAATGTGCTACGAATTCATTCGAGAAGGCGTGGATGATGCTGGGGCACAAAAGAGAATGCTCAACCGGTAGATAACAGCGGTTTCCGTTTGGAGCCATCAGGGCTCCCTGAATTGCCAATTCAATGTCCATCTCGTCGCCAACGCCTTCGATCAGTCTTTGCAGGTAAGTCATCGAGCGGTTCGTGCCAAGTTTGCAGGACCAGCACTGGTTGCAGGACTCAAGCCACAGGAACTTTGCAAACATGTGCGCTACTCGCACCATGCACGCGGTCTTGTCATACGCGATGAATCCTCCAGAGCCCAGGCCCGATCCGATCGCTCGCATCGAGCTAAAATCCATCGGAGTATCAAGGCCGGATGGCAGAATTATCGGATTGGCTACGCCGGAGAAGAAACCTTTGAATTCGCGACCCGATAGCGGTCCCCCAGCACAGTCATAGATGAGCGTCCGCAACGGGGCGCCCATTGGCAACTCGTAGACGCCTGGGCGCTTTACGTCTTCGCAAACTGTAAAAATCATTGTGCCTGGCGAATCAGGCGTGCCAATAGCACGGAACCAATCGGCACCTCGCTGCAATATGTGCGGAACGTTTGAAAGGGTCTCCACATTGTTCACTACGGTTGGATTTAGCTCCTGAGGGTCGGTGATGAACAGGCCCTTAACGTAAGGAGGGTTGTCTGCTTCTCTCGGCAACGGGTCCCGGCCCTCTATTACTTCCAAGAGCGCTTTCTCTTCGCCGAAGAGATAATCTTCTGGTCCGACCACGAGTTCGATTGGCGTGGGACCCAACGCCTCTCGCCTCGTCATTTCGTCGAGCGCCTGCTTCGTCGCGTTCACTTCTCTGTGGGAACTGGCTTTGATACCCAGGAAGGCTTTCCTGGCCCCGATCGCATAAGCAGCAATTGCGATTCCCTCCAAGAGTTGGTAAGGGTTGTTTCGCATGAGCATGTGGTCTTTGAACGACCCTGGCTCGCCTTCCGATCCGTTGCAAACCAGGTACTTCGTGGGACACGGGTCATACGCTACGCCCGCCCATTTCAAACCAGTGGGGAATCCTCCTCCCCCTCGGCCCCGCAAACCAGACTTCTTGACCTCGGCGATGATCTGCTCGCGCGGCATCGTTAGCGCATTGTTGAGTGCTTGCCCTCCTCCGTCGGCGAAATAGGCATCCACCGATGTAATGGGCTTTTCAGAAAGTAGAACAGTCTGAGTTCCTACCATGTTGACTCACTCTACTTAGAGTACCCGTTGGCCGCTCACCGCAGAAACTGTGAGCAAGGCTGCAATAAGCGTGCTTCCACTCACCGCAGCCACGATGTTCTGTCGCAAACGGTAGCTGAAATCAAGGAATTACGACGACGATTGGATCGATGGTTAACACTGATCAAGGGAGCCGGTCAGTTGCACCCGGCTTATTTGTCAGTGATCCACGTTTGTCTTGATGGCGAATCCTTCGGTTTCGCCAACATGAGGCCACCCTCGTCAAGCACTATTTTTATTACTCTATCTAACCGCGAGCAATGGTCTTTCTGTGGCGGGCTCGATGACATCTGTCACGGAGAAGTGCGGCGTGACAAGAGTCTCGATCATGTCGGATAGGTTGCAGTGCTGAGGAATAACTTCACGCATTGGGGCAAGTTATGCTGATTCCCCGACATTACAGTCGTTTCTTCCACAGTTATAAACGACCCATTGTCATGGAATCGATACGATCCGACTATGAAGCTGCAGCCAAAAGAATTGCTGATGCAACGCCAGGCTCGAGCGACCACGCGACTAGAAATTAGAATGCCTTTACTGATCCTTTTGGCTGGCTAACGGTGAGATTAACCATGAACCCCCAGTCATCTCGACAAAGGAATGCTGACAAACGATGGAAACTCTGGGTCAGCGATTGCAGGTGTGATGTTCACGACGGCGGTTCTAGCCGAACGCAACACATTCGAGTTTCGTAGCCCAGTGAGGGAAAGGAGCATGACGATGCAAGCGAAACCAGCAGGAGAAAAGGAAAATGCAGGCACACCCGTGACATTTGTTCCCGCCGGCATTTTGGAACAAAGGAAGAGCGAGATCCAAAACATGATTGCTCGACGCGCGTATGAACACTTCGAGCATCGCGGCCGTGTCCCCGGTCATGAAATCGAAGATTGGGAGCAAGCGGAAACAGAACTTCTAATCTATCCGTGCCGTCACGATTTGAAGGAATCAGCGGGGGCTATCATTCTTCACGCCGAACTTCCGGGATCTTTCACTGTTGATCAACTCAAAGTGAGTGTGGAACCACGCCGCTTAATGGTGAGTGGTGAGAAAGAAATCAGTGTGCTGTATGGAGATTCGGAAGGTACGCATACAGAACTCCGATCGCAACAGATCTTCCGAGTGCACGACCTTCCGGTGGATGTGGACCCATCCAAGGCGACGGCGACTCTAAAGGGAGCTATGGTTGAGATTGTGCTCCCAAAGGCATCTCCCGCTGACCAGGCAGACTTTTTAATCCAGGCGGAGTGAGAGATTTTTATATCACAGCCATGGGCTGTGGAGATGGATTTGATTCCCAAGGGCTACGAGGTTGAACAATTTGTGACCGATAACGAGAGAGCTGAGTTCTCACGAGGCAACATGACCTTGATAGACGGTCCACGCGAGACAAATGATTCGAAGACCGATGTGCCGGTGGATGAGCCGATTCTACGTCGGTTGTACTCTTACATGCTGAAATGCCGCACAGTGGAAGAACGCATTCGCGTTTTATTTCGGCAGAGTCGGTTCTCCGGCAACTACTTTTCAGCGGTAGGCCAAGAAGCAGCCGAGGTCGGTACGACCGTGGACCTTCTTCCAGAGGACACGATTGCGCCAAGCTTGCTCAGGCATATGCCTTCTAAGCACGCCGCTCGATTCCAAACCCTCCATCTGTTCCTTTGGCTTTTCATCTTTTTCAACAACTTGGGGAGTCTGCTTTTCGCTGAAATCTAACCCCAACGGCATGAAAACATCGGATTCTGGCACAGGGGACAGCACCTGCTTTGCAAGCACGAGCCCGCGTTCCAATGATTCCTTCCTTTACTCTCGCTTTCTAGTGTTTCCAACAATTTCGGGGAATCTGCTTCTCGCTCGAAGTAAGCCCCGAGAGCTCAATTACATAAGGTTTTTGCACCGCGCTGCGATGAAGGTGACATAATCGCACGAACACTGAGGCGAGAATCGCGTGCGCCTCATGGTGTCTGCGGCATGTCTTTGTCCATCAGAACGTCGCCCCTGTATGCAGGCCGATGACAATGACATTGGGAATCTTCCCAGTGCCGCCAGGACGAATTACATACTGCACGTTTGGTCGCACGGAAAGCCAGGTCGCGATTTGAACGTTATAGTCAATTTCCGCGATGCTTTCATATGTTTGAATGCCCACCGAACCCGGCGCGACCACGTTGCGGTCTTGTTGGTATTGGGTTAGACGAGGGTTGATTTGGGCATAGGCAAACAGTACGGAAATGAAATCGGCGTCGCGGTGTTTGAACGTTCCTTGACGGACTCCGCCTGCGGCAACGAAATACCGGTAGATCGCCGTCGCACGATCGGCAATCCCACCTATTGCGCCTATCCTTAAGAACCGCTTAGTGTCGGAAGCGTCCCGCTCAATGACTTGATCCGCCATTCCATACGCCCCGAAACGCCCACTGTGCATTAAGAATGGAGCTCCGGTAAATCCCGCCGAGTGCCCGTGGATATCCTCCAGGACATCGGGTGTATTGGACGAATTGTAGTAGGTTCCAATTTTATAAATACCGGGATATTTTCCAGTACGATTGCCGGGCAGCCATCCAACTTCAAACGGTATCAGGACACCAGTGCTGCTGAAGCTGAGATCTAATCCCTTATCTTTATTTCCTTCGTCGGGATTCGCTTGGTAAAGTCCGGTCTGAACGTAGAACTGCCGCGTCGGGCTCACCCTTACGCGAGCACCCCATTGCCCCACGGGATAGTTGTGTGCCCCGCTATTGGTTGTCATGGGGTTCGGGTGTCCGCAGATGAAGCCATTTTGGAAATCGCAGAAAACCGGCAATGACGCGAAATAATCGCCAGCAGGTGACCACCCGAGTTCCAAGTTCAGCTTGTCCGCGAACAGACTCTGCTGATAATTCAGCTCAACGATCCGGAAGTTCTGGCCCGCCCCATAAAGTTGCTGGACAGCGAACAAGTTTCCAATCGCGTCTGCAGAAAGGCTACGGCCCACCCGATCAGTAAACGTAATCTGGACCTTTGCACCGGGATCGTCAACCAAACGGCTTAGATCGAGATCGCCGCCAAAATCGACTTGCTGCGTGTACCGCGCGCTTTGTCTTTTACCTCCGATCGGGTTCGCTGCGCTTTCCGTCGTGAAACCCGCGCGCAGTTTAATCCCCCTCTTTTCCAGCTTTGTACGCACGCCTCCCCAATCGCCGCTCAAGGTGGGGCGATCAACCCAATCTTCTGCCTGGCTACTGGTGCCGTCTTCCTGAGCCCGCAGCGGGTAGGCGCAGACCAGGGCAAAGAGCAAAGCCGAACAGAATGCCCTCCGCAGGCGCCGTGATTGTAACCGAGTCGCCATAATCACACGCACACCTAGGAGATCATTGCGGCCGAACGGCAAAGATAATTATGGTGGGGGTGCCTCCGTGATCCACTACGCCGCCTGTGGCCTGCACTGTGTTGCTGAAATTGACGAGGGTCCCAGTCACAACCGCTATGTATTGGGTCTCCGCTGGTTGGTATGTGACGATGCCAGCGCCGACCTGACCGCCAGTCTGAAACTGGTAAAGCAGCTTGCCATTGCGACTTTCCAGTACGAGGAATTCGCCAGTATATTCTCCCGTGAGTGTCAGATTGCCTGACGTTGTCACGACGGCGGCATGTATCGGCTTCTTGGCCGCGTATTTCCAGCGGACCGCGCCTGTATTCGGGTCGAACGCGATGATCCAACCTCGCGCTGTGTTCCAGGGATCGGCCTTGTTGACACCGTCGACAAAAACTGATTGCGACTCTTCATTGTTGGGCTTACTGGGATCGAGCTTCGGTGGAGCGGTGCCGCTGGCTATGGTGCTGCAATGATCAATGACCTGCGCGACTAGTTGATGATTCAGTTGATCGTATGATGATCCATTCCACTTCTGGCCGGCATCGAATCCTGGACAAATGTGAACTCCAGCGGGCGTAACTTTGGTGTTCACATTCTCTCGGTGAACGAGTGTCTTTTCCCAAATCAACTTGTGAGTGTCGAGATCCAGAAGACGCAACATTGCGTCCTTTCCAGCAATGGCTATCACATCTCTGTCGTGACCACTTTCATTGATTGAGAAAATCGGTCCGACTTGTGTCAGGTCCCAATCGTGTTGGTCATGGGAATGTTCCTCTGGATGGTAATACCAGGCCAGCTTACCGGTTTTCGCATCCAAGGCCAAGGCGGTGTTGGTGTATAGATTTTCGCCTGGACGATCAGTATCGTATACATCCGGAACGGGATTACCTACAGGGACAAAGACCAATCCACGTTTTGTATCGAGTGCCAGCGGTGTCCAGACTGCGCCACCGCCAGTCTTGAGGACCGCTGTATTCGGCCCCCACGTCTTAGCAGCCGTCTCCGCGGGATCGGGAACAGTATTGAATTTCCACACGGGTTCGCCGTTGCTCAACCGGAAGCCACCCACCCATCCCTTGATTCCCAATTCACCGCCTGCCGGCGCGATGATGACAAGATCGTCGTAAATTAAGGGAGGCATCGTGAACGAGTAGCCTTTTGCAGGATCTGCGACCGCTTGTTCCCATCGAAGCGCACCAGTTTCGGCATCGAGCGCGATCAGATAGCCATCGGCAGTGCCGCGAACCACAAGTCCATCCCCGATCGCGACGCCCCGGTTCTGGGGCATCGCCTCACCCCTTTTCGGGGTCCACTTAGAGAGCCAGCGAACAGAACAGTCCGAGGCATTTAGGGCCACCGTCAGATGCTGTGTTGTAAAGTAGATCGTGTCGCGATACACAATCGGATTGGCTTGAGCTGTACTGTTCTCCGGCGCCTGGTACATGCAAACCGCATGAAGATTCTTCACGTTATCCGTATTGATCTGTTTCAGGTCCACGAACTTGTGGTCGCCATAGTCATGAGTGGCATAGAGCCAGCCTCGAGTGTCCGACGCCGCACTGCTGAGTTCCTGTTGCGTCGGACCCTGGTTGGGCATTGCGGGTTGCTGGCCGCTGGCGCACGTGGACAGCAGTACGGCAAACACGACGAAGGGAGGAGCAGCGAATCGACGTCCGATATTCCCGCATTCGCGTGACGCAGAGTTCAATGGATTGGCTTCGCTGTTTTGCCTGAGGGGGCGTAAACCCGCAATTCCGAGTGATCGTGCCGCAATCGTCATATTCGCAAAGAAGTTGTAGACCTTCATATTCCCTCCTTGGGTTTTGCGGTGTGTTTCTGTCGAGATTTTGACGGCTCCCTCCGCCACGAGCGATGAGCGTTCGAGAGGTGTTGCTCGGCCGTGAGTTGCCCGCAGG
>Ga0137377_10005173_pt1 | contig 10413 bp, 12 predicted proteins | sample SagtaG_22_FD_104815 | JGI IMG/M metagenome (GOLD analysis project Ga0137377, IMG submission 104815) | Vadose zone soil microbial communities from Sagehorn Ranch, Mendocino, California, USA - Sage2_L_40_16 metaG | ecosystem: Environmental > Terrestrial > Soil > Vadose zone | place: USA... | reverse complement strand
GTGTTCCAGGGTCGCATCATCGTTCAGCCGCACGCCCAGAAGACCGATGCCAAGATGATGACGCGGGCGCTGCTGCTGTCCGACGACGCCGAGGCCGACAACAAGCCGGAGCTGGAGATTTTCGCCGACGACGTCACCTGCGGCCATGGCGCGACAACGGGCGCGCTCGACGACAGCCTCTTGTTTTACCTGCGAGCGCGCGGCCTGCCCGAGAAGGAGGCGCAGGCGCTTCTGATTCAGGCCTTCGTCGGCGAAGCGATCGAAGAGATCGCCGACGATGATTTGCGCGAGGTCGCGATGGCGGTGGCGCAGCGCTGGCTGGAGGCACGGGCATGACCATGCATCCGGCAGTCTTGAACGGCTCCTACGACGTGGCCCGCGTGCGCGAGGATTTTCCCGCGCTGGCGCTCAAGGTCTACGGCAAGCCGCTGGTCTATCTCGACAACGCGGCTTCCGCGCAAAAGCCCAATGCGGTGCTGGAGCGCATGACGGAGGCTTACAAAAGCGAATATGCCAATGTGCATCGCGGGCTGCATTATCTCGCCAACGCTGCGACCGAAGCCTATGAGGGCGGGCGCGCGAAAGTCGCAAAATTCCTCAACGCCCGCCGCAACGAGGAGATCGTATTCACCCGCAACGCCACCGAGGCCATCAACCTCGTGGCGTCGTCCTGGGGTGAGCCGAACATCGGCGAGGGCGATGAGATCGTGCTCTCGATCATGGAGCACCATTCCAACATCGTGCCCTGGCATTTCCTCAGGGAGCGCCATGGCGCCGTCATCAAATGGGCGCCGGTGGACGACGACGGCAATTTCCTGATCGAGGAATTCGAGAAGCTTCTAACCGCGCGCACCAAGCTGGTCGCGATCACGCACATGTCGAACGCGCTCGGTACGCTCGTGCCGGTCAAGGAAGTCGTCAAGATCGCCCATGCCCGCGGCATTCCGGTCCTGATCGACGGCAGCCAGGCCGCGGTTCATCTCGCCATCGACGTGCAGGACATCGACTGCGATTTCTACGTCTTCACCGGTCACAAGCTGTACGGCCCGACCGGAATCGGCGCGCTCTATGGCAAATACGCGCACCTCGAAGCGATGCGGCCCTATAATGGCGGCGGCGAGATGATCCGCGAGGTGGCGCGCGATTGGGTCACCTATGGGGATCCTCCGCACAAGTTCGAGGCCGGCACGCCTGCGATCGTGGAATCGATCGGGCTTGGGGCTGCGATCGACTACGTCAATTCGATCGGCAAGGAGCGCATCGCCGCGCACGAGCACGATCTTCTGGCCTACGCGCAAGAGCGGTTGCGAGAAATCAACTCGCTGCGCCTGATCGGCACCGCGAAGGAAAAGGGTCCGGTGATCTCGTTCGAGATGAAGGGCGCACACCCGCACGATGTCGCGACCGTGATCGATCGGCAAGGCGTCGCCGTGCGCGCCGGCACCCACTGCGTGATGCCGCTTTTAGAGCGGTTCAACGTCACGGCGACCTGCCGCGCCTCGTTTGGGATGTATAATACCCGTGAAGAAGTCGACCATCTGGCGCAGGCGCTGATCAAGGCGCGGGAATTGTTTGCATGACCGACACCGCTGAAATCAAGACCAGCAATATCGAGACGCGTTCGGCGCTGCCGACGGAAGAGACCGAGCGGCTGACCACCGAAATCGTCGCGGCGCTGAAGACGGTGTTCGATCCGGAGATCCCGGCCGACATTTACGAACTCGGCCTGATCTACAAGGTCGACATCAAGGACGATCGGGGCGTTGACATCATGATGACGCTGACGACGCCGAACTGCCCGGCGGCCGGAGAACTGCCGCAGATGGTGGAGAACGCGGTCGCCAGCGTTCCCGGCGTCGGCGTGGTTGGTGTCAATCTGGTCTGGGAGCCGGCGTGGTCACCGGACCGGATGAGCGACGAGGCGCGCCTCGTCCTCAATATGTGGTGAGGCTTTTAGGAAACGAGCGGTTTAGGATTTTCAGGGAAGGATGGGCGGCATTGATATGCAGCCGGGATCGCACCACATGACAGATATGACACCAGCTTCATCAACCGCTGCGTCCAAGCCCAAAGCGCCTGGGATCAAGCCGCGGCCGCGCCCGCAAGTCATGAAACTGACTGACGCTGCGGCGCAGCGCGTTCAGGAACTGACCAAGCGTGCCGATTCCGAAATCGTCGGCCTTCGCGTCGGCGTGAAGAACGGCGGCTGCGCCGGCCAGTCCTACACGGTCGAATATGCCCACGAGATCCGCCCGACCGACGAAATTGTCGAAGACAAGGGCGTGAAGATCCTGGTCGATCCCAAAGCCGTGCTGTTTCTGCTCGGAACCGAGATGGACTACAAGGCGGACAGGATGCAGGCCCAGTTCATCTTCAATAATCCCAATCAGATCAGTGCTTGTGGCTGCGGCGAGTCCGTGCAGTTGAAACCCGCCGAGGTGGATGGTTAGGATCCTGTCCCGGACGCGGCGCGGCGCTTGGGGCCACGAGACTGCTTATGGATCGCGATTTCCTGATCGATCTGTTTTCGGATTTCGGCCCCGTCACGATCCGACCGATGTTCTCCGGCTTCGGCATTTCCGCCGATGGTGTCAATTTCGCATTGTCATTGCGTGCTGGTCTCTATTTCCGCGCCGACGAAGCGACGATCCCGCGCTTCGAGGCGGAGGGCTCAAAGCCATTTCAGTACCAGACCAGCAAAAGGTCCGTCACCGTCGCGTCATACTGGCAATTGCCGGCGCGGCTGTTCGATGACACGGAAGAACTCAGCGAATGGGCGAGGGCCGCGCTCGGTGCGGCCCAGCGCGCCGCGTTGAAGAAGCGGCCGAAGGCGCGCAAAACTGTGCAAATAGCGGCTGGGAAGACAGCGGCCGGCAAAGCGGCGGCAAAGAAGTCGACTGCGAAGAGGAAAAGGAAGGCGCCGTGGAAAACATCCTCATCATGAGGATGGTGCTAAGCCGTGTTGGGAAGGACGACCACGAATTCCTCCCCGCCGCAGCGGGCGGTGATGTCCTGCCCCTTGATGGTGTGCTTCAAGGACATCGCGACCAACGGACAAATTCCCCAATGACAGGTGGAGGAGAATGAACGACCGTTAAGCGGGTTCCATCAGGATTGGCGTCAGACGCGGGCGCGAACCGGCCGCAGCAGGAATGCCGGAAGGTGCGAGTGATCGGCAGGTTCGGAGTCGACCTCGCGGCCTGCGCGGCGCGGTTCGGTTCGCGGTGTCGAAGCGGTCTGCGGCGCGCCGGCTTGCGGTGTGGCGGCTTGCGGCGCGGCGGCTGGCGGCGAAGAACCATTGCGATTGCCACCGGCGTGCCGCGGTTCGCGTTCACGCCGCGGCTCGCGCTCGCGGCGCGGCTTGCGTCCCCGGCGGGAACCTTCGCGCTCGCGTGGCTGATCAGCGTCGTCGGACGCATCTGCCCTGGCTGTAAAATCACCTTCGGCGCGGGGGATGTTTTGGCCGATCAGCTTTTCGATCGCTGTGACCGATTTCTGATCGAGCGCGGTGACGATGGAAATCGCAGTGCCGGCGCGGCCGGCGCGGCCGGTGCGGCCGATGCGATGGACATAATCGTCGGGATGGTATGGCACGTCGAAATTGAAGACGTGACTGACTTCGGGAATATCAAGGCCGCGGGCCGCGACATCGGAGGCGACTAGGAGCGGCAGTTCGCCTTTGCGGAATTGATCCAGTGCCGCCGTGCGCGCCGATTGATCCATGTCGCCATGCAGGGCGCCGACACTGAAGCCGTGTTTCTGCAGCGATTTGTGAAGGACCGCGACGTCGCGCTTACGGTTGCAGAAGATGATCGCGTTCTTCAGATCCTTGGCGTCGCGCAACAGCCGCCGCAGCACGTCACGCTTTTCGTGCGCCTCGCGTCCGGCCGGAACCTGCGACTGTGTCACGGTGACCGCGGCCGTCGCGGGCTTCGAGACTTCGACTTTCTGCGGGTTGTGCAGGAAGGCTTCGGTGATCCGGCGAATTTCCGGCGGCATCGTCGCGGTGAAGAACAGGGTCTGTCGGGTGAAGGGAACGAGCTTGCAGACGCGCTCGATGTCGGGGATGAACCCCATGTCCAGCATGCGGTCGGCTTCGTCGATGACGAGGAGTTCGACGCCCGTGAGCAGAAGGCCGCCGCGTTCGGTGTGGTCGAGCAGGCGGCCAGGCGTTGCGATCAGGACGTCGACGCCGCGCGTCAATTTGGAATCCTGGTCGCCGAACGAAACGCCGCCGATCAGCAACGCGACGTTGAGTTTTTGACCCGCGCCGTATCGGTCAAAGCTTTCCTTGACCTGGGCGGCGAGTTCGCGTGTCGGCTCCAGGATGAGCGTGCGCGGCATTCGGGCCCTGGCGCGGCCCTTTTCCAGCAAGGTGAGCATCGGCAGCACGAACGCGGCGGTCTTGCCGGTGCCGGTCTGGGCGATGCCAAGAACGTCCCGCCGGGCCAGAACGTGGGGGATCGCCTGTTCCTGAATGGGGGTAGGGATGGTGTAGCCGGTAGCCGCAACAGCGGCGAGAACCTTATCGGATAGTCCAAGTTGTGAAAAAGACATCGAGCCTCTGATCGACACCGCCGTTCGGAATCGAGGGTAAAAAGGCTGTCGCGTTGGGCCCCGAAACGGCGTGCTTTGAAAAGCTGGGGGCTCTGACTTACGCTGACCAGCGACACCCGGGTGCGATTTCGAGACCGGGCTGCATTGAGCCGGAACATAGGGGGGAATCGTCCAAAGTCAATGGAGCAGTACGGAAAGCGCTGAAAAAGCCTGACGTTTTTGAATAAATAGCGCCCAATACCGCGGCCGTCTTGCCGAGGCCGGGAAGTCGGGACCGCCCGCGAGCACAGAAATCCCCAGCCTTCATGTGAATCTCATACGCGCGTCCCTGAGGGATGTGAAGCGCCATGTCTTTGAAAGCGGGTACGCTGAGTGACCTTCGGTGTCGCCATGACATTGTCGGTTCTGGGCGTCCCGTCGGTTCTGGGCGTCCGCCTGCCGGATGACTTTCATCCGCGCGATGGCGATGAACTCCTGCGGGCCTCGCCCATCTCTGGCCGAAATTCCTGCCCAATGTAAGGCAGATGTCGGCAAACTTGCTCATCGCCTCGTCCGCGCCGGCGTTCGCGTTCAGCTTCGTCAATCCGCACGATGGATGTTCTCACCTTCGCCGGCCCCCTCGTCAGACGGCTGGGCCATCGCCATGTTCTGTCCGATTTGAACCCGATTTGAACCCCTGGCGCGGATCTGCTGACTATGGGATTGAGTGATTGGGGAAGCGGGGAATTATCAATGAAGAACTGGCTGTCGCTTAAGGCACTGCTGTCGTGCGGCCTGGTTGCGTCCTTGATGGCGCTGACCGTGCCTGCCTATGCGGCCAAGCGCGTCGCGCTCGTCGTCGGCAATAACGACTATAAATTCGTGCCGAAGTTGCAGAAGGCGGTCAACGACGCCCGCGCCATGGGCGATACGCTGAAGCAGCTCGGTTTCAACGTGATGGTGGCGGAGAACCAGAACCGGCAGCAATTCAGCCAGACGCTGCTGGCATTCGACAATGCGGTCGAGCCGGGCGACACCGCGTTCTTCTTCTATGCCGGGCACGGTTTCGAGATCGCGGGCCAGAATTTCCTGTTGCCGACCGATGTGCCGGCGGCGACCGAAGGCCAGGAAGAGCTGGTGCGCGACGCCTCGGTCCTCGCCGACCGCGTCATCGAGCGTCTGCAGAACAAGAGGGCGCGCACCTCGATCCTGGTGTTCGACGCCTGCCGCAACAATCCGTTCGAGCGGACGGGCACGCGCGCGGTGGCGGGCGGTGGCGGGCTCGCGCCGATGACGCAACTGCCTGAAGGTGTGTTCTCGGTGTTCTCGGCTGGCCCCCGGCAGACCGCACTCGACCGGCTATCGAACGACGACGCCAATCCCAACTCGGTGTTCACGCGGACCTTTTCCAAGGAGCTGCTGCAGCCCGGCGAGAACCTTGTCCAGGTCGCCCAGCACACCCGCCGGCTGGTCAGCGAGATGGCCGAGACCGTCAATCACAAGCAGATTCCCGTCTACTTCGATCAGATGGTCGACGACGTCTTCCTCAACGGCGCGGCGAAGGGGCCTGATGCGGCCAAGCCGGCGGAGCCGCCGCAGAAAGTCGCGGCACTGCCGCCGGTGATGCCGCGCATCACGCCGCCGAACGACTCCATCAATGCGCCGATCGCGATGTTCTCGCGCCACAATGGCGGCTGGACCGTTGTGTTTTCGATCGCCGATCCGACGCTTGGAATTTCGTGGCGGATGGGCGATGCCGGCGATTTCCGCGAGACCGGTTTCCTGGACACGCTCGATTCGCGGACGCGCAAGCGCATGCCCAATCCATCCATCGAGCTTGCCGGGGACGCACCGGCTGCGACGATCCAGGTCCGCTATATCGACGCATCAGGCGAAATGCAGGGACCATTCCCGATCAAGTTCGATCCTGAAGCGGCGCTGATTCGCGATCAGCGCAAGATCCTCGACATGACCGCGACGAGCTGGTTGTCGTTTCGCGAGTTCAACGGACTTCTGGTCTATTACACGCACCTGATGTCGTATCGCTGCGCGATCCGCGAGGTGCGGGTCGGCATCGACACCGCGGTGCCGGACAAGGTTCTGAAGATGCCGCCTTGCGATCCCAAGGAGCCGAGCGCGATCCCACACGATGCGCAGCCCTATTTGAAGCTCGCGCCGTCGACTCAATTCGTGTCAGTGGAATTGACCTACCGCGATGGCAGCATCTCGGAAATCAAGAGTTTCCGTCGCTGAACCTGCAGAAAATGCCTTTCTTTGCGACATCTGTTGCTGATCGGCAACGATCTCCTGAAAAGTAGCACGCAAGATCTTCTACAACCGAGTTCCATCGCGCGTTCCCGCATTTCTACGGTAGAATGCGCACGAGACTCAACTTTGTGGGGAAAGGTTCATGAAACGTCATTTCGGGTGGGCGATCGCATCAATTATTTCAGTTGCGGGCGTCGGCAGTGCAATGGCTGCGGATCTCGCGGCACGGCCCTATACCAAGGCTCCACCGATGGTAGCCGCCGTCTATGACTGGACGGGTTTCTACATCGGCGCCAACGGCGGCTGGGGTTCCAGTCACAAGTGCTGGGATTCCATAGTGCCTGCTCTCGTCATTGGGGCTGAGGGTTGCCATGATGCGACCGGCGGCGTGGCTGGTGGCCAGATCGGCTATCGTTGGCAGACCGCAGCTTGGGTGTTCGGCGTCGAGGGTCAAGGCAACTGGGCCGATCTTAGCGGATCGAATGCCAGCCTGCTCTTTCCGGGTTTCGCCAACCATTCGAAAATCAATGCGTTCGGCCTGATTACGGGGCAGGTGGGTTATGCCTGGAACAATGTCCTGTTCTACGTGAAGGGCGGCGCAGCGGTGACCGGCGATCGCTTCCGCATCGATGATATCGTCGCGGGCGTGCCTGCAACGGCGACGGTCAATCAGACCCGCTGGGGTGGCACGGTCGGCGTGGGTCTTGAATTTGGCTTCGCGTCGAACTGGTCGGCCGGCGTCGAATACGATCACTTGTTCATGCAGGATAAGAACGTCGCCTTCGTCGACGCTGCAGGCGCGTTCTTTGGAGCCGATCGCATCCGTCAGGACGTCGATCTCGTGACCGTGCGGATCAACTATAGGTTCGGCGGCCCGGTTATTGCGAGGTACTGATCCTTTATTCCATCTCCCGTGACTCGAAGCCCCGGCATGGTCCGGGGCTTTTTGTTCGTAACGCGGAGGACGTCCGGCACTCGGGGCCGCGCTCAAACGTCAGCCCGCACCTGATGTCGTATCGCTGCGCGATCCGCGAGGTGCGGGTCGGCATCGACACCGCGGTGCCGGACAAGGTTCTGAAGATGCCGCCTTGCGATCCCAAGGAGCCGGGCGCGATCCCGCACGATGCGCAGCCCTATTTGAAGCTCGCGCCGTCGACTCAGTTCGTATCGGTGAAGCTGACCTACCGCGATGGGCAGCGTGCCGGAGATCAAGAGCTTCCGGCGGTAATATATAACTCCCCAAGATTGCGTTTTGTCGCATCAATGCAACTGATGCGGGGAAAACGACTAGGGATGGGTCGATGGAAGCCTGTTTCCTATGCACTCCACGCGAGCAACGAGTTAAAGATCATTTAATGTTTAACTTGTGTGTGCGGGAGGTCTTTTATGAAGCGGCATCTGGGCTGGGCGATTGCATCGGTGATTTCCTTAGGCGCTGGTGGATTTGGAACTGCCTCGGCGGCGGACATGGCGGTGAAGGCGCCTCCCATGGTCGCTCCAGTTGCCCTGTATAACTGGACCGGCTGGTACGTCGGTGTGAACGGTGGCTGGGCATGGGGTAATTCCACCGGCAACCTCGTTTCCTCTTCGGCTGACTTCGGGCCCGCTATAGCGGCCGGAGGAACACCTACCTTTCTTGGTGCAAAACACGAAGGCGGATTTGGCGGCGGTCAGATCGGCTATAACTGGCAAATAAGCAATTGGCTGGTCGGCGTCGAAGCCGACATCCAAGGTGCCGATATTGGCAAGACCTCGACCATCGTCTTTCTTGGCGGCGGCGGTATCGTGCCGAGCGTTTCGACCGGGCGCGACCATCTTGATTGGTTCGGAACTGTCCGGGGTCGCGTCGGTGTCGCCTTCAACACTGTGCTGCTCTACGGGACCGGCGGTTTTGCTTATGGCGGTGTCCACACCACGGTGAGCAATATCTTCACGCCGGGCACCCTAGGTACTTTCACGGGCAGCTCGAGCGACACCCGCTTCGGCTGGGTCGCCGGTGCGGGCGTCGAGTGGGGCTTTGCGCCGAATTGGAGCCTGAAGGGCGAGTATCTCCATATCGATCTCGGCAGTTCGAACACAACTATGTTCGATCCAGTGAACTTTCCCGGTTCGTTTGCGACCTATCGATTCCACCATGAACTCGATACGGTTCGCGTCGGTGTGAACTATCGCTTCGGTGGCCCCCTCATCGCGAGGTATTGATCTCTCCGGAGCGTCTCGATCCAAAAGGCCTCGGCTTCGGCCGGGCCTTTTCGTTGCTGGACTTCAGCCCATGATCGAAAAGCCGCCATCGACGGGAATGGCGGTGCCGGTGACAAAGTCCGAGGCGCTCGACGAAAGAAACACCGCAATCCCGGCGAAATCGCCGATCGCGCCCCAGCGCGCCGCCGGCGTGCGCGCGAGCACCCGGTCGTGCAGGCCGTCGATCTGCTCGCGGGCGCGTTTGGTCAGATCGGTATCGATCCAGCCGGGCAGGATGGCGTTGGCCTGGATGTTGTCGGCGGCCCAGGCGCAGGCGCATGAGCGGGTGAACTGCACGATGCCGCCTTTGCTCGCCGCATAGGCCGGCGTGAAGCTTGCGCCGAAGATCGACATCATGGATCCGATATTGATGATCTTGCCGCCGCCTGCGGCCTTCATGGCGGGGTAGACCGCCTTCGAGCAGAGAAAGGCGCTGGTGAGGTTGGTGTCGATGACGCTCTCCCATTCCTCGAGTTCCAGCGTGTGCGGCGGCTTGCGGATGTTGATGCCGGCATTGTTGACGAGGATATCGACCCGGCCAAGCTCGCGGCTGACGCGCTCGACCATATCGGCGACGGCTGTCTTGTCGGTGACGTCGGTAGCGACAGCGATCGCCTTGACGCCGCGCGCCTTGAGATCGGCCACGGCCGCATTCGATTTTGTGTCGTTGCGTCCGACGACGGCGACATCCGCGCCTGCATCGGCCAACCCGCGCGCGATCCCAAGCCCGATGCCGCCATTGCCGCCGGTGACAATCGCGACCTTGCCGCTGAGATCAAATAGTCCTGATGTCATTGTGCACCCTTCCCAAGATGTCGTTTTGTCTGAGCATGACCTTTTCGGAAAACCGGTGTCCACCCATCGGGTCGTAGCCCGAGGGCATGCTTTTCCGGGTCAAGCTTCTAGCAGGTGGCCTGCCAGATCAGAACCAGGCCAAGTGCTGCCAGCACAGCGCCGTATCCGGCCCACTGGATCTGATTGATCATGAAGCTGGTCTGCGGCCAGGCAACCATGCCGGTACCCTGACCGATCCACAGAAGACCAACGGCAAGCGCGAGCAAGCCTGTGATCAGAAGCGATCTGCGCATGGATTTTCCTCTCCCTCGCTTAAAGCGCGATGACGCTTCATCCTGAAGTCATCCGTTTTTGACCGCGTTGCCGCCTCGCGAAGGCCGCGGAAACCTTCGCGAAACGCGAGCGTAGCTTTTGATCGATTGCAATGCCAGTGAGGTCGAAGGGGCCGGCCCGGATCGGGGAGATGTGTCATGGCGCGGAAGCTCGTTCTTGCTCTGCGTTTCTGGTCGCCGTCGTCGCTGCTTATGCCTGCTGGTCGCGAAAGGCGGACTTGCGCGCGTTCGATCCGGCCGC
>Ga0137377_10005165_pt1 | contig 10419 bp, 9 predicted proteins | sample SagtaG_22_FD_104815 | JGI IMG/M metagenome (GOLD analysis project Ga0137377, IMG submission 104815) | Vadose zone soil microbial communities from Sagehorn Ranch, Mendocino, California, USA - Sage2_L_40_16 metaG | ecosystem: Environmental > Terrestrial > Soil > Vadose zone | place: USA... | reverse complement strand
CTTCGTCGGAGTAGTTGTCGCAATCATTTACGGCGGCCAACTTAACGAAATGCGAAAATCGACTAAGGCTGCTGCCGACGCCATAAAGCTCGCTAGGGATAGCTCGCATCTCGATCAACGCGCATGGGTCGCCGGTTCCCATATTTCCGGAAAGCCAGAATTGGACAAGCCCTTTGTGATTACCGTAACGATCAAGAATACCGGGAAAACTTTCGCCAAGCACCTCGTTGGGCTTGTAGCCACGAAGGGTAAACAACTTTCCGATCCCGATCCCGACTTTGAGGGCTTGCTGGTAGGGGGCAAAGGCGTCATCAGTGTTGGTCTCGTTCCTCCAAATGGCGAATTGATACAACAGGCGAGTATCAACGGCGGGAAGAAAATGACGCAGGCAGATTTGGATGCCCTCAGCAATCCCGTCCTTGTGATACTGCTTTTCGGGAAGCTTACTTACTTTGATATTTTTGGATGCGAACATTGGACAACATATTGCTGGCGTGTCCGCGCGGACGGTTTCTTCGACACAATATACCGACTATAACGATGCTGATGAAAATTGCTTGCCTGAAGCGACACGACCTTAAACCATGAAAAAGACTGAGACGCGGGAAGAAACGCTTGCGCGACTGGCGCACGATGCCCGCAAGGGGGCTAGCGCTGCGAAGCGCTTTGAAACGCTCGTAAAGCGTGTGGCTAAAACGCCAAGCCCTGCGGCCAAAGCGAAGGACGAGGAACTTGCGGAAGCGTAAAGCCCTTCCGTGACTGTCACGGCGGAGGCCATATAATAGACCGCTAACGCGGTCAGACAAGTATATTATTACCTATGAAACGCACAGCCCAGTTGTATTTGGTCATTGTCAGTATTGTTGGGTTTGGCATATTCTTTATCCTGCATCTGGGGAGCCATCTGCCTCCGCCCCCTTCTCCAATCCCAACTAAGTCGGTAGCAGAAACTAGCGCGTACGTAACTGACGTTAGTGACTCTTCATTTTTCGCCGCAGTGAAGTCCAGCTTAGGGCAGAATGCGACCAGTCCATTAAGCCGGCTTTTCCTGCAGCTCTTTATTATCATTGGCGCTTCTGGTGTGGTTGGTTGGATCTTTAGCCGTTGTGGACAACCCGCGGTCATAGGGGAAATGGTGGCAGGCATCCTTCTAGGTCCCTCGCTCTTCGGCCTGCTGGCACCCAACGCATTTCACTTCGTTTTCGCTGCATCATCCCTGGATGCACTGAGGCTCTTCAGTCAGATAGGAGTCTGCCTGTTTCTGTTCGCCGTGGGCATGGAGCTAGACGTCTCGCAGTTACGCCACAAGGCGCAGACCGCGATTGTCGTCAGCCATTCGAGCATCGTCATCCCCTATTTTTTAGGTGTAACGCTGGCGTTGTTCTTATACAGCCATCTCGCGCAACCGGGGGCGTCATTTCTTGCCTTCGCCCTGTTTATGGGGATCTCCATGAGCATCACCGCCTTCCCTGTGCTGGTTCGTATCTTGCAAGACCGCGGTATTTTCAAAACGTCGCTAGGAAGCACCGCCACGGCGTGCGCGGCGGTGGATGATGTGACTGCATGGAGCATGCTGGCCTTCGTGGTGGCTATCGCGCGAGCAACCAGTGTAGGTGGAGCAGCCTTCAATCTCGGTCTCGTACTGGTCTTTATTGCGCTCATGCTCTTCGTCATCAAACCAAAGCTGCCAAGTTGGCTTGGGCAGTCGGCGCTAGAGCGTCCTGACCCGAGTAAAGCGATGCTAGCTGTTGTTCTTGGGGTGGTGCTTGTTTCTGCGCTGAGCACGGAACTGATCGGGATTCATGCGCTTTTCGGCGCCTTTCTGGCAGGAATAGTCATGCCTGCAGCAGGTGGTTTTCGCGACAAGTTGGTTGTACGGGTTGAGAACTTAAGCGCCGTCCTGCTCTTACCCGTCTTCTTCGCATTCACCGGTCTGCGCACCCAAATCACCCTCCTCAACAGTGCTCAGGATTGGCTTATCTGCTTGGTCATTATCGGGGTAGCCACTGCAGGGAAACTCGGTGGAAGCGCCCTGGCTGCCCGTCTTACCGGGATGAAATGGCGCGAGTCGCTTCAACTCGGCGCCTTGATGAACACCCGTGGTCTCATGGAACTCATCGCCCTCAATATCGGTTACGACATGGGCATTCTCTCACAGCACATCTTTACCATGCTTGTGATCATGGCTCTCGTCACTACCGTCATGACGGGACCACTGCTCACTTTCTTTGGAAAGAGGCGAACGATACCTTCAAGCGTAAGTCCCGCTGTTCTTCTAGACTCTTAGCCTGGACGGAGTCGTAACCGGGTCCGCCGAAAATGGAAGGAGATCTGTAACAGACGGGGAAAATCAACGTTGCTTTACCTGTTAGAGTCTCTTATTATTTATGGTCAACAGGCTGATGAACATGAAAACCGATGTGCTCATAATTGGTGGCGGACCCGGGGGGGCGGCGGCAGCAATGTTCCTGATTCGGGAAGGAATCAAGCCGATCGTGCTCGAACAGGAAACGTTTCCCCGCTTCCATATCGGCGAATCGATGACCGGCGAAGCTGGCCAGTTGCTCCGACGACTCGGCTTGGAGGAGAAAATGTTGAGCGCCAACTATCCGGTGAAACATGGCGTGAAAGTTTATGGATCGGAGGGGGCGAACACCTGGTTCATTCCCGTCTCCGCGCGCACTCCGAACTGGAAGCTGATCCCTGGGACAACATGGCAGGTTCGTCGCAGTCATTTCGATGGCATGATGCTCGAGGAGGCCGAGGCGCGGGGCGCCAAGGTTGTTCGAGGCAAAGCGGTGAAGCCGCTCCTTGGCGAGGACGGCGGCATGCGCGGCGTGACAATGCGCCGGCCCGATGGCAGCCATGAGGACATTGAAGCGGAAGTGACGCTCGATTGCTCCGGCTTGGCCACGTTTCTTGCCAATCAGCGCGTGACAGGGCCGAAATATGTCGGCAATTACGACAAACAGGTCGCCTTTTTCTCTCACGCTACCGGCGCGATCCGCGACAGCGGCTCGTCTGGCGAACACGCGAAAAATAACACGCTCATCTTTTACTTGAAGAAGTTCCACTGGGCTTGGTTTATTCCGATTGATGACGAGGTGGTAAGCCTCGGAGTGGTGGTACCAACCGCCACCTTTCAGGAATCAAGGCAAACTACCGATGAGTTCTTCCGCAGCGCTCTTCCCGGGATCAATCCCGATCTCGCGCGCCGCATTTCCGACATACGGCTGGTCGAAAAAGTACATGTCATCCCCAACTACTCCTATCAAGTCCGCCGTTTCTGCGGGAAAGGTTATATTTGCGTCGGCGACGCGCATCGTTTCATCGATCCGATCTTTTCCTTTGGCATTTCGGCCGCCCTGCGGGAAGCGGAGTTTGCCGTGCCTCATGTGCTGGCATATCTCGAGGGCAAAGGACGCCACCTTGCCAATCCATTCGCCGAGCACATGCTCTTTTGCGAGAAGGGAATCGATAACCTCGAGGACATGGTTGACCTCTTTTGGGAACAACCTTTTGCCTTTGCGACTTTTGTCCATCACCGCTATCGCGAGGAGTTGATCGATGCCTTCGCTGGACGGGTCTATGAGAGCGAGCACCAGCCTTCGCCTGCTATTTTCACATTCCGTAAGATGCTCAAGCGGACGCGGGAGTATGAGCACGAAGACGATTATTCCATTCCGGTCGGTTCGCGCTTTCACCCTGAGCGCGCCGCTATATGGGAACCTAACTCCCCGCTCTCGAATACCGAGGAATGGATGTTAGCGCACTCGTCCTGACTGCGAGTGAGCGCGAATCGCTAGCCTCTTAATTTCAATTCAAACGAAGGTAAGAGACGACCCCGGAATGCTTGCTTCGGCTTTCTTTGCTGTTATCTCTACGCCGCCTGTTTTTCAAGTTGTATCGCCAAGGACCTCCGGCGATACGGGGGCGGACGAATCGTGAGAAGCAGCGCTGACCCGCGAGGCGAGCAGCGTCTGGGCCCGCTTGAAGTCGTCCGGTATTCCGATGTCGATGAAGAGTCCCGTGCAAACCAATCCATAAACTCCGCGATCGAGAAGGCAGGGAAAAACCTCCCTCTCGAGGGAGATCGCCGTGCCCGCCGGTAACCCGCGCACAATCTGCTTTCGAAGCAAATAAACGCCGGCATTGATCAGACCTGGGCCGGCTCCGACACCCTTTTCGATAAACTGAGTGACGCGGCCGTCGTGATCGAGTGCCACACTTCCATAGCGAGTGACATCGGCGACTGCCTGCAGCACGACCACCAAATCGGCGTCTTTGGCCCTGAAGAGCTCCAGCATTGGAACAAGGCTCCACTCCACGTAGCTGTCGCCATTAAGAACGAGAACTGGGTCGCTGATGAGTGGTTCGGCCAGCTTGAGGGCTCCTCCAGTTCCTAATGGCTCGGGCTCTCTGGAGTAGCGGATACGCATTGCAAGCTTATTTCCAGATCCGAAGTAGCTTTCAATTTTCTCGGCCATGTAGCCCGTTCCCAGAATCACGTCACCGACTCCCTGACACCCGAGCCTCTCGATCAATAGCTGGAGAAAAGGCTTCCCCCCAATTGGTGCCATCGACTTTGGCCGGTCAGCGAGCACCGGGCGCAGTCGGGTGCCGGCCCCGCCACAGAGTACGAAAGCGCGAACCGTGCCGCTTGGAATCTCTGGGTTATCCTCCAGTTTTTTCATCATTGTCGCAAAACAAAAGTAAGCGCCCTGAGATTTGGACTCCACTATGGGAAGCGAGTGCCTAACTAGTTAATCTTTTCAGTATAGCACGAAACGGGGCAATATAGAATGTTTGTGAAGTCGCTTTGTTGAATGATCAATCGCAGGGAAAGTTTCCATAGTTCCGGCATTGAACCGTTGAGCATTGAAGAGAAGCCCATTGCAATCTCTGCGATAGCAACCGAGGACTGGCCCCGACTATGATCGGTGCTGAAAGAACGAAGCACTCTTTCTCTTCGGCGAAAAGCCGCTAGTCTTGAGTCGAAGTCGCCTGACTCTCGGACGCCGGGCTGCAGGCTAGTGGCCATGAATAACCGGCGGAAATTGGCAAGTTGGCTGCAAGGTGGCATCGAGCAGCTGTTTCCCAATTGGACGCACCGGCGACACCGGAATAGATAGGAGCGGCAGTGGATCAACCCCGAATTTAGCCCCTTCTGGAAAACCGATCAGCCGCAAAAGGAACTCGTTGAAGCGATCGACTCCGGCTGGTTCCCGAAAAATCAACGCGTCATCGACGTGGGTTGCGGGAAGGGTGAGGTTAGCCGGTGGCTGGCTGCCCAGGGTTTTGCTGTTCTGGGGCTCGACTACAGCGCCGCGGCGATTGAGAACTGCCGCCGGCTCTCCGCCGGACACCCCAACGCACCCACCTTTGATGTCGCCGACCTTTGCGACAAGGATCTGCGATTGGTACCGGCGTTCAGCCTGATCGACCGCGGTTGCTTCCACCGTATCGTCGGGAACCTTCGCCCCGTCTTTGCTCAGAACATCGCTCACGCCACTGTTGAGGGTAGCCATTTCCTCCTGCTTGCCGGGACTTTCCAAGATGCGCGGGTCGTGAACTATGGCGGCGTCCGCTCCGAGCAAGAACTTCGAGAACACGTCGGGGCGATTTTTGGCAAGCACTTCATCATCGAGCGAGCAGAACCAGCTTTAATTAACGCCAGCGAGGGCCAGGATGCAACGCCCGCTGTGGCTTTCTGGATGGTCCGCAAATCCAAGTCGTCCACATCTGACTAGCGGGGAAAGATTGAAGCTGGACTTGTGAACAACCGGGCGATTTTATGAGTGCTGGGCGGAGAGAACACAAAGGTTCGCCTAGCGCTGCCGCCCCAGATTGATCCTAAACCATACCGTTTCCTACTGGACCCCAAGCGCATTAAGAACGGCAGCAGAGCCCACGTCCCTGAAAGAACCAGCGCCTGGGACCACGGATCAATCCTCTTTAGGGGAAGTATCTGCTCGAACCGACGAAGCAAAAGACAGCATCAGAAGCCGTCGGCTTTATGGCACCCGCGTAAACTACTGCTCTGGTACTCCCGAGCGATCAGTTTCGCGTTTGGCTGAAAACGTGGGAATACCCTCCTGGACCGAAGGTTTCGCCTCTGCTGTCGGCCCGGTCGGCGTTTTGGCCGCAATTAACTCTCCCAGCCGCCGCAGGGTCGCGAAGTTTTCCGCGATGAGTTCCTCGTCTTCGATCCGAATGCCCAAATCGGTTTCCAAAAATGCAACCAAGCGAACAATAGCGAGAGAGTCAATCTGTAGCGGCTCGTCTTCATCTTTTATCGGGGGCAAGGGAAGACGGTTGCTATCGATGTAGTCTTTAAGTTTCCGTGGTATCTCCATGATTTTAATGTCGTAGTTTGCCAACTTCGCAGACTTTAGCAAGTCTCTTGCTGGACAGGATGGTGATCAGTGCCGTCCTGTCCGAACTTGACGAATTACCGCGCTCCCATCCATTCCTCGGTTGTCCCGACGGGGGAATTAGGTTCCCAAAGAGCCGCTCGCTCCGGGTGAAAGCGTGAACCGATTGGCACAGAGTAGTCATCCTGGTCATACTCGCGAGTGCGCTTAAGCATCTTGCGGAACGCGAGGACGGCCCGTGAAGGCTGATGCTCAGTTGGATAAATCCGTCCGGCAAAGGCGTCGGTTAATAAGTCAGGATAACGATGATAAACGAAAGTCGCGAAAGCGAACGGCTGTTCCCAGAACAGGTCGATCATGTCTTCAAGATTATCAATCCCTTTCTCGCAGAAAACCTGGTGCTCGGCAAAAGGGTTTTCCCCGTTACGCCTCTTGCCCTCCAGGTACTCGCGGACAAGCGGCGCGGCAAACTCCCCTTCACGCATGGTCACCGTTAGGCCGAAAGAAAATATCGGATCGATGAAACGGTGCGCGTCACCGATGCAAATAAAGCCTTTCCCGCAGAAGCCGCGCACCTGGTAGGAGTAGTTGGGGATAACATGCACCTTCTCAACTAACTTCATCTCGGGAATACGACGCCGGATTTCCGGGTTGATGTTGTAAAGCTCATTCCGGAAGAACTCTTCGGGAGTTTGCTTTTTCGAAAGGAAGTCAGCCCGAGGCGTGACCATCCCGAAGCTGACGACGTCCTTATCGAGTGGGATGAACCAGGCCCAGTGAAACTTCTTCGCGTAAAAGATCAGAGTGTTGTCTTTCGCCTCTTCGCCCGAAACACCTGAGCCACGGACGGCACCGGTGACTTGCGAGAAAAAGGCGACTTGCTTGTCGTAGTTGCCCAAATATTTCGGACCGGTGACACGCTGGTTGGCGAGAAAGGTTGCCTGGCCCGAGCAATCAAGCACTATCTGCGTTTCGATGTCTTCGTCCTTACCGTCGGGCCAGCGAACCGTTACGCCCCGCACGGCGCCGTCATCAGTCAGTAGCGGCTTTGTCGCGGTGCCCGGCATGACCGTCGCTCCGCGCGCCTCGGCTTCCTTAAGCATCATCGTATCGAAATCGCTGCGACGCACCTGCCAGGTGGTCGAGTTGGATAGATTCCACTCCTTATCGCGAGCCGAAACGGGGACATACCAGGAATTGACGCCGCTCGTGCCGAAAACGCTGACGCCATGTTTAATTGGATGCTGCTTCTCTATCATCGCCTTCTCGAAGCCGAGTCGCCGAAGCACCTGGCCAGATTCGCCGGTATTGGACTCGCCGATGTGGAAGCGTGGGAACGCTTCCTGTTCGAGGATGATTGGCTTGATGCCCTCCCGGATTAGGAACATGGCTGCGGCCGCACCACCCGGCCCGCCACCGATTATAAGCACGTCAGTTTTCATAATTTCAAACACGGACTCGCCCGGGCTTTTCAAGCACTTCGCGCGCGGAGCGAAGGTCGATTACTCACTTCATCGACCAGATCTTGCGGTTACCTGACCAAACTTCCCATATCACCATAAGGTTGACTTGATTTGTTGGAGTTCCAGTCTTCTCCAGTCAGCATTTCTTCTGACCAGACAGGGAGCTTTGCATCTCATTCGCCGCTTGTAAAGTCCATATGACATTTCTGAAAGAAAACATAGGATGCCATCGCAGATTAGTCCGCGTCCTCATCTCTTTTCCAGGTGTAGAATCCACTCCTGGATTTTTCTGGATTGGGAACAGGAAATGTGCCCGGCGATAGCGGCACGTGATCGACCATGTGCCGTCGCTCCCTTTGGTCATGGCTTGCGCGTGCCGGTTGTTGAATTCGCACGCGAGTCTGACGCGCTGCGCGTCCCGACGATCGAGATGAAACTTCCGGTCCTTCGCGAATCCAAGCGACGAGAGCGCGCAGAAGACGAAGCGAAACAGGAGCCGTGAAGGGAGCCGGAACATTCGACCGATACCCTCGATCGTTGCCAAGTTCGAATCCTTGCGAGGCAGCCATGAGAATTGGCGGCGATCGCCGCGCTTTTCGGGCTCGGGGCGCGACCGCGTGGCGCCGACGTTGAAGAGGGCGGAATGCCCTTGACGAGAATGACCGGAAAAGACATCTTTGTCGTCGCCAATTCTCAAGGAGCTTGGTAGACTCTCTTCGAGGAATGCCCTATAAAAAACACCCGGTGATTATCCTCGGCGGCGGCCCCGCGGGCGCTTGTACGGCGATGTATCTGCTGCGACGTGGCATCAAGCCGGTGATCGTCGAGCGAGACGCGTTCCCACGCTATCATGTAGGTGAATCTCTGACTGGCGCGACGGCCCTCGCACTGAAAGAACTCGGGCTCGGGCCGGCGATCGAAGCGCAGAATTATCCGGTGAAACACGGTGCTAATTTCTATGGCCCGGATGGGAAAAACGACTTCTGGGTTCCGCTCGTCCGGCGGGACGAGAACGAGAACCAAGTCCCCAACTATACTTGGAACGTTTTGCGCAGCACGTTCGACAAGGTCTTGTTCGACGCTGCTCTGGAGCGGGGCGCTGAATGGATCGAAGCCACCGCGGTGGCGCCCATCTCCAAAGATGACGCGGTTATCGGCCTGACCATTCGCACGCCGGGAGGAGCCACGGAAAACCTCTACTCAGACGTGCTCATTGACGCCTCGGGCTGTGCGACTTTTCTTGCCAACCATCGCGTTACCGGCCCCAAAATTCCCGGCAACTCCGACAAACAGATTGCGTTGTTCACCCTGTTTGCCGGAGGGATTCGCGACAATGGCCCGGAATTATCCAAACAACCCGGCAACACGCTGCTCTTCTATCAAAAGAAGCATCACTGGGCTTGGTTCATCCCAGTCACCGACGAACTGACCAGCGTCGGAGTCGTGTTTCGCACCGACTATTTTAAGCAGGCGGGTCTTTCGAAGGAAGAGATGATGCTGCGCGAATGCCGGCAGATGACTCCAGCGCTCTCCGTCCGGCTGCCCGACCTGACGCCTCAGGAACCCATTCACGCCGCCGCGAACTTCTCCTATCGCGTGATGAACTACTCCGGCAAGGGCTTTGTCTGCATCGGCGACGCCCATCGTTTCATCGATCCGATTTTCGCCTACGGGATTTATTTCGGCATTCAGGAAGGCGAGTTCGCCACCGAAGTTATCGCGAATCTTCTCTCCGGCGAAATCCGTACCAACGAAAATCCCTTTGCCGATTTTGAGAAGCTCTGCGACGAGGGCAACGATGTCGTTGAGGACGTGATCGGCGTCCTCTGGGAATTTCCGCTCGCCTTCCAAAGGATCTTCACGTGGCGGGACCGCGTCACGTCGCTTGATATTCTGTCTGGACGAATCTACGGCGAGCGCGCCGCGACGAATCCAGCTCGGATTGCGATTCGCAGGTTAATGGCGTCAAAAGAGGCTGCCCTCCAGGATGAGAGGGAAACGGCCTCTGTGAAGCGCACTGCCCTCGCCAGAGTGGCGTGATGTTATCTCGTTAGGGACACGTTTCGATCTGCTTTGATCGTCGCATCGAGCACGACCCGGTCCGCCGCCGATTATTAGCACATCAGTTTTCATGATTTTACTAAACCGCCAAACCGCCGCTGGTGTTTCGAGCGAGCTCTTTTTCTACGGGGGATTGATTTGTCGCAGCTCTCCTGTCCCGCTTGAAGTCGACGAACTCGACGAATTACCGCAGTGATCGCGTGCGACTTGCGTCGGATTCTGATCAACTCCCGAAATGCTTTGCGAATAACCGCAACGTTACCGCCGGTCGACTTGCCGTGCCGTCGTGGAAAATGATTCACCCGCACCTCCTTGACGGTCATGCCAAACCTGAATGCCTGAGCGAAGATTTCCGTGTTAACCATCGCGCCCACACACTGGATCTGGATACGGTCGAAGACATGGCGGTGGAAGACTTTGAAAGCGCAGTCAATGTCACGGATCCTGATCCCGAGCACGAGACGCACGAGGATATTCCAACCCCAGGCAAACAACAATCTGTGCGGCGGATCCTGTCGCCG
>Ga0137377_10005161_pt1 | contig 10422 bp, 14 predicted proteins | sample SagtaG_22_FD_104815 | JGI IMG/M metagenome (GOLD analysis project Ga0137377, IMG submission 104815) | Vadose zone soil microbial communities from Sagehorn Ranch, Mendocino, California, USA - Sage2_L_40_16 metaG | ecosystem: Environmental > Terrestrial > Soil > Vadose zone | place: USA... | reverse complement strand
GGCAAAGGCGTAGTGCATCGCTACTTCCGCCGAGCCGCTCTCGCTTGCCGACGAGCTGATTGGGTAGTCTGACAGTTTGCTGCGGCGCACGAGTCCGGATTTGGCACGAAACGGGCCTAAGCCGACGGCCTAACAATGTCCGCTTCCGAGGAAGATCAGAAGTCGTCGGCCAACGGCTGAAGTGACACGATGGACCCAAACCGGAAATGGAACGGGGGCCGGACACTGCGGCTCCTGGGGCGGGATGTCACAGTGGCGGCTGTTGGGCACATTGGTGATGGCAAGACCCGCCAACCTCGCGCGGAGTTGTAACAACGTGAGGAAATGTTCCCTTGAGCGGTCTAATCGCTTCACCATTTTCATGGAGGAACCAAACGCTGTTTTGCTTTTCATATCGGGATGGAAAAATTGAATGCTGAGCTTAAATTTCTGTCGGCTGCAGCGATCGCCGCAGCCATGCTGGCAACGCCCGCTATGGCTCGCAAGAGCCATGTACCCTTGCGGCACCTTGCTGAAGACGCCAATGCGAGTACCAAGTCCGGCGCGCGTTATGTTGGCGCAGGTGATGGTTTTCGCGGCAATCACTTTGGCGGCGTCTTCGGTGGTACTCTCGGTGACAGGTACGGGGACCGCGATGTGTGGGGCCACTGGGGCGGCTACTATGGCCCATGATTCCCACAGGCGCCGGCGGTAGGTGAAAGCGCGAATGCGGGCGAGACCGTAGCCGCCGAACGCACCTACAGCACCAAGCACGGCACGACAGCGAAAGAAACGCTCCTCACCACCGCCGACGAGGTGGTCGAATAAGTGCGTTCACTTCCGCTAGTGTGACCCATAGCGGGCATCGTCGACAGAAATACTGCCATGCACCATGGCATCGGACCCCATTTCGCAACGCGCAAATCCATGCTGTAATCATGTTCTTCGTGAGCAACGGTCGGCGCAGTCCTAAGCCTCGGAGAAAGACAATACGACGACGCAATTTCCAACAAAGGGCTTATCGACATCCGCCGCTAAACCGACGAGGGAGATGCGACAATGAAAAAAAGCACGCTGATCAGTCTCAGTATTTCGGTATCGATCGCCGTTTTGGCGGCTGGTGTCGCGATTTCCGCGCAGGACAAATACACTGTGCAAGTACCGAATGGGCTCGCGTTCTCTGAGTTTAGGGGATACGAGGACTGGCCAGTGATCGCGATCAGTGAGAACGGAGGCAAGATCGCTGTGATCGTAGGGAATCCGGTAATGATCGACGCCTATAAGGAAGGCGTGCCCGGCAATGGCAAGCTTTTCCCGGACGGCGCCAAGATGGCGAAGATTCATTGGAACCCGAAAAAACAAGAGACGTACCCCGGTCAGCCAACGGTGCCAGGTACCCAGCATGACGTTGATTTCATGGTGAAGGACAGCAAGATGTTCGCGGACAGCGGCGGATGGGGATGGGGTGCGTTCGACTATGACGCGGCGTCCGATACGTTTAAGCCCGCCACTGTAGCGGACAATCCGCCGCAGGAAAACGACGCGAAGTGCGGGTTCGCGTGCCACACGGTGGTGCAGAACCGCGACTACGTTTTCACGGAGTACGGAAAGAGGTGAGTATCGGATAGCGGGAGCTAACAAGGTTGATTGGTCCGAACCAGTGCTTGTTCTTTATTGAGAACCAGTGCTCGTTCTGGATTGAGGTCGAAGCTTAAGGCAGGGCTACGCGCCGCAGTCGGTAGAATCGGTCCAAAATGACCTCCGAAGAACGAAGATGCGTTAGACTGATCTAGCCAAACCCCGTCGCGAGCCTTACGGCCGCTGGGCCTCTATCGTCGATCAAATAGCTGAAGCAGAGGCTGATAGCGAGCCAATGCCAGGGTGTTGGCGGACGGACTTCAACGGGCCCACCAAGCTGGATCAGTTTGATCAGGTCATAACGACTGCGCCGAACAGGTGATGGTTGATGTCCACACATGCACGTTTGCGACATGCCGACCTCGTCGAGCAATGTCGGTTCGCAGGAGCACACCGGAAAACATTTGCTCAGGCTGAGTTCTTCTCAGTTTGACCCGGAAGAGACCTTGTGGTGTCACCGCCCTTTAATTCTCCCGCGATCTCGCTCGCCAGTACGTCGAGTTTCGGCGCCCCAGGAGCCGTGGAACCGCTCAGTTCCAACTCACGTACGGCATGCTGGCCGGCCTTGCTGCAAGCGCCTTCTTCGCGCCCATAATCGCCGCGGCCACGGCGCGTGGTTCGAGAACAACCGCTGTCTTGCCGTCTCCCTCGGCGCCGCCACAGCTCTTTGCTGCCAGGAGGTCCATCAGTGTCGGGGATCGGCGGATGGGCCACATAGAAAAATAACTACCGGTGTCGGACCGCTGCCGATTGGTTCGTCCTCAGGTCAGAGCGGACGTCCAATAGCCCATATCATTGGAGAGAGCCATGCGGTACTTGTGTCTTGTCTACGGCACTGAAGACAGCTTGCCCGTGATGCAGAACCCCAATCCCATGTCCAGAGCCGAGGTGGACGCCCTCACGTACGACTCCTTGGCCTACAACGACCTGCTCCGGACGAGCGGTCATTTCATCGTTGCGCATGCCCTCCAGTCCGTTCGGACGGCGACCACCGTGAGGGTGCGGGGCGGACAGGTCCTCGTGACCGACGGTCCCTTTGCCGAGACCAAGGAGCAGCTGCTTGGTTTCGTTCTAATCGAAGCCAAGGACCACGATGAAGCGGTCGAGGTGGCCTCCAGAATCCCGCTGGCGCGCCTCGGCAGCATCGAGGTGCGCTCGATCATGGACCTAGCGAGAATAGGCCAGTCATAGCTTGGCCTCGCTGTCGGATCGCCACTGCGCGCTCGGTGTAGCCATCTCGGGGCCTAGTTGACGCCTAATCTCCGCCAGGCTGGCGACCGATCTGCGGCTCGGGACCCTGCCGGCGGTGCTGCGCGGAGCCTGTGCCGAATATCTCATCGTGACGCGCGTGATCATTTCGAGGGACGCCTCCCACGGCCGCACTGCGGGGGCGATAGTCAATGCGGACACCGTCGGCTCCTGGCACGTTTGCGGCATGCCGACTTCGTCGAGCGATGTCCGTTCTCAGAGGTAGCCCAGAAGACATTTGCTCAGACTGAGTTCTTTTGACCCTACTGAGACATTAGCGGACGAACGGCAAACGCGGCGAGGATCAAGCGCACACTGACCATTGATCCGCATCAAAGTGCGGCATGATTTTTATGATCTGCTTTTAAAGGAAAGACCTCGAGCTGGCTGAAAGAGGTCTCTTATGTCCGTCGATAGCTGGACCGATGATATCGCTTCTGTCGTTCGATATGCGCTGACGACGACACGCGCGACAGCAATTTGCCCGTTCCATGACAATGTAACTATCCGTGTCGGTGATGACGCTGCGGAAAGCCATACCTATGTTCGTGCCACTAAAGTCATTAAAAGCGATGGCACAAGATGAGAGCATGAAGCTCTGCACAAAGAAATTAACCGCCAGCTCGACGAAGCAGCAGACGGGGTCCGCCCTGAGTGCGCAGCGATCCAGCATTGAGCAGACCGCTGCTTGAAATCGAGAATACGAGAAGCGCTGATTCAGCGAGAGCGGCTACTGGACGACGATGCGGCCGCCGGCGAGTTACCACATCGCTCGCCCACTTTCGTTTATGGCCCGGAACAGACCTCAAGCTTTCAAGGTGCTGCAGCCGGCCCGGCCCGATTTCACGCATATTTTGGACCGGCCTGCGGCGCAGCAATTGTCCATTAATTCTGGCCGGTATGAGCCGGTGGCAACGGCGGATGGGGTCGAGCCAAACCTATCGTGCCCGGCGGCGCTTCGATGCTGGCGCTGCGAGTGTCGACATTGTGCAACGTCGTCAAAAACGCTGCGATAGCTGCAATAACCAAGGCTGTGGCAAAGATGGCTAATACTGTACGGTGGGTATTCATCATTGACCCTCCTATACCGTCGCCTTGGGACCCGGAGCCCGGGTCCCGTCCGGTCCTTATTTATCGTGTCGCCTTCTTGAACTAATACAAGGTTGGGCGTTTAATATGTCATCACCGCCCGGTCTCGTGGCAGTCATCGGTGCTGAGAACGCCGGTCGCGCTCCCGCCAATCCTCGATGGAGCAGCGTATGCCAGAGCGTCGCCGTTCCCCGCAAACTACCTCCCTCAAGGCACGTGTTGCAGCAGCGCCGCCGGAGATGATTTGCCCCGCCTGCGATGGCTTCGGATTTCAAAAGATCAAGCAGTCAACGGAGTCGGGCCGCAAAATCTATCCTGCGAAATGCGGGGTATGTCTGGGCAAGGGCCGCATAGAGAAGCCTGCGGCCTCAGGCTACAAGCACCGAGATAAGTTCGTTTAGACGTGGCTATTTATCGCCTACTAAAGAACTCTACCTTGGAGCCGGAAGAGATTAGCCGCATCAGAGGCATACGAGCAGGCGTTGCATACCCTCTGCGTCAAGGATCGCGACGACCCTCTAACGGAAATGATCGCGAAGCAGATCATCAAGATCGCGCAAGCTGGTGTTCCATGACGCGGCGCAGCTTTCGGCTCTGACGATCGCAGAACTACGCATCCGGTAAGGCCGCCTCTGTTGGCGGCCTCCCGCAGGATCCAGCGCGAGGAGCAACAACATGACCCCACACATCCCCGAGGAATTTTCCACCAGGGTGATCGACTTGAGTCCCTTCGTGATCATGGGCAACACAATGCCGCCCCGAGATCCTGATGAAGACGAAGAGGACGAGGACGAAGAGGAAGAGGACGAGGACCGCGCCGACGAAACGCCGGTCGTGCGCGAGCCGGACGAAGACTAGAGCATGTACGAATGAGCGCTTTGTCCACAACGCAAACATCGAGCATTATCGGCGGCTGATCGCTGAGATCCGTCGCGAGACGAAGATCGGCACAAAATGCTATTGACGCTGCTTGCCGAGGAATTGGCCAAGGACAAGAACCCGCGCAGTTAGCTTGCTTGCCTCCGCATGGATCGCCCCCTCTGATGCGTAGTACAGGGTCTCGTCTGGAACCGCTGCCGTGTGGGTCGTGGGTCCGTTCGATTGTGGCAGAGTTCCCGGCTGGAAAATCGACGGTCCGAAGCGCATATTCGTGGGATGGCGACAATTGTGCAATGCAATTGCGGCGCCGAGTACAGACGCACTGAAGAGAAGTTCTTGGTACCGCATACGGGTGACGCGGTCTGCACGGTCTGCGGAGCTGCTCTAGAATCGTGGCGGGAAAGCACCCACGTTCCCACATATGAGCTTATTGAACGTCCAGAGAGAAATCCGGAATGACACTAGCCCAGTACGTCTAATTTGGTTCCGGCAAAGTTAATATTGAAAGTTCTGGCGCTTGTCGGGATCAGGGCGCACACTTTGTCATCACCGCCCGGTCTCGTGGCAGTTATCGGTGATGAGAACGCCCGATTGCGCTCCCGCCGTGTACGGAAGTGGAGTAGCGTCATGCAACAACTCCGTCCTCCCCAACAAATTGCTACCCTCGCAGAGCGTCTGGAACAGGAAGCTAAGAACTTGCGGCGGCAAGCTCGTGGGACGCCTGCCGGCGTCTGGCGAGATGACCTCCTGAGGAAAGCTCGTCAGGCCGAGACAGCCTCCCGCCTCCATGGTTGGTCGTCTCCCAGCCTGCAGCGGCCGCGGTAAGAACATCTTCGAAACGTGGGAAGCTGTTTCCACGCCCTTGGGCGTTACGCAAACAAGGTAGGCCAGCGCTGGGTAAAATGGCCCTTTAGAAGTCGCTGGGCTAGACCGGGGCGACAAACCCGGAGGTTTTGTTATGATTAGCATTCCACTCGACCTTCAAAGAAGGTTCGAACAGCGGTGGGCCGCCAGATTCCTCCGACCGACTCCACCGACCGCGCCTGAAACGCATCCGCCTGAAAGACAGGATCAGCCCCGGCAGTGCTTGGAAAAGCCAAAAGAAAAAGGGACCGGCCTAAACGGGCAGGCTTGAGGTGTGTCTCAAATGGATAGCTAACCTCTATGCGCACGTGTTCTCAGAGGAACACCGGGGAGCATTCGGGGCCCACTAAGGTGAGTCTCCACACCCGTGCGGTCTGCCTCAGGCATCTCCGCTACTTCGGGTCATTCCTGACCGAATCGGGCTATCCGCGTCATGTCCGGTTTACCCCCGATAGCGACTGTAGAGCGGACAGCTCGGTTCGGCAGCTTCGTGCCATTAGCGATTCAGTCAATAGATCAATACGGGCAAGGTTTTCGGCACGCAGGCATCGGCCGCGAAGGCGGCCAGCCGCTCAAGGACGCGGAATGAGCAACGGCTGCACGTTTTCGCCGCCTGTCATTAGGGGATTCGACGGCTCGAAGCGCTCGCGCAGTTCTCGCTTTTTGACGAGCGCGCGCGCAACAACAAAAGCGTCCTTCAGGCTCTTAGCTTGTCGGAGTGCGACATTGAAAAAGGCGTTGCCGAAATAGGTCCACTTGGCTTTGTCCCGGCAGCCAAACGACGGATGGTCAGCATCGGCCGCCGTGATTACCAGCGTATCGGGATTCGCGAGACGAGGAATAAAGACCCCCGAATAGCAGGCCGAGATGACCACCACCTTGTATCGCATGCCTGTCCGCGCCAGCATCTTAGCGAGATTAGACGGCGTGAGCGTTTGCGTAAGCCGCCCCGCCTTGACTGCAAGGCCGGCGCGGGAGCCGTGCGAGGTGAGAATCAAAAACAGAATGTCGTTGTCGGCGTCCATCCCATTGGCGGCCGCTTGCAAGGACATGGCCAGGCCTTCAATCGTTGCACCTCCGCCTTTCTTCGAATTGTATTGCACGTTGATCGGGCCGCTCCCGAAACGGCCCGCTACGACCTGTGCTGCGTCGGTCGCCTCGCTTCTAAACACGCCTTGATCGCCGAAAAGTCCGAAGGACACCACGCTCACTTTGCGAGCATCCTCAACGGCGTGCACCGGCGAAACCGACGGCGCAACGGTCAACACAAAAGCGATGATCGGCGCGCCGAGTCGGCTGGTCCAACGTGGATGCACAGCTTCACCAGGGCCTTTCTTTCAACAGGTCACGTGAAAGAGCCCGATCCTCCTGGCGCGCGACCGGTTGAACATCCGGATCGCTTCGGGGGTCGGCTTCAACAGGACCATGCAGCCTTTTCTTTCGAAATAGGCTTCAGCATTCGGTGATAGGTGCACGTTGCCCATCTGACCCGAACCAATGACGACCTGGTCGCACCCCTTCTCGAAGAGAAATTTTGCCTCATCTTTTGAAAGCACGTGCGAGGTATCATACAGCTTCTTTGATAACTTCTTTTTCCGCTTTACAACTTCGCCGGAGAGGCGAATGACTACGTCGTGCTGATACGTCGTTCCGTCAATCGTAATCGCGCCGAATGTGGTGCTCTCAATCTTCATCGCGACCTCCTGATTAGACTCCCGCTCCAACATGCAGGCGCCTCGACGCATTCTCCTCGCTACGGGCAAGAGCGCTCGTTTGGGATTCGTAATGCTGGCGTCAGTTCGCTCGTTTAGCATTGCTGTAAGCGCGACGCGGACATTTCTTGGCATGACTCTCAAAAAACTGGACGGTGACTGCCACTGACATCACCGCAACTTGGACGTCGCCCTGCCTACATACCGCAAATCCCATAAGAGGCGCTATCAGATGTCGTAGTATAGATGGAACTCGTAAGGATGAGGGCGCAGCCGGATGGCATCGACTTCCCACTTTCGCTTGTAGTCGAGCCAGGTTTGGATCACGTCAGCGGTGAACACGTCGCCGCGGAGAAGAAACGTGTGATCGCGTTCGAGGGCATCAAGCGCCTGGTCCAGTGATCCCGGCGTCGACTTCACGTTCTTCTGCTCGGCTGGCGGGAGGTCGTAAAGATTCTTGTCGACCGGACTGCCCGGATCGAGCCGGCTGTTGATGCCGTCAAGGCCGGCCATCAGCATCGCGGCGAAAGCCAGGTAGGGATTACAGGAAGGATCCGGCGAACGAAACTCGACGCGCTTTGCTCGCGGGTTCGGCGAATACATCGGAATCCGGCAGCAGGCCGAGCGATTGCGCTGGGAATAGACCAGGTTGATGGGAGCTTCGTAACCCGGCACCAGACGCCGATAAGAGTTCGTGGTCGGGGCACAAAGCCCGCATAGCGCCCAGGCGTGGCTTAGCAGTCCGCCGATATAGTAGCGGCCGAGCTTACTCAGCTCGGCGTAGTCTGCTTTGTCGTAAAACAGGTTGGTCTCACCCTTCCATAGACTTTGATGAACGTGCATCCCCGAGGCATTGTCCTCGAACAGCGGTTTTGGCATGAACGTCGCGGTCATACCGTGCTGTTGGGCGGTGTTCTTGACGACGTATTTGTAGATCATCAGGTTGTCGGCCATGCGGGTGAGCGTGGTGAAGCGCATGTCTATTTCGTTTTGACCGCCGGTCGCGACTTCATGGTGGTGAGCTTCGATCTTTATTCCCAGCGCCTCCATCGTCAGCACCATTTCGGTGCGAAGAGCCTGCATGCTGTCGGTCGGGGGAACGGGAAAGTACCCCTCTTTCGGGCGCGGCTTATGGCCTAAATTCGGCTCCTCCTCCTTGCCGGTGTTCCAACTGCCTTCGCTGGAATCGATTTCATGGAAGGCGTAATTGATGTCCTGTCCGTAGCGCACATCGTCGAATACGAAGAACTCTGCTTCCGGACCGAAGTAGCTCGTATCGGCCTGGCCGGTGCCGGTCAGGTAGGTCTCGGCCTTCTGCGCAATGTAGCGGGCGTCGCGACTATAGGATTGACGGGTAACCGGGTCTCTGATGTTGCAGATCAGGACCAGCGTCGTTGCCGGGGAGAACGGATCGAGGAAGGCCGTCGTTGGATCCGGGACCACAAGCATATCGCTTTCCTGAATCTCCTGGAAACCGCGGATCGATGAGCCGTCGAATCCGATGCCTTCATTGAGAGCATCGACGTTTGCTGCGCTCGGCGGTACGGAAAAATGCTGCCACACCCCTGGCAAGTCGGTGAAGCGCAGATCGATCATCTGCACCTTCTCGTCTTTGATCGCCTTCACGAGATCTTCGGATGTCGCGCAATTTGGAAACATGGCCTCACTCCTGTGGTGGAGACCTGTGCGTGGAGACCGTGTAGCGGTACAGGGGCGTTATTCCGCCGCTGCAGCGACCTCGATCAGGCCTGCCAGCGCTCGTCGCGAGGCCGCTCTGTCATGCGCGAGCCGGTAGCGTCAACTTTGGTGCGGCCCGAGCATGAGCTTCATGGCGTCTTCGATATGTCGCCAAGTTTTGGCCAGCTCCATCTCGCCTTTTGATTCGAGTTCGATAGCATTCTGGGCAGCTTCCGCAATGGCTCGGGCGCCGTGCGCTTCCAGCAACTGCCGCGCATAGGTATGGATTTCGATTTCTCGCATGGCGTCATCTCCTCTTGTTCGGCTCGACCATGACCCTGTCGCGCCAAGAACTGCAGATGTTGACACCTATCACGCGCGCAGTCTGCCTCTGGGCGCGAGGCATTTGCAAGAGCCTCCTCTGGGTCATGGACCGCCAAAATGGAATTCTGGCAAACTCCTAGGTGCATTGGCAAGATCTTGCTCAGGGCGCGAATGTCGACTTGGGGCGCAGAACCGGATTAGCGCAGCGCAGCAAATGATGACGTATGGTCCTCAGGGAAAAACTCTGCATGATCCCGGCAACCGGATGCGGGATGCGTGGAACCTATCGCAGCGGCAGACGTTTTTGTCTGCGAATGAGCAGCGCCGTGCCCCGGCGCATCGAGCGCCGAGGCGGAGGCGCTGAGCTGCGCGGGTCGGGAGAAATGCTCATGAGACTCACTCTTTCAGTCATCAAGGCTGACGTTGGCTCCGTTGGCGGGCATACGAAACCGTCTTCACGCATGATGGCAACTGTCGAGGGCGAGGTCGCGAAGGCGATCTGCAATGGTCTGCTGATCGACGGCTTCATCTGCCACACCGGCGACGACATTGCGATCATCATGACACACACACGGGGCGAAGGGAGCTCCGAGGTCCATCAATGCGCCTGGAAGGCGTTTCTCGCGGCCACTTCGGTTGCGAAAACTTCCGGTCTCTACGGCGCCGGTCAGGATCTTCTCGCAGACGCGCCTTCCGGAAACATTCGCGGTGCCGGCCCGGCCGTCGCGGAGCTCAGCTTCGACCACAGCCTCTCGGGCGCGAGACCCGCGGAATCCTTCATGGTGTTCGCCGCCGACAAATGCGGTCCCGGCGCCTATAACCTGCCGCTCTACCTCGCCTTTGCCGATCCCATGTATTGCGCCGGGCTGATGCTGCCCCCGATGATCAAGGGATTCCGTTTCCATGTCATCGACATGGACAACACGGCCGGCGACAGCGTGATCGAACTCGACGCGCCCGCGGACGGCTACCACATTGCCGCGCTGCTCCGCGACAACGAGCGCTTTGGCAT
>Ga0137377_10005160_pt1 | contig 10422 bp, 13 predicted proteins | sample SagtaG_22_FD_104815 | JGI IMG/M metagenome (GOLD analysis project Ga0137377, IMG submission 104815) | Vadose zone soil microbial communities from Sagehorn Ranch, Mendocino, California, USA - Sage2_L_40_16 metaG | ecosystem: Environmental > Terrestrial > Soil > Vadose zone | place: USA... | reverse complement strand
CTCGACGTCCGGAAACGGGAGCGGCCGGGCGGCGCGAGCCCGAGCCCGGTGACCGCGCGGAACGCGCTCAGTGGGGTGGCGCTCGTCATCGGCGTGGTGGCGGGGGTCCGGCTGACCCGCCAACAGGTGCGCCACACCGCGGCTCCCCTGCCCCTCGCCCTGGCCTTCCTGCTCCAGCTCGTCTCCCTGCTGCTGCCGTAGCCGGACGCGCCCTCAGGCCTTCCGGAAGCGGTGGACCCCGTCGCGGCCGACGACGCGGGTGGCCTGGCCCCGCGCTTCCAGGAAGTGCAGATGCGCGACGGTCTCGCCGATGGCGAAGCCGAGCTGGTGCGTGTCGAGCTGGCGGCGGAAGAGCACCGGCACCAGCTCGTGAGCGGTCCGCGGCTCGGCGAGGGCGTCGATCGCCTCGCTGAGGCGCTCGTCGTGGTGGTGCTGCAGGTAGTCCAGCCGCTTGTGCAGGCCGATGAAGGGCAGGCCGTGCGACGGCAGCACGAGCGTCTCCTCGGGCAGCGGCCGGAAGCGGCCGAGCGAGTCGAGGTAGAGCTTGAGCGGGTTGCCGTTGGGCTGGTCCGGCCACACGCTCACGTTGGTGGTGATCTTGGGCAGCACCTGGTCGCCCGAGATCAGCACGTTGGCCTCCGGGCAGTACAGGCAGGCGTGCTCCGGCGCGTGCCCCATCACCGTGAACGCGTGCCAGGCGCGGCCCCCGATGGTGACCACGTCCCCCTCGCGCACCGCGCGGAACTCCGGCGCGACCGTCGGCACGAGCTGGCGGAAATGGTTCCCCCGCCCGCGGAAGGCCTCCACCGACGCCTCCGGCACCCCGTGGCGCCGGTAGTGGTTGAGCCGCTTCTCGGAGTCGTTGCCTCCCATCCCCTGCCAGGCGAGCTGGGCCATGAGCCACTCGGCCTGCGGGCACCACAGCTCGACGCCGAAGCGCTGGGCGAGCCAGTCGGCGTTGCCGATGTGATCCGGATGGAAGTGGGTGACCAGCACCCGCACGATCGGCCTGTCGCGCAGCTCGCCCGCGAAGAGCGCCTCCCACAGGGCCCGGGTCGGCGGCAGCCCGACCCCGGTGTCCACCACCGTGACCCCGTCCCCGTCGTCGAGCAGCCACAGGTTGATGTGGTTGAGCTGGAACGGCAGCGGCATGCGGATCCAGCGGATGCCGGGGGCGACCAGGATGCTGGCCCCGCCCGCGGGGGGCTCGGGCCAGGGGTGGATCAGGCCGGGCGCGGCCGCGGCCAGCGGATGCTCGGGCTCGGGGCTCATGCGCGCGTCACTTCTTCCGGTACACGTTCAGGCCGATCTTCTCCTCCCGTTCCGGCACGGTCACGTTGCCCTCGGTCGAGGCCACGATGATGGTCTTGCCGGACGAGGAGGGTCCGAACTCCTTCGACAGGTCGACGGTGATCGTGAGGATGTTTCCCGCGATGGTCATCTCGACGTTCTTCATGGATAGGCCTCCGAGCCCCTATGATATGCCAAGGAGGGACACGACATGACGCGATCGACTCTCGCGACGCTCGGGGCCCTGTTCCTGACCACCGGCTGCGCTGCCGCCACCTCGACCGCCGAGTCCCCCGCCGAATCGAAGGACCGGGCGGAATGCAAGGAGTACGCGCGCCCCTTCGAGCATTCCGGCCGGATGAAGGACGCCTGCCTGATCAGCCGGGGCTACACCGTGAGCTACAGCACCAACGGGGGCGGCGTCGACGTCACCGCACGGGCCCAGCCCCGGCCCGCCGTCGAGGCGGTCGCCACCGACCTCAAGTCGTGCAACGACCAGTCCGGGATGGGCTACGTCGGTCGCCTGCAGTTCGCCCGCTGCATGACCCCGCGGGGCTACGCGGTGCGGAGCGGCGACTAGTCAGTCGACCGGAGCGGGCAGCGGCGGCACGCGGCCGCCCTCGCCCTCCTCCTCCTCGGCCGGCGGCACCGGGTCCACCCGCACCCGGCGCATCAGGGGCAGGAAGAGCGGGACGATCGAGAAGAGGATGGCGAGGAGCCAGAAGTCGTCCGCGTAGGCGAGCACCTGCGCCTGTCCCACCGCGTCCTGGTAGAGCATGGCGAGCGCCTGGCGCTGCGCGGTGAAGGCGTCGCTGCCGTGAGCCAGGAAGTGGCTCGTCCAGCGGGCGAGACGCTCCTGGGTCGCGGGGTCCCACACCGTGACGTGGCTCACCAGGTTCTGCTGGTGGAACTGGCTGCGCTGGGCGAGCAGCGTGGTGGCGAGCGCGATGCCCACGCTGCCCCCCAGGTTGCGCAGCACGTTGTAGGCGGACGTCGCGTTGACCAGCTTGCCCCTCCGGATGGTGGCGAGGGTCAGCGTCGAGAGCGGCACGAAGATGAAGCCGAGCGCGAAGCCCTGGATCACCCGCGGGAGGGTGAGCGTCCAGTAGTCCATCCCCAGGGTGAGGTTCGACATCATGTAGAGGCTCAGCGCGTTGACCAGGCAGCCGAAGGTGAGGAGCACGCGCTGGTCCACCCGCGTCACCAGCCGCCCGCACAGGATGAGCGAGAACATGTTGCCGACGCCCCCGGGCGCGAGCACCAGCCCCGAGGTCAACGCGTCGTAGCCGAGCAGCTTCTGGGAGTAGAGGGCGAGCAGCACCATGCTGGAGAACATGCCGAGCCCGATGAGGGCGATGAAGGTGGCCCCGAACGCGAAGTTCCGGTCGGTGAACACGGCCAGGTCGAGGACCGGGTCCTTCGCCAGCAGCTCCCGGGCCACGAAGCCCACCAGGGCGACGCCCGCCACGATCGCGAGGGTGACGATCAGGGTCGAGTCGAACCAGTCCTCGCGCTCGCCCCGGTCGAGGAAGAGCTGCAGGCAGCCGAAGCCCAGGACCATGAGCACGAGCCCGGGCCAGTCCACCCGCGCGGGCTTGCGCAGGTAGTGCGGATCGAAGAGGAACGCGCTCGCCATGAAGAAGCCGAGCAGGCCCACCGGCAGGTTGATGTAGAAGATCCAGCGCCAGGACCAGTTGTCCGCGATGTAGCCGCCGAGGGTGGGGCCGATGATCGGCCCCATCATGAACCCGACGCCCCACACCGCCATCGCGAGGCCGCGCTGCCCGAGCGGGAAGATCTCCCACAGGATGGCCTGCGACAGCGGGATGATCGGCCCGCCCCCGATGCCCTGGAAGATGCGCGCGAGGATTAGGAAGGTCAGGTTGGGGGCCATGCCGGACAGCACCGAGCTGACCGTGAACAGCACGCAGCAGATCAGGAAGAAGCGCTTGCGCCCCAGCACCCCGGCGAGCCAGCCGGTGGCGGGAATGATGATGGCGTTGGCCGCGAGGTAGGAGGTGATGACCCACGACACCTCCTCGAGCCCGGCGGAGAGCGAGCCCTGGAGATGCGGCAGCACCACGTTGGTCACGCTGGTGTCGAGCACCTGCATGAAGGCCACCACCATCACCGACAGGGTGATGGCCCACTTGCGGGCGGCGGAGATCGGGCCGGCGTCGGGGGTCGCGGCCATCGCGGCGCGCGCTCCGCTACCGCACCCGGATGACCACGTAGGCCGACATCCCCGCCCGCAGGGTGTGGGGATTGCCGAACTCGCGGGGATCCAGGCGGATCTTCACCGGCACCCGCTGGACCACCTTGACCCAGTTCCCGGTCGCGTTCTCGGGCGGCAGCAGCGAGAAGCGCGAGCCGGTGCCCGCGCTGAGCGAATCGACGGTGCCGTGGAAGACCTGGCCCGGGAAGGTGTCGATCTCCACGGTGGCCGGCATCCCCGGCCGCACGCGAGAGAGCTGCGTCTCCTTGAAGTTGGCGACCACCCACACGTCCTGCAGCGGCACCAGCGCGAGCAGGGGCTGGCCCATCTGCACCACCTGCCCCACCTCCACGCTCTTCTTCGACACCACCCCGTCGCCGGGGGCCCGCACCTCGGCGTGCGCGAGCTGCAGCTCCGCGAACGCGAGGTCGGCCTGCGCCTGGCTGAGCGCGGCGACCGCGCGCTCGATCTCGGCCTCCTTCACGATGACCTGCCGCCGCTGGCTCTCCACCCGCCCGAGCGCGGCGCGCGCCTCGTTGATGCGCTGCCGGGCCTGGTTCACCGCGAGGATACGGCTGGTCAGCGCCGCCTCGGCCTGCTGCGCTTCCTTCTCGGCCTGGTTCAGGCGCTTCTGGGTGGCCTCGAGGGTGGCGGTCGCGGTGGCCGAGGTCATCTCGGCCTGATCGAAGTCGCGCTGGGCGACGAAGCCGCCCTCGAGCAGCCGGCGCATCCGCTCTTTCTCCCGCGCGGTCTGGCGCTGGGTGGACTGCCAGCCGGTGACCTCCGCGCTCATGGCCGCGGTGGCCGCGTGCTTGGCCTCCAGCGTGGCCCGCGTCTCGACCACCGCCGACTGGGCCGCCTGCTCCGCGACCCGAGCGGACTCGAGCGAGGCGCGCGCCTCCTCGACCTGGGCCGCGGTGGTCTCGCGGGTCAGCTGGGTCTCGGAGCGGGTGGCCTGCTGGCTGGCCGTCGCGACCGCCACCGCGGCCCGGGCCTGGTCACGCTTGGCCGCGTAGTCGCGGGGATCGATCCGGAGCAGGAGGTCGCCCGCCTTGACCGCGCGGTTGTCGTCGACGTGGATCGACGCCACGTGGCCCGCGACCTTGGCGCTGATGACGACGATGTTTCCCTCGACGTAGGCGTCGTCGGTGGCGACGTGCTTGCGGCTCTCCCACCACACGTAGCCGCCGTAGGCCAGCGCGATCAGCGAGACCGCTGCGGTCAGGCCGATCAGACGCCCTCGTCTCATGGCCCGGGTATGCTACCACCGGTGCCCGATGAGGCGCCGGCTACTTGAGGTCGGACGCCGGCACGACCCGGTAGCGGCCCGGGAACCGCTCGAAGAGGTTGTTGATTTCCTGCGACGAGAGCTCCTGGCGCGTCATGCCGGTCAGACGCTGATGCCGGCCTGTGGGAAGACCTCGGCCGGCCCGGTGAGCAGCGTCATGTAGTACTGCCAGTAGCCGTGGCCGAGCGCGGCGCTGTTCACCAGCGCGAACGACCGGTAGGGCCGCCCGTGGTTCATCTGGTCCGCGAGCAGGTGGGCGCCACCTCCACGATGCGCGCCTGCGCGGAGTCGCGGGTCGCGCTCATCGCTCCCTCTTCCGGTTTGGCCATCGAGAAATCGGCGGCCCGGGCCCGTCGGCCTGAGCGCCGATGGTATCCCCGCCCCCGGCCGCGCTTGACTCCGCCACGTGGCCCGGTCACTATCGGCGTCGTGCACTTCGGGATCTTCGTCGAGGAGCTGCGCCACGGGGCGACCCAGGCGGGGGCATTCCGCGACATCTTCGAGACCGCCGACCGGGCCGAGGCCGGCGGGGTCGACTGCGTCTGGCTCGGCGAGATCCACTTCACCCCGAGCCGCTCCGTCATCTCCGCCTCCCTCCAGGTCGCCAGCGCGATCGCGGCCCGCACCCGCCGGATCCGGATCGGCACCGCGGTGCAGGTCCTGCCGCTCAACCATCCGCTGCGCATCGCGGAGGAGGTCGCGACGGTCGACCACATCAGCGAGGGCCGCTTCGAGTTCGGGATCGGCCGTAGCGGGGTGGTGCGCACCTACGACACCTACGGCGTGCCGTACGCGGAGAGCCAGGGGCGCTTCCGCGAGGCCCTCGACATCCTCCGCCGGGCGTGGACCGGGGAGCCCTTCAGTCACCAGGGCGAGTTCTACCGGGTGGACAACGCGACGGTGGCCCCCCGGCCCTACCAGGTGCCGCATCCCCCGATCCGCATGGCGGCCACGAGCGACGAGACGTTCCCGGCGGCGGGGCGCCTCGGCCTGCCGATCTTCATCGGCCTGCGCGCGACCGAGATCTCCGACCTCCAGGCCCAGCTCGGGCCCTACCGGGACGCGTGGCGCGAGGCGGGCCATCCGGGCCGGCCGAGCGTCTACCTGCGGATCCCGGTCTACGCCTCCCCCACCGAGGGAGGGGGCCCGCGAGGAGCCGCGCGAGAGCCTCACCTCGTTCTTCGCCCGCCAGACCGAGCTGGCCCGCCAGGCGGTGGGCCGCGCGGGCACGGGCCCGGCGGACCGGCGGCGGATGCAGGCGGAGCGGATGGCCGCGCTCTCCTACGACGACATCATCGAGCGCAAGGGCGCGTTCGGCACCGCCCGCGGCGTCATCGAGCGCCTGACCGATCTGCGCGAGCAGCTCGGGATCGACGGGGTGGTGGCCGAGCTCAACCCGGGCGGGCGCATCCCGCCGGACCTCGAGGCGCGGAGCCTGCAGATCCTCACCCGCGACGTGATCCCGGCCTTGAAGGCCTGAGGCTGACCCGCATGAGCGAGGAGGCGCTGCGCCGGATCGCGCTCCAGGTGCGCAACTGGGGCAAGTGGGGGCCGGACGACGAGCTCGGCACCCTCAACTACATCACGCCGGAGCGCGTGGCGTCGGCCTGCCGGCTCGCCACCACCGGCAAGGTGTTCGCGCTCGGCATTCCCCTCGATCGCAACGGCCCCCAGAGCGGCACCCGCGCCCGCTTCAACCCGATCCATACCATGTTCCGGGACGGCGGCGACGCGCCCCGGACGCCGGCCGAGGTGGCGGCGATGGAAGGCTACGGCGGCTCCGACGACTGGATCGTCATGCCGCTCCAGTGCGTGACCCAGTGGGACAGCCTGGCCCACATCTTCTACGAGGGGAAGATGTACAACGGCTACGACGCCACGCTGGTGACCAGCAGCGGCGCGGCCCGGAACAGCATCGACAAGACCAAGAGCAAGCTCGCCGGCCGGGGCGTGCTCCTGGACGTGGCGCGCCACAAGGGCGTGAAGGCGCTCGATCCCGGCTACGCCATCACCGTCGCCGACCTCGAGGCCACCGCCGCCGCGGCGCGCGTCGAGGTGCTGCCGGGCGACATCCTGCTCGTCCGCACCGGCCACATGTCGCGCTACCTCGACCGGAACGACTGGCGGCACTACGACCTCGACCCGTTCCCGGGGGTCTCGGTGCACACCGCCCCGTGGCTGCATGCCCGGCAGATCGCGGCGATCGGCTGCGACAACTACGCAGTCGAGGTGCGCCCGTCGGAGATCCCGGGCTTCCGCAACCCGTTCCACGTGGTGGCGATCCCCAACATGGGCCTCACCCTCGGGGAGATCTTCTTCCTGGAGGAGCTGGCCGCCGACTGCGCGGCCGACGGCCGCTACGCGTTCCTGCTCGTCGCCCCGCCGCTGCCGGTCGCGCGCGCGGTCGGCATGCCGATCAACCCCTACGCGATGAAGTAGGCTCTCTCCATGGAGATCGTGCTGGTGGTCGATGACGAGCCCGACATCCGGACGGTGGTCCGGGGCATGCTGACCGCCAAGGGCTACACCGTGCTCGACACCGGCGACCCCCAGCAGGCGATCCGGATGTCCACCCAGCAGGCGGTGCACCTGCTGGTCACCGACGTGGTGATGCCGCTGATGAAGGGCACCGAGCTCGCCAAGCGCGTCCAGGAGGTGAGCCCGTGGACCAAGGTGCTGCTGATGTCGGCCTACAAGGTGGCGGAGGTGACGACCTCCGGGCTGCCCTTCATCGCCAAGCCGTTCACGCCCGAGGCGCTGGTGGAGAAGGTGCGCCAGATCCTGAGCGCGCCCTCTCCGTTCACCCGCCCGGCGCCTCCGACCCCGCCCGATCCGGCGCCGGGCGCCTAGGGCGCGCGCCCGCTCAGGGATAGATCTGGCGGTAGGCCAGGCGCGCGCGCGCTCCCGAGCCGCCGAAGCGCGCGTTGTAGTCCCGGGTCATGGCGCGGAGCGTGTCCGACTCCACGAAGGCCCGCAGCAACTCCTCCGAATCGAACTCGTAGCAGACCATGTACTGCCACGGCTCGAAGCCCGCGTGCGGGGTCTCGAGGGGAAGGGCCGCGTAGCGGCGCATCGCGAGGCAGCCCGGGACCTGGGCCGCCTCCCGGGACCGCACCGCGTCGTACCACTCGTTGAACGCCGCCTCCTGCTCGGGGGCGATGGTGGCCTTCACGACGAACAGCGCGGGGCGCGTCATCTGATCCGGTACCGCGCCCGAGCCTAACCGACCCGGCCGCTCCGGGCAACCGTCCGATCGGCACTCTTTTCCCACCGGGCCCGGACTTGCACTTCGTGTCAGCGCGCTGACAGCGATCGTCGACCTCACCCGCTTCGCCCCCCGCGCGCCGCGCGAAACTCCCGAGAATCGAGCGGTCGATCCATGGCCTCGAACGTGCAATACCCCCATCACGGTAGTCCCATCACTCCGAAGGAGAAGTGCCGCAGTGAGAATGCTCCGAGCCTCCGTCGTCCTCGCATCCCTGGCCCGACTCGCTTCTACCCTCTCGGTTCCCCAGTCCGGCGAGCCCATGCCCGGATCGAGCCCCGCGCTGGCCGCCGCCCCCCCGCCGGACGCGGTCGGCGTGCGCGCCGCGCCGGCGCGCCCGCTGCGCCGGTCTCTCTGCGCGGCCCTCGCGGAGGGCGCGTGCGCCGAGGTCTTCGCGGCGTGCGCCGCGGGCGCGGTCATCACCGGCTGGGCCCTCTACCTCGGGGCCGGCACCGCGCTGATCGGCTTCCTCGGCGCGCTGCCGCTGGTGGCCCAGGTCGCGAGCCTGCCCGCGGCGTGGTTCATCAGCGCCCACAGCCGCAAGCTGGCCACGGTCCTCGCGGTGTGCATCTCGCGGCTCACCTTCCTGCCCCTGATCGGGCTCCCCTGGCTCGACGTCGCGCCGGCCGCGAAGCTCCGGCTCTTCATCGGGATCGTCGCGGTCAGCACGGTCTTCGGCGTGATCGGCAACAGCGCCTGGGTCGCGTGGATGGGCGACCTCGTCCCCGGCCGCCTGCGGGGACGCTACTTCGGGCAGCGGACGATCTTCCTGAGCGTGGCGGGCACGCTGGCCTCGCTCACCGCCGCGGTGGCCCTCGATCGGATGGCGCCGCTCGGCTACACCGGACTCGCCCTCTCCGCGCTGACCGCGGTCGCCTGCCTCGCAGGCCTCGCCAGCCTGGCGCTGCTGCTGCGCCAGCACGAGCCGGCGGCCACCCGCGAGGACGGCTCGGCCGGGTGGCGGAGCCTGCGGACCGCGCTCGGCGACGTGCGCGCCCGGCCCTTCCTCTACTACCAGCTCGCCTGGAACGGCGCGGTGGGCATCTCGGCGAGCTTCTTCGCCTATCACCTGCTGACCAACCTGCGCACCGGATTCCTGGTGGTGGCGGCCCACGGCGTCGGCGTGGCCATCGTGCGGATTGCTTCGGCGCGACTGTGGGGTCGCGCGGTCGACCGGATCGGCGCGCGGCCGGTGCTGATCTGCTGCTCGTTCGGCATCTCGGTGGTGCCCGCGATCTGGCTGCTCACCTCGCCGGACCGGCTGTGGCCGATCGCGATGGAAGCGGTGGTGTCGGGCTTCCTCTGGGGCGGTCACGGCATCGCCGCGCTCGACCTGACGATCGGGCTGGCCCCGCGAACCGGCCGGCCGTTCTACCTGGCCGCCTTCGCCACCGCGGGCGGCATCGGCTTCGGGGTGGCCTCGGTGCTGGCCGGCCAGCTCGCCACTTTCGCGCCCGCCCACTTCGTGCTCGGCGGGCACGAGTGGACCAGCATCCACATCCTGTTCTTCCTCTCCGCGCTGGGCCGGCTGGCCTCGGCCGGGCTCGCGGTGCGCCTGCACGATCCAGGCGCCCGCGGCGGGGTACCCGAGCTGATGCGCTCGCTCTCGGCGCCGATCCGCGCGGCGCTGGCCGACTCCTTCGTCCCGGACCTCGTGCGCATCCCGGCCTTCGCCCGACGTCAGCGCTGAAGCACCTCGTCGGCCCGGGCCAGGAGCGACGGAGGGATCGTCACCCCGAGGGCCTGGGCGGTCGTCTGATTGATCAGCAGCGAGAACTGGGTCGGGCGCTCCACCGGGATCTCACGCGGCGCCGCGCCCTTGAGCACCCGCACCACGTGACGGCCCGCCTGCCCGAACATGCTGCGCAGGTGCGGCCCGTAGCCGATCAGGCCGCCGTCTTCCGCGTAGCCCGGAAAGGCCATGATGCTCGGCAGGCGGCTCCGGGTGGTCAGCGTCGCGACCTGGCGGCGGGCCGCGTTGAAGACCGGGGACGATAGGACCACCAGCGCGCCGGCCCGCTCCTTCACCGCGGCCTGGATCGCGGCGTCCAGCTCGGCGGCGGCCCGGGCCGGCAGCACCTGGATCTGCAGGCGCAGGGTGCGGGCGGCCGTCTCGGCCGCTTTCATCTGAGCGGGCCCGGTCGCGGGGTCCCAGAGCACGGCCACCCGCGACAGGCTCGGCACCGCCTCCCGCATCAGCTCGAGCCACTTGCCGGCGAGCTCCGGGAAGTCGAGGAAGAGCCCGGTGACGTTGCCGCCCGGCCGCGCGAGGCCCGCGACGAAGCCGCTGCCGACCGGATCGGAAACCGTCGCGAAAACGATGGGTATGGCGCGGGTTTGTTGCAGCAACGCCGCAGTGGTGGG
>Ga0137377_10005157_pt1 | contig 10424 bp, 10 predicted proteins | sample SagtaG_22_FD_104815 | JGI IMG/M metagenome (GOLD analysis project Ga0137377, IMG submission 104815) | Vadose zone soil microbial communities from Sagehorn Ranch, Mendocino, California, USA - Sage2_L_40_16 metaG | ecosystem: Environmental > Terrestrial > Soil > Vadose zone | place: USA... | reverse complement strand
GCCTGCTGCGCCAGCGGGCTGGACCACGGGCCGTTGCCATGCACCACCACGATGCTGTGCCCGGCCGCCAGCGGCGCGATCGCCTGCGCCGCCACCCTGGCGTTCCTGCGCTGGACCTCGGTGGTCATCGGCGCCGAACGCCACAGCAGCGCCTGACCGCCCAGCGCGATGACGATCCGCATGACCTGCCTCCTCGCCCAGGTAAGCATCGGCCACGCCGGGCCTGATGACATCACCCATCCCGGATGAGGGGATCGCCGCGGGCGGCTGCCTTGAATGGCGTATGAAGGCCGGTCGCTGCCTCCTGGCCGCCGTAGCCGTCTTGGCGCTGTTCAACGTGGCGCGGTCGCTCGGGCTGCTCGGGCCGCCCAGGTACGCCTGGATACCGGTCAGCCTGCTCACCGTAACCTTGGTCCTGATCGCCTGGTCCGCGGGCGCCACCCGTGCCGATCTCGGGCTCGAACCGACGGATATGCGCGCGGGCGTGCGTTACGGAGCCGGTGCCGTCGGGATCGTCCTGCTGGTCCTGATCGTGGCGTCGGCCCTCCCCGCGACCAGCGGCTTCCTTCACGATGCGCGGGCGAGGATCAGCGGCGGCCGGCTCCTGTACGAGCTGGGGGTGTCGATCCTGCTGCTGACGGCGATCTCGGAGGAGTTCGCCTTCCGCGGCGTTCTGCTGGGATCGGCGCTGAGACTGTGGGGTCCGTGGCGCGCGAGCCTGGTCACCTCGGCGCTGTTCGGCCTCTGGCACATCGTGCCCACCCTGCACACGATGGCGGACAACCCCGCCGTCGCGGGCGCCTCCGCCAGCGTGGCCGGGCGGGTGCTGGTAGTGCTCGGGTCGGTTGCCGTCACGTTCGCCGCTGGCCTGATCTTCTGCTGGCTCAGGCTGCGGTCCAGGAGCCTGATCGCCCCGGTGATGGCTCACTGGGCGACCAACGGCCTGGCCTTGGCCGTGGCGTGGTTCACGATCCGCCACGGCCGCATCTAGTGATCATTCGTCGGCCGCGATGATCTTCCGCAGGTCGGTCAGCTCCTGGGGGGTGATGGCGCCGGGCCGCATGACGGCGTTGAACCCGTCGACGTACTCGCTGGTGTACTTGTGGCCGTGCCCGGCCGGGACGCCGGTCGCGAACGGCAGATCGGCGGTGACCTGCCAGAAGGTCACGAGGGGAATCCAGAACATGCCCTCGAGCACGTCCTTGCCGGGGGCCTCGCCGATCCAGTCGGGCTCGCTGAAGATCAGGTGCGGGCTCCACCAGACGATCGGGTCGGACGGGTGCATCATGTACAGGACCCGGCTGGCCGGCCAGGCCTGGCCATCCGGCGGTATGTCCGTACTCGCATTGTCCGCGAACCGCACGATCCGCCCGTCGTGATAGGTGGGCTGGACCTCGGGGCTGCCAGCGTCGCGGTGGTCGGTGAACTCCCGGAACAGCGTGTTGAAGTTGGGCGGACCGGCGAACAGCGCGCCGTCGGTGAGGTTGGCCAGGCTCTGCTCGCCGCTGAAGGCGGTCTCACCGCCGAACGACCCGAGGCTCTCGCCGGCCACGAGCAGCCGGGGGCGCTGGTTCTGGGGTAGTTGCGACCAGGGACCGTACACCGCGTCGAACAGCGCACGGCCCGCCTCGCGGGCCTTGGCCTGGTCCACCAGGTAGGAGATCCAGGACGGCAGGTAGGAGTACTGGATCGCCACGGTCGCCGAGTCGCCACCCGTGAGGTACTCGAACGAGTCCGACAGCGCCGGGTCGACCCAGCCGCTGCCGGTCGTGGTCACCACCAGCAGGTACTTGCGCTGGAAGCCGCCTGCGCGCTCGAGGTCGCGGACCGCCAGGGCGGCCCGGGCCTCGGCGTTGGACGCCGACGCCAGCCCGGTGTAGATGCGGATCGGCTCCATGGCCGGCTGGCCGGTGAACTTCTCGATATCGTTCACGGACGGGCCCTTGCCGATGAAATTGCGGCCCTGCCAGCCCAGCGTGTCCCACGGGATAACCGAGCCAGCCCCGCCCGACCGCAGGCTGGTGGTGGGCTGGTGGACACCCTCGGCGGTCTTGGTGTCGCGTAGCGAATATGCGCTGTTCATGGCGTTGACAAAGCCCTGGAACAGCAGGCCGGTGACCACCACGTAGGTCAGGCCGGCCACCAGGATCCAGCCGACCGCGCGGGCCGCGCGCTGGCCCGTCCAGCGGTGGAGCAGGTGCGCAACCCAGTGGTATAGGCCGCGCAGGCCGCGCCCGATCAGCAGGATCAGGCAGAACACCAGCGCCGCGACGAACGGGGAGGCCACCACGAGCGCGATGTTGTACTCGGTCACGCCCATTAGCTTGCGGATCAAGTACTGCCAGTACTGCCCGAGCCCGAAGAAGACCACGGTCAGGACAGCCGCGCTGATGAAGAAGACCAGCCAGGACCGGCGTCGCGGACGCCGGGGCTCCCGGTCCGCGAAGGCACGCCAGATCCACGCGCCGATCACCCCGAGCCCGTAGCCGATCGCGGCGGTGATGCCCCAGACGATGCCCTGGATCATACCGCTGCGGGGTAGCAGCGACGGGGTGAAAGACAGGCACCCGGCGATGAGCGCGCCCCAGCAGCCGGGCAATGTCGCGTATAGCAGCTTCCGGGACTGGCCCGCCTCCCGTGGTGACTCGGGCGCTTCGGCCCCGGTGATGAGCGGGGGACCGGCGGCCGGCCCCGGCATGTCACGCGCCACGGTCATCTCCATCGGTCTCCGGCCTGCCTGCGCAGCCCGCTGGCTCACATCTGCTGCCAGGGTGCCCGGCAGCCGGGCCGATGCCATCCCCCCCGAGGGGTGATCTGACCGAAGGGCATTCATCCGCGGCGGGTGATGTCGGCTCCGGACCCCTTGTAAAGGATCGGAATCCGGCCGTGACCAGGGAAAGGAAGACGGCGATGGCGGAGTTCGCGATGGGGGCCAGGGCCAGCTGCTCGGATGGTTTCTGTGGCGAGGTACGCCGCACGATCCTCGACCCGGCCGCCCGGACGGTCACTCATCTGGTCATCCAGCCCGGGCACCATAACGCGGAGGGGCGGCTCGTGCCCATCGAGCTGGCCGACGCTACGGGCGGCGAGATCAGCCTGCGCTGTACTCTCGCCGAGTTCGAGCGGCTGGAGCCGGCCGAGGAGGTCGACCTGGCGGAAGGGATGGACTACGCCGGCGGCTACGGCCAGGGTGAAGCGGTCCTGGGCTACGGCGATGTCGGCAGCATGGGAGTCGGCGGTTCGGCTTTTGGCATGGGGATCGGCATGGGCCTGGGCCACCGGACGCCTGTCGTAGTCAGCCACGCCGTCCCGCTGGGCGAGACCGAGGTGGAACGCCATGAAAGCGTCCACGCCGTCGACGGCGAGATCGGGCGGGTGGATGGCTTCGTCGTGGACCCGGCCGATCACCAGGTGACCCACATCCTCCTCCAGGAGGGCCACCTGTGGGGGCGCAAGGAAGTCGCCATCCCGGTCAGCGCCGTCGCCTCCCTGGACGCCGGAGTCCGGCTCAGCATCACCAAGAAGCAGGTGGAGGACCTGCCCCCGCTCGGCCAAGGTCACCCGTGATGGGTGGCCCCCCGGCAGACGAATCCGGCGCATCGTGTTGCTAGCCGGGAAGTCCGGTGGGCCTGACGGGCCTGTAAGGGAGGCAAGAATGACGTCGGCAGCAATGCGGCCAACCACCGGGCGCACCCATGCGGAGGGCCGCGGGTACGGCCTGGTCCTGTTCGCGGGTGTGCTGTTGCTGGTGGTCGGCTTCTGGAACCTGATCTACGGAATCGCCGCGATCGCAAACTCGCACGTGTTCGTCGCGAACGCCCATTATGTGGTCGGTGACTTGCGGGTCTGGGGATGGGTCACCCTCATCTTCGCCGTCCTGCAGATCCTCGCCGGGGTCGGGGTCATGATGGGCAACCAGTTCGCCCGCTGGTTCGCCGTCGCCGCGGTGGGCCTCAACGCCATCAACCAGATGTTCTTCCTCCCCGCCTACCCGTTCTGGTCCCTGACCATCATCGCCATGGACATCGTGGCGCTGTACGGGCTGTGCGCCTACGGCAGCCGGGAGAACGTGGAAGAAGCCACCGGCTGATCCGGGCGCTGGACGGCCTTCGGGGAGAGGCCGTCGAGGGAGCACTGCCGCAGGCGGCGGGATCACGCTCAACCGGTCCCGTCGCCGTGGCGGTGCTCCTCGCGGAAGGGAGCATGTCGCCGTGAGCCTGCGCCGACGCCGCCAGCTGCGGATCCTCGACCGCATGGAACATGACCTGGCCGACTCCGACCCAGGCCTGTATGCCCTCTACCAGGGGCTCGCCCGGCGGACCAGCGGCCGCGACATGCGCTGGGTGGAGAAGATCGACCGCCGCCGATTCTGGATCCTTCCCCGGCGGCGGCGTGAGCGGAGCCTCGGCGAGCGGATGAAGGACTGGACCGCCGAGAACTGGAACGATCCGTGACGACCAGCGGGGCCGGGCGTAATGCCATGGTCATGCCTGGGCGCGCCTGATGCTGCACGTCCGCGTGGTGAGCCCGGTCGCGCTCACCGAGCAGCTGACCGGCCGGCTCGCCACCGCCCCCGGTGTCCAGAACATGGTGGTGCGCGCCGGTGCCGCGGGCCGGCCCGTTGGCGACGCGGTGGAGTTCGACGTCCGGTCGCGGATCTCATCAACACAGGCACTCGAGCTGGGACGAAGCCTGGGGCTCGCTGCTGCAACTGCTGCTCAACGTCGTGCTGCTGGTCATGGTCGGCGCGGCCGGCCTCGGCACCCAGCGCGCGATCTGGCGCAGGCGCTGGCTTTTGATCACCTGCAGCGGGTGATGACCAGCGCGCGCGACGCTCCGACGATGGTCTGGTGACTGAGCACTATGACGTGGCTGGCGGCTCGATGCCATGAGCCAGCACCACGACCAGGGAGCGGCCGCGGGAAAGCCGGCCCCGGCTACCGAGCACCCCGGGCTCAGCCAGGATGAGCGGGCCGAGCTGGAACGCCTCCGCACCGAGACGGCCAGGCTCCATGGCCAGGGGACGGCCACGGCGCGGCGGCGCTTCAGCTGGCGGACCCCCGTGTCCATCGTGCTCATCGTGCTCGGCTGCGTGCTCGGCCCGGTCGCCGTCCTCGGCGTCTGGGCCGGCAACGAGGTGTCCGACACCGGGCGGTGGGTGGCGACCGTGGAGCCGCTGATCCACGACCCGGCGATCCAGAACGTCCTGACCGATAAGATCACGGCCGAGGTAGTCAGCCAGCTCAACCTGACCGGAACGATCAACCAGGCCTCTGCCCAGCTGGACGACAAGGGGCTAACCAGGATCAGCTCGCTGCTCAAGACGTTCACTCCGCAGATCGCCAGCGGGGTAACCGGCTTCATACACAGCACCGTGCACACGGTCATCACCAGCCCGGCCGTGGCCAAGATCTGGGTCCAGGTCAACACCGCCGCGCACCAGGCAGTGGTCAAGGTGCTCTCCGGCGAGGGTAACGGCGCCATCAGCACGAGCAACGGCCAGATCGTTCTCAACCTCGGTCCCTTCGTCGCCGTGGTCAAGCAGGACCTGGTCGATCGCGGATTCTCACTAGCCAGTAATATCCCGCCGGTCAGCCCGACCGTGGCGCTGTTCCAGGCGAAGGACCTCGGCAAGGCGCAGGCCGGCTACCGGCTGATCAAGACGCTCAAGATCGTGCTGCCCATCCTGGCGCTGGCTCTCCTCGCCGCCGGCGTGTACGTCGCGCGGAGGCGCCGGCGCGCCCTGATCGGGGCGGCCCTCGGCCTGGCCGGCTCCATGCTGGTCCTGGCCATCGGCTTGCTCATCGCCCGGAGCATCTACCTCAACAGCGTTCCGCCCAGCGTGCTGCCCGGCGATGCCGCGGCCGCGGCGTTCGACGCCATGGTCTACTTCATCAAGATCGGGCTCCGGGTCGTGCTCGCGGTGGCGCTGGTCGTCGCCATCGGGGCGTTCATCACCGGATCCTCGCGCACGGCCGTCCAGACCCGCTCGGCGCTGAAGTCGGGAGCGGGCCGGATCCGGGCCTCCGGCGAGCGCCGGGGAGTGACGGCCGGCCCGGCCGGCGAGTGGACGTACGCGCACCGCAAGGGCCTCCGGATCGGGGCGGTCGCGCTTTTCGCCCTCGTCTTCGTCTTCTGGGGCCATCCCACCGGGCTCGTCGTCATCCTGCTAGTCGTCCTCCTGCTGGTGGTCCTCGGGCTGATCGAGGTGATCGGCCGGCCCGCGGCGGAGCCGGAGAGCGCAGGTCAGACCTGACCGGGATCGGCTCAACCGACATCCGGTCAGGCGAACTCAGAAAGGATTGTGATAATGACTACGCCCACCAAGGTAGAGGTCAACGACGAGACCAAAGGCATCCTGGGCGCGCTGGCCCAGGGTGATCCGGACCTGCTGGCCGCGGGCCTGGAGGTGCGGGCCGACTGGGAGGCCAAGAGCGGTCTCGACAGCCGTAGCTATGCGCTGGTCAAGCTGGCCGCGCTGATCGCGCTGGATGCCCCGCCAGCCTCGTACATCTGGCAGGTCGGCAACGCGCTAGCCGAAGGTGCCACCCCGGAGGATCTAGTGGGGGTGCTGATCGCGATCGCCCCGCAGGTCGGCGGGCCGAAGCTGGTGGCGGCCGCGCCCGAGCTCATGCTCGCCCTCGGCCTCGCCCTGCCCGACGGCATGTAGCACGGCTATGACAAGGAGGCAGTGATGTTCAGGCGGCGACGTCCGTTGCTGCGCGCGGCCGTGGTAGGCGGCGGCGCGTACATGGCCGGGAAGAGCCATGCCCGGCACTCGATGGAGCGGCAGCAGGTCGAGGAGGAGCAGAACACGCGCATCGACGATGTGGAACAGCAGCAGGCGCAGGCCCCAGCCCAGGCGCCGGCCGCAGCCCAGGCGCCGGCTCAGTCGTCGCCCATGATCGACCAGCTGAACCAGCTGGCGGACCTGCACAAGCAGGGCGTGCTGACCGACGACGAATTCACCGCGGCCAAGGCCAAGCTGTTCGGTACCTGAGCACGGATCATCCCCCGAGGGGTAAAGCCGGGCCTGCGACCCAGTCAGGATGACTTCGGCCTGCCGCGGGTCGGCGCCGCCCAATGCTCGTTCGGCGTCCATCGCCGAGCGGACTGCCTGCAGCGACGCGAGCGTGTCTTCCGATCCTGGCGCGGTCGCCGTCGCCCGGGACCGCCGCGCGCAGCCGGGCTACGGCACCCTCGGGAACTGATCCGCTCGCCATGCCGTCCTGACCTCATCCGCCGCGGAGGACTTTGCCGGCCCGCCCCACCCCCGCTGGGTGATGTCCGCTCAGCGATGCCACCCAGATCATGTGGTATGCGTCCCGCCATTCGCTCGGCTCCGGCCGCGGCTGGCCGCTGGCTGCGTTCGGTCCGCCCGGAGCGCGCCCATCTGCGCGCGGACCTCGTGGCCGGGCTGACCGGTGCGGTGAGCGGCATACCCGATGGAATGGCCGCCGCGATTCTGGCCGGAACCAATCCAGCGCAGGGGCTCTACGCCAGCTTCACCGGACGTATCGCCGGCGGTCTCAGCTCGAATACCCGGATGATGGTGATCACGACGACATCCGCTGCCGCGCTGGCCGCGGGCTCGGCCCTGCAGAACGTCCCGCCGGCCCAGCGGCCAGCCGCCGTCTCTCTCCTGGCGGTAATGGTCGGTATCGCCCTCGTCGCGGCCGGGATCGCTCGCTTCGGCCGGTACACCAGGTTCGTCTCCTACTCGGTGATGATCGGCTTCTTGACCGGCATTGCCGTCAATATCGCCTGCAGCCAGGTCGCCGGTCTCACCGGGGCGCCCGCGCATGGCGACTTCCCGTTGGCCAAGGCCCTCAGTGTGCTCGTCCGTCCGGGCGCCATTGACCTGCCGGCCCTCCTGACCGGCCTGAGCGCGCTCGCCATCCTGGTGGCGCTGGCCCGGACCCGTCTTGTTGTGGTGAGTCCGCTGATCGCCCTGGTGATCCCCACGGTCGTGGTCGCGCTTGCGGGCGCAGGCACGGTGGCCAGGGTCGGCGACCAGGGCGACCTCCCGCAGGGCATCCCGCTGCCGGCACTGCCCGACGTGAGGCTCCTGTCGTTCGGCCTGGTCACCGGCGCGCTGGCCATCGCGGCCATCGTGATCGTCCAGGGCGCCGGGGTGGCGGAGGCCGCACCCAACCCCGGCAATGCGCGACCCGAACCGAACCGGGACATCATCGCGCAAGGCGCGGGCAACCTGGCCGCGGGTTTCTTCCGCGGCATCCCGGTCGGGGGCTCGGTCGGGCAGACCGCGCTCAACGTGGCCGGGGGCAGCCGGACGCGCTGGGCGGCGATCTGGTCCGGCGTCTGGATGCTGGTGATCCTGGTCATCTTCTCCGGGCTTGTCGCGAAGATCGCGGTTCCGGCTCTCAGCGCCATCCTCATCTTCGCGGCCATCGGCTCGCTGCGCCCGGGTGAGGTCGCCACCATCCTGCGTACCGGCCGCATCTCGCAAGTCGTCGTCATTACCACCTTCGCCGCCACCTTGTTCCTGCCAGTCGCCGCGGCGGTCGGCATCGGGGTGGCCCTCTCGCTTCTGCTGCAGCTCAACCAGGAGGCCATGGACCTCACCGTGGTCGAACTCGTCCCGAGAGACGACGAGCGCTTCGAGGAGCGCAAGCCCCCGAAGTCGCTGACCAGTTTTCACACCACGGTCCTGGACGTGTACGGCAGCCTGCTGTACGCGGGCGCGCGCACCTTGCAGGCTCATCTGCCGGAGCCAGGCGAGGCGCGCTCGCCCGTGGTGGTGCTGCGGCTGCGGCGCCGTACCTACCTTGGATCGACATGCGTCAAGGTGATCGCCGACTACGCCGGCCGGCTGGCCGGCTCCGGTGGCAGGCTCTATCTCAGTGGCCTCGATCCGAGTGTGACCGAGCAACTCCGGCGCACCGGGCACGTCGAAGGCCCGGTACGCGCCTTCGAAGCGACCCCGGTCGTCGGCGAGTCCACCCGGGCGGCCTACCTCGACGCGGAAGCATGGCTGGTCAGGACGCGCAGCGAGTGATCATCGGCCGGGTTTGTCCCCGCCGGGAAGCGGGCGGCTCGGGATCAGCTTGGCGGTCATCTTGACCGTCTTCACCGCGCCGGTCGCGCCCGCCTGCAAGGTCAGCCCGATAGCGAAGACGATGGCGCCGGGAACGAGGAGCGCGCTCGACCCGAGCATGAGCAGCCCGAGGCGGCCCAGGAGATAAGGCGGCGTACAGACCACCGCCCCGATTATCCCGCCCACCGCGGTCGCGGCCAGCTTGTCGCGCTTGGGCTGGGTGGTCTTCATGCCGATGAGCCGGGCCGGCACCGCGACGTAGCAGACCATCATGATCCCGATGACGATGCTCAGGCAAAGCCCGAACCAGTACACCCCCCACCGGACGACGACCACGGTCGACAGGCCGAGCAGGATTCCGACGAGGAAGCCCGATACCAGGGTGATCCTCCGATGAGACCAGGCCTGGGTGAACGCCGGCCGGATCACCGGCGGGCCTTCCCCGGCGATCGCATAGGCGAACACCGCGTTCAGGTAGAAACTCGCCGCGGTGATTAGGGCCACGCCGAGCACAAGCGGGATTACGACCGGCCCGGTTAGCTCCAGGAAGGTCTTGCCGTGCAGCACATGGGCCTTCAGGTCCAACATGGCGGCCCAGATCCACATCGCGGGGAGCACCTGGATCAGGGTGAGACGCCAGTTCGTGAACAGGAGCTTCACGCCCATAAAGAGCATCGCGAAGGCTCCCACGAAGAGCGCTAGCGGAGCGAGCCACCGCCGTGAGCGGCTCAGCCGCAGGATGGCCTCGTCCGCGCTAGCCAGGTCGCTGTCCCTGACCGCCTGGACGAACCGCCGGACCTGTTCCCGCCGGCTGGATTGCTGCGGCAGCGGCGCCTCCTCGCCGTTGGCCGCCGGCTGGCCGCGCGCCTGAGCGGTCGGCTGCTCGGATGGATTCCCGTTGATCGCCACTGTGGGATGCCCTCCGCGAGCAGTAGCGGGTGGTCGAATATGGACCGGCCGCCAGAACCAGACACCGTCCGCTCCGAGACTTGCATGGCCAGATGGCCCTGGCCTCACCCAGAGCGGATGAGGCCGTAGCCGGCCAGCCGGGGCATCGTCTAGTGCATGGCGGAGAGGAGTCGATCGTGCCTGCACAGACGGTAGAAGTCTCAGCGCGAGTGGTGGGCCGGTATCAGCTGGATACCGAGGTGGGCCGGCTGACCCCGGCTGAGCGGGCGGCCCGGGGTAAGGAGGCGCGGGCTCAGGTGCCGCGTGATGCGCATGCGGTGTTCGACCCGGCGGCGGGCCGGCCGGACCCGATCGTCTTGCTGGAGGAGCAGGGGCGGTCGCGGGTCCCGGAGCTGGTGCCGATCCGGTGGGGCCGGATGATGGTCTCCCCGTTCACCTATTACCGCGGCGCGGCCCT
>Ga0137377_10005155_pt1 | contig 10425 bp, 8 predicted proteins | sample SagtaG_22_FD_104815 | JGI IMG/M metagenome (GOLD analysis project Ga0137377, IMG submission 104815) | Vadose zone soil microbial communities from Sagehorn Ranch, Mendocino, California, USA - Sage2_L_40_16 metaG | ecosystem: Environmental > Terrestrial > Soil > Vadose zone | place: USA... | reverse complement strand
TGAGGCGGCTGTTGCGGGTCGCCGGTCGCGTGATCATCGACACTGCTGCGGCCGATGCCTCGCCGGACGTCTGGCCCAACACGCGAGACATGGCGATCCAGTGGATCGACGAGGCGCTGAAGGCGCTCGGCTACGAGGCCAGGCCCGTCTAGCTCAGTTGATCAGCCGGGCGGCGGGCGGCGCGGGCGCGTAGTTCGGGTTGAAGTCGATGCCGACCTGCGCCGAACCGCTGACTGTGGCGGTGTAGGAGATCACCTGGCCGGCGAGCGGCGAGCGGTTCCCTCCGTTGATGCTCCAGTCGGCCGAAGGCGTGTAGATCGTGCCGATGAACTGGGTCGACGCACCGCCGTTCATCGAGTTGGAGCAGGAGCTGCCGGGCGGCGAATAGATGACGATCCAGTTGTACTGCTCGCCGGAGAACACGTACGTCGCGCCCTGCGAGTTCTGGTCGAAGCACGCGCCGTTGGGGAAGTAGAACTGAACCGCTCCAGGCGTGATCTGGGCGCTCTGACACGGCGAGTTGATGTTGCCCGGATTGGGTGATATCTGGCAGTAGTTCTCGTTCGACACATCGCCGCCGCCGTACGGCGGGTACTGCAGCGACATTGGACCGTTCTCCTGCGACAGGAGGTTCGCCGGCGGCGGGCAGTTGCTGAAGCACTGCGGCTTGAGCTCGTCGTCAGGGGCCTGGCACAGCTTGGCTCGCGTCTGCGCGAAGCACTGAGCTGTCGGGGACATGTTGTTGTACACGATGCCGCAGATCGTCACTGTGACGCCCAGTCCGCAAGGCCAGCCGTTGACACCGTTGATCAATGTCATGTTCGCCCCGCTCGGGTAGGGCCCCAGTGCCGTGGCCGGAGGCCCGCCGCCATCGACGAAACCGGGCGCCAGGTGGCGGCCGACGAACGAGAAGTTGTTGGGGACGCCGTCACATCCGTTCGGGTTGATGTAGACGTTGTAGTACTGCGCGCCAGGCGCGTTCTTGGTGATGTTCACATCGATGCCGCTGTTGTTGCCGTCGACGGTGCTCACCGCCTGGCAGGACGAGGGGGCGCTCTCACGCCGGCAGCCGGGCGAGTTGTAGCAGGGGTTCGGTGCGATGTTGGGGTCGATGAACCGGTCGTAACGGACCGACGTCACCTCGACGCCCCAGTTGCCGCTGCCGCCCTGGTGCTTGATCCCGAAACCAGGCGCCGGAACCACTGTCAGGTTGAAGTGCCCGGCGCAGTTGACCCCGTTCATGTCCCAGAACTGCGGGTTGGCCACGCCGGTGGTGCCGGGCGCCGACCACAGCTCCTCTTCGGGTGCCTTGAGCTCGTTCGAGAGCAGGCTGCCGTTGGCGTCTGACTTGTAGCCGCCCGTCCACTGGTAGACCCCCGGTTCGAGGAAGGCGCAGCTGGCCGAGCCACCCGTCAGGTGGAACTGGCCGGCGTACTGGCCTGGGAACATCTCGGTATAGGAGCCGCGGTTGTCCTGGCTGTACGACTGGTTCGTCGAGTAGTAGCCGACCGACGGGGCCAGGTAGCCGGGGTCCGGCAGGCTCGGCGCCGGCACGATTCCGGTGCCCTGCGTGTCGCCTGGGTGGCAGACGGGGTTTGGCGCGTAGGGGATGAAGCCAGGCGTCGAGTTGTAGCAGTAGTACTGCGCGACGCCGCAGTTGGAGCCGGCGGCGCCGTAGCAGTTGCCCGCCTCATGCAGGTTGGAGTCGAGGCAGGCTGTGCCGTTCGTGTAGACGTCGCCCAACACCGTCAGCTCTGCGGCTCCGGTCAGCTTGGTCGCGCACGAGCCGTTGCTCAGTGTCAGCAGCGCGGGGGTTTGCCTCTGGTTGCCCACGATCGCGGTCGCGGTGGCCGAGATGGGGACGGTCGTCGAGCCCCCGAAGATCTGGATGAAGGCCAGGGCCAGGTTGTGGCTGCTCGTGTACTGGAACTCGTAACCGTTGAACTGCGTGTCGGTGGCGACGATCGTCAACGTGTACGCGCCGGCGAATGTGTACGTGTAGGTGTCCTGGGGCAGGTTCGCGTTCGTACCCACCAGGGTGCTGGTGTGGCTGGCCGTCTGATAACCCGTGTAGATACGCAGATCGGTTTGATACAGAGCGACCGACTTCGGGACGACCAGTCCGTTGAGGTCCTGGAAGTTCTCGTACCAGTCGCCGGCCGCGAGGGCGGCGGCGTCGACCGCGGTCTGCTGGTCGCGCCGGTCGACGTAGCCGCGGCCGGAGTCGATGGCGAGGCCGAGCATGCCGAACAGCACAAGGATCAGGAGCGCGATCAGGACGATGGCCTGACCGGCCTGCAGATTGCGCTTTGCGCGCTTAGTTGGAGTACTCGGCTCGGTAAACAGCATATGCAGTGATGACGATGTTGTTGCCGATGACTTGCTGGATCACTGGTGTGATCGGCTGAAACGTGTACCACAGGGTCACCTTGAGAGGTTGATTTCCGTCCGCCGCGACCGCGTCGTTGCAGCCTGCGGGCGGGGGGTTGTACGGGAGCTGCCCACGGGGGGCGTTGGGCGTTGCGTTTCCGGCTGCGCTCGGGTCGGTGATGAAAACCCAGCCCGTGTTGCTCGGTGGCACGCTCGGGGCACCCTGCGGATTGCCACCATTCGGTATTGGTCCGTTGGGACATGGGTTGCCAAGGATCGCTGCGACCGCATGGCCTTGAACGGCGGACAGGACATCGCTGTTCTTGGGCCAGTTGTGCGAAGTGCCGCTGGGATCGATGAAGTAGGAGGCACGCACCGCGACGCGGGCGCCCTCGTTGGCCGCCTGCTGCAGGGTTATATATATGTAGAGCGCGCGGCCGAAATCGATGATGCCGAAGGTCAGCAGCAAGATGACCGGCGCGATGAGCGCGAACTCGGTCAGGCCTTGCGATCGCTGGCTTCGCGCGTAGGCAAGGAGTCGCTTCATCACGGCTTGCCCTGGATCGTGAAGTGCTCGTTGTAGGCAAGGTTGATGCCGTTGCCGAACAGGCCCTGGATCAACGGCGTGATCAGCTGGAAGTTCATCAGTATCGACACATTGATGTCGCCCAGCCTCCACGAGTTGTCGCTCGGAGCGCTTGGTCTGGTGCCGAACCTGCTGCCGTTCGGGTCGGTGTAGCAGATGTATACGTTCACGTTTTGCGAGGTGGCAGGGTAGGCAGCGGCCGGATAAGGCTTGTTGGTGGCGGAGTTGCTGTCGGTCGGAGCCAGGCAGCCGGCGGCGGTGACCAGGTTGATCTGGCTGTCCTTGAATCCCGCGCCGTACAGGCCCTGCTTGACTGCGGTCATGACGTCCGCGTCATCGAGAAAGTTGTTGGTGCGGGCCGGGGTGTTGAACCATGCGCCGTGCCGCGCGCCCTCCCGCGCCGCGCCCTGCAGGGAGACGGAGTAGTAGAACGCGCGCGAGAGGTCGATCAAACCCATCGCCAGCAGGAGCAGCACGGTCGACGAGATGGCAAACTCGACCAGGGACTGGCCGCGCAGCCGCCTCCGCTGGGCGCGCGCTCGAGCTTCAGCTTGCATAGCAGCGACATTTAAGCAACCGGGCATGCATTCTGTTCGGCTCTAACGCGGAAAAAGCTGTTTTCGTTCGCGAAAAAAGCAATGAATGTGTCAACGCCGCCGGCTCATGCGGCTCAGCCGCTAAGGGTCGCCTGGCTGATCAGGAGGTGGGCGGGGTTGCCTTTGAGGCCGACTGGCCGCCGATCTCGGCCGCCAGTCGTGCTCTCTGGCGACTGCGCGGATTGCGCTGAATTCGCATTCTTAGGAGTCATCATTACGACTCGCTTAAAGCTGATGACTCTCTCGGAGCCTCCCGCACGGTGATGTCTGAGCAACCCGCGATGCGGAAACAAACCCCTCGCTGGCAGGACGTCCGCGCCAAAGCCATCGACGCGACGTTTGACGCGGACCGTCGTCGCGCGGGCGAGCGAGTCGCCCTCGTCTTTCGATGGCTCTTCCTCATCGTCATCGGCGCGCTGAATAACTTGAACCCCTCGTCGACGCCCGAGGAGAAGGTCGTCATCGACGTGGTCCTTTTCGGCTGGTCGGTTCTCAACGTGACCGTCCAGGTTCTGCTCGTGCGCGGCTACCGGCCCGGAAAGCAGTTCAGCCTGACGACGATGGTCCTCGACATCTTTTTCGCGGCCGCCGTCGTGTACCTGTCGAACGGCTTCAACAGCCCGTTCTTCCTCGCTCTCTTCCTGGCGGTGATCACAACCGCCGTGCGGTTCGGCGCGACCGCGAGCTTCCTCTCCGCGCTGGTCATCTCACTCCTCTACCTATTTATCGGGGGGAGCTTCACGCCGGCCAACTTCTACGTCGACCCGAACGCGACCATCGGCAAGATGTTCCTGTTCCTGGTGGTCGCGCTGTCGACCGGCTACATGACTCGAGAGCTGGAACGTGAAAGGCGGGCGGCTGTGGAGCGCGCGGCACAGGCGGACTCCCTGCGGGAGCTGAGCATGAACCTGGTCAGCGACACCGACATCAAAGACATCTTCGACGTGCTCGTCGACCACGCGGTGCAGATGACCACCGCCGAGCACGGTCGCGTGATCGTCTCGTCCCAGGACGGATTCTCCGTGGTTGCGGCGGCAAATCGCGACGGAAAGGAGGCTGTGCCCGAGGCAGAGGTCATCGACGAGCACCAGCTCGGGCAGGCCGCAGGCAGCGGTGAGGCAGTCTTCTCGTCGGACCGCAAGAACATGGTTGTACCCATCGCGTCGGGCGATGGTGCGACTGTGCTCGTGTCGCTCAGCCAGGCGACAGGAGTGTTCACGAACCAGGACCTCTTCGCTGTTGACGCACTGACCGGGAGCTCGGCCGTGCCGGTCGCGAACGCGTTGCGCTACCAGCGGAGCCGGCAGGAGGCGACCACCGATGGGCTCACCGGCCTCGTCAACGCGCGCGAGTTTCGTCGCCGCCTGGACGCAGCCTTTGCGCGCCCCGACCGCCGCGCCGTGCCTCTGTCCCTTCTGTTGATCGACTACGACCACTTCAAGTCTGTGAACGACCAGCTGGGCCACCAGCATGGGGACCTCGTGCTGCAGATGGGCGCACGCATCGTGCGGGCGACAGTTCGCGGACAGGACGTGGTAGCGCGGTATGGCGGCGATGAGCTGGCTGTCATCGTTGCCGACACCAACGGGGCCGCCGCGCAGCGCCTTGCGTACAGAATCGTCGATGCCGTCCATGCGGCTGCCGTCTCGACGATCCCCAGTCAACACCTGACATTCAGCGTCGGGGTGGCGTCGTATCCCGAAGACGGGTTCACCGCGACGGAGCTCGTCGCGGCCGCGGACCAGGCGCTTTACCTGGCCAAACGTGAAGGCAAGGACCGCCCCTGCACGTTCCCGCAGCTGGTGACCGAGCTCGAGCTCGCCGACGGAAATCTCGTCACCATGCTCGCCGAGGCGGGTCCGCAGGTGATGGTGGCTGTCGCGCATGCGGTCGACCACCGGAGTCCGATCACGCAGGGACACTCGAGTCGCGTGGTTGCGATCGCTGACGCAATCGGTAGGCGGGCGGGAGTTTCGTCGAGCGACATCGAAAACCTGCGCGCCGCGGCGTTCCTGCACGATGTCGGCCACATGACGCTGCCGGCCGGCGGCGATGGCTTCGAGGCGCCTGGTCATCCCGAGGAAGGCGAGAAGATCGTCACCGGCGCGAAGTTTCCGGGCGACGTCGTGGCCGCGGTACGACACCACCACGACCGCTACGACGTCGCCAAATCGGACGGACCGGCCGCGCAGGCGCCGCTGATGGCCCGAATCCTGGCGGTCACCGAGCGCTACGAGGCTTTGACCGCCGGCCGCGGCTCAGCGCGCCTGACGCCTTCGGATGCCCTGGCCCAAGTCAAGGAGGGATCAGGCACCGAGTTCGACCCGGCCGTAGTTGACGCGCTAGGCCGTGCCGTCCAGGATGGGGGCCTCGAGCTGAACCTGCCGGACATCGCGCTTCCTGCCGTCTCGTCCGCGCCGGAGCCCGTCCCCGCGACGTAGCTCGACCTTCCGGCGCAACCGCGCCCGGCGGTGTTCGAGGTCGTCCGCCACATCGGGCATTCGACGCTGCGCATCCTCGACCACGGCCAGCGCCAGCTCCGGTTCGCGGCGGCGCCACTCGAGGAGCCGTGCCCGCGCGACTGAAACGCGGACGTCTTGCCTGGCGCTTGCCTCGAGCCAATCGAGCAGCGTGTCGGCAGCTTGGATCGAACCTCGCCGCACCAGGCCACGAGTGATCAACAGGCCGGCGGTCGCGGCGGCTTCACCTTTGGCGAATGCGGTGGCGTTGCGCAATGCCCGCCATCCGTCGGCGCGGGCGCCACGACGCCACCGATGCCGTCCGAGGGCGAGCCAGTCATCCGCGTCCATGTCGACGTCGGCGCCCTGGAGACGGCGAAGCAGACGCGAGTGAAGATGGACCAGGCTGATCACGTCGAGGCGGTTGTGCTCGAGCGCCGCTTCGAGAAGATCAAGCGAGCCGGCGCGAAGGAAGTCGAAATAGGCGTCGGGCACCAGGGCGCTGGGCAACGGATCGTCGCGTTCGTAGCCCAGGACGCGCTGCTCGACATAACGCAGCGTGCACGTTTCGAGGCGATGCCGGTACAGCGCGCGAACGAGGGTCAGCAGGTCGACATGCGCGGCATGCGAGAACTCGCCAGGCATGCGCGCCATCACCCAGCGAGTGCGCAGCACCGGCAGGTCGAACGACCCTCCGTTGAAAGTCGCCACCCCTCGGGCAGGCTCGAGCTCCTCGCGCAAGGCATGCAGAAACGCCGATTCCATCCCCGGCTCCGGTAGGAAGACCTGAGCTACGCGAAGACCGCAGTCGATCGGTGTCGCGACAGCCGCGGCGAAGACGTAGGTGCCCGTTCCGCCCGCGAGACCGGTCGTTTCGGTGTCGAAGTAGGCGATAGAACCTGGGTCGGGGTCGAGTCGTGGCAGCGGGATCACATCCTGGCGCACCGCTGCGACGCCGAAAGGCGTCATCACCTCCTCGAAACCACGAGGGAGCTCGTAGCTCCGCTGCGGTCTAGGACGAGGCGGCGCGCCTAGACGGGTAAGGCGCTCGCGGAGAGAAGTAGCAGACACGCGTTTTTGGCTCCTTCCACGAGATGCAGCGGCCCGACGCACGAGGGACAGCCGGCCGCGCAGGGGCAATCGCGTACGAGCTGGGCGGCGTCCACGAGCAGCTCGTGGTGAAGCTCATACAGACGTGGCGAGAAACCGACGCCGCCGGGGTAGACCTCGTACACGGTCACGGTCGGAAGCTGCGTGGTGACGGACCGCACCTCAGCCACCGAGCCGAGGTCACGCGGATCGCACATCAGGCTCAGGCTCGCGATGTGCCGAAGCGAGTGGGCCATGCCCTGCAGCCCCGCCTCGAGCGTCTCGCGACCCAAAGACCGCCAGAGTCCTTCGTCGACCGTGATCCAGTAGCCCGTCGTGTGCAGCGTCTGCTCCGGCAGATGGATCGGCCCCGCGCCGATGTTCTCGTGGGTGTGAAACCGGATCTTCTTGAACATCGACGCGAGGCTTGTGATCTTGACCTCGCCGTGGGTTCGCGCGACGCCCTCCCCGTCCGGTCCGGCGAACGTGTCGAGCACGCGCACGCTGACGGATGCGAGCGCGTCTGTGTAGTAGTCGACCTCGACGGGACGCACGTAAGCCTTCTTCTCGTTCCAGTCGAGTCGATCGACGTGGTACTGCGCGCCTTCGTGCAGGTAGACAGCCTCTTCGTGCAGCAGCACCGGCGCGGTGAACTGATCCATCTCGCCGATCACCTGCGGCCGCGGATGCGACGTGTCGATGATCACAACGTTGTCGGCGAGGATGCGTCGCAGGTGGACCTCCTCCGCGGGGAAGGCCTGGCGGCTCCAGAACCAGCGCCCCGCGGAACGCGTCGCGGACCCGTCCTCCTCGAAAAGCGCGAGCAGCTCTCTCACATCGGCTGCGCCGAGCTTTTCGCCATCCATGAACGGGAGCTCGAACAGGCCGGCCTGCAGGTGAGCCGCCAGAAGGAGCAGGTTGTCAGGGTCGATGAGCCCTTCCTCGGGGTCGGTGGCGAGGAAATACTCGGGATGGCGGACGATGAACTGGTCGAGAGGCGAGCTCGACGCAACGAAGACGCCGACTGATCCCGACCTGCGGCCGGCGCGGCCGAGCTGCTGCCACGTCGAGGCGATGGTCCCTGGATATCCGACAAGCACCGCGCACTGCAGGCTTCCGATGTCGATGCCGAGCTCGAGGGCGTTGGTGCTCACAACCCCCGTGATCTCTCCGCTGCGCAGACCCGACTCGATCTCGCGGCGGTGAAGAGGCAGGTAGCCGGCGCGGTAGCCGCGGACGCGGCGCGGGGCATCGAGACGAGGGTCGAGGTCCTGCCTCAGGTAGCTGAGCATCACCTCGACCGCAAGCCGGCTGCGACAGAACACGATCGTCTGGACGCCCGCGCGAATCCATGACGCGGCGATGCCACGGGCTTCGAGCATCGAGCTTCGTCGTACACCGAGGTCGCGGTTGAGCAGCGGCGGGTTGTAGAAGATCAGTCGCCTTTCACCGCGCGGCGCGCCGCTGCAATCGACGAGGGCGATGTTGTCTTCCTCGAGAAGCCGCGTCGCGAGCTCTCGCGGATTGCGGATCGTCGCCGAGGCGCAGATAAAGGTCGGGCTGGATCCATAGAAGGCACAGATGCGCTTCAGCCGCCTGATCACGTTCGCCACCTGGCTGCCGAAGAGCCCCCGATAGGTGTGGAGCTCGTCGATGACGACGAACTCGAGGCTGGAGAAGAGGCGGCGCCACCGCGTGTGATGGGGCAGCAGTCCGGTGTGGAGCATGTCCGGGTTGGTCATGACGATGTGGCCGCCCTCGCGGATCGCGGTGCGACGGCCCGGAGGCGTGTCCCCGTCGTACGTGTCGACGCGGACATCGATCGGGAGTCCGGATTTCAGGGCGCCGAGCTCCGCCAGCTGGTCTTGCGCCAGGGCCTTGGTCGGGTATACATACAGGGCGCGTTTTTCAGGGCTCTCGAGTATTCGCTGAAGAACCGGGAGGTTGTAGCAAAGCGTCTTTCCACTGGCGGTCGGGGTGACGACGACCAGATGCCGGCCGCGCCTCACCGCCTCGTAGGCCTCGGCCTGGTGCGAGTAAAGGCGCTCGATGCCGCGCCTGCCGAGGGCGGCGACCAGCTCGGGGCGAAGGCCAGCTGGAAGCGGGGCGAAGACGGCCGACGCGGCGGGAATCACGTGATCCAGCGTTATTTCCCCTGGAAAGTCGGCAGGGACGAATCGGGGAGGGCTGGACATATGTTCGGGGAGGTTAGACGAACATTCGTTCGGAGTCAATAGAGGAGCCGAGCGCCCGGGAGCGGTATGAACCAGGATCAGAGGCTGACTTCGAGCGCCTCTACCGAAACACGTATCACCGCATCCTCGGCACCTTGATCACGATGGTGCGCGACCGCGCCACGGCTGAGGACTGTGCCCAGGAGACGTTCGAGCGCGCGTACCGGAACTGGGCATCGTGGCGGCCAGACGCGCCGGTTGAGGCGTGGTTGCACCGGATCGCCATCAATGTCGCAATCTCAGATCGGCGGCATCAGAGCCTGGGCCAGGCGGGCGAGCTGATCCGCCGCCTCGGTCGCCCGGCGCCGGGTCCCGACCCATCGACCGTCGCCGAGAGATCGGAGCTCGTCCGCGCGCTCAAGAAGCTCCCGCCCAAGCAGGCAGCCGCGCTGGTGCTCCGGTATTACCACGGCTACAGCAACCGCGAGATCGGCGCCGCGCTCGGCGTGCCCGAACAGACGGTCGCCTCCCGCCTGGGGGCGGCGCGCAAGCAGCTCCAGGCGGTTTTGGGAAGGGACCGCTAGCCGAGAAAATGGTTGCCCGAGCGGTGATCGGCGTTATGGCTACTTACCAATGAGCGATCTCGAGCGCGAGCTGGAGCAGGAGCTGCACCGGGTCCTGGACCCGCTCGCGGCCATGCCGGTCCCCGACCGCCGCCCGGCCGCGAGCCGCAAGGCCGCGCGGGCGCTTCTCGGAGGAGCCGGCGCTGCGCTTACGGTCAAGCTGCTCACCGGCGTTGCTGTAGCCGCGGCGGCCGTCACTGTCGCGGGGGCTTCCGTGACAGGGAGCCTGAATCCCGCCGACTGGGGCCGGCAGGTGCAGCAGCAGGTAGCCAGCTGCCAGGCGCAGCTGGCCGATGGCCAGCACGGCATCGGCGACTGCGTCAGCTCGTTCGCAAGCCAGCATGGGACGGCGGTCGCCAGCGCCGCGCGCCAGCACGGCAAGGAGAACAGTGGCTCGCACGGAGCTGGCAATGCCAACGGCAACGGGAACGGCCATGGCAAGGACAAGTCCAAAACCCATCTGGCGCCGAAGCGCGGCGGATAGCCGCCGGTCGAGCTGTTAGAGACCCCTTCCTCTCGCGGGGCCGG
>Ga0137377_10005152_pt1 | contig 10426 bp, 11 predicted proteins | sample SagtaG_22_FD_104815 | JGI IMG/M metagenome (GOLD analysis project Ga0137377, IMG submission 104815) | Vadose zone soil microbial communities from Sagehorn Ranch, Mendocino, California, USA - Sage2_L_40_16 metaG | ecosystem: Environmental > Terrestrial > Soil > Vadose zone | place: USA... | reverse complement strand
CGGGTAGGCGGTCGTTGACGATCGCGTCGGGTTGGAGCGACGCGACAAGCTGCCGCAGCTCCGCCGCGCGCCACTCTTCCGCGGTTCGCTCCCACTGGCCGTCGAACCACACCAGGTCCACCGGACCGTACCCCGTAAGCAGCTCGGTCAGCTGCGTGCGCACGTAGCCGAGGTAGCGGCTCCACGCTTCGCTCGACGGGCGCCGGTAGTGCTCAAAGGCGTACGGCTTGTCGGACTCCTGAAACGCCGGGTAGTCGGGGTGGTGCCAGTCGGATAGGGAGTAGTAGAGGCCGATTCGCAAACCCTCCGCGCGTGCGGCGTCGATCAGCTGTCGCGTGATGTCGGCGCGATAGGGCGTGTGCTCGATCGAGAAATCCGATGCCCTCGTGTGGAACATCGAAAAGCCCGCGTGATGACGAGTCGTGAAGACGATGTACTGCGCCCCGCTGGACCGCGCGAGCGTGGCCAGACTCGGCGCGTCCCAATGATGTGGATCGAAGGTCGTCGCTGACGACTGATACTGCGCGACAGAGACAATGTCGCGCGCGGAAGGATCGCTGACGAGTGAGCGCCCGACGAGCGGCCACGACACCTCGATGCCCTGCTGGCTCGCGTGATCCCAATGCACGAAAAGCCCAAAGCCTGCGCGCGAAAACCAACCGCTCTCAACCATCACGTGGCAATGTAGTCTCAGCACGTGGTCCCGAATCCAGCACTCTTCGGGTTTTCCGCGGGTTTTTCCCGGCGACCACCCCCCTTTACGACGACTTCGAGGAATACCTCCGTAATCGAGTTCCCCAAGCGCCACCCCGGATGGGAGCCACGGTTCGGCAGAGCATCGCGCTACGACCCCGCCGCCGACCGCTACGACTACGTATTCCTTCTGGAACGGTAACCGGCACCCTCCGCCTCTTGCGCCCAGACCCAGCGGCGCGGCTGGGAAGCTTGATCACCTGAACCACGCCAGCGATCGCTTAGCATCGGCGGGGCGATGAACCTGTACCTCTGGCTGAAGTTTCTTCACATCGTGGGCCTCGCCGTGTTTCTTCTTGCGCACGGCGTCTCGGGCGGAGCCGCGCTGGCGTTGAGGGGCCAGCTCTCGGCCGACAGCCGCAGGCTCTTGCGTCTGTCCCAGGTGTCATCGTTCGTCGCGAACCCGGGCCTACTTCTCGTCATCGTCACCGGCGTCTGGATGGCGTTCGCCGGCAGCTTGTGGGGAAGGGGGTGGGTGTGGGCGACTGTCGTCGTGCTGGTGGCGGTAGTCGCGGTGATGGGGTATGTGTCCCGTCCTTACTACATGGCTCGCGATGCGGCCGCGGGCCCGGACGATGTGCTCGCCGAGAGGCTCGGCCGGACCCAACCGATGCTGGCTTTGTCGGCGGGACTGGCCGGCCTCCTGGTCCTCCTTGCCCTTATGGTTTTCAAGCCTTTTTGAGCCTCGATCGAGTTCGTCCGCGCCAGCCCTACTTCAAATGAACGATGACACGCCGAGTCAGGCCGGTCTAGGGTTCCGCCGTGGCGCTGAAGGTCCGGGTCATGGCGTCGCAGGAGCCCGTTCGAGCCGGCGTGATGCCGGGTCTCTTGTACCGCGCCGAGGCTTACGAAGAGGCAGACAGGTTCCGAGAGCGGAAGTGGGATTGCTCGCACAACCACCGCTCAGTCGAGGATGCGTTCAACTGCGGCGTGACCTGGCTCAACGAGCGATCGGACGGCCCCGTCGAAGAATCCGCCTAGTCACCTCGTCCGAAAGCCGCCGGTAAAATCGGGTTGATGCAAAGCGCGACCATATCGCCGGAGCATGCCTTCGGCGATCTCGAGACTTATCGCCGCGAGCTGACCGCGTACTGCTACCGGATGCTCGGCTCCCCGTTCGACGCGGAGGATGCCGTGCAGGACGCCTTCGTGCGGGCGTGGCGCAGCCGAGACCGCTTCGAGGGGCGCGCGGCGATGCGGTCCTGGCTCTATCGCATAGCGACGAACGTGTGCCTCGACGTGCTCAAAGGAAAGGAGAGGCGAGCGAGGCCAATGGACCTCGGCCCGTCGGTTGAGCCGGTCGAGGCGAACCTCAATGTGCCGGCCGAGGTGACATGGCTCGAGCCGATCCCGCTTCATCTCATCGCGCCAGAGCCAGACCCTGCGGAGGCCGCGGTTCAAAACGAATCCATCCGCCTCGCCTTCGTCGCCGCGTTGCAGCACCTTCCGGCGCGGCAGCGCGCGGTGCTCATCCTGCGCGAGGTGCTGGACTGGCAGGCGTCCGAGGTCGCCGAGCTGCTCGGAAGCTCGGTCGCGTCTGTCAACAGCGCGCTGCAGCGGGCAAGGGCAACGCTGGCGAACAACAGCGCCGGCGGAACCGGCAGCGCAAAGCCCCTCAGCCAGCAGGATCGCGCGCTCCTCGAGCGATATGTCTCCGCATTCGAGCGCTATGACATCACCGCACTGACTTCCCTGATCCGCGAAGACGCCACGCAGTCCATGCCGCCGTACGACATGTGGCTGAGCGGCCGGGAGGACATCTTCAAGTGGTGGTTTGGGCCCGGCATCGGATGCCAGGGTTCGCGCGTTCGGATGATCGAAAGCGCGAACGGAATGCCGACCTTTGCCCAGTGGAAGCCCAGCCCGAACGGCGGCTACGACGCGTGGGCCATCCAGGTGCTCGAGCTGTCAGATGGGCGCATCGGGGAGTTCACGTTCTTCCTCGACACGGCCAGGCTCTTTCCGCTGTTCGGGCTTCCGCTGCACCTCAACGCGTAGGACCTCACCAAGGCCGGCGAACTCGATCAGGGCCGTGAGCTCGTCGCCGGCCGACCTCAGCTGGAGGTTGCACCCCGAGCGCCGCACCCCGAGGTGAATTCGCGCAATGTCATCTATCGCACCGAGATCCGGTCTTTTGATCCGCGCGCAATTCAGGTTGACCGTTCCGGTCGCCATCGCAATGCAGACGGAATAGCCCCCTCAAACTCATCGGTTTGCAACCGATGAGTTTTGCTGATGGTTGGTGTCTCAACAGGCATGAAGAATTCACGCTGGATCTCGCTTCTTGTCCTCTGCACGGGTTTTCTGCTGATCGTCGTCGACATGACGATCGTCAACGTCGCGCTTCCGTCCATCCAGCGAGATCTCGGCTTCTCGCAGTCCGGCCTGGCGTGGGTCATCAATGCGTACCTGATCGCGTTTGGCGGTCTGCTTCTGCTTGCGGGCCGCCTCGGCGACCTGGTGGGACGCAAGCGCGTGTTCCTCGCGGGGCTCGCGCTGTTCACCGCCGCATCGCTTTTATGCGGCCTGTCGTTCAGCCAGCCCGTGCTGGTCGCCGCCCGCTTCATCCAGGGCATCGGCGGCGCAGTCAGCTCCGCGGTCATCCTTGCCATGATCGTGACTTCTTTTCCGGAGCCGCTCGAGCGCGCAAAGGCCTTTGGCATCTTCAGCTTTGTGGCCTCATCCGGCGCGGTGGTCGGCCTGATCGCCGGTGGGCTGATCACCCAGTCTGTGAGCTGGCACTGGATCTTCTTCGTCAACCTTCCGATCGGCATCGGGACGGCCCTCCTGGCCATCCGGCTGCTCGAGAACGACAAAGGAATCGGCCTCGGCCAGGGCGCCGACATCCTCGGCGCGCTCATGGTCACGGCCGCGCTGATGCTGGGTGTATACGCGATCGTCCAGACGTCCGACTACGGGCTCGTCTCCCTCCGAACGGCGATCCTCGGCACCGTTGCGATCGCTTTGCTCGCCGCCTTCGTCGTTCGCCAGGCGCGTGGTCGCAACCCGATCCTGCCGCTCCGCCTGTTCCGCTCCCGCCAGGTCAGCGGCTCGAACCTGGTGCAGGCGCTGATGTCGACTTCCTTCCTTGGGTTCTTCTTTGTCTGCTCGCTCGACTTCCAGCGCGTGCAGGGCTACGGCCCCATGGAGATCGGCCTCGCCTTCCTCCCGGTGGCCGTCGTGATGGCGCTGTTCTCGATCCGGTTCTCGGCCCCGCTCATCGGCCGGTTCGGCGCGGGCCGGATGCTCGTGGCGGGCCAGACCGTGGCGCTGCTCGCGCTGGCGCTGATGGCGGTCGCGCCGACCCACGCCAACTACCTCGTCCATCTGCTCGTCCCGATGGCGCTGCTGGGGCTGGGTGGCGGCCTGACCTTTCCTGCACTGACGATGATCGCGATGGCGGACGTCGCGCCCAGCGATGCCGGCCTCGCGTCAGGCTTGCTCAACACAACCGGGCAGGTGGGCGGTGCCTTCGGCCTTGCGGTGCTGGCCACGCTGGCCGGCGCACGCACGGCCGATATGGTCCATGGCGGCGCAGACACGGTTGCCGCGCTGGCGGGCGGCTACCACTTCGCGTGGTTGGTTGCCGCGGGCGTGGTCGTGGTCACGCTCGCCGTGGCCGCCTGGCTCCTGCGCGCGAAAACCGTCGACCAGGCCGACGTGGCCGGTGCCGAGTGCGAGGCGGCGGCGTAACGATGCGGAAGATGTCGTCCTTCTTGATGGTGACCCTCGATGGCTACTTCGAGGGCGAGAAGCCATGGGAGATCGACTGGCACAACGTCGACGACGAGTTCAACGACTTCGCGATCAAGCAGCTCGACGCCAGCGACTGCCTCATCTTCGGGCGCGCGACCTACACCGGCATGGCCCAGTACTGGCCATCCGAGGAGGCCATCACGACGGACCCGATGGTGGCCGGGAGGATGAACAGCGCGCCGAAGTACGTGGTTTCGCGGACCCTCGATGAGCCTGAGCCTGAATGGTCGAACACCCGGTTGTTGAGGGATGTCGACGAGCTGGCCGCGCTGAAGCGGCAGCCTGGCAAAGAGCTCCTCGTTCTCGGTAGCTCGGGGCTGACGACCAGCCTCATGGAGCGTGGTCTTCTGGACGAGCTGAGGATCATCATCAACCCGGTGCTAATCGGCGCGGGCAACTCGCTGTCCGGGACTGCGGGGCACCGGATTCCGTTGAGGCTGCTTTCCACCCGCGAGTTTCGGTCGGGTAACGTCCTGTTGACGTACGAACCGCGATCGCCCATGAAAAATTGACCATCACGCCGCGAAATCCTCGCGTCTATTGAATCGGACGGCGGCCATCTACACTGAACCCGGCGGGCCTTTATGGACAGGACGGCGTCTTTCTTGGGAGCGCTTTCCCCGCGTGTGCGCCGCGCGGTCGGAATGATGCTCCTGGCGGTGATCGTGGTCGGCGCGACGTCTCTCTACTTCCTTCACCCCTGGCAGACGTCTCAACGAGCGATTGCGACCACGCAGGTCAAGCGCTCGTCTGCGGTCCCCGCGGGCAACTTTGCGCGCTACGAATTCCTGAATGCCTCCATCGGATGGGCGGTTGAAATAGCGCCCGATTCGAAGAACGCGGGACCGTACTGGATCTTCAAGACGGTCGACGGTGCCAGGCATTGGCAGAAAGTCCTGTCCGGGCAGAGCACCTGGATAGGGACGACGGTCGAGTCCCTTCACTTTGTCGACGCGAGGAACGGATTCGTCGCCGGCGGCGATCCGCTCGCCCTGCATCGGTCTACGGACGGAGGTGCGCGGTGGGCGCGGCTGGAGCTGCCGATGCCGGACGCGCTGATCCTCAACTTCGTCGACTCCTCGCACGGCTGGCTTCTGGCGGGACCCAACGAGCCCAACCCCCGGATGAGGACGTATTCAACCGCGGATGGAGGCTCGACCTGGAACCGCCTGCCAGACGGACCGTCGGATGCTGTGTCCGCAGCAACATTTCGTGGCCTGTCCGAGGGATGGAGCGGGGCTTCGGGCACCGATAGGCCGCATGTGTATCTGAGCCTCGATGGTGGTGGGACGTGGGCGCGGCGCGACTTGCCTCTAGAGCCGGACCTGCCAGAAGCGGGGGTGGTGACGACGGTGCAGCTCCTGCCCGGCTCTGGCGTGGTGGCGTATGTCCTCGCGCAGGCGCAGGGTCCCCTCCACACCTACACCTCGTTTGACGAGGGAGCGACGTGGAGGCTCGTCACCACTCCCAACGCAAGCGGAGCCAGCGGGGAGTATGTCTTCGAGGACGCGAGGCACTGGTGGATGTTCCAGGGCCTGGATTTCTTCAAGACAGCAGACAGCGGTCTCTCCTGGACCCTCGCCTCTCGCGGCGCGAGCACGGGCCCCAACCAGGTACAGGTGCTCGACGCGATGCATGCATGGGGGCAGCTGGACGATGGCAATGGCGCGCAGCTCCTGTTCACATCGGATGGCGGGTTTCACTGGCAACAGATGAACGTCCCGGTCGCGCAATAGGCAAAGAGCAGCCGCACCCATGCGGTGCCACCCCGCATAGACTGGACCGGGCCAGGGGTCTGGCGTATGGAGAAGACGAGCTCGGTGTTGGCGGCGCTCTCTCCCCGGGCTCGGCGAGCCGTCGCCCTGATCGCGCTGGCCACGCTTGCGATTGCCGGAGCGTCCACCTATTACTTGCGACCCTGGGTGGTGCTGCGAGCGGCATCGAACACGGCCTCGATCCCGAGTCCATCACCGCGCGAGCAGGGAGGCTGGGTCCAGTACACGTTCCTCAACGCGGCTCTCGGCTGGGCCATGGTTGTCTCGCCAGGGCCGGACCGAGACGTCGGAGCGTACGCAGTTCTCAAGACGGTTGACGGCGCAAAACATTGGGAAAAGCGATTCGAAGGTCGGAAGTCACTCCTCTCGGGCGCGAACCTGCAGTTCGTCGATCGAAACACCGGTTTCGTCGCGGTGGGCGATCCACTCGAGCTGCGCAGGACCACGGACGGTGGTGAGCATTGGACCGCAATGGCGGTGCCCGAGCAGGGCCTCATTGGCTTTGGCTTCCGTTTCGTCGATCCGTCGAACGGCTGGCTGTTCACCGGTCCCGGGAACCAGGGCCCGCACCTTTTTGCAAGCCACGATGGAGGTGTGACATGGGCTGAGCTGAACAGCCTCCCGGCGGACATTGGCTGGCCGGAATTCCGCAGCTTGCTGGAGGGCTGGGCCGGTTCCTCCGGCAGCGGTCCTCCGCACGTTTACAAGACCAGCGACGGCGGCACGACCTGGGAGCGCCGCGACTTGCCCGACGCGCCGGAACTCGCTCAGGCGGATCAGGTGGAGACGTGGGTCACCTTGATCCCTCACGTCGGCGTGATCGTCGGCGCTTTGCCGCAAGGTTCTGGTTCAGCGAGCCCATACGGTTACAGGTCCCTCGACGAAAGGACCTGGACCCCGCTCGTTGGGCCGGCCGTCTCCGACGGACGGACGGAGGACGCTCTAGGCAGCGTGTTCCAGGATGCCACCCACTGGTGGGTGGTGGAGGGTCCCTACCTCTACAAGACGGCCGACCGTGGTGACACCTGGTTCCGCATCGACGCGCACCTGCCCGAGAACCTGTACGTGATGCAGGTCCTGGATTCGAGGCATGCCTGGGGCCAGACATTCAGCGGCCCGAATTCCAGCGGCCTGGTCTTTACGGCTGACGGAGGCCTGCACTGGACGATGGCAAACCCGCCCAGCCGCCAATAATGGCCGGGGTGAGCTCGGCTAGGAAACAGGCATCACTTTTCGACCTCAATGTCGAGAAGATCCTCGACCACTGGGGCGTGGCCGAGGCGATCCGCGAGGTCATCGCGAACGCGCTCGACGAGCAGGCGCTCAGCGGCACTGCCGAACCGCGGATCGTCAAGCGCCGCGACGGCTGGCACGTCACGGACTTCGGCCGCGGGCTTCACTACCAGCACCTGACCCAGAACGAGAATCCCGAGAAGCGGCGCAAGTCCGCGCTTGTGGTCGGCAAATTCGGAGTCGGATTGAAGGATGCGCTTGCCACTTTCTATCGCCGGGGCATCGAGGTGAAGGTCCGCACCGCTCGGGCAGACATCACGCTGCAGCGGGCGGCGAAGAGCAACTTCGCCGATGTGAAGACGTTGCACGCGGCCATCTCACCGCCGTCCGAACCAAACCGGCGCGGGACCGATTTCATCCTCAGCGGTCTACCCGACGCGGACATGGCCGCGGCGCGGGATTACTTCCTGCGTTTCGCCGGCGATGAGGAGCTCGAGCGCACCGATTTCGGCACCATCCTGCAGCGGCGCCCAAACGAACCCGCGCGGATTTACGTCAAGGGCGTGCGCGTGGCGGTTGAGGAGCAGTTTCTCTTCTCTTACAACATCACCTCGACCACAGCTCAGCTGCAGCGCGCGCTAAATCGGGAGCGCGCCAACGTCGGCCGCAGCGCCTATCAGGACCGGGTGAAAGCCATCCTGCTGAAGGCCACGTCCGACGTCATCGCGGAGCAGCTCGCGCAAGACCTGACCCGCATTCCCGCCGGCACGAACCACGACGAGATCCTGGCTCGATGTGCAGGAGCAAGCCGTCCGGATCCTGGCGACCAGGGGCAAAACTGTCTTCGTCACCTCGCAGCAGATGTTCACCATGGGGGCGACCATCATCGAAGCAAGGGCCGACGGCTACAAGGTGATCATGATTCCCGACCGCTTGCTGGCGCGTCTCGCGAGCCTGCGCGACCTCAACGGCGACCCCATCCTCGACATCAGAGGTTTCATCCAGGTATGGAACGCGTCGTTCACGTACGACTTCATCGATGCCTCCAAGCTCAAGAAGGCGGAGCGGGAGACCTGGCGGATCCTGCCCGAGCTGCTGCGCCTGGCCGGCGACCACGCGAAGCGCGTGAGGGAGATCCGGATCTCGAACACGATGCGGCTCGATGAGGGCGCTTACGAGACGGAGGGTGTCTGGGACTCGCCCAACATAGTGATCAAGCGGTCGGTGCTGGATTCACCGCGTCACTTCGCGCGTGTCGTCCTGCACGAGATCGCTCACGCGAGCTCGGGCGGCAATCACGGCAGCATCCCCTTCATGGCCGCCATCGACGACCTGGCCGCAATTGGTGCGGTAGAAGCGGCTAACGCCGCTCCAGGTCGCGCTGGCGCTTCACCCAGTAGTCCAGGCGGTGCCTGAACCGTTCGACTTGCGTTGCCAGCACCGGCAGGTTGGTCTGCTCGGCTTCTCTCTGCGCCTCGTTCGGCATTGTCGGGATCATTCGTGCGAGCACGTCGAAGAGCTGCTGCTCGAGGTTAACCAGATGCCGGTAGACCCCAGCCCAGTGCCGCGCGTCATCGAGCGACTGCGATTGCGGATCCTCTCCGACTATCGGTCGCTCGAGATCGGCGCCTTCCCATGCCGCCCCAGCAGCCTCCTCTTGATTGGAGGCCATATCCCTATTGTGTGCCTTATCCCCCAACAAGTCACTCCTTCCCTCGGACGCCATCCTTTGGGGCTTCATCGGGGTGGCCTGTATTACCAAACGCGATCCGGTCTCGCACCACCCGGGCCCTGCCGAGGAGGCGCGAGCGCTGGAGAGCCTCCTCGCCGAACCGATCGCGGATCGCGTCCATGGCAGCTTCGAGCCGCTCGCCGCGCGGTCGGGCCGCGGGAGCAAACAGGTCGAGCTGACCGGCATCGCCGTCGCTAAGCCCGGACAGGCCCACACCTAGCGTGCCCACCGTCCGCCGCGGATCGCGCGCCGCGAGCAGCGTGAGCGCCGCCTTGTAGATCTCGTCGCCGGTCGAGATCGGGCTCGGCTGCTTCGACTGCTTCGAGAAGCGGCCGGCGTCCGGACGGTAGACGACCCCGACGGACACCACGCTGCCGAGGCGGTTGGCCGACCGGAGCCGCCTGCCGACCATGTCGGACAGGCGCATCAGCAGCTCTTCCAGCTCGCGCTGGGAAGCGGTCGCCCTGGCAAGCACATGCGAGTGGCTGTAGCTCTTGCGGCGGGCGGTCTCGAACGCGCCGACCTCGAACCCGCGCAATCGCATGCTCCATCCACGCGCCACCTCGACATGCATCCCAGCGAGCCCGAGCCGGGGAGGCGTTGCCTTAAGGAACTGCAGCGGCGTCACGATGCCCGCCCGCGCAAGCCGGCGCGCTGTGGCTTCCGCGATGCCCGACAGGTCGGTGAGCTGAATGCTCGCGAACACCGACAACAGGTTGGAGTGGTCGATCCGTCGCAGCCCATCGCGTTTGTCGAGGTTCGACGCTTGCTTGGCCATCCAGATCGAGGTCGACACGCCGACCGACGCGGTCACGCACTCGCCGATCTCCTCGCGGATGGCCTGCTTGACGGCGCGTCCCACCCCTTCCGGTCCGAGCTTCTTCAAGCCAGGCGTGCCGGCCAGGTTCATCGACGCCTCGTCGATCGACATGCGGAGCACCTCGGGGCTGTGGCGCAGCATGATCTGGATGAGCTTGTCTGACACCGTTCGGTAGAGCGGTGGGTCTGGCTCGCGGATCACGATCGCGGGAAAGATGGCTTTTGCCTCGAAGACGCGCATCCCGGTCTTGATGCCGAGGTCGCGCGCCTCGCGCGATGAGGAGACGATGGTCGCTGCGTCGGTGGCATAGGCGGCGATCGCCAGGGGGCGGCCGCGCAGCTCCGTGGCCTGCTGCTG
>Ga0137377_10005150_pt1 | contig 10427 bp, 9 predicted proteins | sample SagtaG_22_FD_104815 | JGI IMG/M metagenome (GOLD analysis project Ga0137377, IMG submission 104815) | Vadose zone soil microbial communities from Sagehorn Ranch, Mendocino, California, USA - Sage2_L_40_16 metaG | ecosystem: Environmental > Terrestrial > Soil > Vadose zone | place: USA... | reverse complement strand
GATCAAGAACGTGGCGCGGCGTACGCCTACTCCCAAGGGCCCGTTGACCCCGTACATTTTGACGACGGTCTTTTGTTCATCCGATAGCAAGACAAACGGCAGCTGGTATTTGGCTTTGAACTTCGCATGCGATTCGGGGCTCTGCGGGCTGATGCCGACGACCCGTAAGCCGGCGCTTTCTATCTCCGTGTGTATGTCGCGGAGGGCGCAGGCTTGGCGCGTGCACCCGGGGGTGAAGTCCGCAGGATAGAAATACAGGATCAGCGGGCCGTGGCGCAGCAGCGTGCTCAGGGACACATTCTGCTCGTCCTGATCCGGCAGCGTGAACTCCGGTGCTCGCCCGCCCATGGCCAGCATGCCTGGTCTCCGGTCCGCGAACCCCTGCGGCTCCCGAGGTCGATGATAGCCGCATCATGCTAGAATCGCGCGCCTTGCGTGGGGCGGTAGCTCAGCTGGGAGAGCGTCGCGTTCGCAATGCGAAGGTCGAGGGTTCGATCCCCTTCCGCTCCACCATCCAAACCCTCATTCATGCCTCATGTGGCATATAAACAATATATGCCTTACGAGGCATGTAGTGCACTTATGCCTTTAAAGGCATATAGTGGGTGCCATGAAACCGTTATGGCTGCAAACCCACGCCCAGTTATCCAACCACCTGCGCTCATTCCGCAAGGCGCGCGGACTTACCCAGGCTGCGTTGGGTGCGCTTACCGGCCTCGACCAGACCCGCATCGCCAAGATCGAGCGTGACCCCAAGCGCGTGAGCGTGGGACAACTGCTGCAGCTGCTCGCCGTACTAAGGGTCCGCGTTTTGCTGGACTCGAGCGACAAGCCGCAATCCTCGGGTCGCGCCAACCCCACGGACTGGTGAGTTTCCGTGGCCTCACTGATCGTCTGGATGAACGGCGAGCGAGTAGGGGAGTGGGGCACCCTCCGGGGTGCTCGTACGCCCTTCTTTCGCTACGAGAAATCGTGGGCCAACTCTCCCCAAGGGCGGGCACTTTCCCTGTCATTGCCGGTCACCGCGGACCGCGAGGTGAGGGGCCCTGCGGTTGAGTATTACTTCGACAACCTGTTGCCGGACAGCGCCGAGCTGCGCAGCCGCATCCGTACGCGCTTCAAGACGCGCTCCTCCGATGCGTTTGATCTGCTCACAGCGATTGGACGCGACTGCGTCGGCGCGGTGCAGCTCCTGCCACCGAACGATGAGCCCCTCGGCTGGGACCGCGTCGATGCCGCGCCGCTTACCGAGGAGGAGGTCGAGCGAACGCTGCGCGAGGTGACCGTTGCCACGCCGCTGACTCACGAGGCGCAGGATGACTTTCGTATATCGCTCGCCGGTGCCCAGGAAAAGACGGCCCTGCTTCACATGGCGGGACAATGGTTTCGACCGCGCCACGCCACGCCAACTACCCACATCCTGAAGCTCCCGCTCGGCATCATCGGCGGCTTCCGCGGTGATTTCTCCGATTCGGTCGAGAACGAATGGCTGTGCGCGCAAGTGTTACGCGAGCTCGACCTGCCGGTCGCGGATGCGGCCATCGCGCGCTTCGGCGAGCAGCGCGCTCTGGTGGTGACACGCTTCGATCGCCGCTGGATCGGCGTGGGCACGGCCGAGGTCCAGAAAAAGCGCTTCAAACCGCGAAAGGGCGCCTGGATCGCACGCCTGCCGCAGGAAGACCTGTGCCAGGCTATGGGGCTACCGCATATTCTGCGCTACGAGGCGGACGGCGGACCCTCGATCGCGGAGGCGCTAGGGCTCCTCGCCAACAGCGAGCATCCCGTGAGGGACCAGACGAACTTCCTGCTCGCGCAACTGGCATTCTGGCTCCTCGCCGCAACCGACGGACACGGCAAGAATTTCTCGCTCCATCACCGCAGCGGCGGCACCTACGGCCTGACGCCGCTCTACGACGTGTTATCCGCCTGGCCGATCATCGGCCACGGAAAAAATCAGCTCGCCCTGGAAAAAGCAAAGCTTGCAATGTCGCTGCGCGGCCGCCGAGCCTATTACCGCCTGAGCGAGATCGCGGGCCGCCACTGGCAGGAGCTTGCCCAACGGACCGCAGTTCCCGGCCTCTGGAATCGCATGCAGTCGTTCGTCGAGTCAGCGTCTGCGGCGCTCGAGTGCGTCGAGAAGCGCTTGCCGCGCGCCTTCCCTGAACACGTCTACGCCAGCAGTCGGGACGGCGTCCTCTGTCAGGTACGGCGCTTCGCACAGACCATCGGTCCCTCAGCCACTTGAAGTTTGATTTGAAAGGGTAGATCAATGAAATATCTAATACTGTTGATCCCGTTGGGGCTGGTAGGCTGCAGTGTGTATTCGCCTGATGCGGGGCATGAAATCGTTTTGATCGAAAAGCCATGGATTTTTGGCCACGGCGGAGTCGATGCTGATCCGGTAAAGCCGGGACGAACGTTCGCAGCTATCACGACTGAAGGTGTGGATGTGTTCATGCAGCCTCAGAAGTTCGATACCGAGATGCACGACACGATGACCTCAGATGGCGTACCGATCAGTTTTCATGCCATCGTGGTGTTACAAGTCACGGATTCGGTGGCGTTGATCAAGAATTTCGGACCGAACTGGTATCAGAACAATCTGGAAGAGCAGTTCAAGACGATGGTTAGACAGGCTGTGCGCAAGCGCGGCATGAATGAAACGGCGATCAGTACGACAGCCTTGGATGCTATCGATGCGGAGATCCGAGACGCTTTGAAGGCATTCATCAAGGAAAAGGGATTGCCGATCCAGCTTGTTACCATGACCGTAGGCCGAGCCAATCCGCCTGATGCCATCAAGAATCAGCGCATTGAGACGGCGACGCAGGAGCAACGCATCCAGACTGAGCAGCAGACTAAGTTGGCAGAAGTCCAGCGCAAGTCGGCTGAAGAGGCACGGGCGGCAGCGGATAATGCCTATCGACAGGCTATCGGCCTATCACCTGAGCAGTATGTCCAGTTGAAGCGGATCGAGATGGAGAATCGGGTGTGCGCGGATGGTAAGTGCACGTTCATTGAGAATGGCGGAGCGGTGCCTGCATTTAGTGTGAAGCAGTGAAATCCGTTTGCGGCGAGAAGTGGTGCGAAAGCCCTAGTGATCAGGGCACTGAGAGACGTTTTGAGGCAACTCGCTGATCGTTCAGCGGAAGTCAAAAACTGCTCAAGAGGGCTCTCGCTCCACCATCCCCGATACCTGTGCGCGGCCTCGTGTCTCTATGCGACGAGGTCCCGGTAAGCGTGCCAGGTCGCATAGCCAAGCAGCGGCGCGACAAACACCATGCCGACCAGGAGGGTCACGAAACCCAACACGGTGAGTGCCACAATGAGCACGGCCCACACGAGCATCGCCGGCAGGTTGGACAGGGTCGCGCGCAGGCTCGCGCGGATGGCATCCGAAGCGCTGGCGTGCCGATCGATGATCGCCGGCACGGCCACGACCGACATCACGAAAACAATGCCCGCGAGCACGGCGCCGCATCCCACATAGCACAGGATCTGTGCCGCGTCCACCTCGGTTGATCCGCCCCACAGTGCGACCGCGAGACTCGGCACCGAGGAATTGAACACCGCTTGCAGCAGGAAGGCGGACAGGACAAACCACGAGAGCGCGATGAGCGCCAGCACGCCCCCGAAGTGCATCAGGCCGTCGGGATTGCGCGTCAGTCCCTGCAGCGACTCGTCAAAACCCAACGACTCGTGCGCCGCGCGCCGTCGCGCGAGTTCGCACAGACCGGTGGTCATCACGGGCCCGACGAGCAGATAGCCGGTCACGGCAGCCGCGGTGAGGTACAGGTGGGTGCTGCCGAGCATCAGGAGAACAGCTCCCAGAATCGCGATGAGCGCCCCATGAGCCAGCCCAGCCCAGCCAATGTGCTTCAGATCGTCCCAGCCGCGACTGAGCCACTCGAGGGATTGCCGCATGGGCACGCGGCGGATCTCGAGCTGCACACTCGCAGGGTTCCCAACGCGGACGGACGTGGTCATGGACGTCTCCTGCCATGAAGGCGCGGCGCGCTCACGCGGGCTGAGGCCTCGTCGGCATAGTACGCTTCCGCCCGTGCGAGGGGGATGGTGGGTGCGGGCGGCACGCCGGTACACTGCGCGTGCACTGACGCCCCCGTAGCTCAGTTGATAGAGCGACCGCCTCCTAAGCGGTAGGTCGTCGGTTCAACTCCGGCCGGGGGCGCACCCATCCACGGAGTAGCACCGGGTCTCCGGGTGCTCTCAGAAAGCCTACAAAAATAGGCATTTCGATCAAATTTCCCGCTCAACCCGTACCGGCGCGCACCCCGGGGTACCCGTCCACGAAACGGGTACAAGGACGGGTACGGCAAAAGCCAAACGGGTACGGCGATGCCGCGGGCGCCGGCGAGCGCGCGTTCCGCCTACGTGACGGGTAGCGTCATCCGCGTTGACGGGGCATGATCCGGGGCCTGTAGCGACTCGCCGTCTACATTCAGCTTTTCGCGTGATGCACTATCCAGTGCTGTGCGATGGCTGCCCGATTGCACAGCCAGACGCCTTCGTGACGCTGCATGTGCTCGAGCAGCCGCCCCAACGCGCCGATCCGGCCGGGGCGCCCGATGATCCGGCCGTGCAGACCGATGCTCATCATGCGCGGGCGCCCTTCGGCTCCCATGCGGTAGAGCCAGTCGAACGCATCCCGGCAGTAGGTGAAGAAGTCGTCGCCGGTGCTGAAATCGCCGCCGCGCTGCAAGCGGCTGTCATTGGTGTCAAAGCTATAGGGGACTATAAGGTGTCGGCAGCCTGAGACCTCGGTCCAGTAGGGGAGATCATCGTTGTAGGCGTCACTGTCATAGAGGAAGCCGCCTGTCTCCACGACCAAGCGCCGCGTGTTCGGGCTTGGGCGTCCGGTGTACCAGCCCACCGGTCTGCGGCCGATCAGGCGGGTAATGGTGTCGATGTTGCGCAGCATGTGCGCGCGCTCCACTTCCTCCGGAACGAACTGATAGTCGATCCAGCGCTGCCCGTGGCAGGCGACCTCGAAGCCACAGCGTGCGATCTCGGCAGCGACCTCAGGATTGCGCTCCAGTGCCATGCCAACCGCGTACACAGTGGCCGGTGCGCCCATGGTCTTCAGTAGTCGCATGATTTCCCAGAGTCCCACGCGACTGCCGTACTCGAAATTGGATTCAACATTCAGATTGCGTGCGCCGGGCAGAGCCTCGACGGCACCGAGGTCGGTCAGCACCGACTCCGAGTGCGCGTCGCCGTGCAGCACGCAGGCCTCTGCGCCCTCTTCGTAGTTCAGCACTAGGGAGACGGCAATGCGGGCCTCACCCGGCCAGTGGGGGTGGGGCGCGCGGGCACCGTAACCGATGAGGTCGCGGGGATACGGCTCACTGGGATTCATCTTGGTTCCTGTGACGGACTGGAGCCGCGCTCGGCCGCCATCCAGTCCATGTAGGCATGCAGTGCCGCGCGCATCGGCCGCGGCTTCCAGCCGGTCTCGCCGCTGAGGCGCGAAACGTCGTAAGCACCCCACATGCCGTCCTTGAGCGTGGGGTCCTGCAGGATGTCGGCTTGCTCGGGCGGCACGATCTCGGCGCCAAACCCGGGCACTTTTTCCGCCGCCCATCCAACCATATCGCCGATGCTCGCGGTCGCACCGCAGGCGACGTTGTAGGTGCTGTAGCGAAGCCGCGACGCCTGCAGCAGCGAGACAATCGCGCGCGCAACATCCTCAGCGTGAATATAGTCGCCGACGGCATCGAGCGTATTGACGCGCACGCGCTTGACCCCGTCCAGGGCCATGCGGGCAATACGGTGAGGCACATGGTGCATGTTCCGGCTTGCCGTGACGCGGTCCATCGGTCCGTACACCGACGACGGCCGCACCGATGCGGTCGACAGGCCGAAGAGGTCGCCATAGCGCTCGCTGATCAGCTCCGATGTCAGCTTCGAGATGCCGTATAGCCGCCGCGGCATGACGTAGCCGTCTTCGGGGAGCGGCTCGCCCGGACGATCCGGTCCGTGGTGCTTGTAAACGGCGCCGGAGCTAACGTAGATGAATCTCTTGAGATCCGGCAGCGTGCGCGCCCACTCGAGCACCGCCACCGTCCCCATCACGTTGACATCGATGATGCGATCGGGGTTCTCAGCTTCGGGCTCCCGCTTCGCTGCGGTCGCAGTGCCGCGCGATATGGGCGTAATGGTCGCACCGTGGACGATGCGAGTGACGGCATGGCGGGCGAGAGCCGGACGCCAGGTCTCGGGTTCAGTCACATCGGCGACTACGACTGCGAGCCGGTCGGTGAACGGGGCGAAGTAGCGCTCGGCAGCGGCATCGAGGGGCGAAGCGTCCAGTACCACGAGGCGCGCTCTCGGATCGGCTTCGAGCCAATGACGGCCGAGCACGCTCATGACGAACCCCGTCGCACCCGTCACCAACAGCGTCATAACAGCCCCCTCGAAAACCGACTCAGAGAGGAAAATCCTCGAGCAGGCCCGTCAGGGCCCGCGTTCCTACCGCGAAGTCATCCAACGACATGGCCTCGTCCGGATTGTGACTGCCATTCTCATTGCGGACAAAGATCATGGCGCTCGGGATGCCGACCTTGGTGAACACGGCCGCGTCGTGACCCGCGCCGCTGGCCATTTCGAAGGGACGATCGAGCAGGCTCATGAGCCGCGCTCGCAGCCGGCCGTCCATCACCGCTGCAGGAGAATCGCTGGTCGCGCCGAGATCGATGTGGACGCGGTAGGCCGCACTGATCCGCTCCGCCGCCGCGCGTGCCTCGGCCGCAACTGCCTCCATGGTCGTGTCGGACAGGCTGCGCAGGTCGAGCACGAAGCGTGTTTCACCGGCGACCTTGCTCGGCCCGTGCATGGCGGGGTCGGTGAACAGCTCCCCCGAGGTAACAACCAGATCCTCGCCGGCCTCTTCTTGCTCCAGCCAGACGCTCTCCATGTGGTGAAGAAGGGCGACCGTGGCCGCGACGGCGTCGCGCCGGTAGGGACGCCCGACGGCGCCCGAATGAGCATACTCGCCAATGCAGCGCGCATTCCGAAACCGCTTGCAGCCGCGTATGCCGCTCACGACGGCGGCGGGAAGTCCCCGGGCGACCAGCGTCGGGCCCTGCTCGATGTGCAGCTCGAGGTATGCCCGGATGCCCGACGGATCGAGGAGGCGCCGCCGCGCCCGGATCGGCTGCGGATCAAAGCCCCGCTGTTTCAGAGTCGCCTCGAGGCTCTGGCCATTGTCGGATCTTGGAATCGAGAGGCAGGCGGGATCGAGGAGTCCGAACGCGCCGCCGCTGCCCAGATAGGCGATGTCGAACCAGGCGGACTCCTCGGCGCGGATAGCCATCACGGACAGATCGTAATCGGGCACGAATCGCGCGCGCTTCATCGCCGACAGCACGGATACGCCGGCGACGACTCCCGCCGCGCCGTCGAAGTTGCCGCCCTGCGGCACGCTGTCGAGGTGTGAACCCATGACGATGCGCGGCGCGCTGCGGTCTCGTCCGGGCAGCGTCATCGACAGGTTACCGATCGGGTCGATGGAGACTTCGAGCCCTGCGGCGTCGGCCGCCGACCGGGTGATGTCGTGCGCCGCCTGCTCGCCGTCGCCGTAGCTGTCGCGCACGATGCCGCGGCCGCGGCGCGTGGCACGGCTCAAGGCTTCAAACAGCGACGCAGCCAGGTCGAGATCGGGTTGGATGGCGCCGGCCATGGGCATATCCTCGCGGGCAAGGTGCTCCAGTCCCCTGGGTCTCTATAATTCGAGTCTGAAGATGGAAGCGTGGGATCGAAGCCAATGTCGAGTCTACTCGCGGGAAAGATAGCTGTCGTCACAGGTGCGAGTTCGGGCATCGGTCGCGCGATTGCCATCAGCTTCGCCAGCGAAGGGGCGAGTGTCGTCATTGCGGATATCACCGAGCAGCCCGTCGAAGGCGGGGACTCGACGCTCGATATCATTACCCGAGCGGGCGGCGCGGCGTTCTTTCAGAAGACCGACGTCGGGCGCTGGGACGACGTCGACGCGCTGATCGGCGCCACCGTCGAGCGTCACGGGAGGCTCGACGTCATGGTGAACAACGCCGCTACTTATTCCGGCACCGCGTTGCTGCAGACCGAACCCGCGCAATGGGAGCAGGTCATGCGGGTCAATCTGACAGGCATATTCAACGGCTGCAAGCGCGCGGTCCAGCAGATGATCACTCAGGAGCCACGGCAGGAGGTCAGGGGTCGCCTGATCAACCTGGGATCCCAGCAAGGCATCGTTACCTCGCCCGGCGACCTGCCGTACGGCGTGAGCAAGGCGGGAGCGATCTATATCACACGACAGATTGCCGTCGACTACGCCAAGCACCTGATCGTCTGCAACTGCATCTCGCCAGGCAAGATCATCACCGGCGCAGGCGGACTGGCGAAGGACCCGGCGCGGCTGGAGTATCAGCGCCAACGCACGCCTTGGCCGCGCTTCGGGCGACCGCAGGATGTCGCCAACGCGGCGGTGTTCCTGGCGAGCGACCGCGCGAGCTTCATCACGGGTTCGAATCTCGTCATCGACGGCGGCTGGCTGGCGGGCTGACCGCGGCGCCGGCTTCGGCGCGCTTGACGCGTCAGCGGTTCGCGATCGCGTAGACCTTGCCGCGGTAGGGCGACTTGTCGAGCTGATCGAGCGCCATCACGTACACGGTCTTCTCGTCCGGGCTGATGGCCAGATTCGGCACGCCCGGTGAAGGCAGCTTGAGCGTCCGCAGTAGCTTTCCTGCAGCGTCGACTACGAAGATTGTGCCGGCGAGCGCGGCGTGGACGTCACGCGGATTCTGGCCGACATAAAGGTGTCCTTGCGAATCGATCTTCACGCCATCCGGGTAGATGTGGCCGACATTGTGCGTGAGCTCGTCGAGATTCAGGAAAACCTGCCGGTCAGAGAGCGATGCGTCGGGCCCGATCTTGAACTGAATCAGCCGGTGCTCCTCGGTTTCGATCGCATAGAGCGTTTTGCCGTCATTGGAAACGACGATGCCGTTGGCGCTGTGCACAGCAGTGGCTTCCTGGCTGATCATGCCGTCTGGGGCGAGGTAAAAGATCTTGCCGTCGATCTTCGGACCGGGTGCCGTGCCGGAGCAGGTGAAGTAGATGCCGCCGTGACGGTCCGGCGCAAAATCGTTGGGGCCAACGAAGGAATTTCCGTCCTTGTCGTGGCTGTAAGGGGGCAGATCCTTGCCGTCGGCCGAGATTCGGCCGATCGTGCCACTGTCGTAGCACGTCGTCAGGAATTCGCCGCGCGGCGTGGGAATGACCGCCGACGGGCCGCAGCCCGACTTGGACCAGAACACGGCGTTCTTTGCACCGTCCCACGTGATCACCGAATTGCGATCGTATTCGACGTAGTACAGCTTGCCGTGGTACCAGCTCGGTCCCTCGGCAAAGTGCGCATCGTCGTTGAGGACTTTAACGTCGTCGGCTCGCGCACACGGTGCGGCGCTTGCTATGACGAGCAGGCCTGGCAAGACGTGTCTCAAAGGGCCTTCCTCCGTTCCAGCGGCATCGCAGGGTGCTCAGGCGGCGTAGCTGACCGCGCGCTGCATGTCCGGGGCAACGGTTCGCGCCGCCAGGACAAAGTGCCAGGTCGCCCAGAACCCCGTCGGAGCGAGCACCAGCAACGCCCAGCGGAGCGAGGCGGCATCGGCCCCGTGCGTACCGCCGAACGAGTCGCTCAGGAACCCTACGAACTGCGGCGCGACAATCAGGTTGAATACGTTGCCGACCAGCACCGACCAGGCCGTGAACGTCGAGCGCATGATGCTCGGCGCGAGATTGAGCACCAGCGCCATGCAGGGGCCGATGAACAAATAGATCGCAGGGATGTAAGCCCAGAACATCACCCGGGCAAGCCACAGCGAGTCGGTCCAGTACGCGATGATCGAGGGGATGGTGGCACAGCCGGTGACCCAGGCTAGCACCCGCAGGACGCGATGCGGGTCGACCATGGACGGACGCGACATGAGCCAGGCGGCGCCGGCCGTGGCCAGGATGCCGCCAATCAGATGGATGTGACCGGTAATCGCACCCGCCTGGGCGACGTTCAGGCCGTAGGCGCGCAGCAGAAATGTCGGGGTCCACCAGACGAGGCCCCATCCCCACAGCGAACAGACGCCGCTCGCCATGATGACGTGGAACGCGGCTCGCTGACGCCACAAGAACGCCAGCGCCTCCGAGAACGAGGCCTTACCGGCGCCGACGATGGCGTCGAGCCGTCCGCGCGTGGGCTCGCGGAGAGTGAAAAAGACGAGCGCGCCGAGCAGCACACCCGGCACGCCCAGGGCCAGGAACGCACCACGCCAGCCGTAGGCCTGGGCGACGGCGCCCGCCACGTCCGCGGCGAGCCACGCGCCGATGGGCGCGCCCAGAGCGAAGACGCTCAGGGCCATCGGACGCCGCTCGGGGGG
>Ga0137377_10005147_pt1 | contig 10429 bp, 9 predicted proteins | sample SagtaG_22_FD_104815 | JGI IMG/M metagenome (GOLD analysis project Ga0137377, IMG submission 104815) | Vadose zone soil microbial communities from Sagehorn Ranch, Mendocino, California, USA - Sage2_L_40_16 metaG | ecosystem: Environmental > Terrestrial > Soil > Vadose zone | place: USA... | reverse complement strand
TGTCGAGTAGCCGGAGGGAGTTTCACCCTCCGGCCCTCACGGATCCGTACGTGACAGTCTCCCGTCATACGGCTCTTGTCGTCCTGATCACCAGACAGCGGGAATGGTCATGACCCAGGCCCAGTGGGCGAAGTACCGGGGCCGTTGCTGACAGGCCCTTGCCCATGCGTCCTGTGCCTTTTTCCGTCCCCGCAACCGCGGATGCTTCTTGCGCAGCCAGCGCACCAGGTAGGCATTGATGCGCGTCAGGAGGGGATACAGCGCCGACCGGCGGAAGGCACCGTAGTAGTTCATCCAGCCTCGCACGATGGGGTTGATCCACCGGGCGAGGTCCGCTTCGGACAGGCCCGTTCGCCGGTGCAGTCCCCAGGACCGCACCTGCGCGCTGAGCCTGTTCAGGGCGTCCTTGCTGATCGCGGGGGTGAAGCCGGTCATCATTCTCCCGGTCTTCGTCCGCACTCCCCTGGCCCGGAAGGTGTACCCAAGGAACGTAAACGACGTGTGCTCACCTGAGCCCGTCCGCCTGCCGTCCTTGCAGTACACGATCCTGGTCTTATCCGGGTGCAGCGTAAGCCCGACCTGCGCCATCCGCTCCTCCAAGGCTGCCAGGACCGTGCGGGCCTGGGCCTCGCTGACGCAGTGCACCACCGCGTCATCCACGTACCGCTCGAACCGGACGCCGGGGAACTCCCTGGTCATCCAGGCATCGAACGCATAGTGCAGGAACAGGTTGGCGAGCACGGGCGACACCGAGGACCCCTGCGGGGTTCCCCGGTCGCGCTGCCGCAAGGTCCCGCCGGGCAGCCGCAGCGGCGCCTGGAGCCATCGCCGCACATACAGCACCACCCACGGAAGGTCGGTGTTTGCCTGGACAGCCTTGACCACCAGGTCCCACGGCACGCTGTCGAAGAACTTCTGGATGTCCAGATCGATCACCCAGTCCGTCTCCCAGCACCGCCGCCGGCAGGCGGCCACGGCGTCCAGCGCGGAACGCTTCGGGCGGTACCCGTAGGAATCCGGGTGGAAGAGCCGTTCGGCCCTTTCCTCCAGCACTCCGGCCACCACCGTCTGCGCGATCCGGTCGGCGACGGCAGGCACACCGAGAATCCTGGTGCCCGTTCCGTGCGCCTTCGCGATCTCCACCGCGCGCACCGGCGGCGGGAAGTACGTCCCCGACGACATCCGATTCCAGATCTTGTAGAGGTTGCCCTTCAGATCCTTCTCGAAGCCGGTGATGGACTCCCCGTCCACTCCGGGCGCACCCTTATTCGCCCTGACTTTCTCCCACGCCTCCCAGACAGCCCGCTTCGAAATCTCAAACGGCTTGCCCGGCGACTTCAGCGCGTCCACGCGACTCCTCCCAGAGAACTTCTGGTTGATCGAACGAACACGGCCACGAACGACCCGGCCCCTTCGCTCCGCCCCCATTACAGGGGCCTCAGCGCTACTACAAGCCGGTCCGCCAGCGCATCCCGCGACAGTACTCAGCCCCTTACGGCATCAGCACCGCTTGGAGCGCTCCCTCTCGCCCGCCCGCACCAGCAGGCCAGGCAGTATCGGGACACGCCTTCTCCTGTTCCACACGGAAGCCGCAGACCGGGCTCGCGTCGTCTACATGCCGGACACCGCCTGGCCAGTAAGCGGACACCCGCCAGGCTCATCCCGAGATAGCCAAAACATCCCGGTTTCGATGTCAGCTGAGTGGGTTTCGACACGTCAGCAACGATTCGCTTGCGCTCGCCTTCCCGGTCCCCACCTGACGCCTCTCACGACGCCTTTTCCTCATCGCTCACCACGACGGTCTTCAGCCAACGCAGCATGAGGTGGTTTGAAGCCTCCCTCCGCAGGGCGACTCCGAAGGGCCAAGATCCTTCATCTCCCGCGCAGCACCGCATCAAGGACCCGTCCTACATCGGCCCCTCCTTGCGTTCAGGACACACTCTGGCACCCCACAGGCTCCGCCAGGCTGCCTCACTGCTCGGCGGAGCGGCCCGCGACATCGCGGTTGATATCGCCGCGAAGGTGATTGAGCGCGGCACCGGGCTGGGCTGAGCCTGCACCACGACGCCGGACAGTGAATGGAGATCACGATGCCGACAATGCCTAGCGACTACTACCTTGAACTCGCCGACCAGCGGCGGGCGAGGGGCGATGGGCATACAGAACCGGAGCAGGCCGCGGCTGACTTCGCCGGTGCCCCAGGTGGCCACCCGCGGAGTCCTATACGCAGACGAAACACCGCCCCGCCCCAGACCCTGGAGCAGCAGATGAGCCAAGACCCGCAAGCACGCGCCCGTGAGCGCGCCTGGCAGCCGGACGCCGCCGTGGCACCGCTGGCCGGCCATCAGGTGCAGGCAGTCGGCCAACGGCATGGCGGTCGCCAGCCTGGTGCTCGGGATCACCAGCCTGGTGTTCTGCTGGTGGGGACTGGCGGCGCTGGCGCAGGTAGTGCTGGCCATCACCTTCGGGGTCATCGGCATGCGCCGCGCGGACGCGGGCGCCCGGGCACAAGGCATGGCGGTGGCGGGGCTGGTCTGCGGGATCGTCGGCGCAGTGGCCTACCTGACTCTTTGGCGTGCTGACGCCCGGCGCCGGCTTCATCATCTGACCGGCTCGTGCCGCGGCTGGTACCAGGTGGACCGCAGCCTGGCTCCGCGCAGTACACCAACAGGTGTCAACCGGGCGGTGGGGCCGGGCGTCCCGTAATGGCGGCCCGGGATGGTGGTGGGGGCGCCCCAGTCCCGGGCCGTGACCATCGCGGAAGGACACCGGTGCCCACCCGCTCCTCACTGGCGGATGACGGGGGTGAGTCCGGTAAGCAAAGGCTGGCGAAACGGCACAGGCCAGGTAAACGCCCGGTTACCGACATGCCAGCAAGCGTAACGTCGGTTCTGCCCACAGATGCCTGGGGCCGGGTGTGACCCCCGGGCCCGGCCCCGGGCGCTGCTGGGCCGGTCAGGCTAGCCACGGCCCGGACAGGGGAGGCGGCCAATGACCCATACAGCGCTGGTTAACGGTGTCCTGTTCTGGCTTTTGGTTGTCATGGCGCTGCTGCTGGTGATGTTCATCTACGCAGTGATCACGACACCCCCGCAGGATGCCGCTCCCGCTGAACCGCCCGTACTCGAACCGTCCGCGCTCGAATGGACCGCGCCGGCTACCGCGCTGCCGGCGCAGCGCCCGCTGGCTCCCACCTCCCCGGCTAACGTGACCGGCCAGCCCGGCGGCACCGGTTATCCGGCCAGGCATAGCCCTGCGGCGGCGCCGGTGATCTCGTCGCCGAAGGCCTCCAGCGGCCCGCGGTGGGGACCGGTAGGAGCGTCCATCCTCGCGATCGCCGGCCTGGCCACCGCTATGACCGGCGGAAGGATGTTCCTGGGCACGGGCCACGCCGTTAAGGCCTGCTCGCACCAGGCCGCGGCGCTCTGCCTGGACGGGTTCGTCCTGCTTGACGCCACCCAGCTCGCCGGCGGCGCCATCGCCTTGGCTGGCATCGGCCTCATCGTCACCGCAATCGTCCTGGCCCTGCGCTAGCGGCCGGAGCGGCAGCGGCCTGCGGTGAGGCTGGTGCGGGCCGCTCCCATCAGCCCCCCGCCCGCGATCGAGCACACTACCAAAGCCCCAGCTGCACCTGCACGGCGTGTCCGCTGACGACATCGCCGCCATCCTCTTGCGAGAGACGCTGCCGGGACCGGAGCTGAACCGGCCGGGCCCCCCGCCCGTCCCATGGCCGATCGGTGGGAGCCCGCGGCCACCAGACCCGAGGGTGGGCGGAAGGGCACCGTGGGCTCCCCGCGGTCACGCGGGAGGAAGCCCGAAGGAATCCGCATGACCGCCCCGCCCCTAACGCTCACCGGCGGGCACCCCTTACCTGCCACACACCGGGCTCGTGCCGCGGCCGGTGCCGCACGGCCGGCAGCCGCGGTGGCAGTATTCGTTTAGGTGCTCCTGATCGTGGTAGCGGCGAATGCGGGGCGCCGCCGTCCGGGCTGGCCGTGTGAGGCCGGTGCCTGCGTCGCATGGCGGTGGCGCCGCAGGCGGCTGGACGCGGCCCGCGCCTGCTCCCGCAACCTCATCCTGGTGCGAGCCGGTCGGCCGCTCCCAGCGTCCTGGCCCGCGACCGGCCTCCCTGCCGAGGCCCACCCGCGCCTGCACGGCGTGTCCGCTGGGGGCATCGCCCCGGATGCCCCGGATGCGAGAATCCCCGTATGACCGCTCCTGACTCCGATCGCGGCACGGGTCTCCGCCCTCCGAAGTGGCGAATCGGGCCGCAGCGGGCGCTGTTCGACAATCCGGTCGGCTCGATCAGCATGGAGGAGGTCACCGGCGCCGTCCTCCGGCTGAGCGAGCCTGACCGGAGCCAGACAGTTGCGAGCCTTGCCGACGACGTTCTCGGCGAGCTCGCCATCAAGCGCACCCCGCGCGCCAGGGAAATCGTCATGGAGGCTATTCGACTGGCCAGGCGCTCGCATGCGAGGCCAGACGACGTCGCGCCGGCTGCCCGCCAGCCGGCGGGGACGAAGTGCGCGCCTGGGCGCGCACGGCACGCTTCCACCTCGCCGAGTCCGACTCCATACCGCTGGCGATCATCGCTGCTTACAACCGGGCACACCCCGGTCGGCCCTACTGAGAAGGTGATTCGCTGGCGGTCCGGTCGCCCGCGTCAAAGTCGCCCATCTCGTCCTCGAAGACGCCATACGGCGATCCGCCTGGCGTGTAGCCGACGATGAACATGAGCCTGCCGTCGATGCTCGCCCAGTCGGGGCCGTCGTCGGTGGGGAATGGCGCCCGGACGGGCCGACGCGGCCGGCGACCGGAACGCTTGCGCTTGCGGGTCAACTGACCTCCTCCAGCCCACAGTCTGCCTGCCGACACTGGCGGTGCGAAACACACTGGCCCGGCTGACACATCCTTGATGAGAATCAGTCACCACGACGGCCGAGTGCTGCGCGCATCCGGTCAGCCGCGACGTTCCGCCTACGCGCCGCGCGTATCGTCAGATCCGTGACCGGCCTCGGTGGCGAAGCGCTCGCTGGGCTGCCCGCTGACGTCGGGCAGCTGCTTTCCGCGGCGCCGGTGACCGACAAGAAACTGCTCGAGCTCAGCGTTACCTGGAGCGGACTACCACCGGGCGAGGCCAGGATGGCCGAAGCGCTCCGGGTGTTCGTGCTCACCTGGGATCCGCTGGAGCTGGACGCGCCCCGGCCGGACGGGTTCGCGGCCGTGAACCCCGGCTCGCTTGGCCTGGAAATCGCCGTCTACGTGCCTATCTGGCGGCTCATCACCCTCGCTGCGGCGCGTCATGAGTCGATTGCCGCCACGCTGACTGCAATCGCTGGCAGCGCCGTGGTTACCGCGGCCGCGCACGACCAGGAGGTCACCGCGGGCCGTTACCCGACGCTCGTCCTGGAGCACTCAGTGCCTGATCTGCTCGCCGACTTGCCGGCCGGAGCCGCGCTGGGCCAGGCAGGGATCAGGGCTGACCCGCCATCGTGGGAGGACATCGGCCTCGGCGCTATCCAGGACGTGGTCCAGCACGCTTTCGGGCCGGTCGACCTGGACCGGTCGCAGGTGGAGCTTGCGGCCTTGTTGCCGGGTCAGCGGGGCTGCCCCGCGTGCGAAGGGAAACGTTTCGGCTTCCCTGCCGATCTGTCGGAATCGCAGAGTTCAATGTGCGCAACCCACCGCAAGCAGGCCGGCGCCGTACTCAAGGAGCGCCTCAGGCGAGCGGAGCGGAGCAACCCAAACGGCTGGGGTGCGCTGGGCGGCGCGACCATCAGGCGAGAGCGGCCGCATCTGCCGAACGGGCTGGCGACGAGGCTGGCCGGAGCCGGCGAGGCCATGTACGTCCTGCCAGAGCCAGCCGAACTCGCCGAGCGGGCACGAGCGGTTGTCGAGGCGTCAGGCTGGTTCCCCGGGCGAGGCCACGACTTGGGCGTCGCGCTCGGCGAGGACCCGGAGTACGGGCCCGGCATCCCGGACTGGCTGCTTAACCTCATCCTTGACCTGGGTCGCGCGGGCCTGGCGGACGAAGCAGTGTCGGTGGCTGAAGCCCTGGGCCGCGTCGAGCCGGAGTTGCAGCCGGTCCTCGACGCCGATCTCGGAGTTGCGCTCGCGGAGGCGGGCCGCGGCGACGACGCGCGGGCGCAGATCGCGGCGAACCTGGCTGCCTGGCCGGACGATTTCTGGGTGATGGTCCACGCCGGCGACGCACTGGAGTTCCTCGGCGATCCCGGCGGAGCCCGTGCGCACTTTGAGGCTGCGCGTACCATGGCCGATCGCCCGGCCGACTTCGCGGAACGCGCGGCAGCTGCCGAGCGACTGCTCCAGCTCAGCCGCAAAGAACGTCTGGCGGACGGCGGGCCGAAGATCCAGCGTGTCCAGCGAGTCGGCAAGGCCAGCCGGTCCAAGCGCAGGCGCGGTAGGTAGCCTTCGCGCCTTGGCTGTGAGGCGGCAGGACTCCGGACCCGTGTACCGCTTCAAAATGTCGTGACCTGGTCTGACCTGCGGGGTTCGGTGACTCGCTTACGCGGCCCGGCGGTACTCGTTGATCACGCCGCCGAGTACCCACCGGCGCTGCACCGGCGCGTCCAGCGGCACGACGACCATCTCGTCATGATCGGGTGGCCGCTGCTGCCGGACTGGTGCGGCCGGTGCCCGTTATAGTGCCCGGCGTGGGTCCGCAGCACTGCCCGCAGATGGGCTTCGCCGTAGACCAGCATCCGGTCAGTGCACTCGGCCCGGACGATCCGCACCCAGCGTTCGGCATAACAGTTCGCCCGGGGCGCCCGCGGCGGGGATTTCACCACCCGTACGCCCTCGCTGGCGAAGACATCATCGAACGCGGCCGTGAACTTGGCGTCACGGTCACGGATGAGAAACCGGAACGAGCCAATCCGGCCGGCAAGGTCAAGACCAGGTTGCGGGCCTGCTGGGCAGTCCATGCTCCGTCTGGATGCTGGGTCACCCCGAGGATGTGCACCCTGTGGGAAACTGTGTCACCCTATGCGACCTGGGCATATTCGTGGATCAGGCCGCGGAGCCGGTGCCGTCGCGCAACGCGCGTACCGGTCGTTTCTGTGGGCGGATGCACCCGCCCGGCGGGCGGGTTCTGCTGCAGCGTCCGGTGCGGCCGATGGCCGTTGTAATGATCGGTGTACTCGCCGAGGACCAGCCGCAGGTGCCGCTCGCCGGTGATCAGCATGAGGTCCAGGCACTCGCGGCGGGCGCTGGCGATCCATCTTTCGGCGATCGCGTTCGCTCGGGGCGCCTGGACCGGGGTCTTGATGATCCGCACGCCGACCGCAGTGAACACCGCGTCGAATGCGGCGGTGAACTTGGTGTCCCGGTCCCGGATCAGGAACTTGAGGCCCTCGGCGTGATCTTCGAGGTTCATCAGCAGGTTGCGGGCTTGCTGGGTCGCCCACTCACCGGTGGGGTGGGCAGTGATGCCGGCTAGGTGCACGCGCCGGGTGCCGTGCTCGATGAAGAACAGCACGTACAGGCGGCGCAGGAACACGGTGTCAACGTGGAAGAAGTCCGCGGCAAGGATGGTCTTGGCCTGCCCGGCCAGGAACACGCGCCAGGCCCTGCCCGGCTCGCCGGGGCGCGGGATCGATGCCGGCGTCCTTGAGGATCTGCCACACCGTCGACGGCGCTACCGTGTGTCCCAGGCCGGTGAGCTCGCCGTGGATGCGGCGGTAGCCCCAGCCAGGGTTATCCCGCGCCATCTCCAGCACCAGCGCCCGCACCGTCGGCGAGGTCCGGGGCCGCCCGGGAGCGCGGCGCGGATACACCCACCGCCCGCGGACCAGATCGGCGTGCCAGCGCAGCAGGGTCCGCGGAGAGATGATCAGGCGCAGCTGGCGGAGATGGCCGGTGGGCAGCAGCCGGGCCAGCGCGGCCAGGACCGCCCGGTCAGCCCATGACAGCCGAGGTGTCCTGACTTGCCGCTGGAGCACGGCGACCTGGTGACGGAGGATCAGGATCTCGGCGTCCTTGGCGCGGTCTGACCGGGCGAGGAGCGCAATCCACGCGAACACGCGGAGCACCGACGTATAAACGATACGTAGTGTCACGGACACTGACAGTGCCGGAACGAGACGTGCTCGCGCAGTCAGATAGGCAACTTCAGGGCCACTCTTCCAGCAGGAGATACCAGGTCAGCGGCCGTGACAGGGTTGTCGGCACCCACAAGGGTCGGCCGGCGCGACATTCCGCCGTAGCAATACGCTCCTGCAACGATCTGGCGCAGCCCGGGACCGGCCTGGTGAAGGACCGGGACGCCTGCGCGGCCACGGTGATGGCAGGCTGGCAGCGCGATGGCCAGGGCCTCCCCCGGCCTGGGGGGTCCGCGGACCCGTAAGCCAGCGCGGGCTCCAAATTGCGACGGGGGCGGGGTAACGCTTGTGCCCTTCGCGTGACTAACGTGGGCCCAAAGACCCGGAGGAGAGCCATGTCGCCCGCCGTTTATGTTCAGACCAATGATGGCACCGAAAACGAAGTCATCGCGTTCACCCGCGCGGACGACGGCGCGCTCGCCCCGCTGGGCCGCTGCTCCACGGGTGGGCGCGGGACGGGCTTGCCGCACCTGGCCTCGGCGGGGTCGGTCGTGCTCAGCGACGATGGCCGGTGGCTGCTGGTGGTGAACGCGGGCAGCGACGAGCTGTCGCTGTTTGCGGTTCAGCCAGACGGCCTGCAGCTAGCCGACGGTGTCGGCTCGGACGGTAGCAAGCCGACCAGCGTCGCCATCAGTGGCGCGCTGGTGTACGTGCTCAACAACGGCACCCCGAACATCAGCGGGTTCCATCTCGTTGAGGGAAAGCTGACCGCGCTCGCGGGCTCGACGAGGCCGCTGAGCGGCGCCGATGCGGATCCGGCTCAGATTTCCTTCACCCCTGGCGGCGGGGCATTGATCGCGACCGAACGCGGGACGAACAGCATCAGCAGTTACACGATCGACGAACACGACTACGCGCAAGGCCCGACGACAATCAAGTCCTCGGGCCAGACGCCGTATGGTTTCGGCTTGACAAAAGGCGGCTCGCTGATCGTCTCCGAGGCGTTCGGCGGCGCGATGGGAGCCGCGGCGGCTTCCTCATATGCGGTGTCCGGCACCGGCGAGCTCACGATGGTCAGCGGCTCTGTGGGCAACACCCGCAGCGAGGTGTGCTGGGTCGCGCTGACGAACGACGACCGCTTCGCCTATGTCACCAACTTCGGCGACGGCACGGTGTCGTGCTATGAGATCACCGCTGATCGGAGCCTCAGGCTGCACGAGCCGGTAGCGGGCTCGAACCGGCAGGGCGAGAAGGGCCTCCGCGACGAAGCGATCTCCGGTGACGGCCGCTACCTGTACGCGATCCACGCCGACGCACAGAAGCTGTGCGGCTGGGCCGTGGGCCAAGACGGCCAGCTCACACCGGCGGGCGAGTTCGAAGGGGTGCCCGGCACCGTTGCCGGACTGGCCGCCAGCTGATCGAAATCGAGCTCCCGACGCGGATCAAACCAAACTCAAGCCGCTCGCGCCGCCAGTTCGTGCCCGATCTACCCGACCAGTTCATGGCCGTCGACAGCACCAGCTGGTCGGCGTCGCGGGGCAGGCCAGATCGTGTAGGGCTCGATTACTGGATCTGGCCTGTCTCCGGGCTGAGATCATCACTGAGCGATCTTCTCGGCCGTCTACCTGCTCGCGCGCCGGCTGCTCAGCTGTCTGATCGTGACAGCCCGGCGCGAAGCGTCCAAGGATGCCGAACTCCTTGTTCTTCGGCACGAGAACGCTGTGCTGCGCCGCCAGATCGACCGGATCCGCTACCAGCCGGCCGACCGGCTATGGCTCGCGGCACTGTCCCGGCTGATCCTGTGGGTGCCGAAAACGTCATCCGCGTGATGCGACCAGGCGATATTCGTTGATCAGACCACCGATGCGAGTCTGCCTTCGTACGTGGTGCTGGTGGAGATCGACCGGCTCGGGTAGCGGTTTCAGCGGGGCAGCGGCGTTTAGCGACCGGTGAGGCCGGTGCTGATTATGGTGGGTCTCGTACTCGCGCAGGATCCGCCGCAGATGGTTTTGGTTCCAGACGAGGGTGCGGTCCAGGAGTTCGCGGCGGCATCCCCCGATCCAGCGTTCGGCGATCGCGTTCATGCGGGGCGTCCGGACGTTGCACAGCACAATCTGGATGCCGGCGTCGGCGAGGACCGCGTCGAATGCGGCGGTGAAGTTCGAGCCGCGGTCGCGGATCATGAACTTGACTCGATACGTTTGCTCGCCAAGGTCCATAAGCAGGTTGCGTGCCTGCTGGGCGGTCCACGCCCCGGGTGGATGCTGCGTGACGCCGAGGATGCGGATGCGCCGGATGGCGTGCTCGATCACGGCCAGGACATAGGCCGGGGTGCCGTCGAGCAGGTCGGCCGTGAAGAAGTCGCAGGC
>Ga0137377_10005144_pt1 | contig 10433 bp, 7 predicted proteins | sample SagtaG_22_FD_104815 | JGI IMG/M metagenome (GOLD analysis project Ga0137377, IMG submission 104815) | Vadose zone soil microbial communities from Sagehorn Ranch, Mendocino, California, USA - Sage2_L_40_16 metaG | ecosystem: Environmental > Terrestrial > Soil > Vadose zone | place: USA... | reverse complement strand
GGCGTAGGATTTCAGGACCCGACGCAAATGCATCTCGCCCAAGACAATGATGTGGTCCACACATTCACGCCGGATCGATCCGATCATCCGTTCGACAAAGCCATTCTGCCAAGGCGAGGCTGGTGCGGTAGGCTTGTCCCGGATGCCCATGCCGCGCAATCGGCGCGTGACGACGCTGCCATAGATCCGGTCCCGATCGCGGATGAGGTAGTGCGGAGCCTCATCCCAAGGAAATGCTTCCGTTATTTGACGTGCGACCCATTCGACCGTGGGATTGGCTGTGACGTTGATCCAGACGAGGTTTCTGCGGTCCAGCCGGACGATGACGAAGGCATAGAGCAGTTCGAAACCGATGGTTGGAACAACGAACAGGTCCATGGCGGCAATGTCCGGCGCGTGGTTACGCAAGAAGGTCCGCCATCCATGGCTGGGCGGTCCCCGCCGTTTGACCATGTACTTGGCGACACTCGACTGCGCGATCTCAAACCCGAGCTTCAGCAGTTCGCCGTGGATGCGTGGCGCGCCCCAAAGCGGATTCTCGACGCTCATACGCCGGATCAATACGCGCAGCTCCGTGTCGATCTGCGGTCGCCCTCCCAATGTGCGCGACTTCCAACGCCAGTAGCAGCGAAAGCCGGCCCTATGCCAACGCACGAGCGTCTCGGGCCGGATGATTGTGAGAACCTGCAGGATTGATGGAAACCAGCGAAACAGCTGGATAAAGAACCAGCGATCATTGTTCGTAAGCCGGACGCGACCATGCAGCCTGCGCGTCAAGACATTCAACTGATGTCGAAGCACCGCGTTCTCAGCTTCAAGCCGTACCTTCGACTTGAATGGCGAGGCCAGGACGGCCAGAGCGAAACAGAGTAGCCCGATCATTCCGCCAGCTTAGGTGATTCCATCACGTCACCACCTCGGATTAGGTTTTCGGTACACACAGCCCCACCTAGGTCGAATTATTCAATGTTTTCAGCAATTTACGTTTTTTGTGGCTGGGGCGGGAGGGATCGAACCTCCGAATGGCGGAATCAAAATCCGCTGCCGCACCTCGCAAACCGGTGGGGCGCGACCGTTGCCCAAGTCCGGCTAATGTGCGTTATGCGGCAAATTCGCTAAGCAACCCAAAAGTCTGACGAATCTCTCGCGGAGGTGCTATGCACAGAGTTCGATAAGTATCCAAGAACCCAGCCAGCCACTCCCCGCCTCCAGAAATTTCATCTGCCAGCCCAAATTTCCGGCATTGCCCGCGAGCGTTCGGCGTCGCGCATTCCATCGAAGCCCTAATCCTGCAGAATCCCGGGAATGCCTGGATTAAATTTCAAAGCGCTCTCGATCCATTTCGCCACACGAAGCGTGCTATGATCTTCGCGGTAAGCGCCGACCACCTGAAGGCCCAACGGAAGGCCCTTGTCGCCGAAGCCGGCCGGCAGCGACAGCGCGGGGACGCCGAGCAGCGTCCAGGGCGCGCAATATTCGGCGTCGCCGGTGTAGCTGAGACCCTCGGGCGCCTCGCCGAAGGCCGGCAGCGTCAGGATGGCGTCGAAACCTGAGATTTGCGCAGTGAGAGCTGTGCGCAAGTTTTCCTGCAGCGCCTTGGCAGAGAGATAATCGAAAGCGGAGTGGGATTTTCCGGTTTGCGCCAGCCGCTTGAGGTGATCGCTGGTTCGGTCCGGGTAGCGCTCGACGAGCTCTGCGAAAATCACCGCGGCTTCGCTGGCGAGGATGGTGTTGATCGTGTCCCAGTTGGTTCGATCGAGTTCGGCAAGCTCCAATTCCTCCAGAACGGCGCCTGCCCCGCGCAACGTCTCGATCGCCGCTTGAAAGATGTTCTGCTGCTCGGGCTCGGCGCGCGACCACTTTGCGAAGCGCACGACGGCGAGGCGCGGCGCAGCCAACGGCTGCAAGCCCTTGTCGATATCGACCTCGAATCTCGGGACAGGCCGGCCGTGAAGATCGCGGTCGCTAACGCCTGCGAGCAGCGACAACGCCAAGGCGACGTCGTCGACGCGTCGCGCAAAGAACCCGACATGGTCGAGCGACAGACTGAGAGGGTGCACCCCGCTGCGCGGGATCGCGCCAAAACTCGGCTTGAATCCGACCACACCATTGAAGGCGGCGGGGCGGATGACCGAGCCCAGCGTTTGCGTCCCCAAGGCGAGCGGCACGATGCCGGCGGCGACCGAAGCAGCGGAGCCGGAAGACGAACCGCCCGGCGTATGCCGGCTGTTCCAGGGATTGACGGTCGGTCCGGGATGACGCCAGGCGAACTCGGTCGAGACCGTCTTGCCGAAAATCGTGGCGCCGAGCTTGCGAAGCTGCCCGACCACCCAGGCGTCCGCTGCGGGCACGTGATCCCGGTAGATCGGCGAGCCGTTGGTGGTCGGCATGTCCGCGGTGGCGATGATGTCCTTGATCGCCACCGGAATGCCCGACAGCGGTCCCGGCTTTCGTGCGGTATCCATGGGGAGATATTCGAATGCCCGCAGAACAGGTTCGACAGCGCGCGCCCGTTCCAGCCGCCCGGCGGCGTACCGGTCCGCGGCGGCCTGGTCGATTTTGAACAGGCGCAGCAGCTCCAGCACCCCCGCGCCGGCGTCAGCGGCGGTGCGTTCGCTCGGAAGGGTCATGTCGCAATTTCCCCGCTCGGCCGCCGGCAGACCAGATCGATCTCGATCAGGGCGTCATACGCCAGGCCGGTCACGCCGACACAGGTACGGGCCGGCAAGCGACCTTCCGCGAAGTAGCTGCGATAAGTGTCGTTCATCGCTGCATAGTCCTGCTTGAAGCGCGTCAGATAAATCCGCGCCATCACCACATGTTCGAAACCGAGCTCGAGCCCGCCCAGCACCAGCCTCAGATTCTCCATCACCGCGCGGGTCTGCGCTTCGATATTATCCGGCAATTGGCCCGGCGCATCCGGCGTATCCGGCATCTGTCCGGTGACAAAGACAAATCCGTCGGTTTCGACGGCATGGCTGAACGGCGCTACCGGTGTCGGCCCGCCTTCGATCATGTGGAATTTCAACGGATGCGCCTTAGCCGTTAGGATCGCGGAACATGTTCGAACAGGCGTTTGCTCAGGATGGCGTGAACGCCCCAATTGCCATCTACCACCTGCGTCACGCCAAAATCCACCGCGGATGACATCAGCGCGATCGCCTCGTCCTCGCTGAGCCCTTTGATGTTCATCAGGAAGCGGCGCATCTTGCGGAATGCGTCCTTCATCGCGAGATCGAGCGACGAGGTCGCGTAGACCTCGCTCTGCCCCTTGGCGCCGAACTCCGCCAGATAGTTCGGGTGGCTGAACCCGGTCAACACCCAGTCGGTCTCGGTTTCGATCAGCGGATAGGTCAGGTCGGCGAAGACCCGGCCGGCCATGTCGGCTTTCTTGTGCAGGATAAGCTGGAACGTTCCGGTCATCGAACATTCGATGGCGGTGCCGCCCAATTCACCGTCGCCCTGGGTCGCGTGGGGATCGCCGACCGAGAGTAAGGCGCCCGGCACCGACACCGGCAGATAGACCGCCGATCCCTTGCCAAGCCGCCAGTTGTCGAGATTGCCGCCGAAATAGGACGGCGGAATCGAGTCGACAAAATCCACCTCGCGAGGCGCCAGCGCGACCACGCCGAAATGCGGACGCAGCGGGATGCGAATGCCGTCGAGCACATTGTGCCTTCGCTTGACGGAGCCGGGGACGACCGGCACGCCGGGGTAATCGTAGGTCGCGTGAACGACGCCGAACGGATCGGTCTGCGGCTCCCAGCGATAGGAATAGAGCGCCCGCGCGTAACGTGCTTCGGCATCCTCGACAATTTCGTAGATCGTCACCGCCTCGCGCGGTTTTCGCTCGGTGAGCAACTCGTTGTAGTGATAGCCCCACCAGGCCGCGACGCTCGAGCCGAACACCTGGCCTTCGAAATCGCGGTTGCGGCAGGGGCGCGGCACCACGTCGAGGATGCGGACCTCCAGCACATCACCGGGCTGGGCATCCTTCACCGCCACCGGGCCGGTGCAGATGTGGACCCCGAACCCCTCCCCGGCGCCACGGCCGTAAACCGAAGCATCAATCGGCCCGGCGCCGCGCCGGTCGACATTCTTGGCGTTGGGCGTCCAGCGGAATACGCTTTCAGCCCCGGCATCGCCCTTGATCATCCGCGCGGGATCATCAGACGCATGCTGTGTCAGGGTCTCGATCGTGATGGTATCGCCGGAATTGACCTCGGCTTGCGGCGGCAGCGACCGGCTGAAATAGCCCCAATGCACGCGTGAAGCTTCCACCGCAAGGTGATGGTGACGGTGCTCGCCCCCATTGCTCGGCAGGATGCAATCCGCCTGCGGAGGCGCCGCGCTCTTTCGAGCATTCACCAACGGATGATGATTGCGCAGTTGCGCCAGCGCCTGTTGCGGCCAGCCGCGCTGGCCGGCCGCCACGGAGGAGACCGTCGCGCGCTCGACTTCCTGCTGGCGAAATTCGCGCGGCGACAGGCCAAATCGATGCCGGAACACCCGGCTGAAATGCGCGGAGTCGTTGAAGCCGTTGCGGTAAGCGATCTCGGAGATCGAATGATGCGCCTCCGCGGGATTGGCCAATTCCGCCGATGCCCGCTGCAACCGGCGCTCGCGCAGATAATGCGTGAAGCTCGTACCGGAGCCTTCGAACAGCTTTTGCAGGTAACGCTCGGATATTCCCTCCGCCTCCGCCACCCGCGCCGGCGTCAGATCGGGATCGTCGAGCTTGCGTTCGACAGTCTGGCAAAGGCGGTGCAGGATCGCCGCCTGCGTTGCGGTGCCGCCTGCCTCTGTCGCCGTCGCGATCTGCTGCATGAATGTCGGCAGCAGGTCGGCGAGGCCCTGGGCGACCGCCGCCTATTCGGGATCGGACAATGTCTCCAGATTTCGCGCCGCCGTCTCCAGCGTGCGGGAAAACACTTCCGTGAAACCGCCCGGTGGCAAGACCCGAACCTCGTCGAAGCCCGGCTTGTTGACCTTGCGGCCATGAAAGGCATCCGAGGTCACCGACAATACCACCGCGCGCATGTCACGCTGGAAGGCCACGCTCCAGTCGGCCTTGCGCGGCAACAACAACAGCTGCCCGGTTGAAATGATCTGGTGGCCCGCCGGTGTCCGCAAGGTGACGCCATCCTCGATCGGCAACAGCACGATCGGCACGTCGCCAGTGAGATTGGACAATGGCGATACCGCTTGGGATCCCGCCGACAATCTCACCAGCACGATGCCTTCGGCGGAGCGGCGCGAGGCCGTCGCATGTCCGGTGGGAACGCTCGAGGCCGCCGAGGGCTGCAAACCGACCGCACTGAGAACGTCCCGCCACGCCTCTGGCCGGGCGTCCTCGGAATAGGATTCACTGGTGAACGGGCGGAAGCTCATGGATCGACCCCCAACAGGGGAATCGAAGCAACCTCCGTGCCAAAACCGCGGCGCAGGGTGGCCCGGCGGCCACCGGATACAACTTCCGGATATCCTCAAGGGACCGTCAAACCCACCGGTACTCCAATTCCTGGAAACGTCAGTCACACCGGAACACGTTCTTGCGGATGGTGCCGTGGACGCCCCAATTGGCATCGACCACCTGCGTCACGCCAAAATCCGCGCCCACCGACATCAGCGAAATCGCTTCATCCTCGCTCAACCCATGCACCGTCATCAGGAATCTTCGCATCTTGCGGAACGCATCGCGCATGGCGCGATCGAGGCTCGAATGATTGGCGATCTCGGTCTGCGCGTTGGCCCCGAGTTCGGCGAGGTAATTCGGATAGGTGAACCCGTAGACCGACCAGGCGCTCTTGGTCTCCAGCATCGGATGGGAGAGCCCTTCCAAGGCCGTGCCGCCGAGATCGCCGTGCTTGTGCAGGATGAACTCGAAGTCGCCGGTGAGCGAAGTCTCGATGGCGGTGCCGCCCAATTCGCTGTCGCCCTGGGCCGCGTGCGGATCGCCCACCGAGAAGAACGCACCGGGTACTGCAACCGGATAATACATCCGGGCGCCCTTCCCGATCCGCCAGTCATCGATGTTACCGCCGGTGTAGCTCGGCGGAATCGAACTGACGAAATCCGATTCCGACGGCGCCAGTCCCATGGTGCCGAAATGCAGCCGCGCCGGCACCTTCACGGCTTTAAGGATATTCTCGCGCTTGCGGATGGTCGTGTGATCGACCCGCACGCCGGGATAATCGATGGTGGAATGCACGATGCCATCAGGATCGGTTTGCGGGGTCCAGACATAATTGTAGACCGCTTTCGCGAACGGCTCGCCTGAGGTGTCGAGTTCGAAGATCGTGATGACCTCGCGCGGCTTCGGCTCCTCGATCAGGTCGTGGTAGTGAAATCCCCAATTCGCCGCGGCGTTGGAACCGAAGCAACGGCCGGCATGGCAGGCATGGCAGCTCGGCCGCGGCCGCACATCCAGGATACGGACCTCCAGCACGTCACCGGGCTCCGCGTTCTCGATCGCGACCGGCCCGGTCAAGAGATGAACGCCGACGCCCTCGCCCGAGCCGCGAATAAACGGACCTTCCGTGGGGCCAGCGCCGCGACGCATCACCGCCTTATGCTCGCGGGTCCAATGGAACACGCTTTCCGCGCCGGGATCGTTGGCGATCATGCGCTCGTAATCGTCATTGGCGTGATGCGTCAGCGTCTCGATGGTGGCGCGGTCGCCCGAGCGCAGCGTCAGAGCAGGCACGACCTTCTTGCTGAAATATCCCCAGTGAACATTGGCCGGCGATACCGATAGTGTGTGATGCTTCATGCGAGTGCCTCTTCAGCAGCGATCCGGAATTGGGTGGTCATGCGGTTTTCTCCGGCGCTCTGTCGGCCTCCATCACGCTGAGGAAGCGCGCCGTGATCGGGTTGCGGGGGTTGGTGAGGACCTCATGCGCAGGTCCTTCCTCGATGATGGAGCCGCCGCTGAGAAAGACCACGCGATCGGCGACCTCGTCGGCGAAACGCAACTGGTGCGTCGAGATGATCATGGTCAGGCCATCTTCGACCGCGAGCCGCCGGATCACTTCCAGCACTTCATTGACCAGTTCCGGATCGAGCGCTGAGGTCGGCTCGTCGAGCAGCAGCACGCTGGGATTGGGCGCAATCGCGCGCGCGATCGCGACGCGTTGCTGCTGGCCGCCGGACAAATGCCGCGGCAAGGCGTCGGCGCGATGGTTGAGGCCGACGCGTTCGAGCAGTTCGCGCGCCCGCCGGTCGGCATCTCCCCGCGACACGCCGTGGACCCAGCGCAGCGGGCCGGCGATGTTCTCCAGCGCCGTCAGGTGGCCGAAGAGATTGAATTGCTGGAACACCATGCCGACGCCAACGGTGGCGCGTTCGTTGGCCATGTCACGTGGCGAAAGCGGCTTGCCGTCCTCCCGAAAGCCGATGCGGCGGCCGTCGATCTTGACGGTCCCGGCGTCCCAGCCCTCGAGATGATTGATACATCTCAACAGCGTGCTCTTGCCCGACCCGCTCGGGCCGAGCAATGCAATGACTTCGCCGACACGCACCGTGATATCGACGCCGGCGAGAACGGCCTGGCTGTCGTAAGCCTTGTACAATCCGCTGACGTCGACCACGACGTCGTTGCGCGTGAGAGTGGCCGATCGTTTGGTCCGGTCCGCCCTTGATGCCTTGGCGTCCTTGGGGGGTGCCGCATACGGGACGACTTCGCCGGACCCCGCGTCGGCGGCCACCATCGGCTCCACGATAACCGGGGTCAACGTCAACGGAGCGCGGTACCAGGGCATCAAACGGGCGAAGCGATTGGCCGTCGCCGGCCGGTCAAGATCGAGCGCGCGTTCCACGAACAGCTGGATCACACTGACCGCGGTCGTGAGCCCCAGATAGATCAGGCCGGAGGCAAAGAAGATCGAGAAGAAATCGAATGTGGAGGACGCAAGCTGCGTGCTTCTCAGTGTCAGCGCCTGCACCGAGATGACGCTCGCAAGCGACGAATTTTTCAAGGCGCTAACGGTTTCGTTGCCGAAAGCCGGGATCATCGTACGGATAGCCTGCGGCGCGATGATGCGTCGCATCAGCAATGCCGGCGTCATCCCGAGCGCTTGGCCGGCCAGGACCTGGCCACGGTCGACGCCGAGCACCCCGGCGCGCAGCATCTCGGCGATGAACGGCGCCTCGTTGGCGGCCAGCGCCAGACCGGCCGCGCCGATCGCACTCAACTTCAGGCCGATCTGCGGCAACGCGTCATAGGCGAATACCATCTGCAGGATCAGCGGCGTGCCGCGGAAAATCACGGTGTAGCCCCGCGCGAACGCGGCCAGTATCCAGAAGCGGCTGAGCTGCATCGCCGCGAGGACCAGACCGAGGATCAGCCCGCCAAGGAGCCCGAGGGCGGTCACCGCGATGGTGAACCAGATGCCCTCGAGCAGATATGGCAGGCTGAGGTAATGGACGAATAGCGACATTACTTGACGGAGAGCAACATTACTTCACAGAAAGAATGTCGGGCTCCTTGAAGTTGTTCACATCGAGATCCCACTTCTTCAAGAGATCCATGTGAATGCCGGCCTTCTGGACTTCGATCAGCGCGGCCATCACAGCGTCGCGGAATTCAGGCTTGTTCTTGGGAACGGCGATCCCCACCGAATAGGGAATGGTGACCGCGATCGCCTTCTCCAGCTTGTCAGGATTGGCTTTCACCGCCTGATCGACGGTGTTGACGTCGTTGACATAGGTGTCGGCGCGGCCGGCAAGGATGGCCTGGATGCAATTGGCGTTGTTGTCATAGAGCTGGAGGGTCGGCTCGGGTTTGCCTTCGGCCTTGCACTGCGGAATCAGCGCCTGAACCAACGGGACTTCCACAAAACCGGTGTTCTCGGCTGCCGCCGCGCCGCACATTGAAGCGTTGATGCCGGTAATCTTCTTCGGGTTGCCCTTGGCCACCAGAACGCCATCGAACACTTTCGAATAGGTGATGAAATCGGCCGCCTTGGCCCGCTCTTCGGTGGCATAGATATCGGAGATAACGATATCGGCCTGCCCGCTCGACAACGTCGTGAGTAGCGCGGCGAAGGTCACGGCCTTGTAGCTCAGCGTGAAGCCGAGGCATTCGCCGATTTGCTCGCCGAGATCGATATCGAAGCCGACATATTTGTTCGGATCCTTCGGATCGATCGCCTCATAGCCCGGCGTATGCGGGTTGATTGCGTTGACGAGCTTCTTGCCCTTCAAATCGGGATATTTTGCCTGCAAGGCCGCGCAGCCTGCCGGTGCCGCGGCCTTGGCGGACATCGGTGCGCAAATGCCCGCGACCAGGAATGCGGCCATTGCCGCATGGCGCAACCCGGCAACCGTGGCGGATGACGACCGCCGCGTCCGGTCTTCGGTGGAAAACCGCTCAAGCATCTGTTTTCTCCTTCGACGTTGTCATGGCGGTGCCATGTCTGGGGTTCGAAGGAGCCTACGGTCACTCGCCCGCCCGAGGCTTGTCTCGGGGCGCACAAAAAGTTGGATCAAGTGATCCCAAGATTTAGGCAGGCGCTGCAAAAATTATGGGCGATAGGGGCAAGAAATACGCAAGTGCGGCCGATGCTCGTGCTCAGCCGACTTCGCCCGCGTCTTCAGACACAACGCCGCACTGCGTTCTTGCTCAGTTCGTCACCAAGCCGCCCGCCTGCCCGGTGGGCGTTGTAACGGAGCACTGACTACCTATTCTGGCTGCTGGTCCGGGCATGAGAGTCTTCCCCTGCCCAGTCACGCAAAAGCTCCCGACGCCTCTGTTGGCTGCGCTCAACGTGTCGAGCCGTGTTCCCAAAGCCGGACCAATATCTTTAATGACGTCCGAAAATCCTCCTGCCAAACGTATTCGCGGATGCGAAACGATTTCCTGTGCATTCGCAGTCGATACGATCGAGAAATAAGCCTGCCGAGCTGGCGACGCAGGCGCGGCAGAAACTCCATTTATGTACGAAGTGACAAGCGCCGGTGCGACGACTCCGAGTTGCACCAAAGCGAGCGGCTGTCTTACGTCGCCATTGACCAGCGCCACGATGCCGCCGGCGATTACAAGCCCGACAAGCCTTATCCCGTAGCCGATGTAATTGCCGAGGGTTAGCGAGCCGGGATGATCAATGATTGGAGCGAAGTCGATGGTGAGTATATTGGCCAGGATTGGTAAAATGCCGCCGACTGCGCCGTAGAAAAACACTTCCCTGCGCGTCATGTTTGCCTCCGTCAAATTGGTCCATGCCGCCCCAAAAAACCGAGCGGCATGTTTCGACGATATCATTCTAAGGGTGTTTCGCAACGGCGATGCAATCACGCGGACGCTCAATTAATTTTCCGATTGTGTGACCTGGTTCATTTTGGCCACGCAACTCTCACAACGACGGGCACGGATTAAGCCCTCCGTGGAATCCGATATTGTCAATTCCGGAACGCGCCTCACCCCTCACACCGGG
>Ga0137377_10005141_pt1 | contig 10437 bp, 10 predicted proteins | sample SagtaG_22_FD_104815 | JGI IMG/M metagenome (GOLD analysis project Ga0137377, IMG submission 104815) | Vadose zone soil microbial communities from Sagehorn Ranch, Mendocino, California, USA - Sage2_L_40_16 metaG | ecosystem: Environmental > Terrestrial > Soil > Vadose zone | place: USA... | reverse complement strand
TCCTCTCATGCTGTACTCTCTCGGCTGCTTGGAGTCCCGGTGCATTCGGTCAAGCTCGTCGATCCGCGTTTCTACCATTTCGACATCAGCTTCTCTCCGCTTGATAGTCGACATGCCATCATTAACCCGGCTGCATGGGATCGTGCGGGTAACGCGATCATCAAACAACTCGTGCCCGAGCCGCTCGTGCTCGAGCTGGATGAAGCGCTTACCTTCTGCGCGAACTCTGTGGTTGTGGGCAAGGTCATTGTTATGCCGGCCTGCCCTTCCCGTGTCGGTCGCATCCTTGAGCATTGGGGATATGATGTTTGTGTGTCGCCAGTGAGCGAGTTTCTTAAGGCAGGAGGCGCGGTGCGCTGTTTGACTTTACCACTTGATATGACTATTTCGAGAGAAGCATGAAGAGATTTGTAGAGAAGGTCCGAGTGGCACGCTTGGGCCTCTCTAACATAATGAAAACAGGCCAGCGGATTTAAATTTACTCATCAACCACCTTCCAGACCTCCGAGATACGCACAAAGCTTGGTAAGCTCTTTTGTATGCTTGCACCAAATATGGTACCATCCAGGAAGATTCCATCTTCATAAGATCCACTCATGAGACTCCCTTCCTCTCTTCTGACGTTTTGTTCGAGGCCTTCGGCGCAGCTAGCTGACGATACCATGCCACAGTCCGATGCAGGGCCTCGTGATGGGGAGTGGGTATGCCACCAAAGGCGCGGCTATATTTGCTTCCGTCAATCAGGTAGGGTTCGTTGAATTCGTAGAGCAACTCCACCGACTCTCGCAGGACTGGATTCGTCCAGGACCGGATTCGTCAGTCCAAGGACCCGGAGCATCAGTCCTGATACCGCCAGCGGTTTGACGGACACTCCAGCCCCTTCACCAGCCAGGGCAATGTACTGCCGCCCCGTGAGCGCCGGAGCGGTTGGTATATGCCACACCTGGCCCAAGGCCTCCTCGTGCGTTCCCAGGACAATCAGCCCCCGCGCGAAATCCTCGACGAACGAGAGCGCGTGTGGCACATCGAGTTTGCCGAGCCAGGGTACGCGCCTGCCGGCCAGCAGTGCGGTGAAGAACTGTTCTCCCACGGCTGAGGTGCGCACCCCTGGACCATACACATCGGGGGCTCGTCCGATAGTGGCCCGGATCTGGCCCCGGGCATGCGCTGCCAGGATCGTCTCAGCCAGCTGTTTGCGGAGCTTCCCCTTGCTAGTCACCGGCGCCTGGAGGGAGTCCTCAGTGAGCGGCTGCGACGTCGGGGCATACATGTAGCAGTTATCGGTGTACACCAGCGTTGCTCCCGTGGCGCTGACGGCTGTGATGATGTTGTCCAGCATGACGGGAAAGGACGTGGCCCACTGGTCATAGGGTAATCCTGCACAGTGGTAGACGACCGTGGCTCCCTGGCAAGCGGTGCGGGTACTTTCGCGGTTGGTCAGATCAGCCGCCATCACCTCGACGGAAGCGGCTACCAGGGCGCGTCCACTGCGATTGACGGCGCGCACCTGCGCTCCTTGCGCCGCCAGTGCTTGCACGAGGGCCTGTCCCACCCCGCCGGTTGCTCCCAGCACCACCTGCACATGAGAAGACATGCCCATAGTTCCTCCTCGATTCTTGCATTACATTACCGGCATATTTTCAGGGTTTTTATCTGTCTGATGTTCTACTCGAACCTCACTTGATAGCTCAGATGCTCGCCATCGCTGGCCCCTTGCTCGAAAGGAACGATGCGATTGCCCGCCTCACGGCTTCGCTCTCTTTGCTCGAGCTACAGCATATGCACGTTTCTCAACGAACTTTCCACGACACTCGGACAGGCCAGGAGCGCGGATTCCTCTGCGACTCATCCCAGGTCCCGGGCGATGCTTTCTGCCCAGACCTCGATGGCTTCCCAGTCGCGGAAGTCGCCTTCGGGAGCCCGAACGGCCTTCGCCATCATCCGTTCAGGGAACGACAGACGGCTGTGGTCAATGGCTCCGAAGAAGATCCGCTGCTCCCGCGGACCGATGGTCTCCCCAAACTCAGCCATCTCCTTAGGTTGCTGCTCAACGTCCTTAATTTCAGCGCCAAGTGGGCCGCTGCTGAACAGCCACACCGGGCGCTGGGCTAAGACGGCCTGGTTGCGACGCACCCACTCCGTGGCCTCTTTCAACCAGGACCCATAGTAGACAGCGCTGCCGATCACAAAGGCCTCATAGCTGCCGGGATCCTTTACGGCGTCCATCGGTCGGGCCTCGGCTTCCTTCCCCAACTGCTGGAGCTTCTCGGCAATGCGCTCCGCGATTCCCTGGGTTGATCCGTGCTTGCTTGCGTAAGCGACGAGTACAGCCATCTTTGTCACCTCCTCTAGGGAAGAATACATCCAGGATGGTAGTCCATATGGCTTCCCTACCAGGGAAAGCATACACTGAGCATGCCCTTTTTACAAGGCGAAGCTGCTAGGTCTTCGCCTTCTTCGATCACCTTTCAGGTTGAGCGATGATCCCACCCTTGTGAACAATTAGCAGAGGAATCGACAGCCAGGTGATATGTATGCTTGTCAGGACAAGTCGAAACGCTGGGCCTGAGAACTTGACATACTTCCTTTTCATAAGATACACTTAAGAAGTTAGTTGAGTTAGTAAATCAACTATGTGTACTTTTGGTTTGTAGAGAGTTCCTTCTATCACTATTGTTAGCATTCTGTTGATGCATGAGGAGACTTACTTCATGGAGACCAGTTCTGCTGTTCCCTCTAGTGCACCGCGTGTAGATACGCATCTGGCCAAGTTTTCGCAAGCTTGTACCGTCTTGCTCACCGCCCTGGCCTTTCTTTTGAACCAGCCTATCATTGGTGCAATCACTGCCATTATCTTGTTGCTTGCAGCTAGTGTGCCGTCGGTAAGTCCTTTCCGGTTACTCTATCGTTACATTGCCTTACCGCTGCACCTGTTGCGCCCAAGGATTGTAGAGGATGACCCCGCGCCTCATCGTTTTGCGCAGGGCGTCGGCGCTGTATTTCTAATTGCCTCAAGCCTTCTGTTTTTTCTTACCAGTGCTACGGCTGTTGGTTGGACACTCGACCTGATTGTCTTTATACTGGCTGGTATTAACCTGACCGTTGGTTTCTGTGCCGGGTGTTTTGTGTACTACCACCTCGGACGCGTGGGTATTCTTCCAAGAGTTCGTTACGAGGGTGGCTTCCATTGGCGGGGAGTGTAAACGACATGCCGGTATTCATGGTACGGATTGGCGTGCTTGTTTTGGTGACTATCCTGCTCTGGCTATTGGTCTGGTCAGGACGTCGTTTCGTTGAGGCACAGCGCCGGCGTGTGCTTGCGGCTGCTCCGATAACCTCTGGTTCAGTTGATGTGGACGCTAATTCTAGTCTATCTCTCGTGCGTATCTTAGCATTCAGCAGCGCTGACTGTCGTCAGTGCCATGAGCTACAGATACCAGCCCTGCAACGCGTATTGGAAGCAAGAGGAACCAAAGTTTCCGTGGCGGAAGTTGATGCGCCCAACTCACCTGACTTGACTCAACGTTTCAGAGTGCTCACTGTGCCTAGCACAGTGGTAATGGACGCAAAAGGCCGCGCACATGCTGTAAACTATGGTTTTGCCAATACGCAGCGTCTTCTCGATCAGGTAGACGAAGTATTGGCTCAAGTTCCTGTTTCGTGAAATTGTTACTATAAGGAGATTTCGATGTTAGTTGTTCAGGAATTTCAAAAGGCAAATGATGCTTACGCATCGTCATTCAGCAAAGGAAATTTGCCGATGCCTCCCGGAAGGCATGTGGCTGTATTGACCTGTATGGATGCTCGCCTTGATCCCGCCCGCTTCCTCGGCCTTGAAGAGGGAGATGCCCATGTTATCCGTAACGCGGGTGGACGAGCCAGCGATGACGCAATTCGTTCATTAGCTATTTCAGAGCAATTACTCGGCACTAATGAAGTGGTGGTCATTCACCATACCGATTGTGGCATGTTAACATTCAGTAATGCAGACTTGCGCACGAAATTGAAGCAAGAACTGAATGCCGATGCTGAACACGTCGATTTCCTACCATTCAAGGACCTGGAGCAGTCGGTGCGTGACGAGGTTGCGACTATCAGGAACTCGCGGTTTATTCGAAAGAACATTGAAGTTAGCGGCTTCATCTATGATGTAAGAAGTGGCAAGTTGTTGCCTGTTACGTAGGATTGATGCAAATTAACAAAATCATGAGGCATTAGCCTCATGATTTTGTTTTCGATGTCTCCGGCAAATCTTTCGGGTTATACCAGCAGTGGCTGCACTTGTTTCTGATCGCTTGTATCTGCCCATCTTTAGATTCTTGCTCCAACTTTTCTACTGAGCCGCTTGTCACCTCTTCATCCGTAATAGGCTGCGCGTACAGTGGATGACCCTCCGAAGTCAGGCAGCGTCCGGTGGCTAGCTCAAATTGCCAGCCATGCATGGTGCATGTCAGGATGCCGTTCTCGATTTGCGCAAAGCGTGTTAGATCGGCCTTCAGATGGGGACAACGCCGCTGGATACGATAGCCGTTGCTTTCCCAGAGCTGCTTTACAGCAGTCTTTTCGGCGTAGTAGCCCTCGGCATATTGCAGGCGTTCCGGCGTGAGGCACTTGAAGAAATTGTACACGTACTCATTGTATGCTCCCTTACGCTCGGCCTCAAAGCGACAGGAGAGGAAAATCTGGTTGATCCAGTCTTCTTCGTGGTGAATAATACAGTATTCGAGAAGTGCCCGATCTATATGGAAGCGGTAATCCCATTCTTCACCATACCAGGCGTAGACACGCCTGGTATGGAAATCAAGCACAATCTGTTGCATGTCGCAGTCGATTAATACGCGCCCATTGATTCCCACGCTGGTCAGGTCAGCCTGCTCCAACAGTGGCTTAAACCAATCGTGGAGTGAAGCCAGGATGTCTACCTGGCCTCTTGGCCAGGAAGCTTTCTGTGCGTCAATAATCGGTTGCTGGCGAGCCTTGTAGTTCTCCAGGTAAGTGCGTTTCTGCGTGAAAATGGCCTGCACCTGTTCCTCTGGTAATGGATGTATGACGGTACAGGCGTCTTTTGTGAGCGCGGCGATACTGCCAGGGATCATCAGCCGCCCGTTGTCCAGTCCGTTCGCCTGTAAGTATTCCAGAAATACCGTCTGATCAGGAAAGGTGTTTGTGGGGTCACGATCAAAGTCATTGAAAGTAAACAGGTGATCGTCCAGGAAACATGGCGGTCCAGCAGATGGAATCACGAAGGTTGCGCCGATTTCTTGCGTATAACGCAGGGCACGAGCCATTTCGTTCTCGCGTTTCTTGCGCCCAAGAGCCTGTAACATCTTCTCTGGGAACCGGTACACCATCGGATACCAGATAGCGCCGGAGAACTGTAGAAAGTGGGCATCATAAGGCCCATGGCTATGTAAAACGTCCAGGTCGATTGGACGCGAATCATTCTGGTCAAAGATGCGTGTCTCGCCATCGTCTACCATCAACCCAGAATCGCCTAGCGGACCATCGATGGGCGCAACCATCGCCATAATCATGAAACGTAACCCATCTACTTCGGTAGTCTGCCCATTTTTGATCTGGATGAATTTCGTGAAACCGAGATCCCGCAGCCTGCGCTCGAGCAGGTTCAATGGATAATCTGGTAATAGCACAATGGCATCTTTCCAGACATGCTCACTCAGGAACTGTGGATCGAAATGGTCATGATGCAGGTGCGAGACATACAGGTACGTTGGACGTGAGATTTTCTCCAGGTCCACATCCTCATTACTGGGGAAAGGGAACCACGAGGCGAAGTATGCTGGATTGAACCAGGAGTCGCAGAGAATACTTCCATGCCGAGTCTCAATAAACAGGCCAGCCTGGCCAAGGAATGTAATCTCCAAAAAAACTCCTTCTTCGTGTATAGGGGCTTGTCCCCGCCGTCGCTCCAACGCCATCTCTGTATAAGAACGAACCAGGCAAGCTGTTTGTATCTAGCATTGGGTCGCAAAATAGATTAGTGACCAATTTGTGATACAGAGTTATTTACGCAAGTCAATCGAAATCTGCTTGCCTCTTTGGAAACATGTAAAGGCAAGACGTGTCCAACCATCTGGCCAGCGTGGAGTAGTGGTATACCCATCCTCGGTAAAGCGTAGCCCTGCAAATCCTAATATCGCTGCCTGCCATACTGCCCCTGCACAGGCGGCGTGAATGCCTTCATCAGAGTTTCCTCGCTGATCTTCAAGGTCGACCAATGCTCCTTTCATGAACATCTGATAAGCAGTGTCAACCAGATCTAGCTCGCATGCCAGGATGACGTGGAGTGCTGGTGTAAGCGAAGAGCCATAATCATGGTCAGTGATAGGGAAGTAACAGTCCCAGTTCACTTTCTTGGTCTTAAAATCAAATTGCTGATCCAGCACGGTTAGTAGCATCAAGACATCGGCCTGCTTGATAATTTGATAGTACTGCACTACCTTCATACCCAGGATGCCCTGGTAGGAAGTAGTACGCCCTTTATATTTCTCCTGGTCAAGAGGCTCAAGTTGGAAGAAGCCATCAAATTGTTCGAAGAGACCTGTGCGCTTATCTTGTGGAATACGAATGTGAGCTTTTACATCATGCCAACGGGCCAGGCGCTTCTCATTCAAATCAAGTTGTTGTGTCAGTTCCTTTGCTTTATCAGGAGCGTTGGATCGGAGCCAGTGCAGAGCATGGATTGCGATCTGGATGTTCCATCTCGCCATGTAGTTTGTATAGGCATTATTATTGACGTGTTCGTGATATTCGTCGGGACCAATCACATTGTCGATCTCATAATAACTGCTCTCCGGATTCCATTCGGTGCGACTGGCCCAGAACTCGGCCGTACTCAGCAATATCTCGGTTCCAAACTCACGCATAAATTCGTTATCGCCCGTCACTTGCCAGTACTGCCAGACGGTATGTGCGATACTGGCCGTGATATGTATTTCGAGGTTCCCGTTGAGCACAGCGATCAGTTCACCAGTTTCCGGGTGGACAATCGCGGGTGGTGTAGTTTCCTTTCCATCTAATGTGCTTTCCCAGGGATATTGTGCTCCATCGTAGCCGTTGCTGTTCGCTTTGGCTCGTGCAGCCGGAAGAAGTCTATAGCGGTATATCAGCAGGTTGCGGGCAATGTCGGGATGCACATAGGTGAAATAGGGCAGCATAAATATCTCTGTATCGTGGAAGACGTGACCGCGATAGCCAAAGCCGGTCAGGCCCTTGGCAGCAATGCTATAGCGGCTATCATGCGATGGGGCGCTGATGCGCAATTGATAGATATTGTAACGCACTGCTTGTTGTGCTTTGTCGTCACCCTCAATGATTACATCTGAATCCTGCCAATAGTTTTGCCATGCCTTCTTATGCTCTTCAAGTAATGTCTCATAGGGATGAACCTGCACGCATGGATTGGTACGCCTGGTCCCCTCTACTAAAAGTGTATAGTACTTGCCTGGTTCTGCTGGCGATGCGCTCGATTGCAAAATGTGATGATGATGGTCAAGCGCAGTTTGTAGCACATCTTCCACATCGCGTGAAGTGTACATGACGACGATTTTTTCTGCCGTCATTGTTTCTCCAGCAGCCAATTTCTTATATATGCGAATACTTGGTGAGGTATCTGAGCGGATTAACTCTTTCTGGAATTGGCAATCCTTGGAGGTGAAGCTCATCGTCTGTACTAGTTTAACCGATGAATGGCGTGTTTGCGAGTGCAACCAGAGAAGTTCCCCATCTCGACGCTGCTCTACAGATTCCCAGTGTAGCAAGTCGTGATTCCCCACTGCCATATCGAGGGCAGACCATAAAAGCACATCGAGCTTTTCTCCCATCTCAGGCTGCTCTTCGGCTGTCACACTGTAACGAATGGCTCCAACATGCTCATCTGCCAGGCTGGCAAAGCGCTCGCTCGTAATCCGAATACGGATACCACCTGGGCTTTCCCACCCTACCATCCTCCGTAGGATGCCATGTTGCATATCTAATGTGCGTTGGTAATCGAAAATTTTGCCATGGTCCAGGCGAAAGCGTTCGCCATTCACAAACAGTTTAATCGTTAGCCAATCGGGAACGTTAGCTAACTCCTCTTTAGCTATAGCGATTTTATCAAAAACACCAGCCAGCAGTGTCCCTGGTGTTGCTTTAGGATAACCTTCCTCAAATGTACCTCGTGTAGCGAAATAGCCATTGCCGATAGAGAATACTGTTTCGCAACTATGGAGCTTCTTGGGATTAAACGTACGTTCTTCAATGTGCCATAGATTCACAACTTGCCCTCGCTTTACTCGCCCCTCGATTTATCGAGGGTCTAAAACCTATGATCAAGGGACACACGTGCTGGATAAATCCACACTCTACAGGGTGTCCCTACGTTAGTTTAACACATCTGTTAAATGTAGAGCAGCGAGCGTTGGTAAGACTTTGTCTGCCCTGTGGAAACGCTCTTTTGGTCCAATTCCCAGGGCCTGCATTCCAGCGGTCTTGATAGCCTCGATACCTGCATCAGCATCTTCGACCCCCAGGCAATCTGGAGTAGGGACTTGCACCAATCCTGCTGCATAGACGAAAAGATCCGGCGCAGGTTTGCTATTCACCACGCTATTGCCATCTGCTATCCCATCCAGGTAGCTCATAATATCAAGGAGCTCAAGTACTGTGCGGCAGTTTTTGCTTCCGGATGCAATAGCCACTTTGATGCCTGCATCTCGAATCTCTTTCAACAGCTCTCTGCCTCCTGTTACCAGGTCTTTCGGCGTCATTAACTTAATCATCTCATTATAATAACGATTCTTACGGTCCATCATCTCTTGAATCTGTGCTTCAGAGTAATTGCGACCTCGAATGATATACATTAATGACTCTCGGCGGCTAACACCACGCAGGTGCTCATCGTTTTCTTCCCGCGTAAATGGAATACCCTCTTCGTCAGCCAGGCGCTTCCAGGCCAGGTAGTGATATTCCGAAGTATCGGTCAACACTCCATCTAGATCAAAAATTATTGCCTTTGGTCTTCGCATAACAGATAACCTCTCCATTTTGGGTGTCTAGGGGTGAAGCCCTCTGTCAGAGTCCTGGGCATCTCGAACCCCGGCCGAGAGCTTCGCCCTTACGCATTCTCAACTCCTATTTCAGAAAATCCATCGCTGCACGTGCCAGCACCTCTACCCCGATAGGTAGAGCGTCTTCGTCAATGTTGAAACGAGGATGATGGTGAGGATAATGTGCGCCTTTCTCCTCATTTTTTGCGCCCACAATGAAGTAGCAGCCGGGCACAGCTTCGAGGAAACAAGCCATATCATCGCTGCCTGTACTCATCACTTCCTCGCTATCATCTACGGCTTTCTCGCCTACCGCGGCTATCGCCGCCTTACGCACTATCTCCGTCATCTTTGTGTCATTCACACATGGGGGGCAACCATCGATTACTTCTGCCTCACAAGAGCCACCCATTGCAGTCGCTATGCCCTTCGCAACCTCACCGATACGACGCACTAATTTGCTACGATGTTCCGCACTAAAAGCGCGCAATGTACCATCCATCTCCGCGCTTTCAGGTATGATATTGAAAGCAGTCCCCGCTTGAATCTTGCCGATGGTGATAACAGCGGGACTGAATGGCGAAGTCTCGCGACTGATCAGCGTTTGTAGCGCGGTAACAATGTATGCTGAGATCACAATCGGGTCGACAGACCTTTCTGGCATGATGGCGGCGTGTCCACCTTTGCCTTTGACGGTCAGGATAAATCTATCAGCGCTGGCAAAGAGAGGGCCAGCACGAACACCAACATGATCGAGAGAATAATCGCTAATCAGATGCAGGCCAATGATACCATCAACACCCTGCATTGCCCCTTCTTTGATCATTGGCTTAGCCCCACCAATTCTCTCTTCGGCTGGCTGGAAGACAAATTTCACATTGCCGGTTAGTTCTGCGCGGCGCTTATTTAAAATATCAGCTACTGCGAGCAGGATAGAGGTATGCCCATCGTGCCCGCAGGCATGCATTTTGCCATTTACCGTGGAACGATAATCTATCTCGTTCAACTCGTGAATAGGAAGGGCATCCATATCGGCGCGGATGGCAATGGTTTTCGCTCCCGGTTTGCTTGCTCCTCCACGTAGCAGACTAACGACGCCCGTTTTAGCGATGCCGGTTTGCACTTCTAACCCCATAGTTCGCAGGCGCTGTGCTACAATGCCAGAAGTGCGCACCTCCTCAAATGCCAGTTCGGGATGCTCGTGCAGGTCGCGGCGCATCGCTACCATATCGGGGACGAGTTCATCAATATCAGATTTCAAGTGATCGGATTCGGACATGGGACCTCCTGGGTGCTCACGAATCAGTTTCAGAATGATAAAAGTTTAAAAGCAAGAAACGGATAGTATTCTTACCCAGTCTATCCTATTATACATATACAAGGTTAT
>Ga0137377_10005140_pt1 | contig 10437 bp, 10 predicted proteins | sample SagtaG_22_FD_104815 | JGI IMG/M metagenome (GOLD analysis project Ga0137377, IMG submission 104815) | Vadose zone soil microbial communities from Sagehorn Ranch, Mendocino, California, USA - Sage2_L_40_16 metaG | ecosystem: Environmental > Terrestrial > Soil > Vadose zone | place: USA... | reverse complement strand
TTACAGGGGTTTTTTGTTGCCTGCACATCAAAGTACTTTAGCAATCAAGTGAGCAACAACGTTGAAGAGGACGAGTAAACGTCCCGGGCGGCTACAGAGAGCTGGCGACGATGAGATGCCAGCGCCGTACCAGCGTCGAATATGGCCTCAGAGTTGCAGGTTGAACGTCCGGTTGGATGTTAGGCCGAGCCGGTGAGCCCCGTTACAGGCTGGAGTGTTGCGAGGTGGATGCTAGCACGCCCTGCAACACTTGTGGAGGTTGACGTCGTGAGGCGTCGACAAACCAGGGTGGTACCGCGAAGATGATTGACCCCTCGCCCCTGCCGGGTGCGGGGTTTTTTGTTCCCAATTTTAGAGACGGTCAGCAGGAAAGGAGTGCCAATGGTGACACAGATTGAGCACAATGTTGTGACAGGTGTGCCGCGTACTTCCACGGGATTGTATAGTTACACTTTCGACTCGTTGCCATTGCAGCGCGGCGGCCAGTTCGGCCCCATCACACTGGCATACGAGACGTGGGGGATACTGAACGCGACGCGGGATAACGCCATTTTGATCGTTCACGCGCTCACCGGCAGCTCGCACGCCTATGACGAGGAGCGGCCCGGCGATGCGAAGGCGGCCTGGTGGAATCCCTTGATCGGCCCCGGCCGACCCTTCGACACGTCGCGCTACTTTGTGATCTGCTCGAATATCCTGGGAGGATGCAATGGGAGTACAGGACCGTCGTCGCTTGACCCGCGCACGGAACGGCCCTATGGTATGCGTTTTCCCGTCGTCACCATCCGTGACATGGTACAGGCGCAGCAGCGGCTGATCGCACACCTCGGAGTACGGCAGTTGGCCATGGTCGCAGGCGGCTCAATCGGTGGGCAGCAGGCGCTGGAGTGGGCCGTGGCCTATCCCGAGCTGGTACAGAAGGTAGCGGTCGTCGCAGCAACGGCGTCCCTGACGGCGCAGGCGGTAGCTTTTAGCGAAGTTCAGCGGCAGGCCATCATGGCCGACCCGCGCTGGCTGGGCGGGAACTACGAGCCTGGGCGGGGACCGGAAGCCGGTCTCGCGATTGCGCGCATGCTGGCAATGATCACTTACCAGAGCGAGGAGTCGATGGAGCTGCGCTTTAGCCGGCAGCCTGCTGCGCGCGGTATCGCCTCCACGCCAAGTGGATGGACCGACTTTGGCGGGCGCTTTGACGTGGAGGATTACCTGTACTATCAAGGAACATCGCTGGTACGGCGTTTCGACGCCAACAGTTACCTCTACATCAGTCGAGCAATGGATTTGTATGACGTAAGCGATGGCTATCCTTCGCTGGAGGCCTCACTGCGCCGCGTGCGCAGTAAAGCGCTGTTTATCGGCATTCGTTCGGATTTTCTCTTCCCGGCGGCACGTGTGCGCTGGCTGGCCGACCAGGTGCGATCACTTGGCGGAGATGCAACATATGTAGAACTCGACTCACCGCACGGTCACGATGCTTTCCTGAAGGAGTGGGAGCAGATGATCGGCGCACTCAACCTTCTAAAGGAGTAACATGGCACTGAACAACAATCGCAGCTATGGTTTTGAAACATTATCGCTACATGCAGGCCAGGAGACGGCGGACAGCGCGACCAATGCCCGCGCCGTGCCCATCTACCAGACTTCCTCATATGTCTTCAATAGCCCGGAGCACGCTGCAGACCTCTTTGGACTCAAGCAGTTTGGCAATATCTATACGCGCATCATGAATCCTACCCAGGATGCGTTCGAGCGCCGTATCGCCGCCCTTGAAGGAGGGGTTGGCGCGCTGGCTACCGGGTCCGGCCAGGCAGCGGAAACGCTGGCTATTCTCAATATCGCCCAGGCAGGCGACGAGATCATCTCATCGGCCAGCCTATATGGAGGCACATATAACCTCTTCCACTACACGCTGCCAAAGCTGGGGATTACCGTACGTTTCGTGGATAGCCGCAATCCAGAGAACTTCCACGCCGCCTTTAACGAACGCACAAAGCTTGTATTCGCGGAAACTGTGGGCAATCCGCGCCTGGATACGCTCGATATTCGCGCCGTGGCCGATATCGCGCACGAGCATGGCGTGCCATTGATCCTGGATAACACGCTGCCCACGCCATATCTCGTGCAGCCCTTCAAGCACGGGACCGATATCGTCATCCACTCGGCCACCAAGTTCATCGGTGGTCACGGCACGGCCATCGGAGGCGTGATTGTGGATAGTGGGAAGTTCGACTGGACGAATGGACGTTTCCCCGGGCTGGTTGAGCCCGATCCCTCCTACCACGGCCTGCGTTTTGTCGAAGCCCTTGGACCGCTGGCCTACATCATCAAGGCACGCGTGCAGCTTTTGCGCGACCTGGGTCCTGCGATAGCCCCCTTCAACGGCTGGCTCTTCTTGCAGGGGCTTGAGACGCTGCCGCTGCGCATGGAGCGGCACAGCCAGAACGCGCTGCGCATCGCCGAGTTCCTGGAAGGACATCCCTCGGTCAACTGGGTGAGCTACCCTGGTTTGAAGAGCCATCCCCAGTACGAGCTGGCGGCGAAGTATCATACCCACGGCTTCGGCGCCATCCTGGGCTTCGGTATCAAGGGCGGCCTGGCGGCGGGCAAGCAGTTGATCCGCCACGTCGAACTGTTCTCGCACCTGGCAAACGTCGGCGACGCCAAGTCATTGATCATCCACCCGGCCAGCACGACGCATTCACAGTTGACGCCCGACGAGCAGTTCGAGACCGGTGTCACACCCGACTTCATTCGCCTTTCGGTAGGCCTGGAGACGGTAGAGGATTTGATCGATGACCTGGACCAGGCATTGAGGGCTGCGACCCTCGCGGCAAGCGAACCGGTAAATGTAATTGTATAGGAAATACTGTGGAGGTGCGTTTGCGCCTCCACAAATGTAGGAGCGACCATGTGCTCGATATATCGGCACTCTACGCAGTCACCCGGCCTGCCAGACATCACATATCAATGAGCTTGACAGTTTAGTAATCGTACAGGAGTAATCTTATGGAGAGTAGTGTAAGTGTCCTTAAGTTTGGAGGAACCTCTGTCGGCAGCGGCGAGCGCATACGGCGTGTGGCACATATTATTGCGCGGCATAGCACTGAGCCGGGAGAGACCTTTCCTATTGTGGTCGTCTCGGCCATGTCGGGGATAACAGACCAACTGCTGCGCATTGCACACTACTCTTCTACCGGCCAACATGCGGCGTGCGAACAAGAACTGGGCGCGTTAAAAAGGCGACACCTGGAAGCAGCAGAGAAGGCGGTACATCACCACGAAGGGCAATGCACGCTACAGCATGACTTAGAGACGGCCTTCGCTGCCCTGGAGCAGGACGTGGCTGCCTTACAGCCAGCAGCAAAAGGGGCACAGAGTGTCTCCCTGCTTACCAGCGCGGTTGCAGCGTGGGGTGAGCGTTTTTCTGTACTGCTGGTGGCGGCCGCGGCGCGCGATATCGGTCTGGCAGCTGCCGCCGTACGCGAGGAAGTGATCATTACGGGCTACCCCCAGGATGAGCCGCCAGAGGCGACTGGACGAGGCGAGGTGAAGCTCACCGTCGCCCACGCCGATCCCCTGCCCGAGGAGACGCGAGTTCGAGTCCACGCGCTGGTACATCCTTTCATCGAACATGGTATCATACCTATTGTGGCGGGCTTCATCGGCCGCACGGCAAGCGCTCCGGACTCCTCCGCTCCAGGTTTCGTGACAACGCTCGGGCGCAATGGTTCGGATTACTCGGCAGCGGTGATCGGAGCTGCCCTGGACTGTATCGAGGTCTGCATCTACTCGGACGTAGATGGCGTTCTGACGGCCGACCCACGTGTAGTAGCGAACACGCTGCTGCTGCCACGGCTCTCCTACGCGGAAGCGGCACGCCTGTCATGGTTCGGAGCTAAGGTGCTGCATCCCCGCACGCTCATCCCGCTGGCGCATCGCAATATTCCGGTACGCGTGCGCAATACCTTTCGTCCCCATATACGCGGCACGCTGGTTGGGCCAGAAGGGAAGCAGCACAGTGCGGCTGCGGCGATTACTGCACGCCGCCACCTGGCATTGATCACGGTCGAAAGCACCGATATGTTTGGAGCTCCTGAAAATGCAGGGCAGGTGTTCGCGCTGGCGGCTCGCGCGGGAGCGGCGCCCGTCGCTATTTGTTCATCATCGGGCCAGCATCTCTCGTTTGTTGTCGAGGAGCAGGCCGCGGACTCCGTGGTGGCGCTTTTACAGCATGACATGGGAGCCTGGCGTGTCTTGAGTAGGCGCAACCTGGCTGCTTGCGCGTGCATTGGCTCGGGATTCAGCGTGGATCCCATGAGTCCTGCCCGCGCCGTCACCGCTCTGGCACGCGAGCGTATTCCGGTAATGACACAGGGAGCCTCGGAGCTTGCCATTATCCTGATAGTGGAAGACCGGGACAGCGAACGAGCCGTGCGCTGCCTGCACCGCGACCTGGTCGCGCCAGTGATCCCACTGGTCCGGCATAGCGCACACGAGAAGCGGCGTGAATCCCTTCAGGAGGCATAACAGTGGTACAGAGGCAAACGCGTATCCCTGTGGCGGTGCTGGGAGCGACTGGCATGGTCGGCCAGCGCTTCATCGAGCTGCTCCAGGGGCATCCCTGGTTTGAACTGGTCGCTCTCGCCGCATCGGAACGGCATAGCGGGCGCTCCTACGACGAGGCGACGCGCTGGCGACTTTCCGGCAGCGAGATGCCCGCTGCGGCTGCCAGGCTACCCGTCGCGGCCTGCCGACCGGAGGCCTTACCGGGTGTTAAGATTGCCTTTTCTGCCCTGCCTGCAGAGGTCGCAGGCGAGATAGAGGTCGATTTTGCCCGCGCTGGCGTGGCGGTCTTCAGCAACGCGAAAACCTACCGCATGGCTGCCGATGTCCCGTTGATAGTGCCGGAGGTCAATGCCGGTCACGCGGCAGCCATTGTGCAGCAGCGTAAACTGCGCGGCTGGCCCGGCTGCATCGTGACTAACGCGAATTGTTCGGCGACGCCGCTGGTGATGGCGCTTAAGCCACTGCAGGAGGCGTTCGGCTTACGCAAGGTGATGGTGACAACGCTGCAGGCCATTTCGGGCGCGGGCTATCCAGGCCTGCCTTCCTACGACATCCTCGACAATGCCATTCCCTACATCGGCGGTGAAGAGGAGAAGGTAGAGAGCGAGACACGCAAGATGCTGGGGACCTGGGAGGAGGGTGAGGGCTTTACGGACGCGCCGGTTGTGGTGAGCGCGCAATGCAACCGCGTTGCCACGCGCGAGGGGCACCTGGAGTGCGTGAGCGTGGAACTGGACCGCGACGCAAGCCCGGAAGAAATAATCGCGGCGTGGGCAGGCTACAGGCCCGAGCCGCAGCAGCTTCAACTGCCCAGCGCACCGCAGCCTGCCTTAGTGTACCGTAGTGAGCCTGACCGGCCGCAGACGCTGCACGACCGCGATAGCGGGCGTGGTATGGTGGTGAGCACCGGCAGGCTGCGCCGCTGCCCCATCCTGAGCTATAAATTTGTGCTGCTCGGGCATAATACGATTCGTGGGGCGGCCGGGGGTTCGATTCTCAATGCTGAACTCTGCGCCAGCAAGGGGTTGATTTGAAGTGAAGTAAAACTTCGAAGGCGTGATAGAACAGGCTAGCCACTTAATATAAATCATGGTATACTCTATTGGATATGTCATATACAACGATTCATGACAATAAGATATGGAGTGTCATATGATCCAAATCAAGACAAAACTAGCCGAAGGTGGAAGGATAGTCATTCCGGCGGAATATCGTCAAGCACTGGGACTGCGCATCGGAGATGAGGTAATTTTACGCCTGGAGGATGGAATATTGCGTCTCTTTACTCCGAGGCAGGCAATTGAGCATGCGCAGGAATTGCTTCGCCCATATCTTCCGCAGGGACGTTCTTTGAGCGATGAGTTGATAGCAGAACGCCGCTCAGAAGCTGAGAATTGAAGATGCCTCATTACGTGCTGGATGCTTCAGCTTTGCTGACTTTATTACATCAGGAGCCTGGAAGTGATAAAGTAGTACAAGCTATAGAAGATGGAGCGGCCATCAGTACAGTGAATCTTTCAGAGGTTGCCTCAAAACTTAACGATCTAGGAGCACCAGAGATGGTGATTCAAGATGCTATTAACGCACTGGAACTCGCCATCGTTGACTTCAATGCTGAACTCGCTTACAAAGTCGGCGTACTACGTCCACTGACAAGACATATCGGCCTCTCGCTAGGTGATCGAGTCTGCCTTGCACTCGCTCAACATCTTGGTCTCCCTGCACTGACCACCGATCGCGCCTGGGAAGGCTTGTCATTAGGAATAACAGTTCAGGTGATTCGTTAGCACTTCATCAGATTAACCCGGCACTGGCCAGATCCTGGCGCAGTTCTTCGCGCTCAGCGGGGGTTATCTGCGGCAGGGGCGTCCGGACGGGACCGCCTACCATGCCCAGCAGCTCGCTCCAGGCCTTCAAGTACGCGATCGGCATCAGGCGGCGCCTGGGCCAGGGTTCACGCAGCCACTTCTCGAAGACCGCGCGCGCAGGGTCGAGGCTGGCTGCCACCCTGGCAGCTTCTTCGACCTGGCCCGCGAGAACCAGTGCGGTGTAGTCCTTAATCAATGTATGGCCCGGCTTCTGGATGAGAAAGGGCGAAGCCGAGGACATATAGACTCGGATGCCAAACTCAACCATGAGCCGGTACCAGTTGCGCTCATCCGGATGGCTGACGATGATACGATCACCGGCGAGGCGCAGGGTTTCAAGCGTGTGGGGCCAGGGCGGCGAGTTCTTTACGGCAACGATGTTCTCCAGGTCTGCCAGGCGGCTGACCATTTCAGGGCTCAGCACAACTCCCGTGTAGCCGGTGTTGGTGATCAGCAGCGCTGCCTCGGTACGATCAGATATGTAGCGGAAGTAGTCGTAGATTTGACTTTCGTCATTGGCCATGAAGTAGGGATTGCCAACCGCCAGGTAATTCGCGCCGATGCGCTCGGCATGATGTGATAGCTCGACACTCTCCTTTACCGACGTGTGCCCCGTGTGTACCATTAGCGGAACGCTGCCCCTGCATTCGTCAATCACGATTTCTGCAGCACGTTTGCGCTCCCCGGTGGTGAGCGCCCAGAACTCGCTCATGAAGTGACCGCAGTAGATACCATCCAGCAGCTTGTTATCGATGTAGTAGCGGATATTGCGCCGCAGCCCCTGCTCATCGAGTTCATCGTCAGAGGTAAAAGGATAAGGGATGGCGCCCCAGACGCCCTGCAGGTTGGCTCGCGCGTAGGACTTTGCATCTGAGCGTTTGTAGGGCAGGGGCGGGTTTACAATACTCATAAAGCATCCTTCCTTCTGGTATGGTAAGTCGCATGCGTCTGCACCCTGCAAGGAACCGCATGCTAGCTTTAGTGAAGGTATGCCACAAAATCCTTGCGCAAGTCAAGCTTAGTTCCTGATCTTATGCCACAAACTTGTCTCCTCATGACGATCCTCATGACGCTTTCATGACGCTTCCTTCCTATACTAGCAGCACATTGGGCGAAGAGCGTTCGTTGGGCAGTGGCCCGAAACTCTGCCGGGGCTGTGCGTTCCGCATTGCCCCTACGACTCATCACTTGAGCGTGACGCTCGCGTCCCTGCACGATCAACTTGCTGTTGTGAACGCCGTTGTCCTCTCCAGGAAGCGGCGAACATCATCGATAAAGAGGATGAAGGAGGAACACCATCATGGGCATGTTACGCATCATTTCCTGCCGTGGGGATGATCGCCGGCTCTGGAACGAACAGGACGCTCTGGCCGGGGATGCTGAGGCCATAGCCGCCCTGCGCGAAGTCGAACGCATCTTCGCACAAGAGCGCGCCAGGGGTGCCACGGCTTTTCGCGTCGAAGCAGGGAAGCCAGTAGAGCGATTGGGGCAATTTGATCCACAGGCCTCGCAGATTGTCATGGTGCCACGAGTCGTGGGAGGATGAAGGTGGACACGCTGGTCTACGTGGTGCTCGCGATCATGGTCTGTGTGTCCCTCGTGCTCTTCTGGTGGTTCAACTCCAGTGCGGAGCGACGGGCGCGCCAGCTGCTGCGCACCGTCCTCACCGAGGAGCAATACCGCCACTTGTTCCGCTGGGGCTACCTCGATATCCCCAGCCCGAGTTATCCACAGCGCTTCTACCGTGTGCCACGAGCTCCTGGGATTGTGCACGTGATAGAAAACGGGAGATTACAAGCGAATCTCTGCCTGCAACCGTATGATGAGGTACCCGAGGCCGATTTCGTAGTCATTCACAAGCTCATGATCGAGGCAGACGAGCAGACCTATCTGCTGAAAGCCAATAGGATCGTGCCGATAGGTACAACCGCTTTCAATGATGGAGACCTGGTTGAACTGGGCAGGTTTTTCATGATGTATCACCATTGACCACCGTTCAGTGTGGTTCTACCTCATTCTAGTTCTTCTACAAGCTTTTCCTCATTTATCATAACCTGGAGAAATATAGCTAATAACAGAATAGAATGATACTCTCCGAGATCCATACCCCCGCGACTGCGGCGCCACCTTCGGTGGCTTGCATGCGCCTGCACTGCGTGCGCACGTACAACCATCATCGGGCAGCAGTACACAGGATACCACTACTAGTGGAACAAGCACATCTGCTAAAGATGGTTGCCGAAAACAGGCAGCGACAGCGGTAACAGTCATAGTGCTTGGCATTACTGCGGTTGCTATTACGATTAGGGGGTAGTAAATACTGTGTATAATCAATGCATATAGACCAGGTGAGATTAGTGTGCCACAATCGCAGCCTCTATCATACCAGGCAGTAACTACCACGGCAACTGGCAAGCCACTTTTTAGCGCCACATTTGGCAGCATCGCTACTGGTAGCACCGTTCAGGCATTGAATGTCTTTAATCCTGCCAATAGTGGGGTTAGTTATACTTTCCATTCTGCGCGTCTGTACACAAATGATAACACTGGACTAGCTCAAGGAAACCTCATCCTCCTATCAGGTGCAGATTTGAACCTGGGAACTGCTGTATCAGCCGTCTCCCACGATGGGAACGCTAACCCGCGTGTATCTACCGCCCATGTCACCGCTGAGGACATTGGGTCCGCTCATGGAGGGACAGTCATTGAAACGATAGACGCACAGACCGCCGTTATTAATGACTTCCTAGCATTTCCAGACAACTATACGCTAGCGCCTGGCAACAACCTACGTATCACATGCGTATCAGGCAATGGTACTACAGGTCATGTTGTGAGGCTCACTATCAAATGGTCAGAGGATGTACAACTGCCCCCTACCTTGGCGGCAGGTGGGGGGCAATCAGCAGTTGCCACCCTCTTAAAGAACCTTGCAAACGCGATAGGGACAGTTATCGCACAAGCCTCGCCTAGCGGTGACCCAGGCATTGCAGTATTCCTAACAAACGATGGACAACTGGCGTTGGGTGATGCTACTAATCACGGCAAGCTCACCGTAGGCCCTGCACCGAGCCTGCTGGTTAACCCTGACGATGGAAGCGGCAATGATGTTACACTCTCGAGCAATGGTCATCAAAGTGGACGCTTGACGAAGAACCATCTGACATCCCCTACATCGTTGAACTCGCCCAACAAGAACTACTACCTATCGAAGCTCGTGATAAAATGTACGAAATACTTCGCGCACTAGTCTTCCAATTCGACAAAATTCCTACGCTATGACCTTTGCCTCCCTTCCTTGCCTCTTATCGCTGTAGTAGTTACACTAAAACTGAGGAGGTACTACAACGACTTAAAGAAAGCCAATGGCAAGGAGCCAGAACACACCATGTCGTCACCAGTCATCGAATGTGTAGAACTCACCAAAGCCTACGGTAAACGCATCGTCGCGCTCAACAACCTCACGCTCACTATTAACGAGGGCGCTTCATTCGGTCTGCTGGGGGAGAATGGTGCGGGCAAGTCCACGCTGGTACGTCTGTTGATGGGTTTTATCTTTCCCACGTCGGGGCGGGTACGCGTGCTTGGCGAGGAAAAGATGGCACGAGCACACCCGCGTATTGGCTATGTACATGAGCGACCTATCTTCGAGACGCGCTTCAAGGGCCGCGTCTACCTCACGTACCTGGGTGAACTCTCCGGGCTCTGGGGGTACGTGAACAAGGCACGTGTTGATGAATTGCTCGAACGGGTCAATCTATACGAGGCGGCAGACAGAGCCATCGGGACGTACTCGAAGGGGATGTTGCAGCGGCTGGCTATCGCGCAGGCGCTGCTGAGCGGTCCCGAACTGTTGATACTGGACGAGCCGACGAGCGGGCTGGACCCGCGCAGCCAGTGGGAGGTACGGCAGATCATCTCCGCGCTGCGCAAACAGGGCAAAACCGGGCTGCTGGTGAACTGCATTATCATCTCGACGCTGACCGTCGTGCTTTCAGTGCCG
>Ga0137377_10005134_pt1 | contig 10441 bp, 7 predicted proteins | sample SagtaG_22_FD_104815 | JGI IMG/M metagenome (GOLD analysis project Ga0137377, IMG submission 104815) | Vadose zone soil microbial communities from Sagehorn Ranch, Mendocino, California, USA - Sage2_L_40_16 metaG | ecosystem: Environmental > Terrestrial > Soil > Vadose zone | place: USA... | reverse complement strand
GCCGGTCGCCGCGATGCGCAGCGCAGCCTGGGCCGGTCCGGTCATCAGCTTTGCCGCCTCGGTCTGCAGGATGTGCTGCGCGACCTGCCGCCGGTCGAGGTTCGGCCCGGTCGCGCCGGACGCGCCGGTTAACGCGCCAGTCAGTGCGGCCGTGCCCAGCGTCGCCAGGGCAACGGCCACGATCAAAACCGTCGCGCTGATGCGGCGACGGCCCAGGATCCAGCGAGTCATCTCTCTCACCCTCCTCAGAGCCATTGGGTGCAGCCGGACTCCGCCGCTACCCCGGCGGAATCCCGCTCACATCCTGAGACGCACGCGCTGGCTCCAGGTTGCGTGAATACGGCACGAATGTCGGGATGCGACTCTGTTCTGCGGTGCCGAGATCAGCGCGTGTTAACAGGCATGGGGAGCTCGCACAGCGCTATTCGCAGATCCCGACGGCAACCGCCTGCAGCTCGTCGAGGTCGCGCGCGGGAACGAGCCCCTGGCCAGCGGCCGACAACAGTGATGCCATTCGCGCTCGCACGTCCCGCGCCGCTGCTCGGGTGCCGCGACCAGAACCGGCAGATCTGAGCGACGCACGACTGCCCGCTGACGGCCGCCCTACCCGATCCGAGTCGGCAGGGAGTGCCGTCCCACTTCCCCGCAACCGCTGTTCCTGTCACTTTGCGTGCTTGCCGCAACGGTGAGTACCGGGCCGAGTCGGGTAAGTACTGACCGTGAGGGGTGAGGAGGCACGTCCGGAGGTCCGCCAGCTTCCGGACGCGGAGCTGGCTGGCCAGCGTGACGGCGACGTCATCAGGTTCGGGCCGCAGGAGCTGCCGGATAAGGGCAGGGGCAGGCCGCTCACCGTCTGGTGGGAGATTGAGGTCGCCGCCGGGAAGCGGGGAGAGACGCTTGCGCTCGCCCAGACGGCGGCGATCCAGGACCTTCTCGGCTGGCTGGCTGCCAGGAACTCGTCTGAGAATGAACCAGACCGGCCCGGGGACGGCGAGCCGGCACCTGCGCGACCTGAGTGACCACCAGGCAGCGGAGACGCGGCCGGCCGGTCATGACGGGATCGCTGCTAGCTCACCGGGATGTGCCGGTGGCTGGCGCCGCCGGTCATCGTCTGCATGGCTTGGCCGGGCATGACGGCGATGCGGCTGCGGGCCGGGGCCGGGTTCGTCAGCGGCCCGTGTGGCTGGGTCGTGTGCCTGCCGGACCCGCTGGACGAGCGTCCGGGCGCGCATCGAGCCGATCCGCATCTGCTTGCGGAGCGTCTCGGCGGAGACCGGGCGGCCGTGCTGGACGCGGTGTTCCTGGTCGATCTGCCGCGCCCGCGCCAGCAGGTCATCCAGCCCTGCCACCGGTACCGCGGTGTCGCGGCGGCCTGCCCGGCGGGCACCGGGCTCGCTGGCGATCCGGGTCCGGACCAGGTCGCGGTGATCGGCCCTAGTCGTGCTGTCTGGCACGGGTTCTGCCTGGCCGGCCTCGTTCCCGGACATGGGCTGGCGGGACGGCATGGCGTACAGGTGGCGCAGCAGTCCGGGTCCGGTCTCGGCCCAGCCGAGCAGCAGCAGCGGGCCGACCGCGTCGAAGGCGGCCCGGCCGTAGGCGCCCGCCGCGACCGGCCCGGCGATGTTCAGCGCCAGTTCCGCCGCGCCGCAGCCGGTCAGCAGGATGCGGGCCGCCCGAAGCTGGTCGCGGGGGACGCCTGCCATGGACAGGTGGCGGATGCCGATCAGCAGCCCGGCGACCGACAGGTCGACCGCGGGGCCGACCAGCGGGGCGACGAGCGCGGGGACGCCGAGGGAGCGGCCGAGCGCCCAGACGTTGCCGAACCCGAACGCGAACGTCAGCGCGGTGATCAGGGCGAGCACGACGGTGATCACCCGCCGGGTGAGCACCTCGCCGGCTGCGGTCGGCGCGGTCATCGGACGCCGGCCCGTTCGCGCGGCCGGAAGCTAGACTCAACCACCAGCGTTCCGGTGATATTCTCATTCGGGCGCAGGTGGTTGCCTTCTGCGCCACGCCCCGTTGGGGGCACCGCGTTTCCGCAGGTCAGCGCCCGATCTGACGGGTTTTGCCGGTCCCGTTCTGCAATGACTGGTATGCGCCGTGGGTTAGTGCGGCTCGATGTTCACCGGGGATGCTGATCTTGCGCGCATCCGTGCCGGTACAGGTCAATGCGGAATCTGACAGCGTGCTGCGTGGCCGCCGCCCGGAACGAATGCGGGAACCATCGTCGCCTGGAGGCGGCTTTCCAGGTGCCGGGACGGCGCGGCGCTGAGGTGCGGAGCACGTGACATACGGCTGGCACCTGTCCTGTTCGAGGTGCCTGAAAGCCCCCCTGAACCGGGCATTTCCTCGGCGGGACCGGCTGGTCGCAGCCGCCCGCGTCCGGCCTGACGGCTGCCCAGTCACCGCCGCCGCTCATCAGCAGTCATATGGTCACCCGGTGATCTTGCGGTGCACGAACAAGCTCCTCGCCGTGATCACTCCGCGCTCGCCGGCCCGGAACCAGCACCTGACGCCGGGGACCGGTACGCGAACCCGCTGTTCTCGGTGAGCCACGTGAGGTCCGTCACGGCCCGGTGCCGTGTCTCTCGCTCCCGCTCGAAGAGTTCCTGGGTCTTGGTCAGGACCAGGGTGTACGGGCTGCCTGTGCGCCTGGTCTCGTGGCGGACGGGCAGCTCGGCCGTGTCGATCCGAGTGTGGATGTGCCGGCGCTTCTCCTTCGCGAGCGGCCACTCGAAGGATCGGCGGGATCTGCTGGTGAGGAACTCGCGCAGCGTGCCGCAGAGGTCGCAGTCGCAGCCTGGGGGCCAGGGGATCGACCAGTCGTCTTCGGCGCGCGGCGGGCGGCCGATGATCTCGCCGAGCCGCTCCGCGCAGTCCCGCGCGAGCATGTCCAGGCCCGAGGCTCGCTGTCTGTCCTCCGGCAGCGCCGTGGACGCGCGGAGCGCCGGGATCAGGCAGGCGAGCACGTTGTCGCCGTGCTCGCGGAGAGCGGTGAGGATCGCGTCCCGCAGCGCGGTCTCACCGATGACAGCGGCGGCTTCGAGCAGACGGGCGAGTGGCTTGCTGAGCAGGTCGAGTCGCTCCGCACGGTGCTTGGCCGGCGAATAGCTGACCCAGAGCCGGATTTCGTCGCTCAGCCAGCGCCAGGAGGCGGCCAGCAGGCGCCGGGCCGCTGCCGCGCCGGGCTCACCGGTATCGCGCAGCGCGTCGCAGAGCAGGGGCAGTGACTGGATCCAGCCCAGGCGATCCGCGTCACCCCGGTATGCCCACGATTGCCTGGACCCCAGCCAGCCGTCGAGGACTGTGCTGGTCCATGGTTCGCCGTAGCGGGCGGCGAGGGCCGCCACGGCGGTCGCGTGCTCGGGTGCAAGTGACTCGATCCTGAACGGACGGAGCAGCAGGGCGGCCGCCGAGGGCTCGCCCAGGCTGGTGGCGACGTCTAGCGCGGACTCCAGAGGTGGTGGCTTCGCCCTCGCGGTGCTGTCCCAGAACGGCGCGAGGGACTGCGCCGCGGCACGCGCGCCGGTCAGGTCGCCGGCGTGGGTGCGGGCGCGCAGCTCGCCGAGCGCCCACGACGGCGACGCCTCGGCCCGGGCCGCGAAGGCCCGTTCCCGTGGCCACACCACCACGGCGGCCCGGCGGTACCAGCGGTCCATGGTGTTGCCGTAGTTGCCCATGTAGCCCTCGTATTCGGACTGGTAGGGCTTCAGTTCCACGGACGGGGTCGTCGCGCACACCTCGGAGTCTGGGACGTGCAAGGAGATCGGCTCGCCGCCCTTACCGGACGGGCTGGTCCACCAGCCGAGGCTGATGTCAGAGTCGATCAGGTCGGTGAGCTCGTAGCCGTCCGGATCCGGGTCGTCGCCGTAGTCGTCCGGATCCGGGTCGTCGCCGTAGTCGTCCTCGTCCTCGTCCTCGTCTCCATAATCGTCCCACTGATCCTCGGACGGGTAGCAATCCCAGGTCTCCTTGACCTCGGCGAGCGCCAGCACGGCCTCGCAGCCCGCCTGGTCCGCGGCGGCTCGCAGCAGCGCCGCCCGCTGCGTGTCGGAGCCCTTGAGCCGGTTCCAGCTCAGGCCGCGTTCGGTGTACTCGTAGTCGAGGAGGTAGACGAGACGGCGCGGAGGATCGAGGTCACCGGTGCCGTAGCGTTTCGAGGCCCTGGTCGTGAAGTGCCCGGTGAGACAGCGTGCCAGTTCGGCTGCCGGCTGGTCCGCGGCCTGCCCCGCCCTGTCGGCGGGCGCGAGCAGGTTGAACGTGAGCGTGACCCGGTAGCCGGACTTCACCGGCGTGATCTCGTGGCGGCAGTCGGCGTAGAAGGCCACGAACGACAGCGAGTCCTTCGACGAGCGGTACGCGACGCTCTCGCCGCCGTGCTCGACGATCAGCTGGCCGCCGGTGTGCGAGGACGGCAGCGTCACGGCCAGCGTGCCGATCATCGTGTCGTCCTTCTCCGAGTCCTGGTGCGGGAGGAAGAACTGGCCAGGGCCGTACACGAGCATGGCGTGGAGTTCGGCCTCGAGTCGGCTGCTGAGCGGCAGGCCGAGCTGGTCGCGGACCTCATCGAGCACACCCTCGAGGGCGGCGGCCCATCTGGGGCCGGTGATGGTGACGAGATCCGGGGGGATCTCCCAGGTGTCGCGGACGCTCGGGTCGGTGAGCGTCTGCTCGCCGACGCCGAAACGGGCCGGGCGGGCGACGTCGCAGAGCTTCCTGGCCTGCGGTGCGCGAACCGGGAGGCGGATCCGGCCGACGCCTTCCACCTCTAGGTGCAGGGAGTCCGCCGGGACCAGGAGCTGCGCGCTGAAGGCTCCCGGGGATTCGCCGTCGTCGAGTAGCTTTGCCAGGTGTTCCCGCGGTGCCTGCACCATATCGCCTCTCCTCGCTCACTGTGCGGCTTGCTACGAAGGGACTGTAGCGACGGAGAACGTCGGCTGCCGACTGCTCCTCCGCATCATCGAGAGGAAGCTAGCTCGATCGGCAACGCCCTGGTCCACAACGTAAGCGGCGTGGCGGGGTCACCGCACACCGGCATCAAAGCAGACAAGGCGTCCTTGAGCCTGGCCCGACCCGACCCGGGAATCGGCCAGCGGGCAGGCGATGGACGGCCTGGCGCGGCCAGCTGCTGCCCTCGCCGGGCGCCGGGCAGGGCGCAGATTGCGATCAGCCCGCGAGGCCGGTGAGGCGAGCACGGACATCCGTGCTCCCATGCCGTGCTCGGCAAATACTAGGCGGCTCTCTTGTACAAGTTATCGTACGTTTCTGGTACGACATACATGTACCATATTTGAAGGAGTGAATGAAGCATGACCATCAGCGCCAGCGAGGCCCGCGCGCGCCTGTTCCCCCTTATCCAGCAGGTCAACGACGACCATGCCCCAGTGCGTATCACCTCCAGGAGTGGGGACGTCGTACTGATGTCAGCCGAGGACTACGACTCCTGGCAGGAGACCATCTACCTGCTGCGTTCCCCGGCCAACGCCCGGCGCCTTATGGGGGCCATCGCCCGGGACAAGGAAAGCCGCCCAGCCATTACGAAGACCATGGAGGAGCTGGAAGCCCTGGCTGGTGAGGTGTGAGGAGCGTCCACTTCGACCCCGACGCCTGGGAGGACTTCCTATTCTGGCTCGGCGCGGATCGGAGGATGGCCAAGCGGATCACCCGGTTGGTCGGCGAGATCCAGCGTGACCCCTTCGCCGGTATCGGGAAGCCCGAGCCGCTGAAGGGCGACCTGTCCGGATACCGGTCCCGCAGGATCGATGACGAGCATCGCCTGGTGTACCGGGCTGGCGACAAGGAAGTGAAGATCCTTAAGGCCCGCTACCACTACGGAAACGATTGAAACCCTGCCGTCCTCGCGCGGCAGGGCTCCTTCGATCACGAGCTTCCCGACGGAAACCGCAGGTAGCGCCCGCAACCGCGTGGGCCTTTGACGGCCGGCGGAGTCGGTAAGCCCTCACTGTGAGGGGTGAAGAGGCAGGTCCGGGGCCGGGTTCATGACCGGCCTGCGTTGCCCGGCCCAGTGCCCACACGTTGCCGAACTCGAACGCGAACGTCAGCGTGGTGATCATAGCGAGCACGACGGTGATCACCCGCCGCGCGGTGCATGGAATGGGGGAGTATCGGGCGCCACGGGAAAATCATTGGCGGACTCCGTGCCCGGTGCCAGGGAAGTAGCGGCGCCGGCAGTGTCCGGGGCGTACCAGCATGATCGGTGGCGCGGTCACAGGCCCGGCGTCTTGTATGGGTAGCGGTCAGGGGCCTGAAGCGGGAACGGGGCGCGGTCATCGGCTGCGCGTCCCCGCGCGCGGCCGGAAGCTGGACTTAACCACGAGCGTCCCGGTGGTATTCTCGTTCGGGCGAAGGCGGTTACCTTCTGCATCGAGCCCCGTGGGGGCACGGCTGACATACTGTGTCAGCTACGTCTGGTCCTGTAGAGCAGCTCGGAGTGCTCGCCACCCTGTCAAGGTGGAGGTCGCGGGTTCAAATCCCGTCAGGACCGCGAGGGCCCGGTGACGATGGCCAATGGCCGGGTGCCGCCGCGTCCCGCACGGTCAGGTAGCTCAGTCGGTATGAGCGTCCGCCTGAAAAGCGGAAGGTCGGCAGTTCGATCCTGCCCCTGACCACCACTCCTGAACAGCCAAAACGCCCCGGCGGATCTCTCCGGCCGGGGCGTTTGACAGCAACCCTGACAGCAACGTCGTCAGCCGAGGGCATCCCCTAGCTTCCGCAGCGCCTTGCGTTTCTCCACCAAAGAAGCGTGGTCTGACAGCGATCGTCAACGTGACCCCGATGCCGGAGTGCTCGAAGACGCCCTGAACGATGCAGGCCGCCGAATCCGGCGCCACCTCCAACACGTGCACCAGTCCCGTTGGGTAGCGCCCAACACAATGCCGAATTCCGTTGTGATCATCTGCTAGACTCGGAAACGAAGGAGGCCCGAGAGGCCAGTCTCTGCAGGACGGTCACTCGGGCCTACTTCAGGCGCCGTAGCTCAGAGGATCGAGCGCACTCATGCTAAGGGTCGCGATACGGGTTCGAATCCCGTCGGCACCACAGATGATCTACATCTAGATCTCCGCTGCTCTCATAGTACACAGTCGGCGCTGCATGTAGCTCTTACGTTCCCAACGGTTGGTTGCTCTGTGTTGGACCGTCGCCGTGACGCTCCAACGGTGGTTGCACCCGGGTCTGATTACTCCAACGGTTGGTTGCTCTGTGTTGGACCGTCGCCGTGACGCTCCAACGGTGGTTTCGCGACTGTGCGGCCACGAAACACCCCCACTGCGAAGCGGGCCGGTCCCTCGATGCCAAGGATGTTTCGTACTCCCAACATGACTTTACTCAATAATGTCGTACACTTCCCTCCCTACCCAGTAAATACGGCCACCACGTCCAACCGGAGCCAACCGTTGGAGCCAGCCACGTGTTTCAAGCGACTCAATAAGGTTTCGAGCTCCCTGGTTGGTAATTCCGAGTGCTCGCTCGACTCTGCGTACCGTCAGGAATGGATTGCTGAAGAGGAGTTCAACAACCTCGATGCTGCGGCTCTTTACGGCTTTCAAGTCATTGCGGTATCTCTCTCGTAGGTCAACCAGCTTCAACGCGCGCATTTCTGCATCCCGCGCCTGATATTCTACTGCAGTGAGGAAGAACTGTAGCCATTCCTGCATGCGTCCATGTTCTCTCACGGCCTGAAGCCGCTCGTAGTATTCAGGTCTTCGTTCCTCCATGTAAGGACTCACGTAGAGGAGTGGCTCCGAGATGAGTTTCTGTTCAATTAGCATAAGAATTATCAGAAGACGCCCTACACGCCCATTGCCGTCGAGGAAAGGGTGGATTGTTTCGAACTGGTAGTGCATCAGGCCGCATCGGATCAGAGGAGGGAGCTTCGGCCGCTCATTAAGGAAGCGCTCCCAATCTGCGAGCGCATCACCCAATTGTTCCGGGAGCGGAGGAACAAATGCCGCAGTATCTGGTGAGTCAGTCGCCGATCCAATCCAGACTGGGGAGTCTCGGAGTTCGCCGGGTAGCTTTCCTTGCCCTCGTACTCCCGTGAGCAACGTGCGATGGACTTCACGCGCCAACCTGGTCCCGAGGGGCAGTTTGTCGAGGAGCTTGATTCCGCGATCCAAAGCGCGTTGGTAGTTGATGACCTCTCTTACATCCTCGTCTTCCGTGGGCTCATCGTTGGCTTCAGCCTGAAGAACATCTGAGAGCGACGCGACGGTCCCTTCTATCCGAGAACTCGCCAACGCTTCTCTCCTCAGATACGGCTGAGCCAGCATGCCTGGCTCACGAACCAGTCGCCCTACACCGCTCAAGCGACCCAGGGCTGAGTCGGCGGCCGATAGTGCGACCACCGTCGCTAGGTCGAGGGGTAGCTCACGGGGAATGGGGCGCGGCTCGTAGTACCAGAAGGCCCATTTGTCGCCTGGCCTTTTTGTGACGCGCCCGTATTCCTCCGAGACGAACCGACCTTGATCCATGCCGTGAGGGTACAACAGGACGCAACATTCTGTTGGAGAGAGCTTCAGCCGAGGGTATCTCCCAGCTTCCGGAGCGCCTTGCGCTTCTCGTCCAGTGAGGCGTGGGCGTAGATGGTCATTGTGACTTCGATGTCGGAGTGGCCGACGATGTCTCGGACGATGTGCGGGGGGACGCCGAGGTCGAGCAGGAGCGACACGCACGTGTGGCGGGTGTCGTGAAGGCGGGTGGCGTCGAGCCCGGCCTTGGCGCAGATGCGTGCCCAGCTCCGGCGCAGGTTGTCCGGTTCCATCGGGGTGCCGATGCGGGACGGGAAGACCAGGCCGTGATCCTGCCAGTCGTCTTCCGCATCCCCGCGTTCGATCTGCTGCCGCTCGAAGTGGTCGGCGAGCGCCTCGGTGCAGATTTCCGGCAGCGGGATCGTTCGCTCGGAGTCGTCTGTCTTGGGCCGGACGAACCGGAGCTGGCCGCCGACACGCTGAAGACTCTGCACCACTTCCAGCGTCCCGGCGTCTAGGTCGACATCCACCCATCGCAGGCCGAGCAGCTCACCGCGGCGCAGGCCGAGGCAGAGCGCCAGGACGTACAGCGCGTATAGGCGCTCGCCTTTGGCGGCCGCGAGCGCCCGGCGCGCTTGAGTCACGGTCAGGCCCCGGTTGACCTTGTACGTCGGGGCGGAGACCTTGACCGGTTTCGCGACGTTGCGCGGAATGATCTCCTCCCGCACGGCGCACTCAAGAGCGTTCCTCAGCACCGCGTGAATCGACTGGATCATCCGCGGGGACAGCTTCAACTGGCAGCACTGTGGTTGCTTGAGCGCGCAGCAGCGAGGCTCGTCACGTGCGGCGTCCAGGCCGTGCTTACAGCACTGGCACTGCTCGCGGACGCTGGTGATGAAGACGCGGATCTCGCGGGCGGTCAGCTTGCCGAGCCTCTTCTTGCCCAGGCCCGGGATGATGTGTAGCCGGACGACTCCTTCGTATCCCTGGTAGGTCTTCGGCCGCCGTTCCTCCTGGACGACGTGCCGCAACCAGTAGGTGAGGTACTCCGCAACTGTCCAGTTCTCGCTTGCGGCCGGGATGCCCTGGTCGGATTGCCTGATCAGCTCCGTGAGCTTCTTGCGTGCCTCCTCGGTGCTGCGGGCGTAGCCCTGAATCCGCTTGTACGTCCCGGCGTTGGTGAGGACGTAGGCGGCGTACCCGTACCGGCCGTCGCTGCGCGGCCAGATGCTTCCCTCGCCATTCGAGCGCTTCCGCCTGCCCCGTGGTGCCTTCCTGCGCCTCGGTTCCTCGGGCGTTGCGAGTCCGGCCATTGTCATCAGGCGGCTTCCTTTCCGAGCAGGTCAACGCACTCGGCGAGCGCGGCGGGCGGGACCAGGCGGCGGCGCCCGATCTTGATCGTGCGGAGTTGGCTTGTGCGGATGAGGTTGTAGATCGTCCACCGGCTGACGCGGAGCCTCGCGGCGGCCTCGTCAACGGTGAGCAGGGTCGTGTCCACGGTTGATCACCTCCCGTTGGCAGGGCTGGTCGTGGGGGATGTTGCGGCGATCACGGCGGGCAGCCAGTCACCGCGGGCGAGGCCATTTCCTGCGTAGTGCCAAGCGCCGACGACGAGCATGCTGTCGGCCGTGGGTGCAGGCAGGTGGCCGCTTGCTGTGGCGTGCTGGCGCTGGTAGTCGGCTCGTGCGGCGCGCAGTTCGCCGAGGGTGGTGGAGTAGGTGCGGCTTTTGGTGGAGAAGTGGCCGCGGAAGCCGAGCATGTGTGCCCAGGCGCCCAGGCGGAGGCTGTCGAGTTCGGGGAGTTTGCCGAGGCGGAGGCAGTCGGGGATGAGGCGGCGGGCGTGGTCGGGGATGGGCAGGTCGGCGAGCTGGTCGGCGGGGGTGAGGCGCCGGTCGAGGGTGCTCGTGGGTTCGGCGAGCTTGGGGACGTATTTGGCGATGTATCCGGCGATT
>Ga0137377_10005129_pt1 | contig 10444 bp, 10 predicted proteins | sample SagtaG_22_FD_104815 | JGI IMG/M metagenome (GOLD analysis project Ga0137377, IMG submission 104815) | Vadose zone soil microbial communities from Sagehorn Ranch, Mendocino, California, USA - Sage2_L_40_16 metaG | ecosystem: Environmental > Terrestrial > Soil > Vadose zone | place: USA... | reverse complement strand
GCAAGATCGCTGCCATTACCCTGAGCGTTTGGAAGAAAGGAGAAAGCTTCGACGCCGAGCAACTGAAGCCACAAGCAGCCTAAAGCGTTCCGCGCCAAATGACTGGGCCAGTTTTACCAAGAAAAAACACTTCTCCCCTTCCGCATGGAGAAGGTAGTTGTCTGACATCCAGCCCCGTGTGCGGCTCTGTTGTAGAGCGTGGCGTTGCGCCGGATCCCGGTCCATAAGTTGCTGCGTTCTTCGTGCCGTGGCGGAGCGCCTGCAAGCTGCGTGGCGGCAATGTGAGGCCTATGGCTTTGTTGGGTTGTCCGAGGGGGCATACGGCGGCCCGTGAGACTCGCTGGCGTGGAGTTTTTCCGGCGGCAGAGCGCACGGGTTCGCGGGTTAGGCAATGACATCCCCTTTTATAGAACCCGCCAAAACGCCCGGCTGGCGAGGCAAAACCCGGAGCAGCCCCACTGGCATGCAGCCTGTTAAACCCGATTTTTAATGGACCGAATAGCCTCCGTCAGCACACCCTCAGGGCTTGGTTGCGTGTGATGGTTTTGTTAAAGATTTTAAGAAGCAGGCGAAAGCCGCACCGCCAAATCTACTTTGCAACCTGCGCAGATCGAGGAACGAAGCCAGAAATTGGAACCACTGAAACCACGCAGCCTAGCGAGCGCTGTGGCTAACCCGCCGCCGTAGAGCCGATTTGTAGTGGGATGACGGCTGGCTGCCTTGATTTCCCTTCGAAAGACCAGGAGGCACCTGGTAACTGAAATTCATTGCCTTCCGGGCTGCGGGTGTGTCGTTCGATTTCGCCGTCCCGGCATGTGCCGTCTTGTTGCTCTGGTCCCTGTTCCTTGGTCCCGCGGATTTAGCCGTATCGCGCTCCAGCTTGTTAAGCTGGTCACCCACACTACTGGTTTTTGCGCGCGGCTTGGGATCTGGCATTGTAAGCGCATGGCGGGGAGTTGCGGCCGTGATCGAAGGCATCGACCTTGCTTTCGTGCGGTGGCCGAGTACCGTAGTTGGTTTTGTGTTCTGAGCGAACCCCGCGAGAACCGACATTCCGAATCCCAAGCAAACCAAAGAAAATCGCTTCATATGGGAAAACGCTCCTTACGCCCACATGACCCCCCAAACCCTTCTTATGATACTCGATTGCAGAGCCAGCTTGGAAGACAATGTCGCTCTAAGACATGGCAGGTTCATGTTAGCGGGAGCTTGCGTTTGAATTTCAGATCTTTCAATTTAATGCCGATTCCAGCCAAAATCGCGATTATTCCAAAGAATCGGTAGTGGTGCAGTTTGAACTGCACCACTACCAAAGAATCTTAGAAAGAATGAGAATGGTTCTGCATGCCCATTGTGTTTGCCCGACTCGGTGGGACGCTTCGCCATCTTGTCATTGGGACCGAGAGCAAGTTCCCAAGGCGCGTCGGGCCGTCGCCACTGCATGGCGAGTCTATCTGAGCACCGAGTAAATGAGCATCACAAGCCAAAGTCAAGTCTGCGCGTGTGCAAGCCCAGCGCGTGTGCAAGCCCAGCGCACTCTGTGCTCCGCGCCGTCTACGGAGTCACTCTTATTGTTAGGATGACCAAGAACGGCTATCGGGCAAGCAGTTTTTGCGGTTAAGTCCAAAGACCCGCCTTCGAAACGCGAAAGACAGGGGCCCCTGACGGACACCGACAAACGAAGGCCGGAAGAGGCTTGAGGATATCCACTCGAGCAGGCTAGTCATGTGCTCCCCCTCTGCAACAAGCAATTCACCGATCGCCATGAGATACCGTTTGGTTATAGTGACAAGCAATAATGGTAAAATCAGGCTTCGATTCTGGAGGGCCACATATCAAGTGCTTGTTAGTGTTGTGATCCCGGCCTTTCAGTCGTCCTGCCATATCGCCCAGGCATTGGAATCTGTCTTTGCTCAGACCTTCACTGATTACGAGGTCCTTGTTGTAAACGATGGCTCGCCGGATACGGACTTGCTCGAGCAAGCGCTGATGCCGTATCAGAAGCGAATCCGTTATCTCAAGCAGCCGAATGGGGGGCCGAGCGCGGCCCGCAACACTGGCGTCCTGCAGGCGAACGGGAGGCTTATAGCTTTCCTCGACAGCGATGACGCATGGTTTCCTGGCCACATTGCGAATCAATTAGCAATGCTAGCCGAAGAGCCGTCGTTGGGATTGGTCTATTCCGACTCGATTCTTATGAAGGAAGGCGTGGTAGTCGGGCATGCTTTCGGTCAGCAACCCCAGCATCCTCCTGTCACATTTGAGTCCTTACTAGCCGAGGACTGCGCCATCGGGACATCTTCGGTAGTCGCATCGCGGGACGCTCTTATCAATGCCGGACTCTTCGACGAACAGTTTTCCCGCTGCGAGGACTTCGATTTGTGGTTGCGTATGGCTTTTCGCGGCACGCGCATGAATTATTGCCATGAACCGTCCCTCTATCACCTATTGTCGCCGGATGGCTTATCCTCCAGTCTCTACCTGATGAAATGTGCTCTAATTGATGTGTATGGGAAAATCGCTTCGACGATGCCTGTATCAAAAGCCCAGGAGAAGTTGATCCAGCAATGCATCCGCAGGACGAAGGTGCGATCTCAACTAGACTTATTGAAACAGCACTCGGCGTCGGGTGAATATCCCCTTGCACTGGAAGCCGCTGAGCGTGCGCGAACTCTAGCTAAAAGCGCGAAGCTGAATTGGGCAATTTTTGGTTTAAAGCGCGCTCCGCACGTCTTTAAGCACGCGTATAACACCTACGAACGCTGGTCGCATTTCCGCGACCGGTTGCGAGCCACGCATTCCGCACGTAGCTTGAAAAGATTTCAGCCACATGCTGAACTGATCTTTGATGAAGGGAAGTTGCCGCCACGAAATAAATAGATGATTTCGTTGAGTTGAGTTTGTAGAGAGACCTTAAGCCGAATTTCTCGTCAGGAAAGATAGAGGGTGGCACAATGTTGGGGCATATCAAAGCTGGATTCAGGCGCATGCTTGGCCTGCATCATCCAGGACGCAATCTGCTGGTCTATCCGGACGATGTCTTCATCGTCTCGTACCCGAAGTCCGGTAACACATGGACTCGGTTTCTGATCGCCAATCTTTTGCATCCGGAAATCCAGACCGATTTTGGTAACATCAACGAGCTCATTCCCGACCCCGAAGCACTTTCGAAGAGGAAAATGGACGCCATGCCGCGGCCGCGTGTGATCAAGAGCCACCAGTACTTCGACCCACGTTATCCGAAGGTCGTCTACATCGTCCGTGACCCACGCGATGTCGCAGTTTCGCAGTACCACTTTCATAGAAAGCGCCGCATGATTGAAGATAATTTTCCAATCGAGCGCTTCGTCACTAGGTTCGTCGCTGGCGCGACCAGTCCGTACGCGTCCTGGGGCGAAAACGTAGGGAGCTGGCTGGCAACACGCTATCAGGCGTCCACTTTTCTGTTCTTGCGCTACGAAGACCTTGTGAGCGAAACGATACCGGAACTCTCCAGATTGGTGTCCTTCCTGGGCAGGAATCCCGATCCTGTTTTACTGGCTCAGGCTGCCGAGCGCAGCTCGGCGGACCAGATGCGTAAGCTGGAAAACGCGCAATCCGGCCTCTGGTCTTCAACAAGGAAGACACGTCAAGACGTCCCCTTCGTGCGCTCTGCCAAAGCAGGCGGCTGGAAGTCGGAGCTGCCCAAGAACTCGGTCGCAGAACTCGAGGCTGCTTGGGGATCCTTGATGACCTCGCTAGGATATGAGCTAGCATCTGATGAAAAGTCGAGTACTCAAGGTTTCCGGTTCACCGCATCTGTGCTGGGAGGAGGGGCCCGGTGATTTACCGTGTCAAGCAGGTCCTCAAGTATCTGGCCGGCACTGATATTGCCGGTCGCACTATGGCCGTGTATCCGGACGACACGTTCATCGTTTCATACCCGCGTTCGGGCAACACCTGGACACGGTTTTTGATCGCCAATCTGCTGCATCCGGAGGAGCCAGCCACATTTTTCAACATTGAACGATGGGTACCCGACAGCGAAGCTCAGTCCAGCCGCTACCTCAAGCGGGTTCCCAGGCCGCGAGTTATCAAGAGCCATCAGTATTTTGACCATCGATTCAAGAGAATCGTCTACATCGTCCGCGACCCCCGTGATGTCGCGCTGTCGTACTACGACTTTCAACGGAAATATAGACAAATTCACGATGAGTATCCGTTAACCAGGTATGTCAGCGATTTCGTAGCCGGCAGGCTTAGCTCTGCCTCCTGGGGTACGTGGCGCGAGAACGTAGGCAGCTGGATTTCCGCGCGAGGCGGGCAATCGGGATTCCTGCTGCTTCGCTATGAAGACATGATTGCAGACACGGAGAGCGAACTGAGCAAAGTCGCTGTTTTTCTTGGCGTCAATGCCACGCCTCAAACGCTTTCGCAAACGGTGCAGCGGAGCTCGGCGGAACGCCTGCGTAGTTTAGAAAAGATCCAGGGAGAGCAATGGGTTTCCACGAAAAACAAGCGTTCAGATATACCGTTCGTGCGAACTGCGGTTGCGGGTGGCTGGAGAACAAAACTCCCGGAGAGTTCTGTCAGTGAAATTGAGACCGCCTGGGCGCCGCTGATGGTGAAGCTTGGTTACGAACTGGTGACTATAAGCGTGGGCTATACTCCTGAAGCTCTGGCGACCGGTTTGCAGCGGGAGCGACGCTGATGGCAGATAAAATCCGGATTGCCATTCTTGGTTGCGGCGCCATCACGCGGAGTGCACATCTACAAACGGTTCTACTTCACCCAGAAGTCGAATTAGTCGCGCTGGTCGACGCCGATATTAAGAGAGCCAGATTATTGGCAGGAACTCTCGGGACGAAGTGCGAGATCCTAGCGGATTATCGCTCTGTCTTCGGCCGGGTTGACGCCATAATCAACGCCCTACCAAACGACATGCATGCCACTGTCAATCAGGGAGCATTGAGTGCTGGGGTGCACGTGCTTTGTGAAAAGCCGCTCTCCACTACGGCTGCCGATGGGCTGGCTTGCTGCGAACTGGCACAGCAGAAGAACCGATTGCTCGCGGTTGGAATGAACTGGCGGTTCTTCGATAGTCACCGTCTCTTACGATTAGTGCTCGAGGAGGGCTTGCTGGGCACCCTCGACAGGTATGACTGGGAGTGTGGCGGGAGTTTTGACTGGAGAAGCGCCTCGCAATTTTATTTTTCTCAAGCATTAGCAGGCGGCGGAGTGCTGATCGACTTTGGAGTTCATCTTCTTGACAAGGTAATCGACTGGCTTGGACCAGTCTCGGGCTTCGACTATCAGGATGATGATTGGGGTAGCGGGATAGAAGCTAATGCCATAGTCGATCTGCAGCACGACGGATCTTACGGAAGGGTAAAGGGCCGATTGCGGATAAGTCGTACCTATACCCTGAAGAGTCGTTTTCTCCTGCGGGGTGCTCAGGCAACTGCGGAGATCCCGGTTGCCGACCCGGAGGTGATCATACTTCATCGCGAACTAGCTGGAACGCCAATAAGCCAAACCTTGCGCCTGGAGAACAGTGCTTCCTCAAGTAGTTATGCGAAGGAGCTCGATAACTTCATCGAGAGCATCCGCGGCCGTCAAAAGTTGAAAGTCGATGGCTGGCAGGCTTTGCGTGTCATCGAGCTCGTGGAGGCCTGCTACACCCATAAGCGACGCATTGCCGAACCATGGGCTCAATTGCAAGCCGAAAGCAGCGGGCTTTCGGCGTGAGCTGGCAAGAGCAGTCGATATTTGTCACGGGGGCAACAGGCTTTATTGGCGGCCGCGTATGCGAACGCCTGGTACAGGCTGGAGCAAGTCGAGTTCGCGCCTTAGTGCATTCGCCGCATCGTGCGGCCCGTATTGCCCGGCTTCCGATCGAACTCTGCCCTGGGAACCTGCTGGATCCAGGTTCATTACGCGAAGCACTGGCGGGTGCGAGCTTAGTGATTCACTGCGGCCTGGGTGACGCCCGCGCTATTGTGCAAGGAACCGAAAACCTGCTGAGAATTTGCGTTCAGTCCGGCGTGAAGCGATTTGTGCACATGAGCACTACCGCGGTTTATGGTTTAACACCTCCGCCAGGCTGCGAAACCGAAGAGGCTCCGGTGCGCCTTACTGGTGATCAATACTGTGACAACAAAGCCCGCGCCGAACAAGTGGTACTGAAGTTTGGCAAACGTGGGCTGTCCGCGGTCATTCTACGGCCATCGATCGTCTGCGGGCCTTTCTCCGCTTGGTCGACGCGGTTAATTGAGAATCTGCGGGACAATCGTGTCGTCCTTATCGATGACGGCCGAGGGTCTTGCAACACGACCTACGTAGACAACCTCGTGGATGCGATATTTTTGTCTCTGGAGAACGAACAGGCGATCGGGCACACGTTTTTCATCACTGATGGAGAAGCAATTACCTGGGGCGATTTCATCCGCGCCCATATCGCAATGTTGCAGAATAAGCCTCAAGTACATGAGGCGCATAGCGAGCAAGTTGCCAAGTATTACAGTAAACGTCCAGGCTTGATCAGAGCCTCATTTAAGGCGACCGGGCGCGTGTTGCGGAGCCGTGAGTTCAGGCAGATGCTTCTTCAGATCCCGGCATCGGAACGGTTGCTCACGATGGCATGGGGCTGGCTGGCGTCTTTGCCAGAAGAAAAGCGAGAGAAAATTCGTGCGCGCATTGGTGTACCGCGACAAATACGACCGCTCCAATCGAATGGGCAACATATGCCGGATGAAGTCACATTCGCCACTCAAACCACAACTGTATTTTTTCGGATAGACAAAGCGCGCGACCTACTGGGCTATCGTCCACGAGTGTCGTTCAATGAGGGAATGAGATTGGTAGAACAGTGGCTCCGATTCGCAAATTACCTCTAGAAGTAAGCCGCCCAGAGTTGAACCTGTAATAGGTCAGAGTGGCATCAGCAGCATATGCGCAAGTTTGAGAAGGTCCAAATCATCAAGAACGTCGGCTCCAGCTGGTTCGCCCTGGGCATCAACGTGGCGGTAGGGATCTTCCTGTCCCCATTCATCCTGCACCGACTCGGAGATGCGGCATTTGGAATCTGGGTCCTTATCTTTTCGATTACCGGTTACTACGGACTGTTCGATTTCGGAATCCGGTCCTCTGTTGTGCGTTACGTCTCCAAGTTCACAGCCATTGCAGATGCAGAGGACAGCGCCAAATTGGTCAACACGAGCTTATTCAGTTATAGCTGCGTGGGCGTCTTCTCGTTGTTAGTTACATGCGCGGTATCACTTTATGCGGACAGAATATTCCGCATTCCTCCGGAGTTTTATGTCACAACGCGCTGGCTTCTGTTCATGGTGGGCGCGTCTGTTGCTCTCGGGTTCCCTTTGGGCGTTTTCGGCGGAATATTGGAAGGCCTACAGAGATTTGACATTTTGAATTGGACAAGCATTGCCTCTACGCTTGCGCGTGCGGCCCTGATTGTGGTGTTTCTCAGGCTCGGGTACGGCCTAATGACAGCCGCATTGATCACTGTTGCCTTGCCAATTTTGACATCGCTGATTCGCGCCGCCGCAGTCAAGCGGCTTCTGCCGGTTCCGCTCGGGTGGTCGCATGTAAACGGTGCCACGTTGCGCGAAATGGCGAATTACAGTGGTGTTACATTCATGATTATCGTCGCTGGTCGTCTGCGATTCAAGACTGACGAAATCGTTATAGGCACCTTTCTCTCCGCTGCTGCTATCACCTACTTCAATATCGGCGCACGGATTGTGGATTATGCGGGAGAGGTAGTCACGAGCCTTTCGCAAATCTTTGTCCCGATGTCCAGCCAGTCAGATGCCATAGGGAATATTGACCGGCTCCGGAAGATCTTCGTTGCGGGTAATCGGTTCTGCGCCTTTATGATTTTTCCCATTTGCGCCCTGCTCATCATTTTGGGGAAGTCTGTGATTGAAGTGTGGGTTGGCAAGAAGTATATTGCGCAGAGTTACCCGGTGCTCCTGATCATGCTGATTCCTTCTACCCTCATGCTGGCGCAATCCGCCTCAGGACGCGTGTTGTTGGGGATGGGTAAACACCGCACGCTCGCCATAGTCACTCTGGTTGAAGGTATTTCGAATCTGATTTTGAGCATTCTCCTCGTGCGGCCCTATGGAATTATCGGCGACGCTGTAGGGACAGCAATTCCCCTCACCTGCACGATGCTTTTTTTTCTGCCTGTCCACCTATGCCGGCAACTCGGAATTCGCTTGCGGACGTTTCTCAGGGAAGCCTACACGCTGCCCTTGTTGGCCTGCATTCCAATGATTGGGGTATTGTTGCTGATGCAACGCTGGTTCGTTACCCACAACTACCAGCAATTGCTGATGCAAATGGCGGCGGCAGGATTGACTTATGGAGTCTGCATAGCGTGGGCCTTTGTGACCAACAATGCTCTTCGAGTGGGCGAACTCGGACCGCAAGCGCAGAGACCAGCCGAAACCCTGGTGGGAGCACCGGCTACAGAAAACTTCCACCAGGATATCTGAAACGGTGGCCCTCGTATGAGATTGCAAGAAATTGCTGAAAGGATCAGCAAAGAGATTTTCCTCGGTGGACCTACACAGTTTTTTGAAATTGCCGGTCGCCTGCAGTTCGCGATGTTGATTCGCGAAGGATTGTATCCGTCTTCGAAAGTCCTCGACATAGGCTGCGGTTGCCTGCGGGGCGGCTATTGGCTTATTCATTTTCTCGATCGCGCGTGCTACTTCGGTATTGAACCTCACAGGGAAATGCTGCACAAGGGAATCGAGAGCTTGTTGGAACCTGGTCTGCTGGAAAGCAAACAGCCGAGATTTGACACGAATGGTCGTTTTGATTTTTCTGTCTTTGATGCTCCCTTTGACTGCGTGCTGGCGCGTTCGGTCTGGAGCCACGCGTCTAAGGCCCAGATTTGCGTGATGTTGGATGAGTTCGTTCGACATAGCACGCCAGATGCCTTTTTCCTGACCTCGTATTTGCCGGTCGGATGGTTTGGACGCGGCGACTACAAGGGAGACAGGTGGGTGGGTAGAAGCCATGAGCGGGCTATGCCAGGCCAGGTTCGACATAGCAGAAAATGGATCGATGTTGAGTGCCGGAAGAGAGGATTGTTTCTCCGCGAGCTGCCAGAAGGACTTTTCAACGGGCAAGTCTGGCTAAAGATTACAAAAAGACCCCAAGTTCGAGACAGGTCCTACAGACTAGATTAAATTTGCCTGTGGGATGGGCCTGCGGCACTGTGAAAGATGGCCTGTACGTATGTGAGGGCCAAAGCTCATAGTTCAAATGAGAACCACCAGCCGAGTGCGGCAAGGCCGCTCAAAACCGAAGATTTTCCGCGGCCGTGCCGCAGCAGGGATTCGGCCGGGATTGATGTACAACGAATGCAAGTTACGTGTGTCCTTTGTTTAAGTTAAGTGCAAGCCGCTTCGTTTCGAACCACACGAAATCACCACAATTATAAGGGAAATGCCATCTTCGAAAAGATATCGCAATGAAGCTCGCCACCCTCGTACTGTTTTCCGTGATGATGATGTCTCCCTCAGCTACTCTGTTCTCAAGCCCATTCCAAAAGGACAAACCCGCTGAAGTGGATCGTGCGGAGCAGTCATTACAAACTACGAAAAACGAGCTTGAGCATGCTGGAAAGGAGCGGGGGCCATAGAGTACAGACGATCAGACACGTTGACGCTGTTCTCCAGGAGTTAGAGAAGGCAGAACAGTGGGCACGGCAACATCGCGAGATCAAGTGAGGCTTGCAACCAGCCATATTGAAATGGTTCCACAGAGTTACGGGCCCTACATGCATTGCCACGAAGTGTGCGTCTTTCCCCAGACACGCGGACAAAAGATAGCGGTCCGAACGTAGCGGCTGGCTTGGAAATTCGCTGCGTCCGTCGGAAACGTTAACAAACATACTTCCTGTGCCCACGATTTCAACAAAGCTGAAATGTTTTGCATACAGCGTTTCGGGTCTTGCCCGGAACCCCATATTTATTGCTCTGTCCAGGGCATCTGATTGATGTAGACTGTCGTCCTCTCCCTCCTGGCAGGCCAGGCTGTGCTCCCAAACTCGTGCCATTTCCGAAGTGGAGAACCTGTATGCGTGTATACCCAGTTTGCGAATTTATTGCGCACTGGTGCGTTCGAGATTCTTTCCGCGATTTAGCGGGAGTGGCCGCTTTGATCGCCATGGTGGCTTTTATCCTGTCGGGACCTGCCGAAGCACAGGTCAACGTGCTGACGTACAACAATGACAACGCGCGGACGGGAGTCAATGCGAGCGAGACGCTGCTTACGCCGAGCAATGTTAACAAGAACAATTTTGGAAAATTATTCACGCAGGGTGTAGACGGGATCGTGGTGGGGCAGCCCTTGTACTTGTCGAATGTTTCCATACCGGGCAGCAGCGAAACACATAACGTGGTCTATGTGGCAACGCAGCATGACAGCG
>Ga0137377_10005127_pt1 | contig 10444 bp, 13 predicted proteins | sample SagtaG_22_FD_104815 | JGI IMG/M metagenome (GOLD analysis project Ga0137377, IMG submission 104815) | Vadose zone soil microbial communities from Sagehorn Ranch, Mendocino, California, USA - Sage2_L_40_16 metaG | ecosystem: Environmental > Terrestrial > Soil > Vadose zone | place: USA... | reverse complement strand
TGGCATAGTCGAGGCGGCAAAGTCGCTCAAATGGCCTGAGATACGAGCGGATATCCTTCCTGCTGACTGGACGCCTGAGCAGATCAAAGGATACCTCATCGCAGATAACCAACACTCACAAGGTGCAAGCGATGATGAGGAAATACTTGCCCGATTGTTGCAAGAACAGCAAGACCTGGGGATAGACCTCGCAAGCCTGGGAACCGATGATGAGACGTTACGGCAGATGTTGCAGAGCTTGGGGGATGAGTATTTAGGTGATGGTGAAGACGGTGCAGGTGGTGATGAGTTTGATACCACACCAGAGGAAGGCCCGACACGTACTCATGTTGGGGAATTGTGGCAGTTGGGCAAGCATCGGTTACTGGTAGGGGATAGCACGAGACGAGAAGATGTTGAGCGATTGATGGCAGGTGAGCGACCTTTTATTATGGTTACAGACCCTCCATATGGGGTGGAATACGATGCAGCGTGGAGAGACGAGGCAGCAGAAGCGGGGCTAATTAGCCACGCGGCGAGCCGCGTGGCTCCTGTGACAAATGATGATCGGGTTGATTGGTTTGAAGCATGGGAACTCTTTGATGGGGATGTTATCTATTGCTGGCATGCCGACCGGCATGCCAGCAAAGTACAAGCATCACTTGAGTCTGCTGGATTTGAGGTTCGCAGCCAAATTATATGGGGCAAGTCGCGTTTTGTGATTTCGCGTGGACATTATCACTGGCAACACGAGCCATGCTGGTATGCAGTAAGAAAAGGCTCTACTGCTCGCTGGTCTGGTGATAGATCGCAAACAACTCTATGGGAAATTAATCTTGATAAGAATGTTGATGGCGGCCATAGCACACAGAAACCATTGGAATGTATGGCGCGTCCAATTGGTAATCACGGTGCTATTGATGATATCGTATACGATCCTTTCTTGGGAAGTGGAACAACACTCATAGCCTCTCAAAGACTCGGAAGACGCTGTTATGGTATGGAAATAGAACCTCGTTACTGTGATGTCATCCTAGCCCGCTACGAAGCCGAAACAGGACAAACCGCGCAACTCCTAGAACGCAGTGAGGAGCCTGCCCATGTCTAGAACCTGCACGATCTGCACGCATCCTGAACGCGCTAAAATTGAGGCAGCAATCGCTGCTGGTACATCCTATCGCGTCATATCGCGTCAATTTTCAGTGGGGCATGATTCTGTTCAACGCCATGCTGCTGACCATATTCAGGAGACTATCAAGCAAACACAGGCAGCGAAAGAAGAAGCGCATGGGCTTAATGTCGTGAAGCAATTGCAAGTCATCAATGGGATAACTCTGGCAATCTTGCAAGAAGCAAGAACGGGGAAGATGCACGCCCTTGCCCTCTCTGCCATTGATCGGGTACAAAAGCAAATCGAATTGCAAGCCAAACTCTTAGGAGATATTGATAAGCCGACCCCACAAGTACAAGATGGATTTGTCATTCCCTCTGATGCCTTTACGCATCTCCCGGCCTCTGCCAGAATGGAGATACGCCGCGCTTTAGTAGAGGCTGAACAGCGAAAGGAGCATGTAAGCTGATGGTTGTTGCTGTGCGCTCTCCTCATAAACTTTCGCCTCTTGAGAAGTTCGATGCAGAAGAGGCACGACTAGACCTTAAGCTTTTTACGCAAGCCGTCTGGCCAATAGTCGAGCCTGGTACACGCTTTGTCGATGGTTGGTGTCTCGATGCAATCATCGAGCATCTTGAGGCTATTTCCAATGAACAATTACGTTTTCTTCTTGTCAACATTCCGCCACGTCACACAAAATCAACCATTGGATCTGTTATATGGCCCGTGTGGGACTGGTTACGAAATCCCTCGGGCCGCTTTCTTTGTGCATCCTACAGTTTGGACCTATCAACGCGTGACAACCGGCGTAAGCGCAACCTTATCGAATCTCCCTGGTTTCAAGAGCGATTCGGGAACGTCTTCCAATTAGCAGGGGATCAGAACGTCAAGAGGTTTTTTGAAAATAATTATAAGGGGTATCACCTTGCAGTCTCCGTTGGATCATCTGCTACTGGTAGCGGTGGCAACCGTCTTGTCATTGATGACCCTCACCCTGCTGGTGATGCTCATAGTGATGCTGAGCGAGAGAGTGCGCTCACGTGGTTCAGAGAAACGTGGTCAAGTCGGCTTAACAATCAAGAGACAGATGCGATGGTCGTCATTGGACAGAGAATCCATCAACACGATGTCAGTGGGTACATCATCGAAGAAAGACCCGATTGGACACATCTTAACTTACCCTCACAATATGAGCCTGCAAGACACTGTACGACTTCCATCGGTTGGTCAGACCCACGTACAGAAGAAGGTGAATTACTCTGGCCGGAGCGATTTACCGAGAAGTCACTAGATGGCTTGGCAGAAGATTTAGGGCCACTAGGTTATTCAGCACAATATGGTCAAAATCCTGTACCACCCGGTGGGTATGTTTTCAAACAAGAGAATGAACGATTATTCACAATCGATCACGAAGCAGGATTATATTTGTTGGAGACGCCGCAAGGTATCAAGCCTGTCAAGATAAGTGATTGCTGGACATGTACTACTTCAGATGTGGCTGCTAAAGCCAAAGAACAAAACGACTACACCGTTTTTGAAACCTGGGCCATCACACCATACTATGATGTGTTGCTCTTGGAGGTTAGGCGCGATCATTGGACAATTCCGCAGCAAAAAGAGCAGGCGCGCAAAACATTCTATGCCTGGAATGATGATACCTTTACCTGCCTCTGGTTTGAGGATGTGGGTTATCAGTCAGCCATAGGGCAGGATTTGCTTGAGGAGGGCATTCCTTGCAAGGAGTTTGTACCAAAGGGTGACAAACTTATGAGAGCCACAGGTGCTTCAATCTGGCAAGGAGCAGGCAAGGTGTATTTTCTCAAAAAAGCTCATTGGCTGCCAAAGTTCACCAAGGAAGTCTATCTTTTCCCGAAGGACAAGCATGATGATCAGGTGGATCCGCTCTCCATGATGTGCATGATTGTGCGTAAGCGACGCCCAGGTTTGCTTGATTTGGAGCAAGAGCAACCAATTGTTCATATGGCTCAGGGCATAGAGCATATCTTAGCGATCGAAGCGGGCGAGGAAAAGCAAGAGCGAATGGCAGAGGAAGAAGCCCAGGCGAGAGAGCAGGAACTCTACAAGAAGGGGGGGATGCTCATGAATCCCTTCGAATGGAGTGAGTCTCACGAGGGAGGTAGTTGGGAATGACGCTAGAGGAGGCTGTACAATGGTGCTGTGAGCACTGTGTATTTGTGGATTTCTATATGCTTGATGATATGCCTGAAATGATTATCTATACGCAAAACGGGTATGATTATGAAGTGCTAGGCAGAAGTCAAACGCTGATAGAGGCAGTACAGAATGCTAAGGCAAATATGGAGGGGAGCGCATGAGTAGACGACGCCCGCGTGACAGCAGATCACATATCAGCGAGAAGGCCGACCCCAACATCCAGGTGGTCGTAGCACAGCAAGGCGTAGCAACCCCGGCGCAGATGCCGCGCAACATGCGAGCATACATCCAAGAAGGCTATCGCAGCAACGGAACGGTATTTCGCGTGGTGGGCCACATCGCCCGTTCCTGCGCTGGTATCAAGTGGAAGCACTACACAGACGAGACGAAGAAGCGTGAAGTACCCAACTCTGAACTGCTGCAACTCTGGAATAACCCTTCGCCCAAGGTATCTGGCACCGCATTCCGCGAGGCCATGATCGCTTACTACTGCCTCACCGGAAACTCCTACGTGCTCGGCATCAATGCGAGTCAGAACCAGGTGGGCAAGTTCGATGAGTTGTATAACTTGCGGCCTGATCATACCAAGATCAAGGTAGACAACAACGGGCCGCTCTACTACGAGTTCGGCAACTTCTCCCCGCCTCGCAGGTATGGCGATCCGTTCGTGATGCACAACAAACTGTTTGCTGGCAACGATGACGTGTACGGCATGTCTCCGATTGAGGTCGCTGCGATGGATGTAGACATCCAGAAGGCCGGCAAGAAATGGAACCTGGGCCTCATGTCCAACATGGCGCGACCTGGCGGCGCATGGGTCACAGATGCCTTGTTGGGCGATACGGAATACAAACAACTCAAAGAAGAGATACGCAAGAAGTTCGCCGGGCCGCGCAATGCTGGCGAAACTGCTATCTTGCATGGCGGCGTCAAGTGGCAATCCATGAGCATGTCACCCTATGAACTCGATTGGCTGGAAAGCTCCACCAAAGGCGATAGGGACATCGCGGGTATCTTCTTCAACTTCCCTTTATTTTTGTTAGGACTGGCTGACAGCACCTATAGCAACCAGGAAGAGGCACGTTACGCGCTCTACACCGAGATTGATTTCCCTCTACTCGACACATTCCAAGACTCAACTAACATGTGGCTCACGCCGCGCTATGGTGGGTATCTCGGCTACGATCAAGAGGATGTCGAGGCTATTCAAAAACGCTTGCAGGAAGCCAAAGGGCAAGCATCCGATAGAGCGACGGCAGAGTTTATCGCCAGTACAACCACGTTCTTGGAAGCCCGTGAAATCCAAGGCAGGCCAAAGCTCAATGTCAAAGACTTCGTGATCATCAATCAAATACCGGTGCATGTGGAAGACCTGGACGATTACATTGCAGCCATGAGCGGCAAAACGATCAATCCACCTGAGCCACCGCCCATGCTGCCACCGCCAAATCAAACAACGGTGACTGAAGTGCCAGATGATACTACCGATAATCAGGACAATCAGGACAATCCACCACCACCACAGAAGAGCGAGGAGGCTGAATTGGACAGGAAAGAAGAGGAGATACAGGACGAAACCGGCAAAGCATTGACGAAGATTGCCAGAACGTTCCCCCAGGTGGTAGTCACCAGGGAACAGTATCGAGAATTGTTGAGGATAAAACGATAATGCTAGAAGACTTTGAGTTACTCATGCAACTCATGAATGATGCAGGGTATAAACCCTCTGACTGGACGATGAAAGAGAATGAAATCTATGTCTATGACTATGCATGGGTCGGTTTCTATAGCGACGTGCTACAGATGAAATCAAGCGATATTAAAGCAACCGTTGAGACATTTCTTGCAGCAGAGCAATCACGCCGCGATGCGGAAACCGAGTGAGGGCGAAGCGATGAGGTTTAATAGCTTAACAAAACAGGCATTTGGTCACCCTATTATTGTTAGCTACTTGACCATAATACACTCATTTTTGTTAGCTGAGTTATATTGCTAGAAGGGGATAGAGGATGAGGGAGATTAAGTTCAGGGCCTGGTATCGTGGGAAGATGTACCGTTTTGTGGAGCATCATAGCCACCCTGACGGGTCAAGCGGCGTAAATTGTCTTGGCGTTGACATGGCGCATATGTTCTCTCCTGGTGATGAGGTGGAGCTGATGCAATACACCGGCCTCAAAGACCGCTCAGGTAAAGAGATGTACGAGGGGGATATTCTTCAAGGGAAGGGTGTCAATTGGGAATGCTGTTGGAGCAACACATATGCAAAATTTATTGTCGTTACGCCTAATACCTATATCATAGGTCGATATGCTATGTTGATAAAAAACTTACAATGGGCAAGCGAGCGACTAGAAATCATCGGCAATATCTATGAAAACCAAGAGCTAGTGAAGGCTCAGTAATCATTCGCGGATGGCCCAACGGCAGAGGCGCTCCCTGGAAGTGCTGAGGTGGCACATGCATCTGTTTAATGCAAAGCGTTCGTTCGAATCGAACCTGGGGAACCAAAGAGAGGGACAAGCGATGAGAATTGAATATATTCAATGTGATGTCTGTGAGAAAAAGCATGATGCCGAGTATATGCTCCCTGGCGAGTGGATACGTACTGTTCAAAATACTCGCTATGAGATAGAAGAAGAGCATCATTTTTGCTCAAAGGCATGTCTGATTATATGGGCATCGAAAGATGAAGAGGCAAAGCGATGACAGTGCAAGAACTCGCACAACAGATACTTGACATAGCGCAAAGGGCATTGGAGCAAGAGAAGCAAGTTGCCATTTACATCGGCGATGATGCGGGCGAGTGCGCAGCTCGTGATGGCCTGGAAGCCATTATCAAGCTCTGCCAGGAAGTGCCGCCAGCACAGGACGCATACAAGCAGTATGAGAAAAAAGAGGTGAGTCATGCCAAGACTAGCAAATCTGGCTCTGCAAGCTGATTTGTGCTATAATCTAGGTAGAAATATTGTTGTGCCTGGCGGTACTCGACATACCCCAGGCCGGATAAGTCTAGATTGGAGACTCATCATGGATAGTATACCCTCTACCTCTGGCATCTACAAGATCACCTGCATTGCAAACAAGCGCATCTATATTGGAAGTGCTGTCAATTTGCATGTACGCAAAAATTCACACTTTAGTGCTCTTCAACGAAATGAACATGGAAACCCTAAAATGCAGAATGCTTGGAATAAGTATGGTGAGCAAGCATTTATTTTTGAGGTATTAGAGTATGTTTTACCAATGAGCCTGACTGCACGTGAACAGTATTGGTTTGAGAAGCTCAAACCATTTGATCGCAAAGGTTTTAATATTGCGCGTGAGGCGGGTTCAGCTTTAGGAATAAAACGATCTCCTGAAACAAGAGAGAGAATAAGACAAGTTCATCTTGGTAATAATTATTGTCTTGGTCGGAAATATACGCCTGAAACCATTGAGAAAATGAGACAAGTTCAGACTGGTAGGAAACAGTCTCCGGAAACCATTGAGAAAAGGAAACAATATAAACGTACTCCTGAAACCCTTGAGAAATATCGGCAGAATATGCTTGGCAATAAACACGCTCTTGGCCATAGTCATGAACAGACTGCTGAAACTCGTGAGAAGATAAGACAGGCTAAGCTTGGCAAGAAAAACTCGCCTGAACACAATGAGAAAGTAAGGCAAGCCAATCTTGGGAAGAAGCTCTCCCCTGAACATAGAGCGAAAATTGGACAGACTCATCTCGGTAGTAAGCGTTCGCCTGAAACGAGAGAGAGAATGAGACAGTCCAACCGTGCCGCATGGCAAAGAAGAAGGAGCAATGAACATGGTCAGATTAGCGAAAGTTGAAAGGAAAACCGAGTTTTTAGTTGGCGGTGGTGAGATGAAGGCGACTAATGACAATCAGGGCATTGTCGAGGGTTACCTGAACTATATCGGGAATGTGGATTTTGGCGATGATCGCACTATGCCTGGAGCCTTTAAGAAAACGCTTTCAGACTCGTATGCTAGGAAGCGTGCTCAAGGGCTTGATTTCCTTTTTCCCTACTTATGGAATCATGATTATTCCATTCAGCCTGCAGGCGGCATTTTTGAAGCGAACGAAGATAAAAAGGGCCTCTATATCAAGACGCAATTGAACCTGGATATCCAACTGGGTAGGGAACTGTATTCAAGCTTCAAAGGCGGCTTTATGAAGAAACAAAGCATGGGGTATAAATGCATACAATCAGACTGGGTCAAAGAGGATGGCAAAAGCATCCGCAATCTTTTAGAGGTCCAGGTCATGGAGGGCAGCGCATGCATTTTTCCGATGAACGATCTCGCACAAGTCGATACCGTCAAGAATAGGAGGACATTTTATGACAGGCAAACAAAAGCAGGAAACAACTCCTGTTTTGACCAAGGACTACGCCGCAAGTTACGAACAAGTGACTCAGCAGGATTGGTGTTCCGATCTGTGGAACCTTTGGTATCCGCTCAAGAATGAAATCATCACCGCATTCCAGATAGGTGATAGTCCTGAGGCTGATGTACAGGCTGCATTAAAGCAATTCGGTGTTGCCGTGCTCGCATATGTACAGCAGGGCATTGCACTGGATATGACTGAGTATCTTCAGCCCGATGACAACGGGAACTCACCGATGATGTGGATGACTGCTGCTGACAATCCAGACACGAAAGATGTGGAAGGTGACACCAAGAAATTGAGCGCAGCCAGTCATGCGAAAATGACCAAGGCGATCGGTGGTATGGAAGGCCATATCAAGGAGATGAAGTCTGAACTGAGTCGGCAACGGGCAAACGCCTTGCAGGGGTATCAAGTTTATAGCGGTAATGAGCCATCAGAGCACAAAGACGAGGATGAGCCAGAAGAGGATGAGGACGAGGCGGCGGTGTTGCTCAAGATGCGGGAAGCGGTGTACGACCTCACCACTCGGCTACAATTCCAAAATGCCGACAAGGGTATATAATATCCATATGCAGAGTGACATCTCCCCACGGCTAAAGCCGTGGGCTTCCTACTCTCACAAGTAGGCATTCCTGTTTCACAGGAGATTGCGAGAACGCTTTGAAGCTATTGTCGTCTTACATCGCCTCCACAGGCATGACTTTCCCTGAGCCCCAGGGTAGATGCGAAGCCGTATGGCCCCGACTTACTACATCTAGTGTACCAGGGCTGTCTAGACTTTTGTTGAATATTCAGACTTTGAGTACTCAATTGTTGAATAGTGCATCTGCGGATGCCCATTTTTTCATCCCCGTGGCTAGAAGCCAGGGGTCTTCAAAATGGAGGACATGAATAATAAGAAATGGTCAGAGATGACACCAGAAGAGCGAAATGCGCTCATTGCTGAGAAGGTATTCAATCGCACGGTTGACCGATCTATGACTTGGGGGAATCGATGGCTCCTTAAGCGGAACGATGTGCCGAAACAATCTGGACTCACCGAGAGTATTCCGCCCTATACACAAAGCATGGATGCGGCCTGGTTGGTAATACATCGCATGGCTGAACAAGAGTTTGAGGAAGTGCGTTCAGCATTTGCCTATCGACTCGGTGTGACGTTTGCCACACAAGAAGGCTTTGACACCTTTTCAGCAAATCTAGAGCAACTTGCATCATGGACACCAGAGAAGATATGTCTTGCGGCGTTGCAAGTGCTTACGAGTACAGACTTACAATTCCAAAACGCTGACAAAGGCATCTAGCCAACAAGCGCATTTTCGGGTATACTAAGAGAAACAACGGGCGCGGTATACCGCCCCGCTAGCAGAGAACAGAACAGAATAACGTACGAAGCGCTGCATTGACTACCTTCGGGCGTGGATGAAACTTTGACTTTCAGCCATGAACGGAGGTATTTTTTTATGGCTTATGAAGAGCTAAACAAGCTCACTGAAGAAATTCAGAAACTTAACAAACATTTAGATGAGCGTGTTCATACGCTCGAAGAGAATCAAGCCAAAACTGAACTCAAGATTAGCCAGGGCGGGCCGATTGCAGCCGAGGCTCGGCAAGAACTTGAGAAGATCAATGCCAAGATCAGCGGCGAGATCAAGGAATATAAGAAGCTCGTTGCTGAAAATAAAGAGAACATGCTGGCCGCGCAGCGCCCACCCGTTGCAGGCGGTTACCCTGGCTCCATGTCTGGCTCCTATAAGCCACCAGCAACTAAAGCCCTTGAAAAATGGATGAGGAAGGGCGGAGATTCTAGCGCACTCACCCGCGAAGAACTTTCCTACGTCTCCTTCAACCACATGGACTACGACCAATTCACCCCTGAACAAAAAGTGATGGTCAGCGCAGCCGCCGACCTGGGCGGCTTCTTCGCAGGAACCGACCTCTCTGATAAATTCATTCAGAAGCTCTTCCTCATCTCACCGCTACGCGCCTATGCCGATACACAAACCATCGGCGGTGAGAAACTGCTGATCCCCTCAGAAGGTGCGACGGACACCAACATTTTCTGGTCAGACGAGCAGACGGGCTATCAAGCCAGTCCTGACCCGAACCTGGGTATGGTGGAAATTTATGCACGTGAGTTGAACGGCTACCTGAAACTGTCCAGGCAGAACCTGGAAGATAGCGTATTCGACGTGGAGGGCTATATTCTGAAGCGTCTCACCCGTCAATTCGCGCAGAAAGAGGGTACGGCCTTCATTAACGGCAACGGTGTCGCTCGACCAGAAGGACTGTTGACTGTTGCGGCGGCATCTTCCTATGGCGGAATGAATGGATTACTGGGAACGAGCGCTTCACATCTCCTCTTGCCATCTGACTTGATCTCGCTCATGCACGTTGGCAAATCAGGCTACCGGCCCACCGGCACCTGGCTGATGTCAAACTCCACTATCGGCATATGCCGCCTGTTCGCTGATACTACTACTCGACCGATTTGGACGATGTTCGGTGATGTCTTCTCAGAGACCTTGTTCGGTCGTCCGATTGTCGAGATGCCCGACATGCCCAACCAGGGTGGCACCTTCCCCGCGTTTACCGCTGGACAGTTCCCTGTCATCTTTGGCGACATCGGGCAAGGCTATCAGATCGTTGACCGCGTCGGTCTGACCTTCCAAACTCTTAAAGAGTTGTACGCCATTCAAAATCAAGTCGCGTTTTTGGCTAGACAACGTGTTGGGGGCAAGGTCGTACTCCCTGAAGCGATTTCAGTCTTGAAGATGATCTAGCTCAAG
>Ga0137377_10005124_pt1 | contig 10445 bp, 9 predicted proteins | sample SagtaG_22_FD_104815 | JGI IMG/M metagenome (GOLD analysis project Ga0137377, IMG submission 104815) | Vadose zone soil microbial communities from Sagehorn Ranch, Mendocino, California, USA - Sage2_L_40_16 metaG | ecosystem: Environmental > Terrestrial > Soil > Vadose zone | place: USA... | reverse complement strand
GCGAGGGCGAGCCGCTCGGCTCGGTCAGCAGGCTGCCGATCGCGGCGCTGCCGCCGGGTGCGCTGATCCTCGTGGTGAGCCCGTTGCTCAACTTGCGGCTGATCGAGGCGCTGCGCGAGCTCAGGGAGCGCGGTTTCGCCACCATCGTGATCGACGTGCTGCGGACCGAGCCCGACATCGGCTCGGGGCTGGCCGCCCGCGGGGACCGCGCCACGGCCAGGCTGGCGCGGCGGGTCTGGCGGATGGAGCAGGACGCGATCAGGTTCTCGCTGCGCGAGCTCGGCATCCCGGTCGTTGTTTGGGACGGCCAGTCGAGCCTGGACGAGCCGCTCGCCGGGTTCACCAGGCGAGGTCTGGTGAACCGGCCATGACTTCCCCGCCCGTGAACTCGCCTGCCGCACCCCCTCCGGGGCGGGCCGCGGCCGCCGTGCCCGTGCTGGCGGTGCCCGTGCTGGCGGTGCCCGTGCTGACCGTGCTGGCGGTGACGGTGCTGGCGGGGTGGACGGTCGCCTGGGCGGCGGTGCCGGTGGCCGGCGCGCGGGCCGGGGCCAGGCCGGTCCTGGTCGCCGCGGTAGCCTGCGCCGTGCTCAGCGTGGTGAAGCTGGCCGCGGCGAAGCTGGCCGCCCGGCCGGGCGCGGTGCCGCAGGTCCGCTACCTGCCGCCGGTGGCCGGCTTCGCGGTCCGGTCCTGGTCCGGCCTGCGGGCAGTGCCGTGGGCGGAGGGCATGACGGTCGCGGTGCTCGGGCTGGAAGCGCTGCGCCCGTCCCGTCCGTGGCACACCGTCGTGCTGGGGGTCGCGCTGCTCGGGTTCCTGCTCGCGCTGCACCTCGCCGAGAGCGCCGCCGGGCCGGCCGTATTGCGCCCGCAGCTTCCGCTGATCGTGGCCGGGATCGGCCTGTCCGCGGTCTCGGCTGGGGCGGCGATGCTGCCGGCCACCGGTGGCCTGCTGGCCGTGATCGCGGCGGCGGCGGCCGTGGCCGTGGCGGCCATCGCGGTGCCCGTGTAGCGCCCGCCCCGCCCGCGGGCTGCCCGTGGGGCGCCCGCCGCGGCCGGCCGGAGTGACGGCGGCCCGATACGATGCGGCGCATGCGGTTCGCCATCGCCATTCCCCAGTTCTACGCCGACGGCGGGTTCGATCCGTCGGCCTTCCTCGCCTACCTCACGCGAGCCGCAGAACTCGGCTTCGACAGCGCGTGGACACAGGAGACGGTGCTCGGGCCGTCCACGCAGCTCGCGCCGATCGAGGCGATGACGTACGCGGCGGCATGCACGACGCGGCTGCGGCTCGGCTGCGTGGTGTTCGTTTCCACGCTGTACAGCCCGGTGCACCTGGCCAAGAGCCTGAGCACGCTTGACCAGCTCAGCCGCGGCCGGATCGAGATCGGGGTGGGAACCGGCGGCAAGTCACGGCCGTTCGCCGCCTTCGGCGTGGACCCGCAGCGGTATGTCGCGCGGTTCAGCGAGGGACTGGCCCTCATGAAGGCGCTGTGGACCGAACCGCGCGTCACCTTCGACGGGGAGTTCTGGCAGCTCAGCGACGAGGTCATGGAACCCAAGCCATTCCAGAAGCCGTTCCCGCCGATCTGGGTCGGCGCGGCCGGCCCGACCGCCGTGCGCCGCGCCGTTCGCGTCGGCAGCGGTTTCTTCGGCGCGGGCTCGGCCACCACGCCGGCCTTCGCCGACCAGGTCGCGATCGTCAGGCAGGCGCTTGCCAACGCGGGCGGGCCGGAGCGTGACTTCCGGATCGCCAAGCGCGTCTACATCGCGCTGGACGAGAATGCCGGCCGGGCCCGCGAGCGGATCAACGCGGCGCTGGAGGGCGTCTACGGTCGCCGGCTGCCGAGCATCGAGGCCGCGGCCGTGGCCGGCACGCCGGCCGACTGCGTCGCCGAACTGCGCGCGGTCGCCGACGCGGGAGCGGAGATGATCTTGTTCACTCCCCTGTTCGACCAGGCCGAGCACGCCGAGCGGCTGGCCGCCGAGGTCATCCCGCAACTCGGCTAGGTTCCGCGGGCGGCCGCGCCAGGGCTGCGATCTCGGCGTGGGTCACGAACCACGGGCTCCCGCGCTCGCGCATCGCGGTGATCACGCGGTCCAGCATCCGGATCAGGTAGCCGCGGCCGACCGCCTCGGGATGCATCGTGTAGGTGACCAGCCGCCGCTCGGCACGGGCGGACTCGAACTCCTCCAGCCAGATGTTCTCGACCCGGGCCGGATCGGCAAGCAGGCCGCCGTGATACGGCGTCCACCCGAAGTACGGCCAGTCGCACAGGCTCCAGTGGCCGGGCAGTTCGAGCAGCGGCGCTGATCCGCTGGTCACCCAGTACGGCCGGTCGTCGGCCATCAGGCTGCTGTCGTAGCCGAACCCGAGCTCGGCCAGCATCCCCAGCGTCTCGGGCATCAGCTCCCAGCCCGGTGACCGGTAGCCGAGCGGCCGGATGCCGTGCTTGCCCAGGGCGGTCAGGCCCCGCTCGAGCTCGGCGCGCTGGCCGCCGGCGTCCAGGCCCTCGCTGGCCAGGTGCAGATACCCGTGGTGCGCGACCTCGTGCCCGGCGGCCAAGATGGCGGCCATCGCGTCCGGATGGTGATCCGCGGTGTGCCCAGGCACGTAGAACGTCGCCGTGATCCCGTGCTCCGCCAGCAGGGCGAGGACCCGGCGGAGGCCGCGCTGCGGGCCGAACCGGCCCTGCGACAGGGCGGTCAGCCGCCGGCTGTACTCGGTGCCCTCGCCGAGCCAGGGCGCCTCGCCGTCCACGTCGAAGGTGAGCGCCACGGCCGAGTCCGCGCCGTCCGGCCAGCCGGGAAACTTCGCCTGCGTGATCACCAAATGCTCCCTACTGGCTCTGCTGGCTTGACTCGCCCTCGGCCGGAGCGCCCGGAGCGGGCGGACCGTAGCCGGGCGGACCGTAGCCGGGCGGACCGTAGCCGGGCGGACCGTAGCCCGGCGGACCGTAGCCCGGCGGGCCGGCGGCAGGCGGTCCCGGTCCGCCAGCCAGCGCTCGCGGTATCCGCCTGGCCCCGACATCCGCCAGCCAGCTTATGACGGCGATGCAGAACATCGCGAGGAACGCCAGCGCGCTGGCGACCTGAACGGCATACCAGCGCTGCCCGAGGAAGATGTTCGCGTCCCAGACAACGTGCACCGCGATCAGCGGCAGCACGCTGCCCGCGCGCAGGAACAGCCAGACGAACACGGCCGCCCAGATCGCGATCCCGATCATGCCCAGGCCGTAGTAGTCGTGGTACGAGCAGCGCAGCAGCACCGCGACGAGCACGATCTCCGGCAGCGGCCTGGCGGCCTGCCTGAGCGTGGTGACGACGAAGGCGAGTACGACCATCTCCTCCACCACGCCCGCGGTCAGCGACGCGGCCATCGTGTAGATCAGGTAGCTGGTGTCCTGGTGCGCGGGCTGACCGAGCTTGTTGCCGTGCGCCAGCGCGACGGTCACGATCCCGCCGGCCAGCAGGGCGAGGATCGCCCACACGGCAACCCGCAGGCTCTGGGCGGCTCCCGACGTTCCGCCGCGCCCGCCCGGCCAGCCCAGTCCGAGTGAGCGCGGCGTGATCCCGCGCCTGGCCGAGAGCAGCACGACGACCAGCACGGCGAGCACGCACATGCCGAGCTCGCCGACGGCGGCCGGCATGAAGATCGCCCAGCTTCCCGATGGCGACGGGTAGCGGCCGGCCAGGGCCTCGCCGCCGACCATGGCGCTAGCCGCGAAGAATGCCGTGAACACCAGCAGCACCTCGGCGTACGCGCGGCGCGCCGAGATCGGGGGGGCCGCGGGCGGCGGCCGGACCGACCACCAGTGCCTGCCGGGCGGCAGGACGCCCGGCCCCGGCCCGCTGCCCGGGCCCGGCCCCGGCCGGGCAGCGGGCTGGATCTGCATCTCGGCGTTGCCTTCCACGTCGGTTACCTGCCCTTACCTGCCGACCGCGTATCCCTGCATGCCGCGCGCGTTCGCGCCCGCGTGCAAGAAACCCCGGTCCCTGGTGACCGCGCTGATCCGGCCGAGCGACCACGGCGGCGACACGCTCACCTCGTGGCCGCGGCCGCGCAGCGCGGCGATCACCGCCTCGTCGGCCCTGGCCTCGATGGACAGCGACCGCTGGAAGGACTGCCTGGGGTAGAACGAGGAGGGGAAGTGGTCGGTGTGGAACGCAGGGGCATCGATCGCCTCCTGCAGGTTCATCCCGAACACCACATGGTTCAGGAAGAAGCCCATCGTCCACTGGTCCTGCTGGTCGCCGCCTGGCGTGCCGAACGCCATGTACGGCTCGCCGTCGCGCAGCACGAGCCCGGGCGAGAGCGTCGTCCTTGGCCGCCGGCCGGGCGCCAGCGTGCTGGCGAAACCCGGGCTGAGCGTGAACATCTGGGCCCGCGTGCCCAGGCAGAAGCCGAGCCCGGGCACGACCGGCGAGCTCTGCAGCCAGCCACCGCTCGGGGTCGCCGAGACCAGGTTCCCGAACCGGTCGGCGATGTCCAGGTGACAGGTGTCGCCGGGACCGAGCGTCGGCTCCCCCGTGCCGCTCGCGGCCGCGGCGAGGCGGTGCCGCTCGCGGGCGTACCCGGGCAGGGCCGGCGGCCGGCCGCCTGGCGATCCCGGCACCAGGTCGCCCGACGCCCGCTCGCCGACCAGTCGCCGGCGCTGCGCCGCGTACCCGGGCGAGAGCAGGTCGGCCAGCGGCACGTCGCTGTGGCGCGGGTCGCCGTACCAGGCCTCGCGGTCGGCGAACGCCAGCTTGGCGACCTCGGTGACGGCGTGGATGAGTTCCGCGCTGCCGGCGCCCATGCCCGCCAGGTCGAAGCCGTCCAGCATCGCAAGCTGCTGGCAGAACACCGGGCCCTGGCCCCACGGCCCGGTCTTGCACACGGTCAGCCCGCGGAATCCGAGCCGTGTCGGCTCCTCCACGCTCGCCCGCCAGGCGGCCATGTCGGCGCCGGTCAGCAGCCCGCGGTTGGGGTGCCCGGTGACGTCCATGATCTCGGCGCCGGCGGTGAACGCGTCGATCACCTCGGCGACGAAGCCCTCGTACCAGGCCCGCCTGGCCGCATCGATCTGCGCGTCCCGGTCATCGCCGGCCGCCTCGGCCTCCGCGAGGATCCGGCCGTAGGTCGCCGCCAGTGCCTTATTGGCGAAACGGCTCCCCGGTGCCGGTGTCCCCGCTTTCAGGTAGATCTCGGCCGAGGTTGGCCAATGCTCGGTGAATGTCGCCGCCATGGCCTCGATCGCCGCGCTGGCACCGCGCAGCATCGGGTAGCCGTCGCCGGCATAGCCGATCGCGTACCCCATGACGTCGCGCAGCCGCAGCGTGCCGTACCGCTGGAGCAGCAGCATCCACGCCCCGAACGCCGCGGGCACCGTCGCGGCCAGCAGCCCGTTGCCGGGGATCAGGTCGATGTCCAGGGCCGCGAACGCGGCAGGCGCCGCCGCGGCGGGCGCCGGGCCCTGGCCGTCGATCACGAACGTCCCGCCTTCGGCCGCGCTGAAGCCAATCACCGGAACCTCGCCGCCCGGCCCGTTCAGGTGCGGCTCGACCACCTGGAGAACCAGACCGGTGGCGACAGCGGCGTCGAAGGCATTACCGCCCGCTTCGAGCACCGCCAGGCCGGCCGCCGAAGCTAGCCAGTGCGTCGAGGCCACCATGCCGAAGGTGCCGCCCAGTTCCGGCCTGGTCGTGAACTGCTGAATCCCGGCCACCGGCGACTCCGATTTCACATTGTAACCATTTGAGCACCCGACGTATATGCCGCTTATGCACTGGGCAGAAGGATATTCGCGATCAGACCGTCCGCCGCGGCCGGCACCGGGTCCGGGCCGCCGGGCATGACCCATCGTCGCAGCCGGGCGGGGCGACCGGGTCACGCGGAACCGGGATCCACCCGCAGTCCCTCGGGCTAGGCGTGGCCGAGGCGGGGAACTTTCCCGCGCCGAAATGCGATCCGGTCACGGCGCACTGGCTGAAGGTGTTTCCGCCCGGTCAGCGCGCCGCCGCCTATGTGCCGTTCAGCACGCAGACCTGCGCATCGACGACGGAGCCGACAATGACCATTACCGTGGCCAGCCCCGGCGCATAGGGCCGCCGAATACGTCGCGCACACAACCCTGCCGGGGCTCGGTTGCGTCATTATCTGTGAGGGGTCATTTCCCTGCTCCTTTACGGCGGATGAATAGGCGCTATTCATGCGGATTGCAGGCTGGCCGAGGCAGACGATGACCGCGACGGCGCGCCGGGTCCTGGTCGGCTGCGCGATCGCATCGCTCGCGGCGGGCTGCGGCCTTCAGCGCGCACCGCACTCAAGCGGGACGCACCTCGGCCAGCCCGGCCAGCCCGGCCAGCCGGGTCACCCGGGTCGCACGGATCACTCGGGCCACTCAGGCCACAGCCAGCGCGCGGCCCGCTCGCCGCGCGCGCTCGGCACCCCGACCGCGGCCGTCGCGCCCTGCCTGATCTCGCAGTTCAGGATCAGGCTGGACACCAGTTCGGCCGGGGTAGCCGCCGGAACCTCCTACCTTCCGATCGACTTCACCAACGTGGGCTCGGCAAGCTGCATGCTCTCGGGCTTCCCGCAGGTAACGATCGCGGCCGGCGCCACGGGCAGGCAGATCGGCGTCGCCGCCACCGTGGACCGGAGCCTCGCGCCGACGGCCGTCGTGCTTGCCGCCGGGCAGGCGGCGCACATCTGGGTTCGCCTGGCCGATGTCGCCAACCTGCCCGCGGCCAAATGCAGGCCAGTGATCGCGGCTGGCCTGCGGGTCGGCCTGCCCGGCCAGCAGCGGGCGACCTTCATCGGCCATCGCCTGACGAGCTGCGCGGGTCAGGACAGGAGAGCCGACGTCATGACGGTCGAGCCGTTCCTGCCGGGGACGGCCCGGCCGGGGAAAGCCCAGTAACCAGCCCGCAAGCACGGGACCAGCCACGAGCAGGGAGGGCACGCATGAAGCTCGGAATCGCGGCGGCCGGCCGCATCGCGATCGTCGCCGTCGCCTGCTCGGCTGCGGCGCTGCCGGTGATGGCACTGGCGGGTGCCGGGCATCTGGCCGGCGCCCGCGCGCGGGGCGGGTCCGTGCCCCGCTGCACCTTCTCCACCGCGTGGCTCGGTCTCGGCAACGGCGGCGGCGCCCTGGGCACGACCAGCTACCCGCTCGAGTTCAGCAACACGAGCGGGCACGCCTGCCGGCTGTTCGGGTATCCGGCCGTCTTCGCCGTGTCGGGGACCGGCCAGCAGATCGGCCCGGCCGTGATCGCGAACGGTCCCAGGCCGGAGGTCGTGCTGCGGCCGGGCGGGACCGCACACGTCGTGCTCGGCGTCGCCGACGCCGGCGTGTTCTCCGGCTGCCAGGCGCGCAAGGGCGCCTTCTTGAAGGTCGTCGCGCCCGGCCAGAAGGCCGCGACGTTCATCCCGAACTTCACGTTCACCGCGTGCGCGAACCGGAGCATGCTGCGGGTCGACGCCGTGCATCCGGGCGCCGGCATACCTGGCTTCACCGCATCGTGACCGAGCCCAGCCCGGTAGCGAGCCCAGCCCGGTAGATTGCCGGGCATGGCAGACATTCATCCGCGGCTTCGTGCCGTCTGGGACCTGTCCGTTGCCGAGGTACGGGAGTACTGCGGCCGCCACGAGTACGACGGCACGATCCAGGACCTGTCACCGGACGGCGTCCGGGCGGGCCTGGGCAGGCTAGGAGCGGGCGAGACGCTCGCCGACGATCACGACGAGGCGCACCTTGCGGTCTTCGAGCGGGCCTGCCGGGTCGGCTTCGGCGAACTCGAACTGCACCGCAGCAACCCGATCTGGCACGTCGCCAACATGGACCTGGCCTGCTACGACCGCGAGTACGCGCCGCGGCAGGAGCGCGACCAGGCCCGCGCGGCGCACCTGGCCGCCTGGCCGGACGCTGCCGACACCGCGGTCGGGTCGCTCAACGCGGTCACCGCGCCGGTCGCGAAGGCGCTGGCCGGCGCCGCGCGCGGCCTCGCCGCGGGCATCGGTGCCGATGCGGACCCGCAGGCCGGCGCCGCCGCGAGAGCCGCCCACGCCAAGCTGGTCGGCCACCTGGAGCGGGCCGCCGCGAGCGGAAGCCCGGACGCTGCGCTCGGCGGTCCCGCGCTGACCGCGCTGATGAGCAGCGCCGAGGGGATCGAGGTCGACCTCGGCAGGCTCGCCGAGCGAGCGGACGCGGAGCGCGACCGGCTGGCCGGCCGGCTGGCCGAGAGCTGCGCGCAGATCGACCCCGGCCGGCCGGCCATGAAGCTGGCGCGCGAACTGGTCCGCCAGCACCCTGACGCCGACGGCGTCCTGGCGGCGGCGCGGGGATGGACGAAGCGCGCGATCGAGTTCACCGCCAGCGCCGGCCTGGTGCCGTACAACGATGGCGAGTGCCTGGTCATGCTGGCCCCCGAGTCGCGCCGGTGGGCGATGGCCATGATGTCGACGGCGGCGCCCGGCGAGCCGGAAGGCCCGTCCCGGTACTACATCACTCCGCCCGACCCGGCCTGGCCGGAGGACGAGGCGCAGGAGTGGCTCGAGGTATTCAGCGACACGACGCTGCCGGGCATTACCGTCCACGAGGTCGCGCCCGGGCACTTCTCGCACGGCCGGGCGATTCGCCGGGCTCCGACCGACGTCAGGCGCACGCTGCACTCCGCCGCGTTCGTCGAGGGCTGGGCGCACTACGCCGAGGAACTCTGCGTGGAGGAGGGATTCTGCGCCGCCGACCCGCGGTTCGCGATCGGCGTGTGGCTGGAGGCCCTGGTCCGCGTCACCAGGCTCGCCTGCGCGATCGGCATTCACACGGCCGGGATGAGCGTGGCCGAGGGCGCCAGGCGGTTCGAGTCCGACACTCACCTGTCTGGGCAGGCGGCGCTCGCGGAGGCGAGCCGGGCGACCTTCGACCCGACCTACGGCCGCTACACCTGGGGCAAGCTGGAGATCATGGCGTTGCGCGAGCGGGCGCGGGCGGCCTGGGGATCCAATTTCTCGCCGCTGCGGTTCCACACCGCGCTGCTCGATCTCGGCTCTCCCCCGCTCGGCCTGCTCGACACCGCGCTCCGGCGGGGCTGAGGCACTCCCCGCCGGTTAGGGTGCAATGCTATGAGCGAATTGGACGATCTTGACGCGCTTCCCTCGCGCGAACTGCACGATCTCGCGGTCCGCCGGGCCAGGCGCCATCTCGACGTGGCGTTCCTGTGGGACCTGCTGCGCGCGCTCCCGGCGGGCGAGGCGGTCGCCGGGCATCCCGATCACGCCGGCGCCGACGCGCTGCACCTGTCCGCGCTGATCGGCGACACGATCGACGCCGACGAGACCGACGTCGCCGACGCCATGCGCCCGGTCTACCTCGACTACCTGCGCAAGCACCGGAAGGATCTGGCCGACCTCGAGCGCGACTCGCCCGAGCACTAGGCCAGCCGCTAGATGCTGACCGGTAGCTCGGCGCCGGTCATCCCGGGTCGGGGCAGGTAGTGGCGGGCAAGGTTCGGGACTTTCGTCCGGGTGCGCACGCCGGCCGACGCCCAGAAGCTGCTCGACCGCGCCGCGGCAGCCGCAGAAGCCCGTACAAATCCGGCAAGCCGGGCAGCTCTGCCAGCTCCGGCTGCCCGCGCGGCCGCTCCCGGTGCCTCAGCGCGCGATGGATCCGGGGATTGATCCGGCTGACCCGGATCAATCCCCGGATTCATCACGGGAACGGGGTGATGCCGGCCGGTGCGCGGACGCGGGCTGGGACGGGGTTGCGGGGCGAGGGCGGGATTAAGCCGTAAGGTCTGCGCCAGATACGGCCGCAAATCCTTCGCGTTACCGCAAACCCTTCGCCTTGTTTGCCCGGCCGGCTCCGGGCCGGCCGGTCACGCCGGGCCGCCCGCCCGGTCGGGCGCTAAACGGCCCGGGCGAGCCGTCAGCTTCGCCCGGGCCGCTTGTCCGGCCGCCTCGGCGGCTATGCCTTCAGGACGGCCTCGATCTCCAGGTGAATGGTGACCTTGTCGGACACGACCACGCCGCCTTGCTCCATCGCCGCGTTCCAGTTCACGCCGAAGTCCTGGCGGTTGATCTCCGCCGTCGCGGTGAACCCGGCCCTCGTGCCGCCGTACGGGTCCGGCCCGAATCCGTTGAGCTCCAGCGCCAGCGGCACGCTCTTCGTCACGCCCTTGAGCGTCAGCTCGCCGTCGACCACGTAGTCGTCCCCGGCCGCGCGGATCCCGGTCGAGCGGTAGGTCATCAGGGGGTGCTTGTCTGTGTCGAAGAAGTCGGGCGAGCGCAGGTGCGCGTCGCGCTGCTCGGCGCCCGTCTCGATGGACGACAGGTCGATCTCCGCCGTCACGCTCGAGGACAGCAGGTCCTGCGCCGTCACGAGGTCCCCGGAGAACTTCGTGAACTTGCCCCGCACCTTGCTCACCATCAGGTGCCGCACGGAGAACCCGACCTCCGAGTGCAGGGGGTCGAT
>Ga0137377_10005119_pt1 | contig 10449 bp, 9 predicted proteins | sample SagtaG_22_FD_104815 | JGI IMG/M metagenome (GOLD analysis project Ga0137377, IMG submission 104815) | Vadose zone soil microbial communities from Sagehorn Ranch, Mendocino, California, USA - Sage2_L_40_16 metaG | ecosystem: Environmental > Terrestrial > Soil > Vadose zone | place: USA... | reverse complement strand
TCTCGCACCGCCAACCCGATGATTTCTCCGAACTTCGTATGGGGGCTTGCGGAAGCGAGCGGCCTGCCGCCTTGCATAGGCGCCGCAACACAATATTGGTCCGTGCCTGTTCCCGTGGCGAGGTCCGTCGAGTAGCAACTGGGGACTGCAAGCCGCTGCAATGCCGCGCTCTTCGCCTCCGTCATCACGGCGACCACTTTGGCCAGGGCTGGTACGGTGACAGGTGAACTGATGACGAGAATGGTATTGATCGTCCCGTGCGGCAGCTTGCCCAACCCCTCCTCAGTTTCGCACCACATCGCCGGATCGCCCGCGCAGGTCGCGTTCGTTTGCACGCCTGCCGTCACGATGGCGAGGGCCTCGACATCGGCGTGGGCTCGCCTGACGACGGCCGCGTAGTTCATGTTGGCTGCGGTCCCCATCACAGCCGCTTGTCCAGGGGATACACCGATCTCGGCGCACACCGCGTCGTGATAAGCTTCTTCTCCCTGGGCCGATATGACATCGAAAACAATATTGTGACCGGACCCTTCGCAACTTTGGTGATTGATGAGGTGACGCAGGTAATCGGTCTGGCCGCCATTTCGTGCCGACGTGCTGATTGTGTGATGCGGGACCTTGAGATCGACAGCGATGAACCGTCCCCTGCGCCGCACGAAGGCGTGCTGGGCCTCTGCCAGGACCTCCCAATTCATGGTTGAAACGCCCTCGCTTTGCTAGTTTCAACGTTTATACTATTCCGCTGAATACTGTTTCCGAATAATATCGGCCGTGATAATACCCCGGGGTATATAATCGCCTCCGTCACGCCGGTGGCCGACCATCCGGCGGTGACCAAAGGACTGATGGAATTCGGGCGACGAGCCGGCTGCGTAGCAATTCCGGACGGGCCGCCCATGGTACGAAGCCGTAGTCAGCCTCCTGGTACGCCTTGACAAATGCCGCTATCGCTGCCGGACCGCTTTGCGGGTCGAGGTCGCCAAATACAAAGGTGTACCCCTGCTGTGCCGATACCGCGACCGTGGCGGGGCGATTGCAGACACCGAGGCACTGGACCGTCCGCATCACCACGTCCGGTGCCTGCTCCTGCAATACGGGAGCAAGTGTCGCCACCATCACTTCGCCAACACGCGGGGCCTCGCTGGAAGATGCTGCCCGACAGGTCGCGCACACACTCACGATGGTAGAATAACCAGGTTTCACGCCGGACAGGTGCTTCGGACTCTTCAAAATAGACACAGTGCAAATTCCTTGGCTGACTGGCGAGCTACGAAGCTAACGGGCGGTGAAAGAGCGGTCAACAATGCAAGATGTGCCCAGACGCGTCGAAAACGATACCCCACTACTGTATCATCGCGCAGTCGTATTCCTTCTGCGATGCACACATCTTCCAAAGGTTTCAGCGATTCTCGGCACTGTGTCGGTCTCATAAATGTCTCTATATTATGTTCGTGTAGATATCGATACCCCACCCCATTATAATTTCTCTTTTAGTTAGCTGAATGAACGCTGACAATTGTGTCGTTATGGCAACAAAGAAGTTCGATATGGTACATTTCAGATCGGCAACCCATCGATCGATTGACAACAACTTTTTCACTTAACTAGTTTTCATCCTGACACTTTCTGTTGGAGATGAAAGAAACACACCGACGCGTCCGCTAAGGCTTCGGTCGGCCAGCGACCTTAGGACGATTCATCGTCGCAGTACCCGGAAGTCGGACGGACAGAGCCAAGGATGTCGATTTACGCGCCATCGTGCGGTGGCGGGTATGGGATCGCCAGGGCGCGCTGTGCGGCTGCTTTGGGGGTCCATTCGTCGGGGGTACGTGCGGGTGATGTTTGTTCAGTGCGTTGGAGGGGGGCTCAAGATGTCTATCTTCAGTAGCGGCAGCGATGTTGCCGAGTCGCGGCGGTCGCCATGGCTCCGCTTCGCCGTGCTGTCCTCGATTGGCTTTTTGGCCTGCTGTGCGACTGCAATTGGTCAACCGGCACCAACACAACAGCCCACATCGGCTCCGATTCAACTCGGCACGATCGATGTTATCAGCGCGACCGGCGTGGCGACGCCGGAAAGCCAGATCGCCAACTCGGTGACTGTCATCACGGCCGAGCAGATGGAGCGCGATCAGCGGCGTACACTGCCGGATGCGCTGGCGACCGTGCCGGGGCTCAACATGGTCCAGACAGGCAGCCCCGGCTCATTGGCCGAAGTATTCATACGCGGGACCAACGCCAATCACGTCAAGGTGCTGATCGACGGCATCGACGTGACGAACCCCAGCGACCCGAATCAGGAGTTCGACTTAGGCCAAATGCTGACGGCCGATATTGCTCGCATCGAGGTGCTGCGTGGTCCGCAAAGCGGGCTCTACGGCGCCGACGCGATCGGGGGCGTGATCTCGATCACCACCAAGAAGGGCGAGGGGCCGCCCAAGGCAACGGTAACTGTGGAAGGCGGATCGTTCGGAACTTTCAATCAGACCGCGAACTTCAGCGGCTCGAAAGATCGGTTCAACTACAGCTTCAACATTCAGCATTTCCAAGTGGCGTCGACGCCGGTGACCCCGCTCAACCTGCTGCCGCCTGGACAGCAGAGGGTCAATGATTTCTACGACAACAAGACCTATTCGCTGCGCATGGGCTACGACTTCAGCGATGCCTTCAGCATCAATGTTGTCTCGCGCTACACCGACGGAACGCACCGATTGACCGGGGACACGCAGGACCCTGTGACCTTTGCATCCTTCCCGGCCGCGTCGCAAACCCGACAAGTTGTTCACCAGTCTTATACTCGTGGCGAGGCTGTCTGGTCGCTGTTCGATGGCCGATTTACGAACTATTTCGGCGTGGGCTACACAAATGCATGGAGTCTCAACGAAGGTCCAGGGTTCTCTACACCGGGGACCGTCTCATCGATCAATGTCGGTGAGCGAGTCAAGGTGGACTGGCGCGGCGTCGCTTCACTTACCGAGGGGCAGACGCTTGTGATGGGCGTTGAGGATGAGCAATTCAGTCTCGAACAGACCGCGCATCCGATGTTCCGGAATGCCAACAAGGCGGCCTATCTCGAGCTGCAATCGAAGTTTTTCGACCGTCTTTTTCTGGTATCGAATATCAGGCACGATGAGAACGATGCATTTGGCGGCCACGATACTTACCGCGTCGCGCCCGCCGTCATCCTTCCCTGGACCGAAACCAAGCTCAAGGCAAGTTACGGGACCGGATTCAAGGCGCCGACGCTGAGCCAGCTCCATGTAGACTTTCCGGAATTCAACTTTTTTGCAAACCCCAACCTCAAGCCGGAGACCAGTATCGGTTATGACTTCGGATTCGAGCAGCCGCTGTTCAACAACCGGGTGCGTTTCGGCGTCACCTATTTCCATAACGACATTACCAACCTGATCGTGTTCGGCTTTTCTCCCCCTACTCCCAATCAGCCGCCCCGCGGTTCCCTGTTCAACGTTGGCAGTTCCACCATTTTCGGCACCGAATCGTTCGTGAGCTGGAACGTGAACGAACGGCTGTCCCTACGCGCCGACTACACCAATCTAAAAGCGATAGATGACACCACCGGCCTCGATCTCCTCCGCCGGCCGCGGATCAAGGAAAGCGTGACGGCGACATGGAGGCCGATCGATCCGCTCAGCCTGTCCGCGACGGTGATGCGCGTCGGCAACCGGTTCGACGTCAGTCGCGATGGCACCGTGAGCGGAATTCTCGCCACGCCGTTCACGTTGGTCAATCTCGCAGCGAACTACACGATTAACGACCAGGTCAGTGTCTTTGGCCGCATCGACAATCTCTTCGATGTCCGTTATCAGGATCCGATCGGCTTCGAACGCCCTGGCTTCGGCATTTATGGCGGCATGCGTTTCGTCATGCAGTAGAAATGGCATCGCGTTTTATGGGATTTCATTGCGCTGCTGGGTATGAGTGGCCCTCCAAGAGCAGACGCCGCAAGGGTGGGCGCCTCGTCTGCGGCGCCGCAGCAATCGCTCTGCTCTTGGCTCCAACGGTCTGCACGGCCGATGGTCCGCACAAGCCCAGGCGAATCGTGTCGATCAACCTCTGTACCGACGAGCTTGTCCTGCGGTTGGCCGATCGCAAGAACATCGCTTCGGTCACATGGCTGGCGACTACATCGAGCGATTCGAATGTCGCGGACCTGGCAGGGCAAGTCCCGGCTAATCACGGGCTCGCCGAGGAGATCATTCCGCTCGATCCCGATCTCGTCGTAGCCGGCATCTATACGGCACGAGCCGCGGTAGCACTCCTCAAGCGAACCGGGATTCCGGTCCTGGACCTCGACGTGCCGCGCGACTTCAGTGAAATTCGGGCGCAATACCGTCAGGTCGGTCAAGTGCTCGGCGAGGAGGAGCGGGCGGAACGCCTTATCAAGGAGATCGACAACCGCCTCGCTGCCATTCCGGCCAGCCCAGCGAGCGCGCGCCCGCGCGCGATGGTGTTCAATGCGAATGGATACACTATCGGCAAAGGGTCGCTCACGGACGAAATCATCACCCATGCGGGGATGGAGAATTTGTCCGCGACGCTCGGCATAGACAACTATGTCCAGATATCGCTGGAAGCCGTCGTCATGAATGCAGTCGACGTTCTGATTCTCAGCGCCTATCGCGACGGGCCCCCCGCGATCGCGACAGAGATCCTGCGCCACCCGGTACTGGCGAAAATTCCGCACCGGACCCTGATCGCCGTGGTGCCGGGCCGGATGTGGACGTGCGCCGGACCGGGCAACATCGATGCCATCACGTTGCTCAACAACATAGCAAACGAGGTGCGTCGCGAGGATACGCGCGAATGACCCAGGTCGTGGCCATGAGCAGGGTGGAGCGCGAGCGGTTGCCGTCCCATCGTCTTCTTGTGACGGCGCTTTCGATCCTTGCGATCGTGCTGCTGATCGCATCCCTTTCCATTGGCTACACGCCGCTTGACGTGAAGCAAGCGGCGCTCGATGCCCTAAGCGGCCGGCACACGCTCGGCGCACTCGTCCTCGTCGAGCTGCGGCTTCCGCGTGCACTGCTGGGCGGCCTCGTGGGTTTCAGCCTCGGCATGACCGGGGCTGCGATGCAGGGATTGATGCGCAATCCTTTGGCGGAGCCTGGAATCATCGGGGTTTCGGGGGCCGCGGCGTTCGGCGCCGTATTGATGTTTTATTTCGGATTGGCCGGTGCATTCTCATTTGCGCTTCCGCTCGGCGGTATAGCCGGCGCCTTCGGGGCGACCTTGCTGTTGATTGCACTTGCAGGACGTGGCGCCGGCACCATGACCCTTATCCTGGCCGGGGTGGCCATCAACAGTTTTGCGGGCGCGCTCACAGCGCTGGCGATGAACTTGGCGGCGAATCCGTTTGCCGTCTCGGAAATCATCTTCTGGCTGATGGGCTCTTTTGCTGATCGCGGCCTGCCCTATGTCTGGCTGGTGCTGCCCTTGATGGCCATCGGGTGGGGGTTGATCGCCGTTTCCGGGCCGGCGCTGGACGCGCTCACACTCGGCGAGGAAACCGCGACGAGCCTCGGTGTCAATCTTTCCCGATTGAGACTGCAACTCATCGCCGGAACTGCATTTGCCGTCGGAAGTGCGGTCGCGGTGACCGGGTCGATCGGATTCGTCGGTCTTGTGGTTCCACATATTCTCCGGCCGTTGGTCGCGCACCGCCCCGGCCGTCTGCTGTTGGTCAGCGGCCTCGGCGGGGCGGCGCTCACGCTTGCGGCGGATATCGGCATCCGCCTACTACCGGTTCAGCCGGAACTGAAGCTTGGCGTGGTCACCGCGATAATCGGGGCGCCATTCTTGTTCAGTTTGATTTCCCGGTTGCGAAGGGAAGAGTGATGGAGATCGAAGCCAAGGACCTTGCGGTGCGCTTCGGTCGCATGACGCTGTTGCGGAAGATCAATATGGCGATCCGCGCCGGCGAAATGGTCGGTCTGATCGGGCCGAACGGATCAGGCAAGACCACGCTGCTGCGCATTCTCGCCAATCTGCGGTCGCCGGATGAAGGGAGCGTAAGTTACGCGGGACGTTCCGCAGCCGCAATAGGAGCGCGCAGGTTCTCGCAGCAAGTCGCGTACCTCGCTCAGGGTGCCAATGTCCATTGGCCGATGCGGGTAGAAACGTTGGTCGGGCTCGGCCGTTTTCCCCATCGCCGCCCGATGCAAGGCTTGAGTTCCGGCGACCGTACCGCGATCGAGCGCGCCATGGTTGCCTGCGATGTTCTCAGATTCCGGGACCGGACCATGAGCGAGGTATCCGGCGGGGAGCGCCTTCGAATCCTGTTAGCGCGAGCGCTGGCGGTTGAAGCCGAAATGCTGTTGGCGGACGAGCCGATCGCAGCGCTCGATCCGCTGCATCAGCTTCAGGTTATGGAGCTATTGAGACGCACGAGCCGGGAAGGTCGTAGCGTCGTCGTGGTCCTGCATGATCTGGCGTTGGCGGCACGCTATTGTGATCGTCTGGTCTTGTTGGCAGGCGGCGGCATCCTCGCGGGGGGCAGACCGAGCGACGTTCTGACGGACGCTCACATTGCCACAGCCTATGGGGTCGACGTGGTTCGCGGCCAAAAGGAGGGCGTTCCCTATCTGCTAGCGTGGTCGCCCACCGTGGCGAGCGGAAGACCGTCGCACGTTTCAGCGATGGAACGAGCGGGGTAGCGAGTTGGCGTCCGCTACCAACGACATGTTGCACGTCGCTCTGCTGCATCTCGCGCCCAGGGCCGGCGACCTGGCGCTCAATAAGCTATTGATCGAACGGGCGATCGTGAAAGCGGCTACCGAAGGGGCCGATTGGGTGATCACGCCCGAGCTAGCGGTCTGCGGCTATACGTTCGAACCCTTGATCGGTACGGACTGGATTTCTGTGCAGCCGGACCCGTGGATGGTGACAATCGGTGATCTCGCGGCACGCCTGGGGATCGTCGTTTTCCTATCGGTGCCGGAGCGAGACGGAGCGAGCAACCTTCTCTATAACGCAACTTTTGTCATCGACCGTCACGGCGCAATTTGTGGCAAGCATCGCAAGATCAATGCACTTCGCGTTGGCTCCGAGGCCTGGTCTACTCCCGGAACCGAGGCCACCCCAATTGGCGTCAGCGGCCGCAGGGTCGGCGTAATGATTTGCGCCGACGCCCATTCGCCCAGCATGGCGAAAAAGCTTCATGCGGATGGCGCTCAACTCTTGGTTTCGCCGGCCGCATGGCGGCCTGGCGAACATGGTCCGAACGGAGAATGGGAGCGGGCGACGTCTGACACGAGTCTCCCGCTGTTTGTCTGCAACCGCACGGGCCAGGACCCTCTTCTGGACTTTTCACGGGGCGAGAGCGTGCTCGCCTATGGCGGCAGTCGGCTTATCTCGGCCGCATCGGAAACGTCGGCGGTCCTGCTATTCACGTGGAACTTGGCGGCTTCCCGACCCGAAAAGAACACGTTCGATAAAATCGAACTGGAATGAGAGGTACCAGAACCAGATATTCAGGGCGAACCGATATACCATGGGGGGTATTTATTATACCCCACGGGGTATTTGTCGAATGGGTTGCCGATAGCTGAAATTGCGCGGAATCATACATTTGTCAATCTATTAAAATTCCACCCAAACATTGACTCGTCCGTGTGACTTAAGGCACAGTTATCAATGTAAAAATATGGGCTGTTGCCATCGCTACGGTTCGCAACACGGCCGTGTACTCTGGAGGAAGCAATGACAGCGTTCGCCAACGTCAAAGTTGAACGAGACCCCGTGGTGACCGAGCTTGGCGAAGGCAAACGCGCTCTTCAGGTGTGGCGCGTTCCGTTGGAAGAGGCGTTCCTTGAGGAGTTCCTGACCTACATTTTCAAGAACTACTGGGATCAAATTGTCTTTGGTCCGTTGATCGAAGGCGCCGCCTACGAATTGACCTGCCCGCGTGAGCCCAGCAAGATTTCGCTTTTTGACGGTTATCTCACCGTCAGCTTCGACGGGCCGCATTTCCATCTATGCATCGGCGAAAACAAGGGCTCTCCGAAAGATCCTACGCCGGAAGACCTCAAAGCAAGACGAAAACCGTCGAAGGCAGAGATCTTCCGCCGATTGGACAAAGATGGAGCGCCGATCTCCTGGGGTTTTGAAATGAAAAACGGAGCCGGCGAGCCGATGATCTCGATCTTTTTCGCGAGCCCGTTCCTCTCGGCAGGTGACAAACTGACTGAGACGCCGATGTGGGAACGGCTCGCCATGTGGCGAGATATCGCCCAGCGCTATCTTGGACGGGAGCCTGAAGAATTCGACGCGACCGGCCGAGGCTTTCGTGGTGGTCACGGATAGCGGCAGCAGCTCATCCTGCCCTCACGCGGATCGGATGGAGCGGCGCTAGGTAAACACTGAAATGGTGTTCGCGGGGCCCCCGTGTTGTCTCAGACCCGAGTCATCGTTGAGCGTTGAGGCTGGGGGCATCTATGGTCCAGCCGAGCAATCCAGTTCGTCTTACTCGGGCGCCTGCCCATCTGTTGCGGCCAATTCTCGCCGACACGATGGCGAAGTTATCGGCCTTTGACCTCTACCTAAGAGTTGTTTCCAGGTCGACTAAACGGTTCGATTGGTTTGACGCGGAGACGTTGGCGTCGCCTCAAGGCGATGCCCTGACGCGTTTGCTGCACGCCTTCAATCGGCAGGGAATTGCGCCCAATCGAAAGGCGGCATCTGCCTCGCTGTTGCTGCGACTCGGCTGGGCCGGTGGATTTGCGATCGGGGCCTATCTCATTTGCCGCCGTGTGCCGACGGTGCGCGACTATGCCGTGTCGTTCTCTCCAACGATGCTTCTCCAATCGATCTGGATTCGCGAAGCGCTATTCGTCGGCATGCGCGACGATCGGCTGGCCGGCGGGACCGAATGGGTCGAGACCATCGGAGAGAGCGATCTTCGAACGCGGCTGTTGCAGAGTCTCGTCGTCTTCACCGAGCCTGTCGTTACGACACAGCATGCCTGGTCCGGCTTCTCGCGTCACGCGCTGTGGGCCATGGTGACGTCGTCATGGGCCGAGCAGTTCGTGAACATCGCCCGACAAATTGGGGATGAGCCGCGGGGGGTGCGCGAAGCGAGAGCGATCTTCGAACTGGTTCCGGAGCTTAATCGCGCGGCACCGCGCTTGTACGCGGTGCATGGTGGCCACATAGCTCGGACCTGCCAGAGGCGCAGCGCCTGCTGTCTCTATTTCAAAAGCAGCACGCGTTATTTCTGCGCCAGCTGCCCGATCATCCCGGAATCCGAGCGCCTCGAAAGAAATCGTGCCTGGGTGGAAAAACAGCCGCTCCCGGAACCGCGAGTGTCCTGAGTGCAAATGTGGAAGCCGCTACGGGGCGCAATCGCATGAATGCGATGAGCATGGCTGAAACACCGGATTTTGTGGATGGCGGTTCTGAGCTGAGTAACGGGCACAAGGACCGGCACGCGTTTGCACGCTGGTCCGTTAGTGCTGCTATCGCACTGTTAGTGCACGGCCTAATTGGTGCCCTCGCGCTCCGGTGGCAAGCGGAGGCCGGTGTGGACGAGCCGACAGCTACCATCGTTATCGAGCTGTCCCCCGTTCTCACTGCGCCGCAGGTACAGGAGTCGGAAACTCCTCCCGTGCCTCAACAAGCGCAAGCAGAGAACCCGCCCGAAAAGACGGTCGAGAAGGATGTCGAGGAAGAAGGAAAGGTGGCTGAGGAAAAAGTTGAAGCCAAGACAGAGGCAGCAGCAGTTCGGTCGCCCAAAGTAATGGACGAGGTTGAAGTCGACCGAGTTCACCTTCGGTCGCAAAAAATCGAGACTTTAGAGATCGAGAAAAAGCCAGATGTCGAACTGGCTCGCGTGCCGGAAGAAAATGACGAGACGCAGACTAGCCTGGCGCGGCCGGGAGATATCAAGCCCCGCGAGCAGAGGGCTCAGCCGAAACCGGTCAAGCCAGTGCCGAACAAGCCTGAAAGGCGGGCGCTAAATGTAATGGCCGCACAGCCGCAGACCGCACGGGCGCGCGAAGCGGCGACACAGCAGGCTCCGGCCGTAAGCACGCCAAGTAATTCCAACGCGCTGCCCAATTGGAAAAGCCAGGTCATTGGTATTCTCGAGCGCAACAAGCGATATCCACCAGAGGCCCAAGCGCGTCAAGAACACGGAACATCCAGTCTTGCTTTCAGCCTGAACCGGCAGGGGCGCGTGACGTCGGCTCACATTGCCGGGAGTTCGGGCTCTTCCGCTCTTGACGCCGAGACACTCTCGCTGGTGCACCGCGTGCAACCGTTCCCACCCCCTCCTCCAGAGATCGGGGGCGCCCAGATCAGTTTGGTTGTAGCAATTCGGTACAACTCCCGATAAGCCAGTGTGAGAAGCGCTTACGACGTAATCACCGAGCACCCGCCGCTTGCCCCAGCGCTGTTCCGTCCGGGAGCATGATTTCCAAGAGCTGGCCGCCGTTC
>Ga0137377_10005117_pt1 | contig 10450 bp, 7 predicted proteins | sample SagtaG_22_FD_104815 | JGI IMG/M metagenome (GOLD analysis project Ga0137377, IMG submission 104815) | Vadose zone soil microbial communities from Sagehorn Ranch, Mendocino, California, USA - Sage2_L_40_16 metaG | ecosystem: Environmental > Terrestrial > Soil > Vadose zone | place: USA... | reverse complement strand
TGGCTCGATCAGCCAGCAGATCATGCTAGCCAGCGCGAAAGCGGCCAGGCAGTGAGGCACATTTACATGCACCGGCGAAGGCGGCTACCCACATTCCCTGGTTCCCTATCGGGATTACATGATCACCCAGGTTGCTACTGGCATGTTCGGTGTGCGGGAAGAGACGATCATGTGGGCTCCAATCATCGAGTTCAAGTATGCCCAGGGGGCAAAACCTGGGCTTGGTGGTCACCTGCTGGGTGATAAAGCGACAGCTTCTGTTGCCAAAATGCGTGAAAGCGTGCCGTGGGTCAGCCTGTTCTCGCCATTTCCCTTTCACAGTGTCTATTCGGTTGAAGATCACAAGAAACACATCGACTGGGTTAAAGCTATCAATCCCGGTGCGCTCGTCTCGGTCAAGGTCTCGACACCCACGGACGTTGATATGGTGGCCGTGGGAAGCTACTACGCCGGAGCGCATATCATTCAGATTGATGGCGGATATGGCGGCACGGGAGCGGCTCCCGAAATTGCCAAGAAGAACATCGCGATGCCAATAGAGCTGGCCATTCCGAAGGTGCATCGCTTCCTGGTTGAGGAGGGCATCCGTGACGAAGTAGTCCTGATGGCAAGCGGGGGCATCCGGACGGCTGATGACATTGCCAAGATAATCGCGCTGGGTGCGGACGGCTGCGTTTTGGGTACCACCGAGTTGGTGGCGCTTGGCTGTACACGCTGTAGCAACTGCGAACGAGGGCGAGGATGTCCTTTTGGTTTAACCACAACCGACCCGCAACTTTCCCAACTGGTCGATCCCGATTGGGGCGCTGAGCGAGTTGGTCGTCTCTATGCCTCTTATCAGATGCAACTGCGTGATATTGTACGCCGTTTGGGACTTCGAAGCGTGCGGGAGCTGCGAGGGTGTATGGATTTACTCGTTTACTGCAAAAAAGAAGGTCATCATGGATCGGGAGCAACTCATTAAAGCTTTGATCGCCTCGCGTCGTTCCCTGGAAGCGGCTACTTCAAATCCGCGTCTCCAGGCCGAGGCCGAAGGCGGCTGTGGCGTCATCGGCATGGCTGCCAGTGTGCCGGTTGCCGGACGGCATCTGCTCCAGGCGCTGCAGCAAATGCGCAATCGGGGCAATAGTAAAGGGGGTGGCGCCGCCGCCGTGGGCCTGGATCCTGACTTCTTCGGGGTTCAGCCGGAAATTCTCGCCAACGATTACCTGATGTCCATTGCCTATCTGGATAGCTCGGTACGTCCGCAAGTAGAATCCACCTTCATCGAGCCTACCTTCATCGTCGATGGAGTGTTCCAGATACCCGCACTAGCGGATTTTCGCTCGATTCCCGGCCTGGAGATTCAGCCACCGGATGTCTGGTGCTACTTCGTTCAAGTGCGGCCGGATGTGCAAGCAAGTTTCAGGCAAAAACATGGCATCGCGGATGAACGCAGCATGGCTGTCGAGGATGAGATCGTCTATCAGAACACCTACCGTCTGAATCGTACCTTTTACGCCGCTACCGGTGACAAACAGGCTTTCGTGCTGTCGCATGGGAAAAACCTGCTAGTGCTTAAGATGGTCGGTTACGGTGATGATGTCTTTCGCTATTATGGATTGGAAAACTTGTGTGCTCATGTCTGGATTGGGCACCATCGCTATCCAACCAAGGGAAAAGTATGGCATCCCGGCGGCGCCCACCCATTCATTGGGATGCACGAAGCCCTGGTGCATAACGGCGATTTCGCCAATTACGTTTCCATCTGCTCTTATCTTTCCCAGCGCAACATGCATCCTCTGTTCTTGACCGATACTGAAGTGGCGGTTCTGGTGTTTGACCTGCTCCACCGTATCTATGGCTATCCGCTGGAATACATCATCGAGGTGATGGCGCCAACAATAGAGCGTGATTTCACCCTGCTACCACTGGAAAAGCAACGGTTGTACCAGTTGTTACAGACTGTCCACCTGCATAGCTCTCCCGACGGTCCATGGTTCTTCTTGATTGCCCAATCGGACGTACGAAAACATGCCTATCGCCTGATCGGTATCACCGATACATCGATGCTGCGACCCCAGGTGTTCGCCCTGCAACAGGGAACTGCAACGATCGGCTTCGCCGCTTCCGAAAAGCAGGCGATTGATGCAGCCCTGGAGAGCCTCGCGCAGGAAGATTCTCGCTTCTGGTCGCGGGCTGACCTCTATTGGAATGCAAGGGGCGGCAGTCATACCGATGGCGGCGCTTTCATCTTCAACGTACGCACCGGTGAAAGTGGTAAGCCAGCCTTACTATGTACGGACAAGTTTGGGCGCGCGATTGCGCCTGATCCGGCAAAGCGTCCCCTGGATAAGGTTCCGCTAAAAACGGAGAACCAGCCACGAATGGGCGGCGCAAGCGCCCCCACCCTGCTCCACACGCTGGGCGAAGGCCAGGACAGACCCAAGGGCGGCGCAAGCGCCCCTACGCGATCTGGTATGCTCTCTCCTTCGGATTTGTTCAACCAGGTGTGTGAGCGACTGCCAACGTGGAACTACGATGACGTGCGTGCTTTTCTGGATGACCTGGAACGAACGACCAGCAATGATGACGACCGTGACCGCGCGATCAGGGTGTTAAGCCTGCTGATGGATCGCCATTATCCAGCGGGAACGATGAAACGAAGTTGCTTGCTCGACCTGGTAAATCGGAGCTTTGCCCAATTGGTAGATAGAGTCCGTGAAGCTCCTTCTCAGCGATACGTCTGGGCTGGTTTTGGAAGCCCTTTGCCAGAATGCATCGATGCCAAAGTTACGCTAGTGCTCGACGCTCGCGGTTATCCACCTGAGGGGAATGAATCGCTAGCAAGGGCGGTCGTGGCGCTCTATCAACGCGGCTTTGTCCAGGTCATCGTCGCCAATATCTGTGGCCAGCGATTCATCGGCAGTGGCCTGGGAGCGATGTCAGAGGGACTGCGGATCGACGTTTACGGCTCGCCTGGTGACTACCTGGCTTCGGGCATCGATGGAGCCGAAGTGATCGTCCACGGCAGTGCGCAGGATCAGCTCGCCCAAATCATGAAGGGAGGCAAGCTTGTTGTGTACGGAGACGTTGGCCAGACGTTCATGTATGCTGCAAAGGGGGGAGAGGCCTTCATTTTGGGGAATGCTGCCGGACGACCGTTGATCAACGCCGTGGGGCGACCGCGCGTCGTCATTAATGGGACATGCCTGGACTACCTTGCCGAATCGTTTATGGCCGGTGATCCGCTTAATGGTGGGGGATTCATCATCGTGAACGGCATCCGGTTCGATGAGGATGGCACTATCCGTGAACTGGATACTCCCTATGCGGGTGGAAACCTCTTCTCTCTGGCCTCCGGCGGGGCAATCTACATGCGGGATCCCCAGCGCAAGGTAACCGATGACCAGCTCAACGGTGGCGAGTTCGCTTCACTCACTGTCGAGGACTGGTCCCTCATCCGACCCTATCTCGAGAAGAACGAGTCCATCTTTGGCATTCCCCTGGAGCGGTTGCTCACTGTTGACGGAACCCAGCAACCTCCTGCGCGGGTCTATCGCAAGATCCGACCAACTGGCCATAAGGCCCTCATGCCAGAAGAGGCCTGGGTGAGACGTGAGGGTTAAATGAAAAACAATCCAGCAAACCAGAAACTTGTCTTTGTTGTTCAGAAGCACAAAGCAACAACTCTCCACTACGATTTCCGACTGGAGATCGGCGGCGTGATGTACACGGCTTATAGCACGTGTATGACATGCTATAAGCCGTTGTGATGTGTAGTCAGTCATCAATAACTGCAGGTGGATTTTCCGGTCCCACCGCCCCACAATTGCGTTGTGAAAGGATGTCAGTACCATCGTGAACTTGCGAGAAGTCCAATGCCGACATCAAATCCGCCGAAGTTGTATCTCGTCGATTGAGCGAAGGTAGATTGAACACCTCCTCCGCAAATTTTAATACGCTCGAGAATTCTAGTTGCATGTGATCCACGTGAGGGTTACTAGGATTCCCACTTGCATACGCATATGGTGAGATCACCATGAACGGAACTCGGAACCCGTATCCAAGAGCATCGATCTTCGGAGGTGCAACATGATCATAGAATCCGCCGAAGTCATCCCAGGTCAGTATGATCACCGTGCTTGACCAATCCGGACCAGACATTACCGCGTTGATCTGTTGCACCGACCAGTTTTCTCCTACACATGTGGATGTCGCGTGCTCACTGCCGGCATAGGGTGGAGTAAGCCAACTAAAGGCGGGTAAATTTCCAGCCTGTGCGTCTGCTGCAAAGTTCCTCCAGTTCACGACATGCGAGGCCCACACGGACGTCTCGCGGTCTTGCTTGAAAGCGTCCAAGGCTGACCAGGAGTAACCTGAGTCGGGTGGAAATGCCGCGTAGTACTTCCAGGAGACGTTATTTTGAGTCATTTCATCAGCCAGGTTGGAAAACGTGAAGCATGGGTAGACCTTGGTGCCATTGTACAATGTAACTCTAATTGTTGACGGAGAATCACATCCCCATACGCCAAAGGTGTTGCCAGGGTTGTCCTTGGCACTAGTGGGTATATCAGGCCCTGACCCTGCAGCAACGGTGAACAAGTGGTTGGGGAACGATGCGCTATTTATCGATGAAAATGTATTATCGTTCAGTACATAATGCTTCGCTAAACTCCAATAGTTCGGAATAAGCTTCTTCGAACCAACCTGATAACACATATATGGAGCGTTTCCGCAGAGTGTAGGATCACCGAGGTTGAATGCATCCATCTTCCCATTGTCATAGTCTTTGTGTGCGCAATACCAATGGTGGCAATAATCGGATGGATGATCAGGTGCTGGATTGAGAGGAATCGTTTTGTCTACACCATTGATTTTGACCACCCCGGTCGTCGCTCCGTTTACGCCTGGGAACGCCCCGAAGTAGTTATCGAAAGTGTGATTCTCTTTCAGAATGAAAACGATGTGATGAATGGGCGACTGTGCATGCACCCGCTCCAACATATATCCTGATAGACCTCCCATGAGCACCACTGACATTCCCACTAAAGTGAGTCCAATAAATAACCTTAACGTTTTCACACTATCCCTCCATAGACATCTCGTCATCTAGAAAGCAAGGCGAGCCAGTCCTTTATGTACTTCCGTCCGAACTGTAGTATAGGTGAATATGATTTCGGTTATGCTTTGGTTGAGAAAAGGTAATAGATTCGGGGAATCGATTGAGCTTTATTTACCAAATAGTCTTGTATTATTTCGCGGAATATTCTAGTTTATTTCGCATGTACAGACTCGTGAGGTCTGAAAGGGTATCGGCCTTAAAAAGCGGTATGTCGAACAAGTGAGGCAGGATGTGAAAAGGCTACCTGCTCGTCAGGTGCTGCATTCGTGCCACCTAAGGCAGGCAGACCTACTTTCACAGTGAATAAGGCTTCGTTCAACTGACTGCCGCTAGGTGCTGAGGCTGTGATAAATAGAGGAAATGCTTTGCCATCGGAGAAAGAGGTTGAGATGTAGTCACCTACCATGTATCCATCGGTTGTGTTTGCCAACCACGTCAAATTCATGGCCGAAGGTGTGAGGGTTGTGTTCGTCGACCAACTCTTGCCTCCCTCAACCGATGAAACGAATCCGACTTCCAACTGGCAGGTCGATGTTGAGCAGTTTGCATTTGGGTAGTAATAATAAGCAAGCGCGAGATGAGCGGTACTCCCGGATGTAGATGGATCAACAGCCAGGCCAGGGATGAAATGGTCGACATTGCTACCAACGGCATCGGTGGGAATGCGCTGCACTGCTGACCAGGTATTGCCATCGGTTGAGGTACTCATAACGATATCGTTCGCGCTGCAACCGCTTTCAAAACGGCAGTCTTGCCAGGCAACATAGACCTTGCCTGCGCTATCAATTTCAGCAGATGGAAGTGGCTCGGTACGTATACTAGCCACCTGGTGATCGGTTTGCGAGGCGATTGTCACACTGCTGTTCCAACTCCCGCCGCCATCGGTGGAGGTGAAAGCTGAAATGCTCGATGCTAAACCGAGTAAACCTGAACTAAGGAACGGGACAACCACAGTGCCATTCGGCTGTACGAGGGGTTGCCCTCCTAGACCGGAAGCATTATCCGCTGTCGCCTGTCCTGAGCTCCAAGTGTTTCCTCCATCGCTCGATGTGCTCATTTGTACCAGGTCACCATTAGATGCAATATCCCATTCACTATAACAGTGCCCGTAAAACGAGCTGGTGGAAATGTTATCACAAGCAATCCAGTCCTTATCAAAAAAGCCACCGTTCGCGTTTGCAATCTCTACGGGAGGATTCCATGTGAGCCCACCGTCAGAGGAAATGCTCACTACTACTGCGGCTCCAACCGCGGAGCCGAGAGTGTTTGAGATGGCAAGGGCGGAAATCATCCAGCGCTTATGTGCGACGTCATAGGTCACTGAAGGGTCACTAATCCGGTCATAGGTGCCTGGAGGTGTCGCAAATACGGTTGTATTGGGCAGGAAGCCTCCTTGCCACGTTGTGCCATTGTCAGTGGAAGTCACCCAACCAATATTGGAGGCGCCACCACCGGCGAAACGGCCAACCTGTGTTGCTGCAACGATGGTCGAACCGTTGGCGTAGCTGTCTGGCTCAACTTCCGTCTGGTGCTGGCTTGTCGAGTTCGTGTAGGGGTCGCTGCTTATGTGGAAGAGAGAAACTCCCGCAGCGGATGCAAATGCGGTAGATGTCAGCGTAAAGGTGAGGACAAGAATCATGATGAGAGCGGCGAAGATCCACCAGCGGGGACGAGAGAGGACTCCCATACGAAATATCTCCTTACTAATAGATGAGTTCAAGTTTGGAGTCGAATAATCAAACATAAACATTGATTTGGCAAGGAAGCATACAGGCGGTATTGTGGAAAATTGATAACGAAAGAAAAATCGATCTGTCATGACATGCGTAAGCGTTGCCTCCAAACAGTGCTCGGTAAAATGAACGCTTGCTTTTTACGTATTGGGAATAAGCTAACAATGCAAAAGCGTTCTGAATGAGGGAGAGGTTGCTTATTTCCTCTACCATCTACTACTAGTGGGAGTTTATTGTTATCAATGGGCATCTCCCCCTGGGATACTCTAGCTAGATTAGGAAACATACCTTGCTTGATTTCACACTTGTGAAGAACCGAAGCATGACATTTTCAGACATGGCACGAGACCTTACCCCGGCGGATCTCCGCAATTTGACCAATGAGATGATTGATACTATGCTGTCGATTGTCGCGGATGCCACAGATGAAGATGTTGTATTTGTCCCACAGGATCCTAATGCTGATGATCCTTATGGGATACCGGAGGAAAGAGACCTGGTCTGGACACTTGGCCATGTCGCTGTACATACTACGGCCTCCGCCGAGGAGTCTTCGGCACTCGCCCTAACGCTTGCTCGTGGTCTTACCCCCGAAGGCCGTTCTCGCTACGAAGTACCCTGGCGAACAGTTCAAACTATTGTCCAGGTTCGTCATCGTTTTGAGGAAAGTCGACGTATGCGCCTGGCGATGCTTGATGCCTGGCCGGACGAACCGCATCTTGAAGTGACATACTCGATCTCACCACGATTTGGTTCCTTCAATGCCACTGCACGCTTTCTCATGGGCTTGTACCACGATGATGATCACTTAGGTCAACTCAAAGAGATTATGCGCCAGGTGCGCGAAGCGCGATCCTCTAGCACGGTGCACTGAGAATAACATCCTTGTATACACGATCAGGCAATCCTCGTTTACGGGGGATTGCCCGATCCTATATCACCGGAGTGCTGGGCCAGAGATTGTACTGGATTTTCAAAGCAATAATGCGTGTCACCGACTCATCGATACGTTCGATGGAGAGACTGCCATTAGCGATAGCCTGCTTGAGGGCTGCGACCGAGGAGCTTAAAATGGAGGAATCGCGTATACCCAGGATCATGTCGTTGCCTGCCTCAATCGCGAGTACCACAGCCTGGGGCAGGCTCCATTTTTTTGCAATGCCAAGCATGTAGAGGGCATCGGTGAGGACAACGCCGTCATAGCCAAGCTGATGACGAAGGATGTTGGTAACGATGGTATGCGAGAGTTCAGCAGGCATGGTCGGGTCAAGCGCTGGCATCAGCAGATCAGTCGTCATAATCATGCCCGGGTTATTCAGCTTGTTCTGCGATTGCACAAAATATTTGTACGGAGCCAGTTCTGTAGAGTAGAGCTGGTCTCGCGAGCGTTTGACTACTGGCAGATTCTGATGAGCGTCTGTTGTGGCAGCGCCGAGGCCAGGGAAGTGCTTCAGGCAGGCTATCTCTCCGTCTCCCTGAATAGCGCGCAGGTACGTCCCACCCCAGTCGATCACCGATTGCGGTGTGTAGCCCCAGGTTCGCATATACTGGTCCGGCCCCATCACTACAGGCACATCCACATCTGGTGCCAGGTCAGTGTTGATTCCGAGTGCCTGCAGGTCGTGTGCAATACTGTCGCCCAGTTTCGCCGCGTTCTCGATCTTTCCTGTTTGATATGTTTCGAGAGCACCCGGACGATCCCCATAGATATTCATGATACGCTCGACAAAGCCCCCTTCCTCGTCGGCTGATATCAAAAGTGGCATCCAGGCTTTCTTCTGCATACGAGCAATATCGTTTTTCGTCTGTTTAAAAGTATTCATCTGGGCGCCATACATAATCACTCCGCCTGCATACTGATCGTGGATCATCGTCTCCAGGTCGTTTGAATAGGAGTAGCCCCAATACTGAACCATAAAGAGCTGACCCAGCTTCTGATCGAGGGTCATACGTGAGAGATACATTCTTGCCAGGGTCTTATCGTTGATATACTCCGAGAGATGTTGCAGTTTAACAACCTGGTCAGGGTTGAGCGGTGCCTGGATGAGCGGGCCCGTCTTCTCCAGTACCCGTGGGGCCGGTGTCGCTGAACCCGCCAGCATCTGTCTGATATCGCCTCCCAGGAATGCAAGCATGAAGGCGAGTATGAGCAGGATGAGCACTTTTGCCCATCCAGAAGCTTTGCGCCTCCTGGGCATCTGCGGCAACCGTCCCTCCCCCGGGGCCGGATTTCTGAACGACCGCTGATGTAGAGGAAAAGGCATCTGCGGCTGTTCTGCCTGTATCGACATATAGACTCCTGTTTATTAGAGATTTATTATAGATAAAATTGTAACACATTTGTATTGTAAAAGGCATCATCATTTTTTCGTCTAAATGCAAGTAAGCATTAATTCCGTGGCAACATAACAGGCAAGAGGTGGTACTGCATCTTTAGCGCTATGATGCGTGCCACTGCCTCGTTCACACGTGCCATCGAGAGCCGACCATCCTGTAGCGCCTGTCGAAGTGCCTCAATCACCGCCGCTGTTCGGGCGCTCCCCATGGGACTCAGGATCATGTCGTTGCCAGCCTGGATTGCCAGTACTGCCGCTTCTGGCTCACTCCACCGTGCGGAAATGCCACCCATATAGAGCGCGTCGGTGACAACTACGCCATCGTAGCCGAACTGAGTACGCAGGATGTCAGTCATGAATTTGTGCGAAAGTTCCGTTGGCATGACCGGGTCGATGGCGGGCATCAACACATCGGTCGACATGATCATCGCAGGCCGCATCAGCGGGTTCGGCGAGTTGATGAGAGTCTTATATGGCGCGAGTTCAGTCGCGTAGATCTGGTCCCGCGAGCGGTTATCGGTTGGCAGAATATCATGCGCGTCGTATGGCGTGTCGCCCAGGCCACCGGGATAGTGTTTCATACAGGCAATCAGCCCGTGGCTCTGCATGGCTTCGATGTATGGACCGGCATATTTGATCACCGAATCAGCAGTAGTTCCAAAAGTGCGATCATCGGTATCGTAGCCCGGGATAATCATCACGTCCACGTCGGGGGCCAGGTCGGTATTGAGACCGAGAGAGAGCAAGTCGTGAGCCATCTGTACCCCTTGCTGGCGATCAAAATCCAGACTTCCCGACTGAGCGATCTCAGAGGGGCCGGGCCGCACTCCGTAGATATGCTCCAGACGATTGACGTATGCGCCGCCCTCTTCATCAACCGAGATCAGGAGGGGAATTTTTGCACGCTGCTGAACCTGGCTGGTTGTCGCTCTGGCCTGGCTAGCGGTCTGCAGGTGGGATTCATACATAATCATTCCGCCGACATGCAGTTGTGTAATCATATAGTCCAGGTCATCAGAATAGTTATTCTGCTCACTCTCGGTCATGATCATCTGGCCTAGCTTCTCATCCAACGACATATGTACGACATACAGGTTGGCAAGCTCTCTGTAGGTCATACGATCTACAAGGTGCGTGAGTGCGTTCAACTGGGATATGTTATAGGGTGGTTTAACAAAAGGGCCAGTTTGCTCTGGGGAAACTGTAGCCTGCTCGCCAGGAGTAAACGAGCCAATTGAGTCGAAATGTATCAACAGGCTGGTCAGGACCACGATTGC
>Ga0137377_10005116_pt1 | contig 10450 bp, 8 predicted proteins | sample SagtaG_22_FD_104815 | JGI IMG/M metagenome (GOLD analysis project Ga0137377, IMG submission 104815) | Vadose zone soil microbial communities from Sagehorn Ranch, Mendocino, California, USA - Sage2_L_40_16 metaG | ecosystem: Environmental > Terrestrial > Soil > Vadose zone | place: USA... | reverse complement strand
GTCCGGCGTGGTTCACGCTTGAAGCGAGCCTGCCTGCGGAAAGTAGGAATTAGGAAGAGGGACAGAAACAGAGGCGGTTTCACTCTTTCTTGAGCGTCTCTAATTCATTTGCCGGGAGAATTTCCTCGGCTAATTGCTCGAATCGCGGGTCGCCGTCGAGCGGTTTAAGCAACGGGTCAAAGCGGATCGTGTTCAAGTCAGGCTGGCGTTTCGCGAACGATTTCTCGAACCAATCCATCGCCTGCTTTTTGTCGCCGAGTCCAAGATAGACCAACCCGACACTGTAATCGGGCGCGTAACGCCGGGCAGCACCGAGTTGCTTCAAAACTTTCAGCGCGGCCGGGCGATTGCCGGCCAAAGCCTGGGCGTGACCGAGCAACGCCAGCGGGTAAGGATCGTCATCAAGGGCGACGGATTTTTCGTATTCGGCGATCGCGCCGGGTAAATCGCCGCTCGCTTCCAAGACCATGCCGACGTTGTAGTGGAGATAGTAAGAATTCGCATCGAGCTCGAGCGCCTTGTGCAGTTGCGCGATGGCTTCCGGATACCGATCCGCAAAATAATAAGCCACGCCGACATCGCCATTGATGGGAATGGAAAGCGGATCGAGTTCAACGGCGCGTTTCATTTCGGCGATCGAGCGTTCGAAGTCGCCGATGCATTCGAGAACGGAATTACCGAACCAGTGATGGGCCGTCGCGTAGTTTGGATTGAGCGCGATCGCCTTTTCGAACTCGCGCATTGATCGCTCGGCATCAAAATCAAAGACGTCGGCGATGAGCCCAAGCGCGGCATGCGGCTCAGCCAGGTTCGGATCGAGCTCGCTCGCTTTGTTGGCCGCCTCCTTGGCTTTCGGATATGCATCGGCAGGATCGGCGCCGCCGTAAAGTGGAAGCAACACGTAAACGTCGGCGATTCCGGACCAGGCGAGCGCGTAGTTCGGATCTTCGTTGGCGGCCTGTTGGTAATAGTTGAGCGCTTTTTGAAGATTATTTGCGTCGCGTTTATTCCAGAAGAATCGCCCCTTCAAATACAAGTCGTGAGCGGCGCTGTTTTCCGTCGGGAGCGAGCGGAGCGTTGCCGCCTCGCGGCCGGTGAGTTTGGCACGCAATGTACCGGCGATCGTTTTCGCAATTTCGTTTTCAACGCTAAAAACGTCAGTCAATTTGCGATCGAAAGTGTCGGCCCACACATGGCTGTCGGTCCGCGCGTTGAGCAGCTGAACATTCACGTGCACCTGGTCGTTGGCGCGTTGGACGCTACCTTCGAGGATATTTGTCACGCCAAGCTCACTGGCGACCTGGCGCAGATTTTCTACTGCGCCTTTGTAACGCTGAGTCGAGCTGCACGAAATCACTTTCAAATCCGAGATCTGCGCCAGTCGCGTGATAATTTCATCCTGGATGCCGGCCGCGAAATACTCATTGTCCGGATCGTGGCTGAGATTGTCGAAGGGCAATACGGCGATGCTTTTCTCAGGAATAGCTGTGGCCGATGTCTCCTTGGCCGGAGTCGGAGTGTTCCTCTGCGCTTTTTCACGGAACCGCAAAATTGCCGGCGTAAAGATCACAGCAACAATTGCGAGTGCGATCAGCGACAAAATTGCGACGAAAATCCCAATTCCAATGAATGAAGGTTTGGCGCGCTTCGCTGAAGCAATTGGAGTTTGCTGCACGTTTCTACATTTCTGGGGTATCTCTGAGTTGCCGAGTTCCTGCGTGTAGAGATTAACGACGTGGAGCCGACCGCCGTGTTTCACTTCACATTGGCCGAGATCATGCAGATACGGTTGCCAGTGATCGTATTGCTCCAGATCCTCGGCCGCGTGTTTCGAAATCAAGATGTGACCGGCGTCGCCACAATCCATCACGCGTTGCGCGATGTTGATGCCGGCACCGGCAATGTTCGCCCGTTGGTTTACGTCGACAACCTCGCTCACCGGTCCACTGTGAACTCCCATTCGCAGCTGAACGTGCGGATGGCTCTTTAGGGCCTTGCTGATCTCCAAGGCGCACTGGGCCGGCGCCTCGGGGCTATTGCGGAACACGAGCGCCATGCCGTCACCTGTGGGCAAGCGGATGAGTTTTCGCTCCGTATCCGCTTCGCGAAATTCGTTTGTTCCGCACACAATTCCGTTCAACTCGCGGAGTATCTGGCTCTGCTGATTGATGCGCAGTTTCGAGTAGCCGACAATGTCGATGAAAAGAACGTGCGCGATTTCCAATCGCAACTTCGTCTTTTCTTCCTCAGGCATGACCGGCTACGACTTATAGAAATTACGCCGCTTTAGTTCCGAGAAGAAGTTATCCAAGTTCATTTGGCCGCGGTTTGTGATTTGAATTCCCGTGCCGGAACAATCTTCTCGGCCAGCTCTTCGAATCGCGGAGTGCCGCGGAGGTCGTCGAGCATCGGGTCGATCTTGATGTTGTAAACGTTGCCGCCGTCGTTCTCACGATAGGCACGTTCCAGCTCCTCGATCGCGCGATTTTTATCGCCCAGTCCAAGGAACACGAGTCCGACACCGTAGGCGGACACATAGCGTGCCTTGGCCTCCTGGTTAAGCTGCGTGAGAATTTTATTCGCCTCGTCACGTTGTCCCGCTCGGGCGTGGGCTTGGCCTAGCAGCGCCAGAGCAAACGGATCCTCATCCAGCTGGACCGCTTTGCGATACTCGACGATGGCTTCGGACAACTGTCCCTTAAGCTGAAGCGCCTGGCCCAGATAATAATGAGCGAGATAAAAGTGCGGCTCCATTTCGATGGTCTTGCGAAGCTGGGCGATGGCTTCGTCATATCGCTTGGTGAAATAGTAATCGTTACCGAAATCGGCGTTATTGATCAGCGAGAGCGGATCCAATTCGATTGAGCGTTTGGCCTCGGCGATGGATTGGTCGAATCGAGCGAGCGCTAACAAAGGTCCGGCAGCAAACCAGTGATGGGCGGTTGCGTAGTTTGGATTTAATTGAAGCGCTCGTTCGAACTCGGCAATCGCGCGTTGAGAATCGAAATCGTAGCCACTGAGTATTCTGGCAGAGGAAGCGTGTGCCTCCGCCAGTGTGCCGTCGAGTTCCAGCGCTTTTTTCACCGCAGCTTTGGCCTGCGGAACAGAGTCTTTTGGAGCAGCAGCCCCGTAAGGCGAAAGAAGCAAGTAGGAGTCGGCCAGGCCGGAATAAGCAAGGGCGTAATTCGGATCTTTCGCTATGGCTTGGTTGAAGTAATCAATCGCCTTGCGCAAATCCGTCCCGGTCCTCTTGTTCCAAAAAAACCTGCCCCTGAGGTAAAGCTCGTAAGCTTCGTTATTTGTGGTTGGAGTTTTGGAGATTAGGCTTTTCTCTGAGCCCGTGATCTTCGCTTGTAGCGTGTCAGCGATGGTCTTCGCGATATCGCTTTCCACCGCGAACAGATCGGTCAGCTTGCGATCGTAAATATCGGCCCAGAGATGCGCGTCGGTCACGGCATTGATCAGCTGCACGTTAACGCGCACCTGATCGTTCGCTTTTTGGACGCTGCCTTCGAGAATGTTCATGACGCCGAGTTGTTTGGCGATGTCCCGCAAGTCCGAGGGCGCGCTTTTGAACCGTTGCGTCGACGTCCGCGAGATTACTTTCAGGTCGGCAACCTTCGCGAGCCGGGTGAGAATTTCGTCCTGGACGCCTTCAGCAAAATAAGCGTTGTCGGGGTCGCCACTGAGATTGTCAAACGGCAACACCGCGATTGATTTGGTCGGCAATTCGTTAGGCACTCCTGCTGCCGTCTTATTTCCTGCGCTGTAACGGCCGACGAAAAACAGCACCACCGAAATCGCGGCGCCGATAACGACGATGTAGATCCAAGCGTGTTTCTTCTGTCCCGCCGCCGTTGGCATTGCGTCGGCGATTTCGGTTCGTTTAATTCCTTCCAGAGTCGCTTCGAATGCCCACGCGATGATGAGCGCTATCGGAAAACCGATCGTAATCATCATGATCACTAACCGGACCACCCAGTTTGGGATTTCCAAGAACGGAAAGACCTGCGTCGCGACTTGGATCAGCAGCCACGCCACAACAGCATATGCCACTGCAACCTTGTAAACATTGCGCCGCTTCAGCTCAGCGAAGAATTTCTTCGGAATCAAAACAGTGCGTTATTGCCATATCGCCAGCGCAAAGCAAGACGCGCCCGGAGCAGTCTCGCAGATGGCGTCTATCCGCATAGCACGAGTCAACCGCAAAGCTCGCGGATCAAAGAATGTCGACGATCATGCTCTACCAGGAAATTCATTGCAATGATTCCGTGTAATTCCTCTCACAACACCGGCAGCGAATGCTTCGATTTGGGCGGAGGACGCATGGTCCCGCGGGGGAACTCGACAAACTAAAACGGACCTCTCTCCCCCGGCGGAGTCAGGGAATCCGATGGCACGCGTTATTTGAGGATGTTTTGTTTTTGTCTTGTGTAACACTCTGTAAGTCGACAAGATTGTCACCGTAAATCACATGATTTGGGGGCAGTACCGCGCGTGTTGTCGCAGCGAAAGCAAGATGAAGATTCTCACCTTTTTAATCCTATGTTTCGCGTCAGTCGCCTTCGCCGACGACTTCAAAGCGATTGACGGGAAAGAATACAAAAACGTCACGGTTAGCCGGGTTGAACCCGATGGCATTATGCTCAAAAGCAGTTCGGGAATCTCGAAAGTCTACTTCACCGAGTTGCCTAAAGAGGTTCAGGAACGTTTTCAGTACGATCCCACGCAGGCCGCCGCATACTCGGCCGAACAAACTACGAGCCAAGTAGCGTTTCAAACTCAGCAAGCGGAATTACGACGGAAACTGGGCGAAGAAAAAAACAGATATTGGACCGGACAAGAACCGGGCAAAAACCAGCAGGATAAGCTTGCGGCACCTGCTCCGGTCGTCGCTGGTCGCGGCCAACAAGTCGAAGTGATCTCTCACGGCGCGCAGGTGGACATCAGCAACCATCTCGCACTCGGCAACGTGACCGTTGTCGATTTTTATGCGGACTGGTGCGGCCCATGTAGACACCTTTCGCCAAGCTTGGAACAGATGGCAAGGACCGATCCGGAGATTGCGCTGCGCAAGATCGACATCGTCAATTGGAACACGGCGGTGGTGAGGCAACACAACATCCACTCGATTCCGCAGGTTAACGTTTACAATCGCGGTGGCCGGCTCGTCGGCACGGTTGTCGGCGCCGATGTCGACAAGGTCAGGAGTTACGTAGCGCAAGCGAAAACCGGCGGCTGATTGGATCTGGCAGGAGGCACGCGCTGACACAGGCGCGCACGAATCCCAACTAGCGAGCCGCTGCGTAAAATCTCGGGTCATGAAGCGAACCGTTGTGCACCTTATTGTCGCTCTATGCGTTGTGGGCTCGGTGCGCGCCGATCAGACGATCCAATCGGTACAGCAAGCTCTCACAGATCAAGGCTTTTACTACGGCAATGTTACTGGTGAAAAGAGCGCCGAGACTACTGCTGCGGTTCGGCGTTACCAAATCCGCAACGGGCTGCAAGTCACTGGCGAGATCAATCCGGAGACACTCCGCTCGCTTAACGTGGCTTCGAATTCAACCTCATCGGCTCCGCTCACCTCTAAGTCTCCTGTCACTCAGCCAACCCGCGTTCGTCCTGATGATAGCTCGCGGCTTGGGCCGGTTTTGTCACCGCGTTCATTTGGCGATTCGGGTCGGCCGGTCGAGACGAACCGGGTTTTCGTGGGCCCGCCCTATGAATCGGCGCCGGCTCAGATAAACGTGCGCATCGTCGTGGAAGTGCAACGTCAGCTGGTGAGTCGCGGATATTACCGAGGCTGGGTTGACGGCAGGTATGGGCGCGGGACAGCGTTCGCCGTGCGCGCGTTCCAATTGCGCTCGGGAATTTCGCCGACCGGCCAGCTCGACGTGATGACACTCGACACGCTCGGGTTGTCTCCTCAAAACTTAGCCTATTTGGAGCCAACGCATTGGTCGTATGAAAGTTGGGGGCGGGCTGGCAAAAAATTCAAACACGGAAAGTGGAAAGTGAAATGGAAGAAGCATCATCGTGACGATGCCGACGAATATGGTGATGAGGACGGAGAGGGAAATGGTGATGGTCGGTGGCATGGTCACGGTCATGATGACTAGCCTGCGCTGACGGAGAGAAAATCTGTGTAGGTCCGCGTGATCTGTGAGCGCAAGCGCGGACGCGAGATTTGTTACTTCTCTGTTATTTTCGCGAGTGATTGCTCTTTAACTGCAGGTAATGCGTATTCGTCCATTCGCCGATGCTGATGCCCGCTTGCAGGCCATCTTCGTTTGCCGATCGGAAGTGAATGCCCCCGTACAGCCGGCTCACTGCCGCTTCCTCCGCTGCATCGAGGCAGGTTGAAAAGCTGCGGTACACGCCGGGCAGAAAGTCTGAGCCGGTGGTGAAGGGCAGATTTTCCGTGCCGTAGAACAGTGGAAGCACAGTCGCGGCTGCGCCACTGAACGTGCTGTGGCCGGAAACGTAATCAGGAAACGGCGGCGTCACGATGAACGATGTCCAGTGCAGTTCTGGTTCGGCGAAGGCAATCGCGGTCACCGGGCGCCAGAAGTGGAAGGTGTACTTGGCGTCCCACGCGCAAATGGCAGCATCGGCCATGGCGATGTTCAACAGAGCAAACAGCCTTGCGTTTTCTTCCAGCGTGTTGCCTTGCGCGTCGGCAATCGTCTGCGCGATGCTGTTCCAGTGGCCGGGAGGCGTTTCGGTGCCGGCGCCGTCGGCCCAGAACAAGGCGATCTGGGTCTGCTCTTCTGTGCGCGTGGAGCCAACAGCCGCGCCGAGCTCCTTAACCTCATTGTAGTCCGCTGCGTATCGCTGGCTATCGAGAGACGGCGGGCCAGGCGGACGGAACTGCGAACTGCTGCTCATTGCAAACGGCATGACGAATCCCCATTGCGGCAGCAAATAGGGAAGAAATGCTGGAGGAGTCGGCACCCACACGCCAGGACCGCTGCCGCCGGGTGGCGGGACTATGGCATCGAAACCGTCATTGGCGCGCGCGGCGAGGATTTGGTTCGCGACGAATTCACCCCACACGATGCCGGCGGTCTTTTGTGGCCCATCGGGGATTCCTGCGAGAATCGCCGCATGAACCATATCGAAACTAGATGCACCAGCGGGGAACAAATTGACGAGTGCCTCGTGCGCTGCGGCGCTGGCAGCGGCTTCGCGCGACGCACTGGCCGACGCTGAGCTTTGCACCAGATAAGGTTCGTGCGTGCGGGCAATGCCGTTGACCGCATCGTAGATTGAGACGTGAAGAATAGCGAGACTGCGGGAGGCGATCGGTGGTGCTGTGCTGCCGGCACGAATGGCGTTGAGGGCGGTGGTGTTCCAGTCGGTCACGACGTAGCCACTGGCGGGGATGCCAATACTGGCCGCAAGATTTATAGCGCCGATGCAGGCGATAAAGATGAAACCTCTAAAAAAAGCGTTCATCGCGGCATTCTCCTGTCGACGAACAGCGGCCCGGTTGTACGCTTTAACAGGTTTTTGTGTCAAGCTTGTTCCGAGCCACTCTTTCCAGTCACGACGATTGATGGGTCATCCCAGTCGTCTCAGTAGTGTCTTCATCCCTTTTGGCGTGCTAACTCCGGCGGCGCACGGACTCATGCACGTCGAGGCGTACGATGCGAATCCAAGTCACGCTGGCGAGGACGCTGGCCTCAGCACGCGCTCCGAGCCGGAGTGGCATCTCCCGTGCACTCGCACAGTTACAACAGGGGCAAGGGTTTTTTCGATGTTGGAGGCGGAAACTCGCGATCGATTTCGGCGAGATCTTGCCTGGTCAATTTGACATCGAGCGAGCGCGCGTTTTCACGCACGTGGATTTCGTTGCTAGCTTTTGGAATAGCGATGACGCCGGGTTGACGCAGCACCCAGGCGAGGGCGATCTGTCCCGGGGTTGAGTCGCGGCGTTTTGCAATTTTCTTGAGCGTTGCGTTCTCAAGCAGGCCGCGGCCATGGCCTACCGGTGAATAAGCCATCACAGGTGTTTGATGTAAGAGGTTTGATGTTTGATGTAGCGGTAATAAACCAACCTCGATCTCGCGATTCTCTAGATTGTACAGGACTTGATTAGCGGCGCAGTTCGCGCCGTTTTTTATTCCGAACAATTCTTTCATATCGTCGACGTCGAAGTTGGAAACTCCCCAGCGCCGGATTTTTCCAACGGACCGTAGTTTCTCGAATGCTTCGACAGTCCCCGCGAGCGGGAGATTGCCTCGCCAGTGCAGGAGGTAAAGATCGATTGCATCGACACGCAGACGCTCGAGACTGCGCTCGCATGCTTTCGGCAGTACCGCGCGCGAAGCGTTGTGGGGATACACTTTCGTGACGACGAACACGCGATCGCGCTGACCGTCGATTGCGTCGGCGACGACTCTTTCGGCACCGCCTTCTCCGTACATTTCGGCGGTATCGATCAACGTCATCCCCAGATCGATTCCCACTTGCAACGCGGCGACCTCATCTGCATACGCGCTTTTGTTCTCGCCCATTCGCCAGGTGCCTTGACCCAGCGCCGGAACACGCTCGCCATCTGGCAGTGCGACAGTCTTCATTTGCAATCCCGCCTCCGAGATTTTATTCGCAGGCAAACGGTAAAGCGCGCCTTTTGCGCTTACACCAGCGTATGAAAAATGAGGAAGCTAATGACAATGGTTTGGGCGAGAAAGAAGATTGCGTAGAACTGATGATAGCGCTCGTTTCGTGTGATCGCAGCCGTCGTCAGGCCGGCGAAATAAAGCAAGTTACTGACGTAGTATTGGGGTCCTAATTGAAGAAAATGCGGGATGCCTTTGAGCAGCGAGTCAACGAAATCGACGGGCGTAAAGAGAGCGAACAGGATGAAGAAGGCGCGATGGTTCGCGTAATAATGTGTTTTGTAGTCAACGGCAAGATCGACATCGCCTTCCCGCGGAAAAAGTAAGAGCGACGCCAGATACAAGATTGTTGGTGAGATCAGGACGAAGACGAACAGGAAAAACGTCCACGGCTGCTGGTCGCGCCAGCGGTAGAAAATCCACCAGGCGACCACGAGGTATAGGAAGAGGTTAACGATCCAGATGACGTGCACCCAGTAAATGTGACGGCGCGAACCTGCCTGCAGCATTTCGCCTACACCGCCCAGCACTCGCGTCATGCCCAAGGCGAGAATGATTGAGATAAGAACTGAGAGATATTCAAATGCACTCATCGCTTAGAAATGTTTGATGTCAGAGCCTTGATGTTTGATGTAAGCATAAACTCACTAGTGAACTCAAAATGAAATCTCGTTACGATGTAGTCATTCTCGGGGCGGGCCATAATGGGCTGGTGGCAGCGGCTTATCTGGCGCGCGCCGGATTGAGTGTTCTGTTGCTGGAGAAGAATGATTACATTGGCGGGGCAACGACGTCGCAGAGGGTGTTCCCGGATTATGATGCGTGGCTGTCGCGCTATTCGTATCTGGTTAGCTTGTTGCCGGAGAAAATCATTCACGATCTCGGACTGAATCTCGAGCTGCGCAGACGCGCGAGCGCATCATTTACACCGTACGTGAGGGACGGCCATCACGACGGTCTGCTCTTGAGCAATGTTTCCGAAGAGATGAGTCGCCAGTCGATGTTCGATCTGACCGGGAATTACGCGGAGTACGAGCAGATGAAAAAGTTTTACAATCTCGCGCGTGTGTTCGCCGAACATGCCTGGGACACGATGCTGGAACCGCTTGTTGCGAAAGAGGAGTTCCGTCGTCGGTTTGATGTCGATGATGTGTCGCGCGAGGCCTGGCGCAGTTTGACGGAAGAACCGCTCGGAATCGCGATCGAACGATATTTGCAAAATGAGTTGGTGCGCGGCCTTGTGTTCACCGACGCGAAGATCGGCGTCATGACGCATCCGCATGATCCCTCACTGGTGCAGAACCGCTGTTTCCTGTATCACCTCATCGGTAATAAGACCGGCGAATGGAAGGTGCCGGTCGGCGGCATGGGCGCGGTGGCGCGCGAGCTGGAAAAGGCAGCTCGCAAAGCCGGAGCGGAATTCCTGACGGGTGTTGATCTTCGCGTGCTCGACGTGAAGGGCAAGAATCGCGGCGTCGAGTTTGAAGCGGACGGAGGGCTGCGAACGGTCGAAGCGCAATATCTTCTCGTTAATTTTGGGCGGAACGTGCTGGCGAGGTTTGTTGGAAAACTATATCAGCCGGATGCCACGGATGAAGGATCTGTGTTCAAGATAAACATGCTCCTGCGTCGGCTGCCAAAATTAAAAACGCCACGTTATGCGTCGGCTGAAGCGTTCTGCGGGACGTTCCACAGCGACGAAGGCTACGAGCAAATGAATGTCAGCTATGATCAAGCGCGCGAGGGCAGATTGCCGGGCAAAACGCCATGCGAAGTCTATTGCCATACATTAACGGACGGCAGCATTCTCGCGCCGGAATTGC
>Ga0137377_10005114_pt1 | contig 10451 bp, 7 predicted proteins | sample SagtaG_22_FD_104815 | JGI IMG/M metagenome (GOLD analysis project Ga0137377, IMG submission 104815) | Vadose zone soil microbial communities from Sagehorn Ranch, Mendocino, California, USA - Sage2_L_40_16 metaG | ecosystem: Environmental > Terrestrial > Soil > Vadose zone | place: USA... | reverse complement strand
TCGACGATCACAGCCGCGCCGTGGTCGGGCACCGGTGGGGGTTCGCCGAGGACACTGTCCGCCTGGCCGCAGCCCTGCGGCCGGCGCTGGCCGCCCGCGGTGTTCCCGATTACGTCTACGTGGTTCTCTCCGCTTAGTTCGCGTGTCGTGATTCTCCGCGGGATCCCTGGCACGTCGCGGTTTGCGGGTTGCCGGACGTGGTGCGGTGTTTCTATGGTCAGCGCTCATGCTGATCAACTTGTTCTCCTCCCGGGGCTGGGAGTCCTGGGGACTGGAGCACCGCCCGCTGATCCCCGAGCAGATGCCGGTCCTGATCGATGACGATCTGCGGTTCGAGGACGGGCCGGGGGCGCCGCGGCCGGCCCTGGCGGTGAACCGGTGGCTGCAGGAGCTTCCGGTCAGCGGGGCGCCTGCGGTGAGCACCTGGCACACCTACGGGCGGATCGTGAAGGACTGGATGGAGTTCCTGGAGGTCCGCGGGGTGTCGGTGTTCGCCGGCCGGGAGGCGCTGCGGGCGGCGCTGTCAGCCTATGCCGAGTACCGCGCGGCCGGGCCGCTGCGGCGGCGGTTCTCGGCCGCGACGTGGAACCAGCATGTCTCGGTGCTCGCGTCGCTCTACCGGTGGGCGCTGGCGGAGGGGCACGCGCAGGCTGAGCCGTTCTCCTACCGGATCGCCCGCGGCATGTTCGCCGGACGAGGCGGCGAGATCTGGGTGAACCGGTCGGCCAGGCGCCGCCCGAAACCGCATGTGACGATCAAGTACCTGGAGCCGGACTTCACCGCGATGTTCTTGAATGCGCTGGCCGGGCTGTGCCCCGACGGTTCGGCGGACGGGTTGTTCCACGGCCGGGAACTGGCCCGCAACCACGCGATCGGCCAGCTGGCGGTGGCGACCGGGCTGCGGCTGCAGGAGTTCACCTACCTGCTGTCGTATGAGATCCCGCCGCTGCCGTGCACCCGTACCGATGTGCCGGTCGCGTTCGGGGTGCCGTCGGGGGTGACCAAGGGCCGTAAGTTCCGCATCACCTGGGTCTCCTACGACGCGCTGGCCGGCGTGGACCAGTATCTGCAGCTGGACCGGGAGGCGTCCACGGCCGGCTCGGCGTGGACGCCGCCGGCGGCGTGGGGCGAGCCATTGCGGGTCAGTGAGCCCGATGAGCGGGGCGGGCGGATCAACGGAGTACGCCGCCGGTGGGACGTGCTGACGCCGGCCGAACGGTGCCGGCTGGTCGCCCCGGGCGGCAGTTCGTGCCTTGTGGCGGTGCAGGCCGGCGGCGGGCCGTTCACCGCCTGGGGCAGTGTTTTCGAGCGGACCTCCGACCGGATCCGGGACCGTTTCGAGCCTCGTTTCCCGCACGTCACCCCCCACCGGGCGCGTCACACCTTCGCCATGCGGACTTTGGAGTACCTGGTCAGCGGCTACTACCGGCAGGCCGCGGCACTGGTCGCAGCCACCTCGGACGGCACCGGGCCGGACGCGGCGCTGGCGTTGTATCTGACCAAGGCCGACCCGCTGCTGGTCCTGCGTGACCTACTCGGCCATTCCAGCGTGCTGACGACGGAAAAGTATCTCCGCCGGCTGGACACCACCCGGATCTTCGCCGACGCCTATGAGCGTGCCGGCGGGGGCGGCGGGACGGTGCGCGTGGCGCAGGCGGCCGGGACTGAAGCGGGCCAGGAGCTCCCCGGTGCCGCGGGGAAGGTGCGCTGATGCCGGCGCGCCTGAGCGAGGATCGGCTGAGCATCACCGCGGTGTTCTCCGACGGGACGTCGGCGGAGTTCACCGTGGATCAGCCGGCGCTGGGTGCTGGCCTGGCCGGAGACCTGCTGGCGGCCCTGGCGGAGATGGTCCACCCGCACGGGGAACTGGACGCAGCCGGCAGCGTGAGGCTTTATGTCGCGGCCGTTCGCAACATGGCGGCGGCGCTGGCCGAGACCGGGTTCACCGGCGGCGCCGGCGAGCTGGCCCGTGCACAGCTCGCCCGGTACTGGCTGGCCGCGCCGGCGTGGGCCGAGGGATGCACCCGCCGGCTGATGCGGGCGTTCGGCCAGGCCGGCGGGATGCAGGCCGGCGGGGTCGCCGAGCTGGCCGCCGGGCGGGCCTACAAGTCCAGGGACACCCACCCGTTGAAGCCCTATGGCGAAAACGAGTGGGCGGCGCTGACCGACGCGTGCGCGGGGGTGGTCGCTGAGTCCTACCGGGCGCACCGGGCGGCGCTGGCCGGTGCCACCCGCGGCGCCGACCCGGCGGTCGCCGGCTGGAGCCCTGACAACTTGCGCTGGCTGCTGGCCAGGACGGGGCCGGCCACGCTCGCGGCGGTCAGCGCGCACGCCGGCTTGCCGGTCAGCGTTGCGCGTGCCCGCGGCGGATACGCCCAGGCCAGTACCGGGCTTTTCCCGCACGTCGATGTCGTCGTCGGCTACCGGCTGCTGCTGGGAGTGTATTCGGGTGTCGTTCCCGACGGCATCGACGACCTGGTCACCACCGGCATCGACTGGGCCGGGGATGCGACGGTCCTGTTGTCGTATGTGAAGGGGCGCACCGCCGCCGAGAGCGTCAGCCTGTCCAGGCCGGCGGTCCGGCTGCTGGAGCAGTGGCTGGCCCATTCGGCGCTGCTGCGGGCGGGTGTCGCGCCGGGGGAGCGCGAGCACCTGTGGTTGCGGGTCAAAGGGCCCGGAACCGATCAGGTGTGCTGCGGCGCTCCGGACCGTCACCGCAGCCAGGACTGGGTGCGGCGGCATCAGGTGCGCGCCGGTGACGGCGGGCTGCTGAAGATCCGGCAGGACCGGATCCGCACCACTCACCTGGCGATGCGCGACAACAGCGCCTGGTGGGGCAGCAGACGGGCGGCGATCGACCCGAACCACACTCCGCAGGTGGAGGGGGACCACTACCTGTCGGAGCCGACGCCGGCGCAGCGGCAGCTGATCGACACCGTCATCGCCGGCGCCCAGCATGATCTGCTGCGCCGGGCCCGCCCGCCGGCGGTGCTCACCGACGCCGGCATCGCGACCCTGGCCGCCGGATATCCGCAGCTGATCGCCTCCCTCGGCCTCGACGGCGAGGTGATCGCCGAGCTCATGGACGGCCAGCGGGACGTGTTCTCGGCCGCCTGCGCCGATCAGCTGTCGGGATTGCACGGGCCGAGAGGCAAGCCGTGCCCGGCCCGCCCGTGGGTGTGCCTGCTCTGCCCGCTGGCGATCTTCGCGCCGCGGCACGCCGGCAACCTGCTCCGGCTCCGGGGCTTTTTCACCCGGCAGTGGCAGGCGATGCCCGCCGCGCAGTACATGGCCGTCTTCGGCCCGTATGCCACCCGGCTCGATGAGGTCCTGTCCCGCTACGACCCGGCGGTGCTCACCGCGGCCGCCACGGCGGCCGGCACCGCCGGTGACCAGCAGATCCCGCTACGCCCGGAGGAACGATCCCTGTGACCATGCCGGTGCCAGCCGATGGCGTCCCGCCCGGCCGCTCACCGTTCGCCGGCGCAGACCTGTGCGCCCAGACCGGTTTCCAGCTGCCGCCACACGCGGTGCGTCCCATGTTCGACCACGATGTGTGGGACTTCACCGCGGTCGCGGGGCTGCCGGTGTCGATGACGCGCAGCATCAGGCGGCTGGACTTCACCGCCATCACCGTTCCGCCCTGGCAGCTGGTAGCCAAGGAGCTGATGTTCGCGCTGCTGGTCCCCGGGCACGACGCCGTCGTGACGCTGCCGCGGGCGGTGCGCGTTCCGCTGCACCTGGCCAGCTGCCACGCGCGCCTGGCAGAGCTGGCGATGTTGCTGAACTGGCTCGCCGGCCAGGGCATCACCGGCCTGGACCAGGTCGATGCCGGCCATTGCGGCCGCTACCTGCACCACCGCAGCCACATCTACACCGCCACCGGGGCCGTCGCCGGCGACCTGGGCCCCGCCACCCGCCGCATGGCCGTCCAGGCAGTCCTCGATCTGATCGACTACCGGGACCTGTTCACCACCAGCGCCGTCCGCGCCGACCTGCGGCCATGGGGAAACCGGTCCTCCTGCGCCGTGGCCGGACTGCGAAGCGCCCCCAGCAGCAACAGCACCCCGCCGGTTCCCCAGGAGATCTTCCAGCCGATGCTCGCCGCCGCACTGTATGTGGTCGGCACGCTGGGCCCGCATGTGCGGGAACTGGCCCGCCAGGCCCGCACCGCCCGGACCAGCCGTCACCTGCTCCGCCAGGTGAGCGGGTCAAACAGGCCGCCCCGGGAGCTCACCGCGGTGCTGCACCGGCACATCGCCACCGGCAGCCCGCTGCCGCAGCTGACCGGCTGCGAGATCCGCCAGCGGCTCAAGGCGGGCTGGCGGGAAGACGATCCTGTCCTTGCGGTCAGCATCACCCAGCTTGCCGCCGAAGCCGGCGACGACGAATTCCCGCGATCCTGGCTGAAGGCCCTCCGCCCGGCGATCGAGGACGCAGTCGGACAGGTCGGGACCGCGCCGCCATGGGCGCGCGATGCACCCCAGGTGCTGGACGCGACCGGGGAGGACCACCTGGAGTGGACGCGGCCGCTGTTCCCGCTGGAGGTCATCGCGGTCACCGAGATGACCAGGACCGCCGCCGCCACCGTGATCGCTGCGCTCAGCGGGATGCGGTCCGGCGAGTTGATGGAGCTGACCGTCGGGTGCCGGCTCCCGCCCGCGCAGCAGGCACCCGGCCTGGCCCGCCACCGCCTGGCCGGAAAGGTCGTCAAAGGCCGGCCGCTGGGTGGCACCGCCGGCGAGTGGGTCGTCGTCGAGCCGGTCTTCACCGCCGTGGACCTGCTCGAGCAGCTCCACAACAACCCCGCCGAGGGCGTATCACTGCTGGGCAGCATAAGTTTCAGCTCCCGGTTCCCCAATTTCCGCGACTGGGTGAACGGGGCCGCCGGCCAGCGCCTGAACCTCGCCCCGATCCCCGACGGCCCGGTCAGCCTGCGGATGCTGCGCCGCACGCTGGCGATCGAGCTGGCCTACCGGCCCGGCGGCGTCCTCGCCGCAAAGATCCATATGAAGCACCTGACTGTCGTGACCACCGAGGGTTACGCGGCACGCCCCGGCGGCGCCCAGGCCCAGCTGCTGGCGGAGGTGAACAAGCATCAGGCGCAGCGCAAGCTGGACCTGACGCTCCAGGAATTCCGCAACTACCAGGCCGGGATCATGCCATCGGGGCCCGGCGCGGCCGAGCTGGCCGCGTTCTTCGCCGGCGTCGACCGCGCGACCACCAGCGCCCCCGGCGACGCCGCGGAGGCGCCGAAGGTGCAGCGCAACGACCGGGACATCCTCAACCTGCTGTCCAAACGGGCCGCGACCTTGCACCTGGGGATCGCGAACTACTGCTGGTTCGCTGATCCGTCACGGGCTCTGTGCCTGAAACTGGCCGGCACTCCCAGCGCCAAGACACCGCTGGCCGGGATGTGCGACTCGGCGCGGTGCCCGCAAGCCACCCACCACGCCATCCACCGCCCCGTCTGGGCCGAGCACGCCGAATCCACCACCACCTTCATCGGCAATCTCGGGCCGGCACGCCGCACCGACCGAGCCCGCCTGCAGGGCGACCTGGACCGCGCGCTTGCCGTCGTCGCCGGCATCGACGCAGCCACCGGCGACACCACCGCCGGCCCGGCCGAGGAGGAGGAGCCATGCGGCTGACGCCCGGACAGCGCCTGCTCAACGAACAGAAGATCCGCGCCGCCACCGACCAGCTGATCTGCGGCGACATCCCATCCGGCGGCCGGTGCGACGTCAAGACCCTCGCCCGGCTCGCCGGAGTCGACCGGGCGGCGTTCTACGGCAGCCGCCCCTACACCGCCCTGCGCGAAGACTTCGAACGGCGCCTCCAGTCGATGCGCACCGCCGGAGAACACCCCGACCCCCGGGACGCCCAGATCGCACGGCTCACCCAGCAGATCACCGCCCTCAGCCGGCGGGTCACCGGCCAGGACGCCACCATCGCCGACCTGACCAGCTTCAAGACCGCCGCACTGTCCCGCATCACCGCCCAGCACAACGAGATCACCCGGCTCCGCCGGACCGGTCCCGCCAATGTCCGCCACCTCCCGGACCGGACCGCCGGCCACAGCAGCTGACCGGCCCCAGCCTCACGCCCCGACGGCACAACCACCATCACACCAGGCCAGGTGCTGTCCTCGGCGCGCCCATGACCACCCCGGCCATCCCGGCCGCAAAGACAAGGAGCCCACCTTGAACGCCACCGCTACCGCCGCCGCGCTGCACGCCCACGCCCGCGGCATCTACCCCAGCGAAGCCGCCGTCGCGCTGGTGATCGACCACCAGTACTGGCTGACCCGAGCCGACTTCCTGGCCGGCTTCACCGAGACCTTCCCCGGCTTCACCGACGGCAGACCGATGGCCGCCGTCTGCTGGCCCGAAGCCGTCGCCGCGCTCGACTGCGGCCAGCTGTCCGGCAGCGGCAGCGAGAACCGCATCCTCCGGCTGGCTGCCTCGCTCGCCGACGGCATCCCGCTGGATCTTCAAAATGCCGTCAGCGGTCTCGACGACACCAACCTGCAGCACGTGGTCACCGCGATCCGGCACGCAGCCGGACGCCGACCAGACCAAGACCGCCGGCTGTGAGGTCCATCACACCACCGGCCCGGGAAACACGGCACGAGGGATCACTGCGCGTCCCGTGTCCCGCACTCCGATCCGGCAGGCCGGAACGAACACAGATCGATCGAACACGGCGAGTGCGGACAGAAACGTGGACAACGGCAGCGCGTTCGTGGACTCGTGGCTGCTGCGGGCCTGCGCCAAGCTGGGCATCAAGCTGGTCCACTCCACCCCGGGCCGCCCCCCCTTAACCGGCCAATCTCTCCCGGGAACTCCGGTTCCTGCTGGCGGGCCGCCTGCCTGCAGCTTGACAGGGTATTTCCCCGAATTGCCGGCGTGTCGTGTTGACCGGCTCGGGCCAGTGCGCGTTACTCGTGTCCCATGACAGATACGGGCAAACTGCGGGTTGCCGGGAGCGGGGAACGCTGGCGGATCGACGGCGAGTGGCGAGCCGCCGACCGGCAGCTGTGCAACGACTACCTCGGCTACCTGGCCGACCGCCGCTATTCGCCGGCCAGCGTCCGCGCCTACGCATTCGACCTGCTGCACTTCGCCCGCTGGCTGGCCGGACAGGACAGCGGCCTGGACGCCGTGGACACCGACGCTCTGCTCCGGTACCTGGCCGCGTGCCGGGCCGAGCACCGCGATGGCCAGCACGACAACGTGATCTCGCTGTCCAGCGGCCGGGCGTCCGGGTTCGCGCCGGCCACCATCAACCGCCGGCTGGCGGCGATCTCCGGCCTGTTCAGCTTCCGGTCGATGCGCGATCCGGCCGCGCCCAGCCCGGTGCCGCGGGGCGCGGCCGCGCGGCGCACGGCCCGCGGGGAGCGTGCCGGGCTGCTCGGTCACCTGGCCCGGCCGAAGCCGCGGTCGAAGCTGCGGGTCCGCGAACCCCGGCGGCTGCCCCGCGGACTGGACCGCGCCGAGACCGCCGCCCTGCTGGGCAGCTTCCGCACCGACCGGGACCGCGCGATCGCCGGGCTGATGCTGCTGTCCGGGCTGCGCTCGGCTGAAGTGCTCGGGCTGCGCGTCGCCGACGTGGACATCGGCCGGGGGTGGGTGCGGGTGACCGGCAAGGGCGACAAGGAACGCCGGGTCCCCCTCGACCCTGACGTCGCCGGGCTGATCCAGTCCTACCTGCTCGCCGAGAGGCCCGAGACCACATCCAGGGCGCTGTTCATCGTGGCCAAGGGACCGAACCGCGGGCAGCCGCTGACCGCGGCCGGGCTGCGCCGCGTCTTCCGCTACCACCGGGAGACCTCCGGGGTGGCCGCCGGGCACCCGCACGCGCTGCGGCACAGCTTCGGCACCGCCCTGGCCGAGGCCGGCGTGGACCTGCCGGTGCTGCAGGCCCTGATGGGACACGACCACGTTGATTCGTCCGCCGCCTACATTCATCTGGCGCCAGCTCATGTGCGCGCCGCCTATGACGCTGCCCGGGACCGGCAGCGCACGCTGCAGGCGGGCCGCTGACATGCCGCCGGTCAAGACGGCGGTGCCACCGCAGGCCGCCCCGGTCTACGACGCCTACCTGGCGTGGCTGGCGGCCCGCGGGGTGGGCAGCCACACCTTCGACAGCGGCGCCCGCTGCTTCCTGGCCCGCTTCCCCGACCCGCAGGCCTGGGCGGCCCTGCCGCTGGCGGCCAGGCTGGCCGGGACCCGCCCGCATCTGCAGCCGCTGCTGAACTTCCTGATGCTGCACCGCTTTCTGCGGCCGGGCTATGACTACCTGCTGGACCGCAAGCTGACCGCGATCTTGCGGGAGGCGCCCGCCAGCCCGCTGGGCGCGGACCTGGACCGGTTCCTGGCCGGCGCCGAGGCGCTCGGCTACTCCGAGCGTGCCCGCACCGGGATGGCGTCCCAGATCGCGATCCGCATGCTGATCCAGGCAGGGCGGGAACTCGAGCAGCTGACCGACGCCGACTTCGCCGAGTTCGCCCGCGCGGTCACCGAACGAGAGGCGCGTCTGGGCCGGGCACTCAAGCATTACCACGGTGCGCTGTATGCATCCCGCGCGGTGATCTACCATCTCGGCGCGCCCGCCGAGCCGGTGCCCAAGCGCGCCACGCTGGGGCGGTGGAGCTGGGAACGCCACCTAGACGGGGTGAGCCCGCAGGTGCGCGGGCCGATGACCGCTTACCTGGAACGGCTGCAGGCCACCCTGGCCCGGTCCACGGTGCAGGGCGCCGCGTCCGAGCTTGCGCACTTCGGCCGGTTCCTGGCCCGCCACGACCCGGGCCTGTCCTCGCTGGCGCTGCTGGACCGGCAGCGCCACATCGAGCCGTACCTGAACGAGGTCGCCGCGGCGGTCAGCCACCGCACCGGAGCGCCGATCGCCGCCTCTACCGCCAGGCAGCGGATCCAGTCAGCCGGCAGCTTCCTGGACGCCATCGCCGAGTGGGGATGGCCCCAGGCCCCGGCCCGGCGGCTGGTCTTCCCCCGGGATTCGCCCAGGCTGCCGCACCCGCTGCCCCGCTACCTGCCCCCGGATCAGGAACGTGCGCTGCTGGCCGCGCTCGAGACCTCACCGGACCGGCTGCGCGCCGACGCGCTGCTGCTGCTGCGGGCCACCGGGATGCGCATCGGCGAGCTGACCATGCTCGAACTCGACTGCGTGCACGAGGTCCCCGGCTCCGGCGCCTGGCTGAAGATACCGCTGGGCAAGCTGCTGACGGAGCGGATGGTGCCCATCGACGAGGAGACCGTCGAGCTCATCGACCGGATCGCCGCGCACCGCTCCCCGGGCCGGCCGCTGCGCCACCCGCGCACCGGGCAGCTCGCCGACTTCCTGCTCACCCACCAGGGCCGCCGCGTCTCCGCGGACAGCATCCGCGAGGAACTGCACCGCGCCGCCGCCGAGGCAGGCCTGGACGACGTCGTGCCCCACCAGCTCAGGCATACATATGCCACCGCCCTGGTCAACGCGGGCTGCTCGCTGCAGGCCCTGATGGCGCTGCTCGGGCACGTCTCGGCGGAGATGAGCCTGCGGTATGGCCGGCTGTTCGACGCCACGGTCCGCGACGAGTACCAGCGGGCACTGACCCTGGCCAAGGCCCAGCTCGGCCCGGTGCTGCCCGCCGAGCGGACCCAGCTGCCGGTCGCCGCCATCACCGGCGGGAACTGGCGGGACGCGCCGCTGATCAAGGCCCGGCTGGCCGGCGGGTACTGCCTGCGCGCCGCCGCCCAGGGCCCGTGCGCCTACGCCAACATCTGCGAGCACTGCCCGAACTTCCGCAACGAAGCCAGCTTCCTGCCCGTGCTGCAGCTGCAGCGCGCCGACACCGAGGCCCTGGCCGCCGACGCCGCCGGCCGCGGCTGGGGCGACGAGGCCGCCCGCCACCGCCGCCTCCTCGACCGGCTGACCTGCTCATCGCCCAGGCCAGTGCCAGCTGAACACGACGAGCTGACCCGGGTCGAGGCCGCCTGCGCCGGGCTCGCCGCCGCCGGGCGGCCCGTCACGTTCGGAGAAGTAGCAGCACGCGCGCAGATCAGCCGGACCACCCTCTACCGGCGGGCCGACCTGCGCGCTGTCGTCGAGGAACACCGCGCCCGGGGCCAGGACGCCAGCACCCTGACCGGCCTGTCCGTCCAGATCGACCAGCTGCGCCGCAGCCTCGAAGCCGTCGCAGCCAGGGTCCGCCACCACGAGGAAAAACTGCGCCGCCTCGAACGCGCCCGCCGCGAACCCGGGCAGTAGCTCCCTGGCCCACACCAGGCGCTGGTTATCCACAGGATGAGCTGAGATTGGCCGGTTAACCCCAGGGCAGGGGAAAGATCGAACGCCTGTTCCGCACCGTGAACGGCGAGTTCACCGTCGAGATCGCTGCTGGTGAGGGCAAGAGCGGACGGCAGGTCGCCGACCTGGCCGAGATGAACAGG
>Ga0137377_10005109_pt1 | contig 10456 bp, 10 predicted proteins | sample SagtaG_22_FD_104815 | JGI IMG/M metagenome (GOLD analysis project Ga0137377, IMG submission 104815) | Vadose zone soil microbial communities from Sagehorn Ranch, Mendocino, California, USA - Sage2_L_40_16 metaG | ecosystem: Environmental > Terrestrial > Soil > Vadose zone | place: USA... | reverse complement strand
GGCGGCAGTCATGTTCCACGCCCTGCGGATCCGGGATTTCCGGCTGCTCTGGGCCGGCGGCCTGATCAGCTCGCTCGGATCGTGGCTGCTGATTCTCGCCGTCCCGGCTCACGTCCTGCTGGCGACCGGGTCGGTGCGCGACAGCGGGCTCACCCTGGCCGCGCAGTACGCACCAGCCCTCGTGCTCGGCCCGGTGGCCGGTGTGTGCGCCGACCGGTGGGACCGGCGGCGCCTGATGATCGCGACCGACCTCCTGCGGGCCGGAGCGGTCGCGATGATCCTGCCAGCCCTCGCGACCGGCCGCCTGTGGCTGCTCTACGCGGCCCTGATCGCCGAGAGCTGCGGCGGCGTGCTGCACTATCCGGCGGTGCAGGCTCGCACGCCGGCCATCGTGGGTACTGGGCCGCTGCTGACCAGCGCCAACTCCCTCAACGCGGCGACCGACGGGGTGGTGCGCCTGGCCGGCGGACCGCTCGGCGGGCTCCTGCTGGCTGCCGCCGGGATCCGGTGGCTGATCGGCGCGGACGCACTCAGCTACCTCGTCTCGGCCGGCGCGATCGCGCTGACAGCGCGGACGCGCCACAGGACCTGCCGGCCCGCTGATGACCAGGGTGCTGGCCGCGCTGACGATGAGCGCGGGCGCCGGGCAGGCCGACGCCTCTGGGCACCGGCGAGCGCCGTGGTGCGCGACCTCGCCGAGGGGCTGCGGGCGCTGCGAGCTCAGCGAACCGCGCGGGCATTGCTTCTCGTCACGGTCATCTTCCTGGCGGCCAACGCCTCGCTCAGCGCCGTGCTGATCGCGTTCGGTGTCCGGCGGCTCGGCGGAATCGCGGACACCGGGTTCCTGCTCTCGTGTCTCGGGGTCGGCTTCCTGCTCGGAGACCCGCTGATGCGCGTCCTGCTCGGCCGCGTCCAGCCGCGGGCGCTGCTGGCGGCCAGCCTGACCGGGACGGCCGCTGGGTACTTCGTGATGTTCACGGCCGCCGGACTCGTGGTCGCGCTGCCGGCCGCCGTCGTGATCGGCATGGCCGGGTCGATGGCGGTGACGATCCCGCTGACGGCGATGCAGCGAGTGATCCCCGACTGGGTACTCGGCCGGGTCGGCGCCGTGTTCCTGACCGGTGAGGCGGCCGCGACCCTGATCGGCTCAGCAGCAGGTCCATTCCTCGCTCAGGCGGCGCAGTTCACCAGGCTGGCCGTCATCGCCAGCCTGGCCACGCTCGGCGCTGCCGTGCTGGCGGTCTGGCGCGTACCGCCGGCGGCTCCGGTCCGGCCTGGCCAGGGCCGAGGGGGCGGACCGCCAGCCGGTGAGGAGCGCGACCGCGGCGGGGGCGAGGAGGGTCCAGCCGCAGTACGGGAGCATCGCGAGCACGGCGAGCGAGGCGACGATCGCGGCGACCCTGGCCGGCCCCCGCAGCACGCGGGCGGCGGCGAGCATGCTGCCCAGGTAGACCGTGAGGAACAGCGTCGTCGGCAGGGTCACCAGCGACGCCGTGCTGACCAGCCTCAGCCCGTAGAGCGTGATGAGCACCAGCCCGGCGGCCGCGACCGCCAGCAGGAACGCCGGCGCAAGGGCCGTTCCCTCCGCCCGTGATCCTGCCGGGCTCTCGCGTGTGAGCTGGCCAGCCATGACCAGCGCGCCGTTGACGTAGGCGTTGACAGCCCCGACCGTGAGCACGACGGCGGCCGCCGCGGCCGCGATGCCGCCCGCCGGCCCGACCGCGACCGTGAGCAGGTCGGCGAGCGGCGCGGTGCCCGCCGGGCCCAGTACGCCGATCGTGGCGATGGCGAGGCCGAGGTACAGCGCGGTCGTGACCGCGAGGGCGATCGCGATGACCCTGGGCAGCTGCCGGGACGGGCTGGCGAACCTGGCGGTCAGCGGCGCGACTGCCTCCCAGCCCACGAACGACAGCAGCAGGGTGGTCGCGGCGTGGCCGACGGACATCCAGCCGTGCGGGGCGAACGGGTTCCAGCGGGCGAGCTCAGCCGCCGGGGCGGACCCGATGACCGCGACCGCGACCACCGTGATCAGCAGCGCGACGAGCACCAGCTGCGCGCCGGTGCTGGCCCGCAGCCCGGCAGCGGACAGGCCAAGCACCAGCACCAGCAGCAGCGCGGCCACGGCGGCCCGCACCGCGAGGCCGCCGCCGGTGAGCGTCGTGACGTAGCCGGCGCCGATGAGGCAGACGATCGGGGCGCCGCCCACGACGCCGGCCAGGAACGACCAGCCCGCCACCCGGCCGGCCCGCCGGCCGAGCCCGGCGGTGACGTAGCCCATGATCCCGCCGGCCTGCGGGTACCGCCGCCCGAGCCCGGAGAAGACGGCGGCGAACAGGCCGGACAGCATGAGCAGCGCCAGCCAGGCCACGATCGACGCCGGGCCGGCCTCGGCCGCGGCGAGGCCGGGCAGCAGGAGCAACCCGGGCCCGAGCAGCGCGCCGATGTACAGCGCCGCCCCGCGCGAGATGGTGAGGTCGCCGGACGGGGCGGTAGCGGCTATCTGCGACATGGTCCCAGCCTGGCCGAAACGGGCTCGCACGCGATGGCAAACATGGCGCCGCCGCAGGCCATGCGCGCTACAAAATTGCGCCGATTGGGCGGGTAACATGATTCCATGCCAGACCATGCGCCCGATCGAACCGATCGTGCCATCGTCAGCACGCTCCAGCACGACGGCCGCATCGCGAACGTGGATCTCGCGGACGCGGTGAGCCTGTCGCCGTCGGCCTGCCTGCGCAGGGTCAAGGCGCTCGAGGCCAGCGGGATCATCGCCGGGTACCACGCCGAGGTCAGCAGGGCGCGCGCCGGGCTCGGCCTGACGGTGTTCATCGGCCTGCGCGTCTCCGGGCACTCGCAGGAGACCTCGTCCGAGATCGAACAGCGGCTGCTCGCCATCCCCGCGGTCGTGGCCTGCTACCTGATCTCGGGGAACGACGACTTCCTTGTCGAGGCCGCGGTCCCCGACCTGGGCAGCTACGAGCAGCTGCTCCTGGGGCAGATCCTGGCGATCCCGGCGGTCGTCGAGGCGCACAGCACGTTCGCCATCAGGACGGTGCTGAGCGGCGGGCCGGTGCCGCTTGACCACTGGCGGTGACGACGGGCCGGCTATCGCCGCCGGTGAGGTCCCCGAAGTCGAGCATCGCGGCCAGCCGTGGCGGCCCGCCGCCAGCGGGCGGTCCACCAGCACGTTCGCTGGGTGTGTTCACCTCCGTCAGGCGGCGGACTGGCTCGGCCCGGGTACGGCGGTCCAGCGCTCGCTGTACTCCCACAAGCTTGCGGCGAGCTCGGGCGTGGCGACCCGGCTCGGCTGGGCCGGCCTGCAGCTGTCGTAGTACCTGCCCGACTCGCCGGCCACCTCGTCCGACGTCGCGCAGTACAGCGACGTCCGCGCGCCCTGCCCGACGGTCAGCATCCGCCTGGTCACGATCTGCCGTGCGGGCCACGGCACCCGCCGCCAGATCTCCGACGCGACCACGCCAGGATGCAGCGAATAGGCTGTGACCCCCGTCCCGGCGAGCCGCCTGCCGAGCTCGGCCGCGTGCAGGACGTTGCAGAGCTTGGAGACCGCGTACTCCGGCAGCCCGGTCAACCCTCTGGTGCGGTGACGCAGTCCCTCGAAGTTGATGCCCCTGGCCTGGTAGTGCGAGTCGCTGGCGACGTTGACGACCCTCGCCGGGGCGCTCGACCTCAGCAGCGGAAGCAGCGCCCTGGTCAGCGCGAAATGGCCGAGGTGGTTCACGCCGAAATGGATTTCGAAGCCGTCTGCCGTGCGGCCGCGCGCGCCGCCGACGCCCGCGTTGTTGATCAGCGCGTGCAGCGGCTCGCCGCTGTCGAGCACGGTCTGCGCGGCCCGCCGCACGCTCGCCAGGTCGGCGAGGTCCAGGCTGAGCAGCCTGACCCGGTCGTTGCCGGTCCCGGCCGTGATCGCGGCCACCGCGGCCCCGCCCTTGGCCAGCGACCGGGATCCGACGTAGACGCGGCCGCCGCGGCTGGCGAGGTCAAGGGCCGTCGCGTAGCCGATGCCGGCGTTCGCTCCGGTCACGAGGAACGTCCGGTCGGCCAGGTCGGTCACGTGCGCGCCACGGCCCCGTTGCCGGTGCTCGGCTCCACCCTCGCGAGCAGCAGGGCGACGTCGTCGCCGTGCCTGGTCTGCCGGCGCGGCAGGCTCAGCAGGTCGTCGGCCAGCACCTCGAGGTCCTCGGCCGAGCCGAACGGAAGCACCGCGATGAGCGAGTTGAGGCTTTGCTCGTCGGCGCTGTCGGCGACCATGAGGCCGTCGGTCGTGAGCACCAGGATCGAGCCGGGCTCGACCGTGATCTGCGTGGTCGCGAACGCGGTGTTCTCGTCGACGCCGAGCGGCAGCCCCGCGTCGCAGTCGAGCACCCTCGGCTTCGCGCCAGGCGGCACGAGGAGGGCGGGCGGGTGACCGGCGCGGCAGATCGCCAGCTCCCTGGTAGCGGGGTTGACGACCACGAAGCAGCAGGTCGCGAACAGCGCGAGGTTCGGGTCGTTGGCGTTGAGGTCGACCAGCCACTGGTTGGCCCGCGCCATCACGTCGGCCGGCCCGTGGCCCTCCCTGGCGTACGCGTGCACGGTGGTGCGCAGCCGGCCCATGAGCGACGCGGCGATCAGGTTGTGGCCCTCGACGTCCCCGATCACCAGGGCGACCCGGCCGTCGACGAGCTGCACGACGTCGTAGAAGTCGCCGCCGATCTCCACGCCCGACGTGGCGGGGGAGTAGCGGGTCGCGATCGTCAGGCCGGTCGCCGTCAGCTTGCCGCGCGGGAGCACCCCGCGCTGCAGTTCGGCGGCGAGCGCGCCCTGGAACTCGTGCATCCTGGCCCGTTCCAGGGACAGGGCGAGCAGCGCCGACGCGGCGAAGAGCTGCGCCTTCTCCTCTGCGGGGAACTCGTGCGCCTCGGGGAAGCCGAACAGGCAGGCCCCGACCTGACCGCGCGAATCGCGGACAGGCAGCGCCACCCACGCCCGGGTCGCGCTGTCACCGAGCTTACTGACCAGGTCGGGGAAGTCCTCGGCGAAGATCTCGGGCGAGTTGATGTAGACCGGGGCAGCGAACTGGATCGCCACCGAGATCGGCGCTGGCCGGTGCGACGTCAGGCCGCTGAGCGCGTCAACGATCTCGTCAGGCAGGCCGCAGGACGCCTCCACCCTCAGCCGGCCGTCACGCTCCGCGACGAGGATGAGGCTGTCAGCCCCGAACGCGCTGATCCCGGCCTGAGCGGCCCCGATGATCGCGTTGACCGTGATCGCGGACGCGAGCGCGGCGGTGAAGGCGTGCATCCGCCGCGCGCGGTCGGCCACCGCGCGGAGCCGCCGCTGCTCAGCGTCGCGCTTGGCCCGCATGGTCGTGGTGTCGACCACCAGGCCCATCATCTGGGCCGGCCGGCCGTCGTCACCCGGCAGGATCCGGCCGCGGGCCTCCATCGTCCGCAGGCTGCCGTCGGAAGTCGTGATCCGGTACTCGATCTGGTATGTGCCGGTCGCGGCGGTCATGCTCTCCATGGCCTCGAGCAACTGCGGCAGGTCCGACTCAGGCACCCTGGACAGGAAGTTCTCGATGGTGGCCGCCGAGTCCGGCGGCAGGCCGTGCATCTGGAGGGTCACCGGGTCGCACATCACCTCACCCGTGGCGATGTCCCAGGTGAAGAACCCGGCGTCGACGCTGGTGGAGTTCGGGCGGAAGACCGGCGCCCCGCGATCCCTCAATGTGCCCGGCGAGCCATGCGGGACTGGCTCCCGCGATGCCGGGACACGCGCAACGAGTTCACGTGGTTGTGTCATCGTCCGCCCGCTTACCATCATGTCCCCGCGTCCGCGTCGCCGGGCTCGCGCTGTAACTATCTGTAGCTAGGCCATCATAGGCCAGCGGCACTGGCCTGGGCCTGGGGATTTAGCCGTTTTTCAGGGATCTCACATGCAATTTGGATGCGGAGCAGAGCCAGCCGCTAGCTTGACTCCGTACCTGAGTACGGCTGCTAGCTTCACAGTATGGCTGGTTTGACGATCGGGAAGTTCGCGGCGGAGGTCGGCGTCAGCGTCGAGACGGTGCGGTTCTATCAGCGCCGCGGGCTGCTCGCGCTGCCAGAGCGGCGCGGCTCCGGCTTCCGCGAGTACAGTCAGGCCGACCAGTGGCGCCTCGCCTTCATCCGCCGCGCGCGGCAGCTTGGCTTCACCCTCGCGGAGATCCGCGACCTGCTCGGCCCGGCCGAGGCGAGGTCGACCGACGACATCACCAGGGCCGCCGAGGCGAAGCTCGCGGCGATCGCCGGCCAGATAGCCGAGCTGGCCGCCCTGCAGTGCAGGCTGCGCCGGCTCGTGCAGGTTTGCGCGCACGGCAGCCGCGACGACTGCGTGGCCCTGCACCTGGGAGACCCGTACCTGGGAGACCCGCGCCTCGGCGACCCGCGCCTCGGCGACCCGCACCTGGATGCGGGCGTGTGCGCCCAGGCGGCGAGCTGACCAGCGATCTGCGCTACCGCGAACGAATCGAGAGGAACACAGTGATGAGCGCTGCCAGGGCAGTGACCGACGACACCTTCGACGCCGACGTCCTGGCCAGCCCGCGGCCGGTCATCGTGGAGTACTGGGCGCCGTGGTGCGGCCCGTGCCGGATGGTCGGCCCGGTACTCGACGAGATCGCTGCGGAGTACGAGGGCCGCGTCGACGTGGTCAAGGTCAACACGGACGAGAACCCGCAGGCGATGGTCAGGTACGGCGTACTCGCCGTCCCCACCATCAACCTGTTCTCCGGCGGCGAGGTCGTCAAGCAGGTCATCGGCGCCAGGTCCAAGGCGGCCCTCCTCCGCGAATTCGCCGACTTCCTCGCCTGATCGGCGCCGTTGCCGGGGGCGGGGGCGGGCGGTTACGGTGCGAGGCATGGGTTCGCTCGCGGGCGTGCGCCCGGCTTCGGTCGATTTTCACCTGGACCTCATGTGCCCGTACGCGTACCAGACCTCGCTGTGGATCCGCGAGGTCCGTGACCGGACCGGCTGGAGATCAACTGGCGGTTCTTCAGCCTGGAGCACCGGCGACGAGGTGTTCGCGGCGGCCGCGGCGCCTGGCGCCGCAGGATCAGCAGGGAGCGCGTCATGACCGGGCAGGATGGAGCGGCGGGCGAGTCAGGGGGACCGCGGGCCGAGGCCGGGAAGGCACGGATCGTCGAGCTGCTCGGGCAGGAGTGGTCGGTCATCGGCGACCTGCTCGGCGGGCTGGGCGACCACGCCTGCACCAGACCCGCCCTGCCCGGCTGGGACGTCCACGACGTGCTCGCGCACATCGTCGGGACCGAGCAGATGCTGTCTGGCCACCAGCTCCCCGCCGCTCCTGGCGGCGACCCCGGCCCGCACGTCCGCAACGACATCGGCCGCGCGAACGAGGCCTGGGTGGCCGCGATGCGCGGCCAGTCGCACGCGAACCTGCTCGCCTGCTTCCGCGCCGTGACCGCCGGCCGGCTGGCCAGCCTGCGGGCGATGCCTGTTGAGGAGTTCGACGCCCCGTCGTGGACCCCGGCCGGGCAGGCGACGTACGCCCGCTTCATGCGGATAAGGATCTTCGACTGCTGGATGCACGAGCAGGACATCAGGGCAGCGGTGGGGCTCCCCGGCAACGAGGACGGCGCGGCGGCCGCCGCGGCGCTTGACGAGGTGGTGCTGGCGCTCGGGTACATCATCGGCAAGCGCGGCCGGGCTCCCGATGGCAGTTCGGTCCTGATCACGCTGTCCGGTCCCGTCGAGCGCGATCTGCACGTCGTGGTCGACGGGCGGGCGCGGGTAGTTCCCGCTATCGATGGCGAGCCGACGGCGAGCCTTGACCTGTCATCGTCGCTGTTCCTGCGGCTGGCAGGCGGCCGGGAAGACGCGGAGGCAGCGCTCGGGCGGATCCGGCTCGGCGGCGATCAGGCTCTCGGCCGTCAGCTCGCGACGAACCTCGCCTACACGATCTGAGCGCTGACCAGGTCAGTGCGAGGCGGCGCGGGTGACCAGCGCGATGCCCCTGCCCCAGGCGGCGAGCTCGCCAGGCGGCAGGTACGCGGCACCCTTCTTGGTGTGGTCGACCATCGGGGCGGCCACGTACCGCTCCTTGCCCTGCGGGTCGATGAAGTAGATCAGTGACGTGTGAATGACGTCGGCGTTCTTGCCCGGCGCCCGGACCTGGATCTGATAGTCGTTCCAGACCGTGTGCATGCTCGGGACCGAGCCGGTGACGAAGTGCCAGGACGGGATCGAGCTCAGGCCCTCGGCGCTGGAGTACGTCGCCATGTCGGCCGGCGTGCGGTGGTACGGGTTGACGTTCACCGCGATGAACACCACGTTCCGCGCGGCGCCGCCGAGGTCCTTGTACGCGTTGACGAACTCGCGCGAGACCAGCGGGCAGATATCGGTGCAGTGCGAGTCCATGAAGGTCAGGATCACCGTCTTGCCGTGCAGGCCCGCGAGCGATACCGGGTGGCCCGACTGGTCGGTGAGCGTGAAGCCCGGTGCCTTGGTCACCGGCACCGGCGAGAGCTGCATCATGGCGGCGAGCTTGGTGCTGACCGTCTTCGGGATGCCCGTGGTCCTGACCGGTGACCGGTCGCCCCCCGACAGGCTGGTGACGACGAAGGCGAACACGGTGGCGAAGGCGACCCCTGATACCAGCGCGATGACGCCGAGCACGACCGTGGAGCGCCTCGGCTTGACCAGCATCCTGGTCCGCAGGCTGCCCATGCGCCCAGCCCCGGTCTCGCTCATGCCGGGCGGCTCCCTTCCGGGTGCGTACTGACCTACGACAGGCTACCGGGCCCGGCTTCGACGCAGAATTCGTTCCCCTCAGGATCGGCCATCGTCGTGTGGCCGCCGTACTGCCCGAGCACGGTCGCGCCAAGCCCGGTCAGCCTCGCTACCTCGTCGGACACCGGCCCGGGCGCCCGCAGGTCGAAGTGGATCCTGTTCTTCGCCGTCTTGCCTTCTGGCACCCTGGCGAACCAGATATTCGGGCCACCCCAGCCCGCCGCCTCGACGAACGCCTTGTCGCTGGTGGACTCCTCGTCCACGTCGGAGCCGAACACCGCGGCCCAGAACGTCGCGAGCCGGAGCGCGTCGGCGGCGTCGAACGAGACGGACTTGATGACGCTAGCCATGGGCTAACGGTAGAGCGGTCCCCCGTCACCGCCCAAGCGGATTTCGCTCCGCGGACCGGCGACGGACCGGTTAGATGGTCAGCGCGGGGCCGGACCGGACCGCCCGCCTGACGTCCGATCGGGAGAACCTTGTGACCTACATCTTCATGGCGGTGCACTACCCGGTGCCTGGCGGCCGGGACGATGTCTGCGGGCGGATGTCCGCCATGGCCGAGTCGATGGCCGGGACCCCTGGGCTGCTCGAGATCGGGCCGTGGCTCGACGCGGACGGCGAGCGGGTGATCGGCCTGTCCCGCTGGGAGTCCAGGCAGGCGTTCGAGTTGGTCATGCCGGGCAGCGGGGTGCCCAGCACGACCATCCACGAGGGCGAGAGCAGGCCGCGCGAGTACTTCCACCTCACCAAGCCGTAGCCGCGACGGTCTTCTGGCTGCGGTCAGGCCCGCCGCCGTCCCCCGCGGCGTCGGGCTTGCGGGTCTCCGGTGCGAACAATCCGGCGACCGCGGCGAGGCCAAGCACGCCGGCGGCCAGCACGAAGGCCGCGCTGTACGAAACGGAGTCGACCAGGAAGCCCACGGCGACCGGGCCGCTCACCGTGCCGATGTCGCCAGCCATCTGGTAGGAGGCGACCACCGTCCCGCCCTGCCCGCCGGTGCCGCGAGCGCCCCCGCCCAGCAGGTCGCCGATCATCGCGGCCGGCGCGACGTCGAGCAGCCCTGACCCGAGTCCGAGCGCGGCCAGGGCGATCAGGAAGCCCCACACACCGGGCAGCAGCGCCAGCATCACCATGCTCGCACCGCTGACCAGGCAGCCAGTGACGATCACCGGCCGGCGGCCGAGCGTGTCAGCCACCCGGCCGCCGGGCAGCAGCGTCGCGGCGTTCAGCGCGGCGACTACACCGAACCCGATCCCGGTCCACGTCGCCGGCTCGTGCAGCACGTCGCGCACGAACAGCGGCACGGTCGCGCTGCGCACCCCCATGACCGCGAAGCCGTCGGCCAGGTTCGCCGAGGCCGCCGCCCGGTAGGCGCGGCTGCGCAGAGCGGCGACGACCCCGGCGAGCGGGCTCGCGCCGGCCGCGCCGTCGCCGGCGGCCCGCCGCGGGCTGTCGTGCAGGACCACCGCCGCGATCGCGGCCGGGACCAGCAGCATGCCGCCGTAGATGAAGAACGGGGCGCGCAGCGACCAGGCGGCGACCAGGCCGCCGATGGCCGGCCCGCTGATGCCGCCGAGCAGGAAGCCGCCGGTATAGAGCCCGCTGGCCCGCCCGCGCAGGCCGGAAGGAACGCTGCGCAGCAGCAGCGTCTGCGCGCCGACGCT
>Ga0137377_10005108_pt1 | contig 10458 bp, 6 predicted proteins | sample SagtaG_22_FD_104815 | JGI IMG/M metagenome (GOLD analysis project Ga0137377, IMG submission 104815) | Vadose zone soil microbial communities from Sagehorn Ranch, Mendocino, California, USA - Sage2_L_40_16 metaG | ecosystem: Environmental > Terrestrial > Soil > Vadose zone | place: USA... | reverse complement strand
CGCCTACCTGCAAATGGCGATGCCCGCCTTCGTCGGCAATCTCGGCTCGCTGGCGGGCGTCTACCGCACGCCAGCGATTCACGCCGACGTGACGGCGGTGTTCACCAACACCAATCCGGTCAGGCCTTATCGCGGCAACGGGCGGCCCGAGGCGGCCTACGTGATCGAGCGCATGATCGATCTTGCGGCCGACGCAATCGGCATCGATCCGGTCGAACTGCGCCAGCGCAACGCCATCCCGCCTGAGGCGCTGCCGTTTCGGACCGGGCTTACTTTCACCTACGACAGCGGGGATTTTGCCAGGAATCTGGAGATGGCGCTCCAGGTTGCCGACGCCGACGGCTTTGCGGCGCGCCGCAAGGAGGCGCGCAAGAGGGGGAAGCTGCGCGGGCTCGGCGTGTCCAACACCATCGAGCGCGCCGGCGCGCCGAGCTATGAGGGCGCGGAAATCAGGTTCGACCGCTCCGGCACGGTGACGCTGTTCTGCGGCGCGATCAACCAGGGTCAGGGCCACGAGACCGTGTTCAAGCAGATCCTCATCGACCGCCTCGGCCTTGATCCGGCCGACATCCAGTACCTTCAGGGCGACACCGATCAGGTGTTCTTCGGCGAAGGCACCGGCGGTTCGCGCACCGCGACGCTCGGCGGCTCTGCGGTCGAGAGCGCCTGCAGCAAGGTCATCGACAAGGCGCGCGCCATCGCGGCCTTCGCGCTCAAGGCCGAGCCTGCTCAGGTGAGTTTCTTGGACGGCGTATTCTCGGGGCCCGCCACGAACGAGACGCTGACCGTAAAGGAGGTGGCGCGGCTCGCCGCCAACCCAGCGAAGCTCCCGCCCGGCGTGGAGCCGGGGCTCGTCGTCACCGCAGTCTATCGCGCCGAGGTCGAGAACTTCCCGAACGGCGCCCACGTCTGCGAGCTGGAGATCGATCGCGAAACCGGCGCCGTCGAGATCGTGCGCTACAGCGTGGTGGATGATGTCGGCACCGTGCTCAATCCGCTGCTCCTCCACGGCCAGATCACCGGCGGCATCGCTCAAGGCGCAGGTCAGATTCTGCGCGAGGACATCCGGTTTGACCCCTCAACCGGCGAGCTTCTGACCGGATCGTTCATGGATTACGCCATGCCGCGGGCAGGCGATCTCCCCGCGATCGCGATCAAGGGCAATCCGGTGCCGACCAAGACCAATCCCCTCGGCGTCAAGGGCGCCGGCGAAGCCGGCACCGTCGGCGCGATGCCGGCGGTCGCCAATGCGCTGGTCGATGCGTTGGCGGAGTTCGGCGTGCGGCACATCGAGATGCCGGCGACCACGGAGGTCATCTGGCGCGCCATGCGGAGCGGGAAGGGGGCGTGACCGGTTGAGTTCAATCAACGTGGCGCGCGTGGTGAGGTCGTAGAGCGATAAGGTTTTTCGGATCACTTCGTGCAGCTTGCCGTCCCGGCAGGAAATCATCGAGTTCGGCAACAAACCCTCCCATTCCGGCGATGGGCCCGGGGAACGACGGGCGGAGAGCCGAAGACACCTTCCTGACATTTCCATTTTCCTGACAAATTTGTCAGGTAGAAATGTTTTGCGTGGACAGCTTACGCGGGTTTGCCGGTCAATGCACCGACGGGCTTCAGACGAGGAGGGGTGTGCTCGTCGGTGTCTCCCGCAGCATGAGCAATAAGGAAATCGGAAGCTGCCTTTCTTAGCGGGAGGGCCGGGACGCGCGCGGTCACGCATATTGTGGGGGAAACCGCCGGTCCGAAGTTGAAGCCGTCATAACGTCCAACTGGAGCGCCGTCTGACGTAGAGGAGGCGGCGCGCTGGGGATGGTGCGTGCGAATCTGGGCCTCGTGTGCGGACAATCGGCCCATTGTTTCCCGTCTGGATTGGGAATGTCGAGCAGAGGGTGAGTGTGCAGGCCCGCGACCTCACGGGTTTGAACTCAAGAATGAAATGCAGTCGAGAGGTGGGACGCCATCAGTCATGTGGCGTGGAGGAGGAGACCAAGCATGTATTACTTATCGACGAAAGCATCACGCATCCGACAGAGAGAGGCCCAGAACGCTCGCAACAACCGAGCGGAAATTGTCAGGGCGCTATCAATAGGCCAAATCAGCCGGCGCGATCTGTACAAGTGGGGACTCCTGACGTTTGGCGGATTGGCTTTGAAAAACGGCCTCAGTCCATTTGCTCCGAGCGCCTTCGCGGATGGTGGTGTTCCCACTGGCACGCCGCGCAGCCCCCTGTTTGGTGCTCAGAAATTCACCCAGCCCATGCCTCGGTTGGCGCTTCAGACGCCGCAACCGCTGACTCGCGTCGCGTCCGCTGATCCCGCCTCGGCCGGCGACGCTGCCTTCCCGGCGGCAACAGGCGAGGCGCGGCCGGCCCGACGGTTGTCGTACCATACCGACTTCACTGCCAACCCCAGCAACCCGCAATTCAAGAATCCGGTCACCGGACGAGGTCCGATCGAGGGCCGTCCGCCGGGAGAGGTCTTTGCGCATCAGCGCTGGAACGAGTTCTTCCCCAAGGTCGGCTATGTGATGTCACTGGGACCGGTCGCGCCGAACACCAGGTTCCACCCCAACTTCCCGGCGCAGAGTGCGAACAGCGTCTGGACCTACAGCACAGGCCGGAACAATTCCGGCGGTACAAACCCCACGGGAACGTTGCCGCCATTCCTGATCAAGGGCCGGTATGGCGAACCCATCCTCACCCGCATCTACAACAACACGCCGGTCAACCGTGCGACGAACAATGGATTCGGCCGTAACGAGACTCAGCTGCACTTCCACAACGCGCACAACGGCGCCGAGAGCGACGGCGCCGCCAACACCCACCACTTCCCTGGCACTTTCTACGATTACCGCTGGAGCACGACGCTCGCGCGGCGCGACAAGATCAATACGCAGGCGACCGATCCACGCGCATCGGGACCCGACGGCAACGGCGGTCTCGTCAATGTGGCGGGGGATTGGCGCGAGCTTCAGGGCACCATGTGGGCGCACGACCACCGCTTCTTCTTCACGGCCGAGAACGTCTACAAGGGCAATCTCGGCATGGTCAACTACTATAGCGGCCGTGACCGCGGCAATGAGGCGCTCAACGACGGAATCAATCTGCGGCTGCCTAGCGGCTCACTGCTGGATTTCGGTAACCTCGATTTCGATGTCAACCTCATCGTTTCCGACGCTGCCTTCGATCACACCGGGCAACTCTTCTTCGACATCTTCACCACCGACGGGTTCCTGGGTGACGTGCCCTTCGTCAACTTCGCCTACGCTCCATTCATGGAGGTGCTGCCGCGGAAGTATCGCTTCCGCATCCTGAATGCTTGCATGTCGCGGTTCCTGCAGCTCGCGCTCGCTGATTCGAGCGGGAACGCAGTGCCGTTTACGTTCATTTGCAACGACGGCAACCTGGTGGTCAATCCGATCCTGCTGACAGTGTTGGATCAGCAGGGCATCGCGGAGCGCTACGACATCGTCGTCGACTTCAGCAGGTTCCGGACCGGCGACACCGTCAGGCTGGTGAACATTTTGCAGCAAACGGACGGGCGCATACCGGACGGGGCATTGTCATTGAGCCAAGCACTGCAAGGCACCTCGGTGGATCCGATGGTCGGCCCGGTCCTGCAATTCCGGATCGTGAGCCAGGTCCCGAGCGTCGATGTTCCGGGCGTCACCCGCTTTGCGACAGAGGTGGATCGCAGCGTAGTGCCTTCTGTCCTGACCGAGCAGATTCCAGTCGTCACACCGGTCAGGACGCGAAACATCTTGTTTGCCGACGGCAACGGCGATTCGCGCGGCGCAAACGGCCAATGCATTCCCGATTGTCCGGACACCGCCACGTTCCCTTGGGTCATCTCGGTGAATGGACAGGCCGAGCACTCGATGAATGCCAACCGGATCCAACTCGAGGTCCCAAAGGCCGGCGACATCGAGCACTGGACCTTGCAGAACGACGGCGGAGGCTGGGACCATCCGATTCATCTTCACTTCGAAGAAGGCGTGACCATCAATCGGGGGGGAAGTTCTATACCGGCGACCGAGCTGTTGGTCAGAAAGGACGTGTGGCGGCTGCGTCCCGATGGGAGAGTTACGTTCCAGGTCCAGTTCGGCGAATACGGCGGGTCCTACGTCAACCATTGCCACAATACGGTGCACGAGGACTTCGCCATGTTGATGCGTATTCAGCTCCTCACCGGCGTACCCGGGTCACCGCAGGCCGCGGTCACCCCCACGCCCAACCCGTCACCCGACGGCGTGGTCTTCACCACTCCGGAAATCCTGGCCGGGGCCATCGGATAGCACAGAGTTGGCGGCTCACGGCGCCAACCATCAGCAAAAGCGCGGTGTGTCGAAGGATGCCGTGGGCATCCTTCGACAGGGTTCACGGGAGATACGCATGCGACAATCTCTTCTGGCCGCCATCGCGGTCGTCACGGCCGCGACCGTCTCGGTTCCGAGTTCGTCCAAGGCACAAAGCGGGCGCTGGAACGCGGATTACTTGCCCAACCTGCCCGTCGTCACCCAGGACGGCAAAACGCTGAAGTTCTATGACGACGTCATCAAAGGCAAGATCGTGCTGATCAGCTTCATCTACACGAATTGTCCGGATATCTGCCCACTGACCACGGCGCGGCTGACGCAGGTGGAGGACAAGCTGGGAGAGATCGCGGGTCGCGATATTTTCTTTGTTTCGATGACCGTCGACCCGGAGCGCGATACGCCGGAGAGGCTTAAGGAGTTCGCCACCGCCTTCGGTATCGGCCCAGGATGGTTGTTTCTGACGGGGAAGCCGGAAGACATTCGAGCGATCAACTACAAGCTGGGCGACCGCGGCCGCAGGCTGAGCGATCATCGCAACGAGATCGTGCTCGGCAACGACACGACCGGCGAGTGGCAGCGGGATACGGCGCTGGGCGATCTCGACCGCTTGGTCCTGACGATCCGTGACATGGATCCCAAATGGCGTGACCGGGATCACGCGCCTGGAGCCGGTGGCATAGCCGATTCCCTGCTGCCATTAAGTCAACAGCCTGGCCAGGCCATGTTCAAAAAGATATGCGCTCCCTGCCACACAATTGGCGTCGGCGACCGAGTAGGGCCGGATCTGCGCGGAGTCACGCAGCGCCGCGAATGGGCGTGGTTGTCAAGCTTTATCAGGGAACCCGCAAAGATGCGGGCACGGCAGGACCCCGTGGCACTTGCGCTCGCTGCCAAATATCCCGGCGTGCACATGCCCACCCTGCGCGTGTCCGAGATCGATGCTGCAGACCTTATCGCCTATATCGACGCCCAAACCGCGCGTCTTACGGATGGCGCGCAAGATGCCCCGGCAGCTAGCCATCAGCATCACCAACACTGACCCACGCTGCGGGAGGGGCCCGCAGCCGGCCGCGAATGGGGGACAAATGCGATCGGCTGTCGCCTGGCGGCCGATCCCGATCAGGTGATCGAGCATGACCGGCATCGTTTGGCGCCCGAGCATGAACCAACGTCGATGTGTGTTCGTGCTGTCGGTCGTGTTCGTGTGTAGCCTTCCAACGATCGCCAGTGCTGAAGTACATGTTGAAGGCAGCCCGGCGGTGGTTCGCGTCAGCACCAGCCGTGACACGATCTCTGATGTTCTTTCGGCGCTTGCGGCGACGTTCAACGTCCGATACCGCACCGCAATTCCTCTCAATGCGACCGCCGATGCGACCTATTCGGGTTCGTTGCAACAGGTGATTTCTCGCCTGCTCGACGGCTACAACTATGTGCTCAAGACGGATGATTCAAAAACAAGCGAAATCGTCGTTTTTGGCAGGCGCGGTAAGGTCGTCGGCCCGCCCAAAGCCCCTGCGGACAAGCCGGAGGTCGATAGTGTTCAATCAAACACCGATGACTCATCCGCCCCCGCCATAGCACTGTGCATGTCAATGGGAAAGGCCACGCTCAGTCGCGAGCCTTCCAAGAATCGCGTAATATCGAGGACCTTTACATGTACGGGTGATCGTGCGCGGAATCTAAAACTATCCGTGGATCGGGAAACAAAGGAAACGCTTGAGGTGCTGGCGCGCAGACATGCTCCGGGCGGAGCAAGAGCAAAAACCATTGAGTACGGCTGCCCGCAGGCAGATACATGTATCGTGACCGTAAACTATTAAGGAGCGGGTAAGCACGACCACTCCAGCAGCAGGCGATGGCGCTTTTCGCGGCGACACAGGTTGCACAACACGGCGAGTGAGCGGACGCCATTGGGCTGCATGTTGCCGGGCGTTATCGGCGCATCACCAGAACTGACCGGCACCTGCAATAGCGGCCAGGGCTAAGATGAGATTCCGGCGTGAGCCGGGATACGAATGGACCGCCAGCGCGATTCCCGCCCCGATCCTCTCCTGGCAAGGTGCGTCACCTTAACATCTAGCGATCGAGGGAGAGTCTTGTCCAGCAGTGGAAATGCACTAATTGATTGGTTGGACCGGCAACACGTGCCGAGTGATGTGGCGGTTGTGGGCGCATGGGAAAATGGTTCAGTATCAAGGCTGTTACTGCAGGTTATGACCGACGCCCGTGCGGCACTCCGTCACGCAGCTAAGTTGGTGAGCGCTTCCACGGCGGCAGAATGGCCTGTGTGGTGGGGTCGTTGGTCGAGACTTTTCTCTCGGCTGCAACGTAAATGCCTCCGGATCGGTGTGGCCGCCGGCAACAAGCACTCAGAACATACGTGGGGACCATTCGCGGTTGATCGGCGTCCGAGCAAGGCGCTCGGAAGCGAATGGAGTGCCAAATGAGAATGCATGAACCTACCCAGACCGAAATGGGCGGAATAGCAAAGGGTGCATGCACCGCGCCCGCTCTTCAAATATGTCCCGATTTCATCGAAAAGCTTCCGGTGGCGATCTACGTTTGTGACACGCAGGGCCGGATCGTCTGGTTCAATGCCCGAGCCGTCGCTCTTTGGGGCCGGACACCCCGAGCCGACGACGTGGAGAGATTTTGTGGGGCCTGCTGGTTTGAGGGGCGGCAGATTACGCCTGAGCCAATGTTGTCCGTGTTGAAGACCGGAATCCCCATCCATGGGGCTGAAGGTCTAGTCGAGCGGGCTGACGGGTCGCGCATTTGGACGATGGCTGACATCGAACCGGTCAAAGATGAAAACGGAAGAATCGTCGGGGCCATCAATTGTCTCCGCGAGACGACCGAGCTTCATCTCGCGACCGAGACCCTTGAGGACCTGTTCCAAAATGCAATCATGGCGCTGCATCTTGTGGCCGCCGACGGCACCATTTTGCGGGCTAACGCCAGAGAGCTGCAGATGCTCGGATACTCGCTCGATGAGTATATCGGGCGAAACATTGGCGAGTTCCACGTCGACCAGACGACGATCGTTGATATGCTTGAGCGCCTGTCTCGCAACGAACAGCTTGTCCAGTACCCGGCGCGCTTGCGCGCGAAGGATGGGTCAATCCGGCACGTCCTCGTCAGCTCCAACGCTCGTTTCCGCGACGGAGAATTCGTCAACACCCGCTGCTTCACGGTCGATATTACTGAACGGCTGCGAGCCGAAGAACGGGTCCGCCAGCAAGAAGAACAGCGCTTGGCTGCGACATATCAGTACGCCCCCATCGGCATCGCCGAAGTGGATGCCGATGGGAAGGTCCTGCGCGCGAATGCGCAATCGTGTGTGCTGTTGGGTTATTCATCGGATGAGGCGCTCGGCCATTCGATTTTTGAGGAAACCGTCGATCAAAGGAGCCAGGCTGATCGTGAGCAATTTCGGCGGCAGGTCGCAGGCGAGTGCGATCGTTACACCGTCGAAAAGCCCATTCACCGAAAAGACGGAAGCTATGTGTGGGCGTCGATAACCTCATCGAGCGTTCGCGACGCCGACGGCCGATTCCTCTACGCGGTTCGCATTCAGCAGGACATTACTGAACGCAAGCGGCGCGAGGAGGAACGCAAGGAGCGCGAGGAAAAGGAGCGCCTCCTCATGTGCGAAGTCAATCATCGCGCCAAGAACATGCTCAGCGTGGTGGACGCGATCGCTCACCAAACCGCCGCCAAGAACCCAGAAGATTTCGTCGCGCGCTTCTCCGAGCGCATTCAGGCACTTTCCGCGAATCAGGACCTGCTCATCCGGAACCAATGGAAGGGGATTGAGATCGAGGACCTGGCCCGCGCCCAGCTATCGCATTTCGCCGATCTCATTGGTTCTCGTATCGCCGTGCACGGCCCAAAACTGCGTTTGCAGTCGACTGGTGCGCAGGCGGTCGGGCTCGCGCTCCACGAACTCGCCACCAACGCTGGGAAATACGGGGCGCTGTCGACGGATAGGGGACGCGTTGATGTCTCTTGGGGGGCCGCTGGCGACACATTCACCATGAACTGGACCGAGCTCGACGGGCCGCCCGTGTCTGCCCCGGAGCGGCGCGGGTTCGGCACGATAGTTATGGAAGCGATGACCGAGAGCAGCGTGGATGGCACGGTCGCCCTTGATTATGCGCCCTCCGGCGTGACCTGGCGGTTGACTTGCCCAGCAGCGAACGCGCTGGAGCCCGGGGGGATGTGATCAATTCCTGGTGAACAGGAGGCAGGCGTATGTCGTCAATCCCTTTGATCAGCATGGCCAGACGATCAAGCCCGCGACAATAAAGGTTTGCATGGCGTCAGGCAGCGGTTGGCGTCACGTCGCTAACAATTGGAAGCACAAGTCCCGACTGCCAGGAACCGATGGCGACGAGACGGCCGTCAGGCGAGAACGCGATATCGCAGGGGTATGGCAAAGCAAAGTCTCGAAATGGTTCCAGGGAGTCTCCACGATAGATCATGACTTTTCCGTCTTGAACTGAACCGAGAAAGTCTGCCTGTGGCGACCAGGCCAGAGCCGAGCCGGTGCCGCCAGAACGAAGGTTGCACTGAGCAGAACGCGTGCCGTCGACGACGTCAAAAATCGCGAGCTTGGTCGGCGGCGCACCATGAACGACGGCAACTCGCGTCGCATCCGATGTCAAAGCGGCGCTCCTTGCAAATGGCACGCGCACGGGAAGGATGACGCTTGCGCGAGTAAAGGGCCAACGCCAGACCGAGAAGTAACATGGAGCGGGGGAGACTGTTGGGGACGTCGCCTGGGGATGATGTTCGAAAACCCACGTGTCGCCTTTGGCATCACAGTGTACTCCGCAGATCACGTCTCCTGGAAACTCGGCTGAGAACTCGATTCGCCCTGACAATGCGCGCCGGACAAGGACGCGGCCATCCCACGAACCATCGACAATGAATTCACCACAGGCCGAAAACTGAAGGTTGCATCCCTCTCCGTCGGTCAGGTTGTTGAAATCGCGGATAAGCGCGCCATCGCTGGCGGAAATGAGCGCGATCACTCCAGAAGTGCTTTTCACGGCCAGTTGTTCTCCGTTTGGGGAGAAGCAAGCGTATGATGGGTTGGAAAACGGATGCGCGCGCACTTTCTTCTTCCGAGAATCTAGATCCCAGATGAAGACATCCCTGCTGAGCGTGGCCAGCGCTCGCGAGTCGGGCGAAAACGCCACAGAAAAGCTTTTCGCAATTTTGAGCGCACGATCCATGATTCCCTCCCACAATGAACCCGCTGAGGGAGCTTGATGCGGCAATCCGCCAGGCGGGCCGCCGTGATCTGGGGAACTTCATTCCAGCCAATTCGGATTTTTCCGCGACCAGTCTTGACCCCGACCCCACGCTTCTCGAACTGCAATTCCACTTCCAGCCCGTTCATCGTTGGGGATGAAAGGTCTCCCGGTTCGCAAACCGGCGGCGGGACAGCGGAAGATCAATGATATCCGCGCAATTCGGCGTACTGGCGCCTTTGATCCGACGTGAGCAAGTCAGCCGTCGTCAGATGGTACTTCAAGTGCACTGCGCGCAGTTCCGCTTGCCTTTCGCCGATCTCACTCGTTAGTGGCACCAGCCGGGCCGGAGTCATACGTCGTGCGGCGAACTCCTGATCGAGCGCTCGCTCTGCTGCGATCAGCCTCTCGCCGGCCGCTATCGCCTCAGCCTTCATCGACTCATACAGCTGATACAGACGCTGCCTCTGCTCGGCAGTCAACCGCAGCCGTTCCGCCAGCTCCAAGACGTGAATCGGGCCGGGATAGCCGTTGAGCTCAGCGGCGAGCGCGAGGCCCATTCCCCGTCCGGCCCGGAGATCCGCGATTTGCTCGTCGCTCAGCGTCTTGACGTCCCGCCGCTGCAATCCGGCGTACGGCGACTGACCATGCTGGTGCTGCTGAGCCATGGTCGGGCCCGCCAGCAGGACGATCAAGGCCGCCGCTGCGATCTTCATTCTGCATCCTCCATCGATCGGGTTCACATACCGATTTCGACACTCTAGAGGGTTTCCCGCCCGATTTGAATCGGTGGGATTCCCAAGGGGTTAGAGGTGAGCAATTCTTCTGGCATTGATTCTCTTTTAAGGGGGTGGTCAATGCCGAAGTCTTATTCTGCTGACTT
>Ga0137377_10005106_pt1 | contig 10459 bp, 7 predicted proteins | sample SagtaG_22_FD_104815 | JGI IMG/M metagenome (GOLD analysis project Ga0137377, IMG submission 104815) | Vadose zone soil microbial communities from Sagehorn Ranch, Mendocino, California, USA - Sage2_L_40_16 metaG | ecosystem: Environmental > Terrestrial > Soil > Vadose zone | place: USA... | reverse complement strand
GCAGGCTGCGACCGGAGAGGATCCGACGCGTGAGGAGCTTGCCCAGGCAACCGGGCTCGACCTCGTGTACGTCGAGGAGGCTCTCGGCGCAGTCGAGGCATCCGTCTCGCTGAACCAGGCGATCGGCTCGGACGGCGACGGCGAGTTCGGCGACCTGTTCGCCGACCAGAACGCCGAGGATCCGTCGGAGGAGGCTGGAGAGGCCCTCCGCCGCCAGTTCGTCCGGAACGCCCTCGGGCGTTTGCCGGAGCGCGAGCGTCGTGTGCTCGAGCTTCGCTTCGGATTCGACGGCGAGGCCACTTCGCTGGAGCAGATCGGCCGCGAGCTGAGCATGAGCCGCGAGCGGGTCCGCCAGGTGGAGCGCGACGCGCTGGCCAAGCTGCAGGACGAGCTTGCCGGCGTCGTCGAGATCTCACCCGACGCGCTCGTCGACGCGGCTTAAGTCGCGAAATGAGTCGGACGCGTGGATTCCCACGCGTCCGATCTCATACTGGCGTGCGTCACGAATGAACTTCTGCTGATTGTTCTTTGAAGGTGTGACGCGCAGAGATCCTTGCCGATGCATTGGTAGGTCGGCGATGGGGATCAGATAGACACCCTGAGTCTCTGGGCAGAAGACCCCGAAGTAGTCAACCTCTCCTTGGTAATCGCGATGAACTAGACGAGGGTTCTTTTGGTGCCCGTAGTTGCTGCACATGCTCCAGAGGACCGCGCCTTTACGCAACCTGCCGGTCTTGCACTGGACCTTCGCCATCTTCGCGCCGTCGTCTATGACTAGGTCGTAGCGCGTGTTTTCGCCGAAAGGGACAAGCACGGCAAAACCAAGCTCGCGAAGGGCCAGCATGACGGCAAGGGTTGTTCGGTCACCTTTGTCCTTGGGATGCTCCACTTCTCCAAGGTGCCTGGGGCATCGGCTGGGCCATGTCCAAAACAGCCCGGGACCGCCTTCGCTTACGATGAGGAAAGCGCCGGAGTAGCTCAGTTGGTAGAGCGCAGCTCTTGTAAAGCTGATGTCGTGGGTTCGAGTCCCGCCTCCGGCTTACTTGCCTAGAAGGCGCTCACCAGAGACTTCGACTCTTCCCCTACGGGAGGAACTCTTGGCGCTCGTCCATCACTACCAGCACCTCCACAACGAGCTCGAGCGTGAGAAGCCCGAAGGCTCGACGCGGCGCCAGCTCGAGGACAAGGTGCTCGACGTTCGCGAACGGTTCGATCGCCTGCTCGAGGAATGGGTTCCGGACGAGGAGCTGCGCAAGCAGTGGCGCGAGTACATCCACAACCGCCGGCCCGAGCCGGACGAGCCCGACCCCATCGAGCCGCTTGCCTTCCAGGGCCTCACCGACGCCGGCTCGGTCGTGCAAGTTCGCGGCCAGGCGGACGAGTACCAGGTCTGGGTGGACGGCTCGCTGCAAGAACGCATCGCGGCGCGAAAGGATCTCTCCGTCGACAAGCCGGTGCTGCACTTCCGCTGGGACGCTAAGGAGATCGCGGAGACGTTCGACGCCTCGGAGGAAGCGCTGAACGCGCTCGCCGCATACCGCGACGAGCGCGACGCATCGCCGCCCTGGGAGTACGCGTCAGAGCTGCTCGTCGACGGCCTGATCGACGTCCACTTCGATCTCACCCCGCGCGGCAAGCGCGCAACCGCAGGGCTCTAATCCACAACATCCACACCCGTCTGTTTGGTGACATGTCTTGGGGTCAGACCCCAGGACGAGTCGTTTGCGGACAGGAACGAAAAGCGCCCCGCTGAACGCGGGGCGCTTTTCCTGCGAAGGAGCCGGGAGGAGCTAAGCGCCAAGTGCGCCCGCCGGGGCGGCGTCGGGTGCCCGCTCCGCCGGAGGGGACGCCTCGTGCTCCAACCTCGGCAGCCACTCGAGCCACCGCGGCAGGTACCAGTTCGCCTCGCCCAGCAGCTTCATCGTCGCCGGGAGCAGCACAGCCCGCACGATCGTTGCATCGATCAGCACTGCAGCCGCGAGGCCGATGCCCATCTCCTTCATGTCGAGGATCGGCATCAACGCGAACACCGCGAACACCCCGACCATCACCAGGGCGGCACTCGAGACGACGCCGGCTGTGGTGCTGATGCCGTGCGCAACCGCGTCTTCGGTCTTCATCCCGCGGTCGTAAGCCTCTCGCACGCGACTCAGGATGAAGACGTGGTAGTCCATCGAGAGCCCGAAGAGGATTACGAACATGAAGATCGGCAGCCACGACGCGATACCGCCGTTCGACTGGAAGCCGAGGAAGCTCTCGCCCCAGCCCCACTGGAAGACGGCGACGAGCACGCCGTACGCGGCGCCGACGGAGAGCAGGTTGAGCACGATCGCCTTCACGGCAATCACGATCGACCTGAACGACACCAACAGGAGGATGAACGCGAAGACCAGGACGAAGCCGAACACGATCGGGGCCTTCTGCTTCAGAAGCGCGTTCTCGTCTACAGACTGTGCCGTCGGCCCCGTGACCGCGTAGGTCGCGCCGGACACCTTGCCGACCGTGGCGGGGAGGATCTTGTTCCGCAGCGTGTCGAGAGCTGCATTGGAGACGGAGTCGCTGCCCTTGCCGGCGAGCGGAATCGAGACCCGCGCGACGGTGTGGGACGGACTCACCTCGACGACGACCGGGCCGTGCATCTGCCCGCTCGAGATCGCTTGCGACTTCAGGTCCGAGATCGCCTGCTGGGTTGCGGACGAGTCGGTGTTTGCCTCGATCGCGACGATTGCCGGGGAGAGGTCGCCGTTTGAGAACGCCTTCTCGATCTTCTTCATCGTGCCGACCGTCGGTGCGCTGTTCGGCATCGCGTCCAGCCCGCTCTGTGCGGTGTGGAGCTGCAGAACTGGCGCGGCCAGGACGAGGAGGACGCCGCCCGAGATGGCCGCGGCGACGACAGGTCGCCGCAACACGGGCGTCAGGATCGCCTTCCAGAACCGATTCTCGCCGCTGTCGCGCCGGAGGCGGTGCAGGAAGGGGATCTTGCCCTTCTCGACCTTGTCGCCGAGCCGCGAGAGCAGGGCCGGCAGCACCGTGAGCGAGCCGAGCATCGCGATACCGACGACCATCATCGTGGCGATGCCGAAGCCCAGATAGGCCTTGTCGCCGGAGAACATCATCCCGGCCATTGCGACCATCACCGTGATGCCCGAGATCAGCACCGAGCGGCCTGATGTGGCGGCTGCCGCCTCGAGTGCCGCCCGCGGACTTCTCCCGAGAGCCCGTTCCTCACGCTCGCGCTTGAGATAGAAGAGCGCATAGTCCACACCCACTGCGAGCCCGACAAGCAGTATCACTGCCGACACGTTCTGATCCATCGGCACGATGTGACTCGGGAGTGCGACGAGGCCGACTGTTGCCAGCACGCCCGAGAGCGCGAGCAGCAGCGGCACGCCGACGGCGACAAGGGCGCCGAAGACGAGCAGCAGGACGATGATCGTGATCGGGATCGAGCGCTCGCCGGCCAGCTTGAGCTGGTCGGAGAACATCTTGTCGAGCGCCTTGCCGGAGCTGACCGAGCCGGCCTCGGCGACGTAGAAGCCCGGATGCCTGTCAGCTGCCTGCCCGACGGCGGACACGATGCCGTCGATCTTCGGCTTCGCGTTCTCGTACGTGCCCTTCATGTCCCAGACGACCATGGCCGAGCGACCGTCTTTGGAGACCTGGTCGGCATTCGCGGGGTCGAGCGGCGAGCGGACGTTCTTGATCGCCGGGTTTCCTGCGATCGTCCTCTCGACGTCCTTGATCGTCGCGCGAAAGGCCGGGTCCTGCACCGTCTTGCTCGAGCTCTGAACGAGCACGAGCTCGGTCTGAGGATCGACCTGCGGAAATGCGTGCTTGAGGATCTGGTCGGCCTTGTGCGCCTGGCCGACGTTTGCGTCCGCAGTCTCGATGTTCTTTGTGCCGACGAAGTTGCCGATGAAGAGTGCGGCAACGACGAACGCGAGCCAACCGAAGACTGCGGTCTTCCAGTGGCTCGCGCTCCAGCGGCCCATACGGGCCGCGATGTTGTTCGAGCGCTTCAAGGGTGACATCTGGACTCAGCTCCTTCGCTTGGGGGTAAGCCCACGATCGCAGCGGCACGCCGAAGCGGAAATGCGGCTCGCAGGCCTCTTTCCAGGCGGAGAACCGCACCCGGAGCGGGGGGGAAAGTACGCCTAGTTGGTGGAGCCGAGGTACGTGAGAACCGCGAGCACGCGGCGGTGATCCTCCGCGCTCGCCGGCAGGCGAAGCTTCGAAAAGATGCTCGTCACGTGCTTCTCGACTGCGCGCAACGTGATCACGAGCTTCTCCGCAATTGCCTGGTTGGAGCGGCCTTCCGCCATCAGCCCCAGCACCTCGCGCTCGCGAGGCGTCAGCTCGTCGATCGGATCGTCACGCCGGCGGCGTCCAACGAGCTGCGACACGACCGCCGGATCGAGCGCCGATCCACCTTCCGCCACCCGCCGCACAGCAGCCGCGAACTCGTCGACGTCGGAAACGCGATCTTTCAGTAGGTAACCCACGCCCTCCGCGTTCTCGCCGAGCAGTTCCATCGCATAGGCCGGCTCGACGTACTGCGAGAGGACGAGCACACCCGTGTCGGGCCAGCGCTCGCGAATCTGCTTCGCGGCGCGCAAGCCCTCGTCCGTCTGCGTCGGCGGCATCCGGATGTCGATCAGGGCGACGTCGGGCTTGTGCATGCCGACGTGCCGCAGGAGATCCTCGGCTGTGCCGCTCTGAGCAACGATCTCGAAGCCGGCATCCTCGAGCAGACGGGCGATCCCCTCACGGAGCAGTACGGAGTCCTCCGCGAGCACTACGCGCACGCCGCGAAATCCCTTTCGTGCGGTGCTGAGGGGTGGAAAGCGAGAGGGCAGGCCCGGGATGTTGAGCTGGAAGAGCTGCACGGGCTCGTCGAGCCCGGACAGCTCGTGCTCGCCCAGATCGGCGAGCTCGTGCGACGCCTCGAGCGCGTCGCGGGTTCGCTGCGAGAGCAAGATCTGGCCGCCGCTGCCCGCCTGGGCGATGCGCGCTGCGCGATGGACATCCAGCCCGAAGTACGCGCCGTCGCGAATCGTCGGCTCCCCGGTGTGGAGGCCCATGCGGACACGCAGCTGGACGCCCTCCGGCCAGGGATGAGCCGCGAACGCGCGCTGGGCTTCCGAGACTGCCTCGGCTGCTTTGCGGGCGTCCTCGAAGACGACGAAGAACTCGTCGCCCCGATGGTCGACGACGTGCCCCTCGCAACTCTCCACCGCCTGGCGGAAGAGGTGCCGGTGATCCGACAGCAACACGGCGTAGCCGTCGCCGAGCTGGCGGACGAGCTGCGTGGAGCCCTCGACATCTGTGAAGACGAGTGTGACCGTTCCATGGGGGAGATTTGGGGTCAGAGCCTACTCCAGCGGGATCTCGGCCCGGACGCGGGTTCCCGCGCCCGGAGGGCTGTCGATCGCAAGCTTGCCGTTTAGCGACGCGACGCGGTCTGCCAACCCGCGCAGGCCGGAGCCGCGGCCCGGATCCGCGCCACCGACACCGTCGTCGGCGACCTCGACGTGCGCACAAGCGTTCACCTGCTCGACCGTCACCTTGACCGAGGAAGCCTGGGCGTACTTCGTCACGTTTGCAAGCGCCTCCGAGACGACGTAGTAGGCCGCAGCCTCGACAGCGGCCGGCAGGCTCACCAGCGGCCCCTCGATCTCCACCGGGAGCGGAGCGCGAGCCGCGAGCGACTCGAGCGCCGCCTCGAGCCCACGGTCGGTGAGCACCGCCGGGTGGATTCCCCGGGCTAGCTCGCGCAGTTCCTCCAGGGCGCGTGCCAGCTCTTCTCGTGAGGCCTCGAGCACCTCTTGCGCAGCCGCCGGATTCTTCTCGAGCTGGCCCTGCGCCAGCCGCAGAGACAGCGAGATCGAGACGAGCCGTTGTTGGGCGCCGTCGTGGAGGTTCCGCTCCAGCTTGCGGCGCGCATCGTCGCCGGCCGCGACGATTCGCTGGCGTGACGCCTCCAGCTCTTGCTGCTGTTGCTTTCGCTGCGTGATCTCGCGGACGATCATCAGGAACTCCTCGTCTCCGCTGGCGGCGAAGCGTCCTTCGTAATGGCGTGTCTCGTCGTCGAAGTCGAGGGCATACTCGATCACGCTCGGCTCTCCGGCCAGCGCGGCCCGTCCCGCCGTCAGCACGCGGTCGGCGAGGTCGCGTGGCAGGCGTTCCCAGAGCGTCTTGCCGACGACCTCGTCCTCGATGAGATCGTGTGGATTGGGCGCGTTGTAGGAGAGATACGTCCCCTCGTCCGAGATACGGAACATCAGGTCGGGCATCGCCTGCAGGAGGGCGAAGTAGCGCTGGGCGCGGGCGCGGACCTCAACCAGCAGCTTGTCCCGCTCGAGCGCGATGCGCGCGGCGTTCGCGATTCCTTCCAGTAGCTCGGGCTCTTCGAGCAGCGCTGCGTCGTGCACGATGGCAGCGACCGGGTCGTCCGCGTAGTCGAGCCGGGTGACGACGCGACTGCGCGTGTCGGGCGGCAACTCGAAGCGATTCCCGTCGACGTCGACGTAGTGCCCGCCTTCGTCGTACCAGTACGCCACCTGTGCCGTGCCGTCGCGCAGCGCCTGTCTCAGGCCTTCTTGCACCTCGCCCGGGCTGGCGCGCTCGGGCACCGAGCTGAAGATCGTGCCCAGCCCGGCGCCTCGCGCGATTGTCGTACCAAGCAGGCCCGCGAGGAAGAGGAACGGCACCGCGGTGAAGGTCACGATCAGCGCGACGCTCACGAGTGTGCCGCCGAAGCCGGAGAACGGCGTCACGATGAAGCCGATTGCGAGCAGTACGACGCTGAGGCCGCCGGCCAGATAGACGGGACGAAGGATGCGCCGCAGTGCCGGCGTGCCGCGTCGCCAGCGACCGACGAGCAGCGCAAAGGCTGCCACGAACAGGGCCACCGAGCCCGCGGTCCACAAGGCCGTCTGAGCCCAGTGTGCAGCGTTGTTGTGCGAGACGAAGACGAGGTTGTCCGGACAGGCGTGCGGCTTGCACGTGTGCGGTTCCGGGAACATGGAGTCCAGCAGCGGTGCGACGAACGCCGTCACGTACCCCGCGATCACGAGCGCCCGTGCCTTCCGGCTGATCAGCTCGCCGCTCGGATATGCGAGCAGGAGGTGGATGAAGATTGCGATGAACAGGCTTCCGAGGAGCGCGCCGAGCGTGTACGGAACCGAGTAGTTCGCCTCGCTGAGACTTCCAACGAATACGCCGAAGCCGACGGCGACCATCAGCATCCCGGTGCGGTTCTTCGGGCGCCGCGTCCAGCCGATCAGGCCGGCGAAGATGAACGACCAGCTGACGAACAGCCCGAGCGCGGTCGCCACAGCGGGGTGCTCCTCGTGGTCGCTCGTGAGAACGAGCGCAACTGCGATCCCACCCGCGACGAGCGCAGCCGGCCCGAAGTAGAGCCAGGGCCGCCGGGCGAGGGTCACGCGATAAGAAGAGCCGCGATCGCGGCTCCTGACAGATCAGCCTTCGGGACGAAGCCGCTGGCGCCGCAAATCTGGATGCAGCTGCCGTAATCGGCACTGTCGCGGCTCGAGGTCAGGACGACCGCCGGCGGGTTCGCCAGTCCGCACAGCCGTTCCGCGACCTGGAAGCCGTCCATGTCCGGAAGTTGCACGTCGAGCAGAACGAGGTCGGGATGAAGGTCTTTCACGGCCTGGAGGGCCGCGGCCCCGTTCTCGGCTTCGCCGACGATCTCGTAGCCCTCTGCTTCGAGGAGCGTCCGGGCGCTGGCCCGGAAGCTGGGGTGGTCGTCGACGATCAGAACTGTCATGCCCACAGTGTCGTCCCACGACCCGGCTTTCCGAATACGGTTACCCACACTCTTTCTAGACGCTCGCCCTAGCTTTTTTGCGCCGGTTTTGCCCCGCTTCGGGCTCGGAAGCCGCCGGAATCTCCACGTGGAAGACGGAGCCCTGCGCGCCGTTCGGCTCGACCCAGATCCTCCCATGCACGCGCCGGACGAGCTCGCGAGAGATGTAGAGGCCCAGACCGGTGCCTCCGATCCCCCCGGTCATGTCCGGGTCGAGCCGGTAGAACTTCTCGAAGATCCGGCTCTGCTCCGTGGCTGGGATGCCGAGCCCCTCGTCGGCGACGGTGAAGCGCACGTACTTGCCGGCAGCCTCCAGGCGGACGTGGACGTCCCCGCCCGCAGGTGAGTACTTCACGGCATTGTCGAGGAGGTTGGCCATGACCTGGCGCAGCTGGCCTTCGTCCGCGGCGACGCGCGGAACGTCCTCCTCGCCGGAATCCAGACTGACCCGGGTTCCCGCCGGTAGGTGCGTGCGCGCGGCGTCGAGGACGCTGGCCGCGAGGGCGACCGCATCGCAGGGCTCGACGTGCAACTCGAGCCGGCCGGCGTCGAGCTGGCTGGCCAGCAGGAGGTCGTTCACGATGTCGGCCAGCCGCGTGGACTCTTCGACGATGACCTCGAGGAGCTTGCGGTGCATGGCCTCCTCTAGCTCGAGATCCTCGCGCGCAAGCGTCAGAGCGGAACCGTAGATCGCGGCGAGCGGCGTGCGCAACTCGTGCGAGACGGTCGAGACGAGGTCCTGTCGAATCTGCTCGAGCGCCCGCTCCTCGGTGAGGTCGCGGAACGCATACACCGTTCCTTCGTCGAAGCCGACTCCCGAGATCGACAGCCAGCGCTCTTCACCGTCGAGCTCCAGCGGGAAGGTCGTGGTCGTCGCCGGCCCGGGCGCTCCCGCAACCGGGACGCGTGCCGCGAGGTCATCCCAGGCGGGGAGCACCTCGCCGGCTCGCCGGCCCACCACGTTTTCCCGCGTGAGCTTGGTGATCGCCTCCGCCGCGCGGTTCCAGAGGCGCACGATTCCTTCGACGTCGACGAGGAACACGCCGTCGGCGACCGTTTCGAGCACACGTGCCGCCTGCGCGCGCTCCTCGGCCTCGCGATAGAGCTGGGCGTTCTCGATCGCAGTGGACGCGCGGCGAGCGAGCTCTTCCGCCAGAGCGAGGTCCGCCGGCCCGTAACGCCGGCCGGATTCCGCCGCGACGAACGAGATCACGCCCGACCTGCGTCCGCGCACCACGAGCGGCACGCCCATGTAGCTCTGGAAGCCCAGCTCCCGGACCAGCCCGAGATGGAGGTCGTCCACCGCGAGCTCGGACAGCCTTTCCTCGGAGATCTCTGCAATGAGCTCGCTCTCGCCGGTGCGCAGGACGAGTGGAGGGCCCTGCGCGGCGTCGGGATCCTCCGGGTAGCGCCGGCTGAGCTCGAGCGCGAGCTCGACCTTGCGCTCGTCGACGTGTTCGACGGCGAGCGTGCGCAGCTTTCCGTCTTCGACGATGTCCACGCGGGCCCAGTCGGCGATGCGTGGCACGGCCATCTTCGCGAGAGTGGCCAACGTGGTGCGGTAGTCGAGGGAGCTGCCGAGAGTCTCGCCCGCCTCGACGAGGAACCGCTGCGCTTCCTCGGCGCTCTTGCGGTCGTCGATGTCCGTGTTCGAGCCGAACCACTTGACGATCTCCCTCCGGCGGTTGCGCATCGGGACCGCGCGCGTCAAGTGCCAGCGGTAGGAGTCGTCCGCCGCCCGGCGGAGGCGGAGCTCGTTGTCATATGGAGTCCCAGTGTCGAGCGCCTGCTGCCAAAGCTGGAGCGTGCGCCGAAGATCGTCGGGATGCGTGACGTCGCTCCAGCCCGCGGCGACGCGTTCCGAGAACGAGCTGTCGAAGTAATCGAGCACGCGCTGGTTCACGTAGTCGAGCTCACCGTTCGGCATCGCCGTCCAGATCTGGTCGGGTTGCGCTTCCGCCAGGAAGCGGTAGCGCTCCTCGCTCTCGCGGCGGAGCTCCGCGAGCTCCTGCTCCTTCAGCTGCTCGGCCTGCTGCCGGAGCTGTTTCGTCTTCTCGTGCAACTCGATGAAAACCGCCACTTTCGAGCGGAGCACTGTCGGGCTGAACGGCTTGAAGACGTAGTCGACCGCGCCTGCCGAGTAGCCGCGGAAGACGTGCTCCTCGTCCTTGGAGATCGCGGTGACGAAGATGATCGGGATGTGTTTCGTGCGCTCGCGCTGCTTGATCAGCGTCGCCGTTTCGAAACCGTCGAGCACCGGCATCTGGACGTCCAGCAAGATCACCGCGACATCGTGCTGAAGCAATTGGCGGAGAGCCTCCTCGCCGGAGTGGGCGTAGAGGAGCTTCTGCTCGAGCGGCTCGAGGATCGCCTCGAGCGCGAGGAGGTTCTCGGGCCGGTCGTCGACGAGCAGGACGTTGGTCATCTACGCGTGCGCTCCGCTGATGTCTCGGCGGGCGGCGGGGGAACCTCCCGGTTCCCCCGAGCCCCCTCCACTGGTCCCCTTGCGCGGACAGGCGGCTCCGCCGCCGGATTGACCCAGAGCCCGTAGATGAACTTCCCGATCTCTTCCAGAGGCAGGACCGCGTCGGCGGCGGTCGCCGCGATGGCCGCGTCGGGCATCGTCCG
>Ga0137377_10005105_pt1 | contig 10459 bp, 8 predicted proteins | sample SagtaG_22_FD_104815 | JGI IMG/M metagenome (GOLD analysis project Ga0137377, IMG submission 104815) | Vadose zone soil microbial communities from Sagehorn Ranch, Mendocino, California, USA - Sage2_L_40_16 metaG | ecosystem: Environmental > Terrestrial > Soil > Vadose zone | place: USA... | reverse complement strand
TAGAAAAGTACTTGTAAGTATTTGTAAATAAATTCTTTAACTGGCTTCTGCTTCTTGTTTCTCCTTTCTGCGCGGCTGTGCAACAATGATAAGATGGCCACCGAAACGCGCGACATTCAGAAGCACGTTTTGCCCAACGGCCTCGTGGTCATCACCGAGACCATGCCCCACGTGCGCTCCGTTTCCGTGGGTGTCTGGGTCCGCAACGGCTCCCGCCGCGAAGTCCCCCAGGAGAACGGACTGGCCCACTTCATGGAGCACATGGTTTTCAAGGGCACGGAGCGTCGCTCCGCCGAAGCCATCGCCCGCGAAATGGACTCCATCGGCGGCATGCTTGACGCCTTCACTTCCAAGGAACAGATTTGCTTCAACGCCAAGGTTCTTGACGAGCACTTGCCCATCGCTTTCGACATCATCGCGGATCTTGTCCTCCGCCCGAAATTCGATTCGGAAGATGTGAAGAAAGAGCGCCAGGTGGTCCTCGAAGAAATTAAAATGGACTTGGACAATCCCGAGTATCTTCTTCACGAAATTTTCACGCGCGGCTTCTGGCCGCAGCATTCACTCGGCCGTCCGATTCTCGGCACTCCGGAAACCGTCAAGGCGTTCAATCGCGATTCACTGTTCGCGCGTTTCCGGGAATGGTTCGCGCCCGATCATCTGGTAGTGACCGCTGCGGGGAACGTCACTCACGAACGGGTGCTGGAATTGGTGCAGCGAGAATTTGGCGGCATGAAGCCAACCGGTCCCGCGGAAAGCGACGGCGCTCCGCGCACGGAAGCGCCCATACATCTCGAAGCCAAGCGCGACCTCGAACAGGTGCATTTGTGCATTGGCGTCCCGTCAGTTCCGCTAGGCCACCAAGACCGCTTCGGCGTTGCCGTTCTCAATAATCTTCTTGGCGGCGGCATGTCTTCGCGCCTTTTTCAGAACATTCGCGAAAAGCAGGGCCTCGCTTACGCGGTTTTCAGCGAGCTGACGCCCTATTCCGACGCGGGAATGATGACCGTCTACGCCGGCACGGCCAAGGAGACCGTTGGCCAGGTCATCGACCTGACTATCCAGGAATTTCGAGCGCTGAAAGAATCACTTGTTACGGAAGAAGAGCTGCGCCGCTCAAAAAATCATCTCAAAGGCTCGTTGATGCTTTCGCTCGAGTCCACCAGTTCCCGCATGTCCAACCTTGCCCGCCAGGAATTGTATTTCGGCCGCTTCTACACGCTCGACGAAATTCTGGACTCCATCGAAGCCGTCACCCACGAAGAACTCCAATGCCTCGCCCGGCAATATTTCCAGTCCGGCCAAATCGCCGTCACCGTCCTCGGCCCCCTGAACGGCTTCACCCTCGACCGCTCCCGCTTGGCCTGCTGAGTGGGTGATTCAGTCGTTCAGGTTTCTTGGTCTTGACGTGACAAGAGATCTTCAAGCGACAGCTAACTCAAGCCCATCTGTGATGCTCTGCGAGGCCGCGTATTCAATGTGCAGAACGCGTCTCGGGGCACACGATTGTGATTTCGATGATGCATGCACGATAAGAGGGCGCATCGCTAGCACCCCACCGCATGGCACGAGGCAATCGATGGCGGCGACTCGTGTCGAGACATCATGGAGTTCCTCGTCGGTTAAAACACCAAGCGTATGAGTCTTGCACACCGTCTTTAATCGACCATGGTCCCCAGCCAGGGGTCTCATGCCGTTCGCGAAGCGGCAAGGCCGTGTCTTGGTGCCATACTACAAGCCAGTTCGCCACCGGTGATTTATCGAAGAGCGTCGCGCGAAACAGAAACGCATCTGTCCCGAGAGTCTCCGCCGCGATACCTATGAGCCGAGGATCCTGAGCGAGAGTCGCTACAGCGGGAAGTTTCATCGCATGGCGCGCACCGGCTCGGCTTCGCGGCAAATCCGCCTGACTCAATTCTTCGAGCAGGTTATCAACATCCTGCTGCGCCAGCACGTTGGGAATAATTCCAAATCCCTGTTCTCGAATCTCTCTTGCCCAAATCAACGATTTTGTTCCTTCGCCAGCCCTGCTACGGAAAGTGAACGTTCAAGCCGGACTAGGCTTGCGTAGCGCGGTCGGCGTTGACGGCGGCGCCGATGATGCCCATTTCGTCGGTGGTGGGGATCACTTCAAAGCGGCTGCCTTGCAGCGGACTCATTTTCACCATCTCATGCAAGAGCCTGTCCAGCAATCCGATGTCGATGAATCTTACGTCTGGTCCGGTAACAAAAAACATTCCCGGACCTTCCATATGGATGCTGGTCGCCGTGGCGGCAGCCAAAGCGCGGTGACACAGCATTACAAATTCCGCGCAACGCGCGTCACCCGCACGGGCGTTTTCTAAAACTTCTTCCGGCTCGAGGTCCAGGAATCTCAATCGCATGGAGCGGCGTCCAAGAATTCCTTCAAGATGTCCGCGGCCTCCGCAACCGCAGAAGTTTTCTTTGGGATCCAGCGTGACGACGGAGTGCCCACCTTCCCAGATTCCTTCGCTGGAGGGATAGCGGCCGAACCCGACTCCATTGCCGAGCGTCCACACGCGCATGAGCTTGTTTAATTTTCCTTGCGTCGCGGCGATTCCCGCGGCCATCACATCCGCATCATTAAAAACGCGAACGTGCGCGCCCGCGAGTTTGCCGCTTAGCGCGGCAGACAAGGCGCCTTGCAACGCAAATCCCTTGGCTTGATGGAAGTTGGGCGAATCCTCGACCACGCCGTTGTGAATGATGCCTGGGAAGCCGATACCAATGGCGGCAATCTTTTCTCCGCCTGCGACTTTGTCGACTTGTTGGAGGATGCAGTCGACGATGCCTTCCGCGGGCATGGACTGCAACGGGTCGAGCGACTGTGGTTTTTCCGGAAAGACGCTGAGCGGGCCGACAACCTTGTGACCTTCCACAAGGCCCACAGCAATATGTTCCATCACAAGTACGCCAACTGTCCTGCGCATGGTGCTCCTACTCATTCTGGCAAATCAAAGACTCCAGCAATCGATTCCTCATGGTAAGCAACTAACCTCTCACCAGCTTGTTGAGCCCATTGAATGCCGCCGCCTTGTAGCATTCCGCGAGCGTCGGATAATTGAAGACGGTGTCCACAAAATATTCCACCGTGCCGTTTAGTGCGAAAACCGCCTGCCCAATGTGTAGCAACTCGGAGGCCCCTTCTCCGATGATGTGGACTCCCAACAATTTCTTGGACGCGGGATCGAAAATGAGTTTCAGGCGTCCGGTGGTGTCGCCGCGAATCTGCCCGCGAGCAATCTCCCGGAAATAGGCCATGCCGACTTCGTAGGGAACGCCCTCGTCCGTGAGCTGCTCTTCGGTCTTGCCGATGAACGAGATTTCCGGAATGGTGTAAATCCCATAAGGATAATTCGCGCGGTTGGAATTCGTGGGCATGCCGAACGCTCTGGCAGCGGCGATGCGTCCTTGTTCCATGGAGACCGAGCCGAGGCTGGGAAATCCGATCACATCTCCCACGGCAAAAATATGCGGCTGCTTGGTGCGGTAATTTTCATCGACGGTGATACGGCCTCGCGCGTCCGCTTCCAGGCCGCCTGCAGCAAGATTCAATTCATCCACGTTACCCTGGCGGCCCACCGCGTAGAGCAGCGCCTCGCCGGAGACTTTTTTCTTGCTCTTCAAATTGGCGACGACCAGGCGATCCGGAGTTTCTTCAACGCTTTCGACTTCTTCGTTCAGGCGCAGCGTGACGCGCCGGTCCCGCAGATGGTAGCAAAGCGCTTCGACCATTTCCGCGTCGGCAAATTCGAGCAACCGCGGACGCTTCTCGATCAACGTCACGCGCACGCCGAGCGTCGCGAACATGCAGACGTACTCGACGCCGATCACTCCGCCGCCCACGACAATCATGGACTTGGGAATCTCTGGCATACGAAGGATCTGATCGCTATTGATAATGGTCTTGTCGTTGAAGGGAACGAGAGGAGAAACCGCGGGTTTTGTGCCGGTGGCCAGGACGATGTATGCGGCTTCGAGCTCGGTTTGCCCGCGCGAACTTGTGATTTGCATGTGGTGAGGATCGAGAAAACTGGCGGTCCCGGTAAGGACTTCGATGCCGTTGCGGGACAGTTGGGCGCGGATCACATCGATCTCGGTCTTGATGACGTTGAGCGCGCGAAAGGAAAGATCCGCCATGGTGATCTGTTCCTTCACACGATAGTTGACGCCGTAGATGCTTTGATACTGATATCCGGAAAGATGCAGGACCGCTTCGCGGATGGTCTTGCTCGGAATCGTGCCGGTGTTGATGGCCGTTCCACCGATCACTTCCAGCTTTTCGATGAGCGCGGCTCGTTTTCCAAACTTCGCCGCTTGAATCGCGGCTCGCTGGCCTCCGGGCCCAGAACCAACCACGATGAGATCGTACTTTTCCATGGTTTGCCGCGGGAGTATACCACCGATGCAATCTTGGGGTCCTTGTTGACGCGCGCCCGCCGCTCTGCCATCATTTTGAAAATTTGTTTCGAACCGAGATGGCACGGAGAAGTTGAGGAGAGCACGATCGGCATGCGGGTTTCCATCCTGGCGTCCGGCAGCTCGGGCAACATCACCTTGCTTGAGACGGAGCGCACCCGCCTCCTCGTGGACGCAGGACTCGGCAAGCGTGAAACCCTTGCCCGCCTCGCCGCCGTTGAAAGAACCGTCGAGCACGTTGACGGCATCCTCATCACCCACGAACACACGGACCACTGCAACGGCCTTCCGCAGATGCTCGGCCTCTGGAAAGCGCCGCTGTACGTCACCGAGCCGACGATGGAAGCGATGCGGCGGATTCTCCCGGAAACCTTTGGCAAGCGTTTACGCGGCGTGGAGTCCATCCAAGCCGGACAAAGCTTCTCGATTGGCGACATCGACGTCCATGCCTTCAGCATTCCTCACGATGCTGTCGACCCCGTCGCGTTTACGTTTCGCACGAACGGCACCAAGGTAGCGATTTGCACCGATCTCGGCTATCTCCCGAATCATGTCAAAGTTCATCTGCGCGGGACACACTGTCTCATTCTCGAATCCAACCACGATCTCGATATGTTGAAAGTTGGACCGTATCCCTGGGTGGTAAAGCAACGCGTGCTTAGCCGTACCGGCCATCTTTCCAATCACGCCGTCAGCGAATATCTTGCTGATCCGGAGTGTTTCGACGCCATCGCCCGGTATCTCGTCCTCGCGCATGTCTCACAGGAAAATAACAATCCGGACACCCTTCGCATATCTGCCGAAGAAGCCCTTGGCCGCCGCCCGGCTGAGTCCATCTTCACCGGCCAACTTCTTGTCGCCTCCCAGCACGTGCCGCTCAAGCCCCTCGAACTATAGCCAGGACTTTAGCCATGCCTTGTTCATGGGAAGGATACCCTTGTTTGTGTTTTGCTCTGCCGAAGACGATGTTTAGCAACACACGCGCATCGCCTCAACGGGAATTGCCGTCGACGCAAGCGATTCAGCGCGAACCATGGCTGGAAATCAGAGTTCGGAATTTACGGGGTCGAGCGCGAGAAACTCCTTGGCTTTTTTTTGCCGCGATGTGCCGGAGGAAATCCACAAGGCAAACTCGGCAAAAAACGGGACCGGGTCCAAAAGATCGAACGTAGCGGAGGTCAATTTTCCGGTCAACACGGCCTTCAGCACTCTCAGGATATCCGCCCAGCGAGAGCGTGACTTTAAGATCGCCACGATGTCGGTAATCTCCCGAATCCACGCGGCCTTGCGCGCAGGATTCACGGGAGAAGTCTCGAGGCCGACTTTTTGCCGCCACAACAGGTAGGAAAAATCGATTCCAGCTGCCTTTCCGAGGGAATGCCAGCCCCAAGTCCTGGGGTTGACATCAAGAATTTTGAATTTTCCGTCCCGCGTATCAAATTTGAATTCCACTTCCGCCATGCCATCGAATCCAATACTCTCCAGAAACTGTCGCCCTGCCGCCTCCACAATGGGTTGGCTGGTTGTTTCCACAAACGTGCTGGCGTTGCCAAACTCCACGGGATATTGCCTACGGCGCTGAGCGACGAGCGAGGCGTACACGCGCCCCTCCTTGCATACTCCGCAAAACGAAAACTGATTCTCTCCGCCGCCCGGAATGCGTTCCTGCACCATGATCTCGTCAGCGGGAATGTAGTGGCGCATTTGCGCATAGCCGCGCTCGAGTTCCTCTCGGTTCGCGGCGGCGAGAGCCTTCAAGTTCGTCTGGGGGAAGAAACGATGATTCACGGCTGGTTTCAGAATGACGGGAAACGGGAAGTCGGTCGCATCGAGACCGCGAACCGAGGTCCACGGGGCTGCAATACCCAATTCCGTCGCCTTGCTGTACGTTAAGCGCTTGTCTAGCGCATATTTGGTCACTTCCAGCGGCGGCGTGGTCAACCTGTAGACGGCCTTCAAAGAGTCATGGCCAGCAGCTATGCTTTCGACGTACTGATCGCTGACGGGAAACAGGACCCACCCGCGAAGACTGTGTTCTCGCGCTTCGCGGAGGAGCAGCTCTACCACGGGTTCTTCCGAAACGATAAATCGCTTTGTATACCTGGAAAATTGTGCGATACACTTGGATTTGTCCGTATCCACAACCCACGTCGGGATACCGTGTTTCCCCAGGCTTCGGGCGATTCCTAGGCCGACAAAGTTCCCTCCGAGGATGATGGCTCCCGGAAGATTTCCGCCGGACTTTGGTGGGACCGAATTTGTTTTCATAAGACTCCGTTTTTTTCGCGAACTGGACCCGGAACTAGCGAATAGAACGCTTGTCCGCGATCCCAGCCGCCAGATGCGGGCCGGCATTGGAAGTGCCAGTAACAAATCGCAACGTTGGTCCCAGGGCCTTCTCACCGATTACGCCAGCCATGTAGAGGTTCTCAACTGAGGTCTCAAGGCTGGTTGTCAATTCGGGGTATCCATCCGGTGTTGTCTTGATTAAATTCTTCAGTGAATTATCGAGTATATTATATTTGGAGACGTCGATTTTGTACCCCGTGGCAAGTACAACCATATCTACTTGTTCGGTGGTGCCGTCACTAAGGGCAAGCTTTAATCCCGCAGCGGCTCTCTCCACGCGTACAACGGTCACTCGCGTCTTCGCCTGAACACCTTCGAGGCGAGAAGGCAACCAATAGGCACCGATGGGCTTGGTGCAGTCTCGCAACAACGATTCCTGAACTTCCGGAGACTGTCGTCTGAATTTTTCAGGATCCGCCATCTTTCTCGCTGTATGGATATCTCCCAAATCGGTTGGGGGTAGGATGCGGTAGGACAGTGGTCGCAGTGGTCCAGGCATGAGCTGACGGAAGAGGTGTTTGCGCCAGGCGAACGGACGAAATTTAAGCTCGGAGGCGCGGGTGATAATTTCCACGTCGGCCTTGTTTTCGTGAAGAATCGCGGCATACTCCAGAGCGCTTTGACCCTTTCCAAGCACGGCAACGCGCTTGCCGCTGAAATGAGAGAGGTCGCTCAGCCCCGAGGAGTGCGGGGCGAGTTCCGTCGGGATGCCAAGAAATTGCTCCGGCCGATAGACGAACAGCCCGATACCAAGGGTCAAAACCACGGACCTACCGTGGATCTTCTCACCGTCGTCGAGGGTAACTTCAAAACCGCTGCCATTCTTAAAAACGTTTTGGACGCGACGTCGGTCCAGGTTCGGGACGACTTGTTTTTGGAACCATTCGCCGTAGGAGACGAAATCCTCGATGGGCAGCGGATCGGGGAATTTGCGGCCGACGACTCTCTGATATCTTTCTATGGACAAGTGTTTTTGCGGGGCCGCGATATTGGATGCTTCCGCCCGCGAACGCAGAAACATTCCCTTGGGCATATTCTGCTTCCAGAACCCCATGGGATCCCCAATGACATAGGGCTCCACGCCGGCGGCTTGCAGATAGGCAGTCGTACTCAGTCCATACGGACCTGCCCCGATGACAATGACTTCTTTCTGTTGCCTGTCTTGGCTCATAAGCGGACCTGACCTTCGTGGATGTGACTGGCCATTTCGGGCAGAAATGACAGTTTGGTCCACGATTCCCTGACGCTCAGTCGATATCGCTACATCTTCCTGTCCGTGGTTTACAGATCTATTTCTTCGGGTCAGCGTCATGGTTGGGTCAATGGCTCCTCGTTCGAATTCTGCTTAAACAGAATCCTCCCTGTACCAGCAGGATCTCTATTCGTTCTCTACGAACCGTGCAAATCTTGCTCTTGAGCTTCCGGCTGATCAGATCCGGTATCATCCAGAGCGATTTTACTGTGGGTGAAATAGGCCACGGGCCAGACACGATGTTATATATGTTGGCGAGTAGCTACCTGGCATAGTCTCCGTTTTACCCCTGGTCTTACGGTATCCAGGGGCAATCGCAGGGCCGTTTCCCGATTAAATCGAAACCTCGTTCCCGAGGCGTTTTTCCCTCCGTTTGGTCCCCGGGAAGCCGGTTTGGGCGCCAGGGAGCGGGTCTTGGTGGTCGCAGGGGCATGTAAACGGATCATTTGGGAATGAAGGTGCACTGCCGGGCTGAATTTGTGCTGAAGGCTGCTGAAGATGTTTATCCTTTTTGGGAACCTGGCGTTCGTTCTCCCGGTTGTGCAGGTATGGCGGAACGGTCCTCTCCCATCCTTGCCCAAGTATTTTAGGGAGCTGAGCCGCGGCATCAATCGGACGAGCAAACTCAAGGGTGTTCGGCTCACTCGCGGTGTTTCCCGGGGTGAGCTCTTTCGGAGGGAGGTTAGAGTTTTGCGCTGAGGATTACGAAATTGCCGAAATTGAACTTATTGAACTTTTGTTGACTCCATGCGTGTATTTCCTCTAAACTTGATTCTTCTTGGTAGAGGTGCGGAGGCCATAAGTAGCCGGGCGCGCAATTCCGATCAGCTTCGGGCGCCCAGGCGAAAGGGGCATGTGAGTTGTTGCAGTTGTTGTCCGCCGAAATCGCAGCGGTAGCTGAAACCGCAGCGGTTGGGGAACAGGTCCAAGGCCTGTTCACTGTCATCCGTTAATTAATTCGGATGAAGCGCTATCGAGAGGCAGCAGCCTCGATTTGTATCCTCGCGGTTCCTTCCTTTCGTTTCGCTCATCCAGAAAAGCACGGCGGAAATGGATCTGTTCGAATTGACACGCGCGCTGGTCGACATCGGGTCGACCACCAACCACGAGAAAAATGTGGGCGACTATCTCTTTGCGCATTTGTCGGCGGTCGTTTCGCGTCACAACGGCCGCGTTGAGCGAATCGCCGCGGAACCCAATCGCGACAATATTTTTGCCTCCTGGGGCGAACCGGTCGTCACGCTTTCCACGCACATGGACACGGTGCCGCCGTTTTTCGCTTCTCGTGAGGACGCAGAATTTATTTGGGGCCGCGGTTCCTGCGATGCGAAGGGAATTATCGCCGCGATGATTGGGGCGGCGGAGAAATTGCTGGCAGCAGACACACGGAATTTTGGCTTGTTGTTCGTTGTGGGCGAAGAACGCAACAGCGCCGGGGCAAGAGCGGCTGCAGCAACTCCACGTGGCTCGCGATTCCTGATCAATGGCGAGCCCACGGAGAATCGTCTCGCACTCGGTTCCAAAGGCGTGCTGCGTTACGAAATCACGGCGCATGGAAAACTTGCGCACTCCGCCTATCCCGAGCTCGGCCATTCGGCCATCCACGCCTTGCTCGATGTTCTCCACGACATTCGCCAGATTCCATTGCCGGAAGACCCGCTGTTTGGCCGCAGCACGTTGAATATCGGCACGATCGGTGGTGGGCGCGCGCCCAACGTCGTGGCAGATCACGCCGAGGCGGAGATCATGTTCCGCACCGTCAGCGATCCCACGAAACTGCGGGAAGCTGTCTCTAGCGCTGTCGCGGGCCGTGCCGAGGCTCGCGAAGTGCTGCACACGCCGGCGGTGCAACTGTCGAAATTCGATGGGCTGCCCACTACTATCGTCGCTTTCACAACGGACATTCCGACGTTTGACGGAGCGTGGGGGCAGCCCTTCCTCATCGGGCCCGGGAGCATTCACGTTGCGCACACTGCCGAAGAGCGCATCTCCAAGAAGGAATTGTCCGAAGCAGTGGACATTTACGCGCGAATGGCGACGCAGCTTCTCGCCACCGGCCGGAGCAGCGCATGAACATGGGCCTCGCCATTGTTGGCTACGGAAAGATGGGGCGGCTGATCGAGCAGCTTGCTCCTGAATATGGATTCGACGTGCGCGCGAAATTCGATGCGCGGAGCAATCCGCGCGGGCAGGCGCTTTCTCGCCAGACGCTTCAAGGAGTTGATGTAGCCGTTGAATTCACTTCGCCGGACGCCGCTCCGGATAATATTCGCTGCTTGGCCGCGATGGGCGTTAATTCCGTCAGCGGCACCACTGGGTGGTTCGGTGATCTCCCCTCCGTTCTCGAGGCCGTCACGAAGAGCGGAACTGGCCTTGTTTGGGCGCCGAATTTTTCCGTGGGCGTAAATCTTTTTATGC
>Ga0137377_10005102_pt1 | contig 10460 bp, 9 predicted proteins | sample SagtaG_22_FD_104815 | JGI IMG/M metagenome (GOLD analysis project Ga0137377, IMG submission 104815) | Vadose zone soil microbial communities from Sagehorn Ranch, Mendocino, California, USA - Sage2_L_40_16 metaG | ecosystem: Environmental > Terrestrial > Soil > Vadose zone | place: USA... | reverse complement strand
TTCCAACGGAACGGTGGGGAAAACCGAAGACCTGCGTCTGATGGCCCTGCAAAATCAGTTCATTCGGCTCGATAATTCTGTTCGGTATTTGAATACAGCGGGATTTGCCATCCGACGAAATAAAGCCGATTCCGACGCTGGTCTGTTCGATCCAATCGCAATCAGAGCCGAAGACACTCTCTTGTTAGCGAACTTGATCAGAAGGGACGAGCTACCTCTGTTTGTTCCGGACGCAATTGTCCAACACGCCATACCATTATGTGTCGTAGCATACCTTCGCAAGGCAATGCACTCCGCTTACTTGGAAGGAAAGACGTTCGACATCATTTCGTCCACAGGAGTCGCAATTCGACTGGGTCATCGAGAGCGTTTGAGAATGCTGGGATTGACGTGGAAGCTTTCGGCCGACAGAAAGATTGGACGGACCGCTTGGTTCGTCTTGCTGACAAGGCAGACGCTGCGTTTGATTGCTACTTTCTGCTATCAATATCTTCGTCCGAAATGTTCTTGAGCGCGCACGTTCGCAAATAGCTTGTGAGACCTTGAAGATTATTCGTTGAGTGATAGGCGAGCCTAGATTGCTCCGGTTCGCAAAATCTTGTTCTTAGATTCCCATCAGGCGAACCCATGAAGGATGAATCGACAACCACGATGCGTGAGGTGCTAACCACGATTTGGCAGCGTGTACTGCAACAACCTTCCATCGATGTGGACGATAATTTTTTCGACCTCGGAGGGGACTCTTCGTTGGCTCTGGAGCTGTTCAATGAAATGGCAGTGGCCTGTGGGCGAGAACTCCCGCCAGTCATGATTTATCACGCACCTACCATTGGTGCTCTGGCTACCTTGTTGGAGCAGTCCACGCCTCCACGGTGCCCGCCCGTCGTGCTGCTGAAATCTGGCAGTAAGACGCCCCCAGTGTTCATCACGCATGGATTGGGTGGCAGCGTAATGGATTTCTTTCAAGTCATAAAGCACATGCAATGCCCAAATCCCATCTATGGAATGCAAGCCAAAGGTGTGGATGGCGCTGATGAACCGTTTGACGACATTACTGATATGGCCGACTTCTATTTGAGTGCGATCAAGGAGGTGCAGCCGCGGGGGCCTTACCTACTAATTGGGTATTCGCTAGGCGGTCTAGTGACTTTGGAAATGGCGCAACGTTTGCGCGCCAGGGGAGAAGAAGTGGCGCTGTTGGCGATGCTGGATAGTTATCCGCACATGCGTTACTTGGTGCCGATGCAGCGGCTTCGTCAGCATTTGCGCTTAGCAAAGCGTTCTGTCTCCCTCGTGATGAAGTTGCCTATACGTGATGCGATTGCGTACATCTCACAGCGCTCTCAACGGCGGTTACGCATTCCGGGTGACCGAAACGGGAAGGCCCGCTACCAATCGCCAAGCGCGATATCCCCGGTAATTCAACGCGTGCGGGAAAGCGCCTATGCTGCACTGACACGCTATCAACCCCGGTTTTATAACGGCAGGATAAAATTTGTGAAGGCCGAAATCACCACTGACTTTCCCGACGATCCTATCGCAGTTTGGTCTAAGTTAGCGAGGGGTGTTGAAGTGGAGACGGTATCAGGCGATCATCTAGAAATCATTACGACGCACTTCGAGCATCTCGCGTCAATCCTTTCTCGTTATCTGAGAGAAGCGCAGGGCTAAGAATGACGTGGCCTGTGGTCCTAGGTCTTATGAACAATAATGACAATAATAGGCGTCGAATGGGAAAGTCTGTTGGAGGGTGTATTTCGTTGGGGCAGCGTGTCACGAAGCCGAATTTCACGTCGTAGCGAACGGGAGGGATCTAGAGTGACCGCCGATCGGGACGATCCAACCTACCGCGTTGGCTATGCAAGCGCCGGACTAAATTCCGCATGTATATGATGGCTTCTTCGGGGGTCAAGTCCTCCTGGGAAGCATTGTGGGAAGGGACAGTCGAGCTTGAAAACTCTGTGCCTTCTGTGGCGAAGTCATCAATAGATCGAAAAGGGCTCGGATTCGATTCCACGTTGGTCGCGAGGTTAGCTGCCCTCTTCGCTCCGACTTCTGAAACAAATTGGCTGATATCAAGACGGCGGGCCGCTGTCCGTACCATGGCAGCGTCAACCGAGTGCTTCCGCGCCCCATGAGCGAGACCAAGCGCCTGAAAACAGTATTTGATGATCTGACGTGGAATACCGTCGCTAAATTCAGCGATCAAATGTCGAGCCTCTGGAGAGAATAACGGTCCGCCCGTATACCCCGCCACCTGCAAGCGGTGAGCGATTAGGGCGCCCGATTCTTCGGCTGTGAGCGGACTCAATCCGCTGACTGAAGTAATGCGTTGCCGCAATTGGCTGAGCGATGGCTTGATGAGTTTGTCAGCCAGCCCCGGCTGTCCAGCTAAAATAATCTGCAATAACTTAACGCGGGGAGTTTCGAAGTTGGAGAGTAGCCGAATTGCCTCTAATACAGATTCATCCAGATTTTGCGCTTCGTCAATGATTACGACAAAGCGCCTCCCGGCCCTTGCTTCTTGTAACAAACACCGGTTGAACTGTGCGACCATCCGAACGAAATCTTGGGTATCGTCCTGTACCCCAAGTTCGGCCAAAAGGAATCGCATGAACTCGCGCGGCGTGCACTTGTTTTGAAACAGGAACGCGGTCCTGGCTTTTTGACCGAGGTTCGACAGGATGTCAAACAGCATCGTCGTCTTTCCCATTCCCGGCGGAGCGATCAGAGTCACAAATCCGCAGTTCGACTCAATCCCGTAATGCATGGACGCAAGGGCATCCCGATGCCCCGAACTGAGATAGAGATAGCGCGGGTCGGGTGTGACGGAGAAGGGCGGCTCGCGAAGAGCGAAGAAATCGAGCAACACGGTTCCTACCTTTTTCGCTGGGAAATGACTCCTCGTGCTGGGGGAGGGGGGTAGAATCAGCCCAAGAAGCCCGACAAGTCTATTATCTATCGGCCTTTGATTTTGTCAATCATGAACCGCAGCGTGGCGCCCCAGCTTAAAAAACTCACGATCCATGCGCGAATTCCCAGTACAGCTTTCTGGCTTTCGTGTAGAGGGGGCCAAATTCTAATCGGCGATCCCCGATTCGAGTAACGGGAACCACCTTAGAATAATTACCGGTGGAGAAGATCTCGTCCGCCGATTCATATTCCTGGTAAGTCATCACCTTCTCGATTACGGTTACGCCGGCGTCGCGCAGGAGCCCTATCACTCGTTTGCGAGTGATACCCGCGAGAAACGTTCCGTTGGGTATGGGAGTGTAAACAACACCTTCCTTGGCCATGAAAATATTCGAGGTGGCCAGTTCGGCGACGTTGCCTAGCAGGTCGCAAACAATGGCGTTGTCGAATTTGCGTGAATGCGCCTCGAACAGAGAGCGCGCATTGTTCGGATACAGACATCCCGCCTTTGCGTCGACCGGCATTGTTTCTAAGGTCGGGCGCCGATAAGGCGAAAGCGTAACCGAGAATCCTTGTGGCTGACGCATCGGCGCCTCGTAAATGCACAGGCACCAACGAGTGGATTCGGGATCATGGGCCTGAACCCATGGTCCTTCTTTTTCCGCCCAGTACATCGGCCGGATGTAAAGCGCGGCATCCTTGCCAAATCGCGCTATGCCTTCCCGTGCAAGTTTGACCCAGGTCTCGGTTGAGACGATTGGCTTGAGGAACATTTTCTTCGCCGATTCATTCACTCGCGCACAATGGAGTTCGAGATCCGGGGTAACTCCTTCGAACGCCCGCGCACCATCAAAAACCACCGAGCAGAGCCATGCAGCATGCGTACGTGGACTCATAATCGGCACGTTGCCGTCTTGCCATTTGTCCTCGAAATAGGTCCACGTTCCCGATGCGCCGCCCGCGAATGACATTCAGCCTCCTTCGCAGCAATGCTGAAAGGTCTACGGAGACGCGTATCTGCGGCCCCCCCGCAGTCGGTACATTACGACAGCCGAATTCGGGAGTCAATGATACTTCCGTGGGACGATCCATCTAGGGCTCGGGCGGCTGGTTTGGAACGGTCGGCGCGCGACACGCAGGATAGGAGGCGGCGTCGGGAGGAGCTGGGTTTTGTTTGGCTGCCCCCGGTATTTCGGCGATGGCCTCATTTGTAGGGGAGCTGGTGCCTCCGCCGGAGTTGATAGCAATTGCTACGTAATAATAGGTCGTGTGGTCCTTTACGAGGTCATCCACGCAGCGCGAGCTGAGCAAAGGCATAAGGTTGACCTGCTCACAAGCCGGGCACTTCGGCAGTTTCTTCGCCGTGTCCTTCTTTTGGCTTCGATACAAGCAATAACCTACAGTAGTGGCGCCCGGTTGGCCAGACGAGGTGCTGGCGTTCCACGAAGAAATACTTTGTGGTGACCGCTTCCCGGTGCCGACGCCGGAAGCATAGGATAGGGCGTTCTGGGACAGGGCGGAAGAACGGGGTTGGGTGCGGCAGCAATGACGTTTTCCCTCGCGGCTGGCACCGATTGCGGTTCGCCGTGTGATTCTGGAACTCGGCTGCAGCCAGTGAAGGCTTGCGACATGCAAGCGATCGTCAGTGCTGCGACTTTCCCGTTGAATCGAATATGCCGGAGGATTTTCCAACGATTTCCTGAAATAGCAGCCATGGCTTCGAACACTCTTTTATCCTAAATGCGTTGCTCCTAGGTAGGGCCATTTTGTGCCACTCCTGAGGGCAGATCTCGATCAAGTATTCCAAATCAGGTGCAGCCGGAGCACTTCGGCTCGTGCGAGAATTGAATAAGGGAACACTGCAATTGTGCTAGTGATGACCTGTTCAGTATCGCAGGCAGAGAATTCATATGACCGATTACCGAAAATTTTATATCGATGGAAAGTGGGTTGACCCTGCTGAAGCCCGTGACTTCACGGTGATCAATCCGGCAACTGAAGAGCCGACCGAAACCATTTCTCTCGGTGGCGCGACCGATGTTGCTGACGCGGTTGATGCAGCCAAGCGAGCATTCGCGTCCTACTCGGAGACCAGTCGGGCGGAGCGATTGGCGCTCTTGCGCAGGATTATCGAGGTTTACAAGGCAAGGGGCGAGGAGATGGCGGAACGGATTACTTGCGAGATGGGCGCTCCCATTTCCTTGTCTCGAAAGGCGCAGGTGCCGGCCGGGCTGGCCCACTTGTCAGAAGCCGTGAGGGTTTTAGAAAACTTCAAGTTTGATGAGGTACAAGGTTCAACTCTGATGCGAAAAGAAGCAATTGGAGTCTGCGGGCTCATCACCCCCTGGAACTGGCCGATGAACCAGATTACCTGCAAGGCGGCGCCAGCGCTGGCGGCAGGTTGCACGATAGTCCTGAAGCCAAGTGAATTGGCGCCCTTATCGGCTCATCTTTTCGCGCAAATTATCGATGAGGCCGGCGTTCCACCAGGAGTCTTCAATCTCGTAAATGGAGATGGTCCTGGGGTTGGAGCCGCCATTGCTTCCAACCCTGACATTGCCATGGTTTCATTCACGGGCTCGACACGGTCTGGCATCGCTGAGGCTAAGGCGGCCGCACCCACTGTGAAGCGGGTTACTCAGGAACTGGGCGGTAAGTCGGCGAACATTATCTTGGAGGATGCCGACTTGGAAAAAGCGGTGCGGGAAGGCGTGCAAGCATGCTTCCGTAATGCCGGGCAATCCTGCAATGCGCCAACTCGCATGCTGGTTCAGCGGTCGAGAATGGCGGAAGCCAGTGCGGTCGCGAAACAAGAGGCTGAAGCTGCAAGAGTCGGCGATCCCCACAGCGACGATGCCAGCGTCGGCCCTCTTGTGAGTGAAGCACAGTTTGAGAGAGTTCAGCGTTTGATCCAACGCGGGATCGAAGAGGGAGCTACCTTGGTTGCTGGTGGCACAGGCCGACCAGAGGGCCTCCGAAAGGGTTTTTATGCAAGGCCAACAGTATTCGCTGGCGTGCGGAACGACATGATCATTGCCCGCGAGGAGATCTTCGGTCCCGTTCTGTGCATCATTCCCTATGACGAAGAGGCGGATGCCATCGCGATCGCGAACGACTCTCCCTACGGTCTTGCAGGCTTCATCAGCTCGGGCGATCTGGAACGGGCCCGGCGGTTAGCTAAACAGATCCGTGCGGGCAACGTCCACATCAACGGTGCTCGTGTCGACTTCGGTGCTTGCTTTGGCGGTTACAAACAGTCGGGCAACGGCAGAGAGTGGGGAGAAGCTGGAATGGAAGAATTCTTGGAGCTCAAAGCGGTTCTGGGCTATGCGGGATGAGCTCATAAGTCTCGCAGCATTTCTCGGCGAACGTCTACAGGGCGAAGATCAAACATGTTGTTGTTCCGTGGGCGTACAGCTTACCAGCGGAATCAAGAAGTCTACCTTCCGCAGTGGCGATACGCTTTCCTAAGTGGATGACCTTCCCCTCGGCATGTACCTCTCCAGTGTCAGCTGTAATTTGTCTCACATAGTTGATCTTGACTTCTATCGTCGCATAGTTGTATCCGATCTCAAGCGTAGAATGCACGGCACATGCCATGCACGAATCGAGCAGAGCAGCGATATAGCCTCCGTGAACAGAACCGAGCGGATTGTAAAACTCATACTTGGGGACGCCAGCGAAAACTGTATGTCCGCGCTTCAATCGCGAGATGCGAAAGTCCAATACTTGTTGGATGGGCGGCGCGGGAAGGGTTCCGTTCTTGATGCCCGTCAAAAGATCGAGACCGGTCATGGACTTTTTGGTTTCTGTCGGCACCACCCCAAACTGAAGTGTTTTGCCCGCAAAAGCAGTCATGACTTTTTGCCTTTATCAAGCATACGGAAATTTCGCTCCTCGTCACGGTAGCGAGGAAGCCCGAGCACACTACGTGGCCTAACAAGAGAATGCGAGGGTATCACGGAACGTTCACTTGCAACAAAGCGTGGTTTGGGTCTCCATTCTCGGCGTTACTCGTACGCTCTTATGTGATCCGGCAAATTGTGCGTACAGCTTGGGCCGGTTGCAGCCACCTCAACCTGTTGGCTTGGTTTCTGCTTGGATTGGGCGCTGGATTGTCTATCGTTTTGCTTTTTCAAACGACCCATAAATATGTCTTGCAGCTGACCTCCGATAGTTAAGAAACAACCCGTCATTTGACGTAACCCCCCGAAAACTGGACCGCCTGGAATGTGAGTTCTCCCAGACCAAGGAGAGGAGAACCGTCATGAAGGGTACGCGACACAAGGTAAAGATGAGGAGTCACGGAAATACTACGAGCAAGCTCCCGATCGGGGCCCAAGTTATTTCGAGCCTTTAACTGGGCTAGTCAGTATCCTGATGCCACAAAATCAGAAGGTCAAGGCCCTCGAGCGGGCACGGGCGCAGGCCGCGAAAATTCCGACCAACGACTCCGTGTATGCCCTGATTGGAGGGTTGCAAGTGGCCAATAAAGATCTGGCCGGAGATGAAAGTTCGCTGCAGAAGGCCGTTCGGTCTCTTTCGACCGCCTATAACCTTAATTGCCAGTCACCCAAGAAATGTAACGGCATACTTCTTCGCAGGAACCATGGAAGAGCTTTATGGAAGACCACAACGGGCCGAGGATGGGTATCGAAAAGCTCTGCAAGTCAAACCTGACTTGGGTGCAGCGGCGAACACTCTGGCCTACCTTATGCTGGAAAACAGGGAGAGTACCGACGAGGCGCTTTATCTGGCGCGGATTGCGCGCCAAAGGATGCCGGATTCACCGAGTACAGCGGACACCTTGGCGTGGGCTTATTACCAAAAGGCTCATTACGACATGGCCGCGTCTACTGCAAGAAGCCGTGCAGAAGGCGCCCAACAATACCACGTACCGGTACCATATTGGAATTTATCAGAAGCAGAAGAATACGGCAGCCGCGAGAAAACACTTGCAGCGTACTCTACAAATCAGTCCAAATTTTCCCGCTGCAGATGAGATTCGTGAAACCTTGAACCGGATGAGCTCTTGAGCGGTAATTCGCGATTGTCTGCATACGCCGGAAAGCGCATCCTTAGGGATCGCGCAAGAACAACTCTACAGTTGTGGCTTGTCCCCTAGAGTCTCGGAGCAGTCACTGACTGAGAAATCGTTCGCGCTCTGAAATCGAGTGGGTGGAGCGCAGTCGCCTACGGAGCCGGAATCCGGACGTCTGAAACGATGTTCGAGTAACCGCTTTCTTCATTGCTGGAGTTCACAGCGGTGGTGGCATAGCAGTAGTTTGTGCCGTCGATCACCGAGAAGTCCGAATAGGTTGTGACTGTATCCAGCGCGGAGCCGTTGATCTTCGAGTATGCGCCGCAGGAACTTACGTAAACCGCGCGGTAGACGTTGTATCCCGAAATGTTAGGCGAGGTGCTGGCACTCCACGACAAGGTGACTGTATGAGTGTGACCCGGAGTGCCCGTGCCGGTAGCCGTATCAGTCGTTGTGGAAGGCTGGGCATTGCTGGTAAATGTGAGAGTTGCGCCATCCGCACCCGCGACTTGTGGACTGAATGTCACCTTAAACGCCGCACTCTGTCCCGACGGAATGATCACCGGCAACGACAAGCCGCTTATTGTGAACCGCGAGTTGTTCGTGCTGGCAGCCGTGACCGTTACGTTCGAACCGCTCGCATTCAGACTTCCAGAGACTGTTCCGCTTGTTCCCGCGACCACGTTCCCCACAGCGATGGGAGCTGGGGTCGCAGTCAACTGTCCAGCCGCCGTGGCCCCCGTACCTGAAAGCGGAATGGTTAGGGTCGGGTTGGACCCATTCGACGAAACCGTGACGCTTCCGCTGGCGCTGCCGGCCGATTGCGGCGCAAAAGTCACGCTAAAGCTCGCGGCCTGTCCCGCCGTGAGCGTCACCGGGGTAGAAATGCCGCTCAGCGTGAAACCTGCGCCACTGATTCCAACCTGGGAAATCGTCACAGTCGTACCACCAGTGTTCGTCACCGCCTCCGACAATTTTTGATTGCTTTGGACCTGCACGGTTCCAAAACTCTCGCTGGTCGGATTCGCCGTGAGTTAACAGTTCGCTACTCCCGTCCCTGAAAGCGAGAGTAAGGCGGAGCTGTTGGAGGCGTTGCTGGTAATCGAAACCGTTGCGCTGAATGCGCCAGCAGCGTTCGGACTAAAGACGAAACTGATCGTGGAACTCTGGCCAGCGCCAACCACAGCCGGAAGACTTGGCGCACTCAGCGAGAAATACTTACTGGAGATGGAAGCGCTGGTGATGGTAACGGAAGCTGTCCCGGTATTCGAAGCAGTTGCAGTCAGCGTCTTGCTCGTGCCCGCATCGACATTGCCGAAGTCCAGGCTAGCGCCGCTCATGGCCAAGGCCCCAGACTGTTGCCGAAGCGAGGACTTACTGGAACTGAACCCTTGGCAACCCGCCATAGTCGCAAGACACAGAAGAGCCAGCCCTAGGTTGGTTGCCCAGAGACCTTTTGCGGCACGAGGAGCGAGAAAGCGTCCACTCATGACGATCCCTAGAAAGCGATAACGCTTCAGTCTTCCGTTATTGATTCGGCAATACCCTAATGAGTATGGACTGCGCAGGAATAGCGGCCTAGATTTCGAAGGTTCATATCCGCTGAGACCAAAAGCCAGCACGCGATGTGAAAAGCCATCCATCCTCGTCGGTGCCCGTTAACCAGCTAGAGGGATTACATCAACAATCTCATTGCCGACGACGGCGGAACATGTTCCTTTGGGACATGTCCTTCTGCGAAACGACAAGTGATCGATTCCAAGGACCCAGAAATTCCAAGGACCTAGAAAACCAACCCATGAGCAGTCGCTCGAACTCCAAATGGAGTATTGTCTTGGGAACGGCGGCGACGGAGGGGTCGACCGCCTGCGTTAAAGGGCCGCTCCCAGGTTTCACTTCGAACAATTTCCATGAGCGAGCGAACGCTAGCGGCGGCTAACATTTCTAAACAACAAGTCCATAAGAGGCACGGTTTCAATGCGATAGCAATTGCTACCAATCGCTCACAAACGCCAACTCTCTCGGGGATGGACTGTCAAAAGTTTTCCCGACGCGAACTCCTCTTCGCGCCGAGAATGTTCTTGAACTTAACTTAATTTCTTCCGTCGGCCCTCAATCTCCGTGGCATTCCGAGATATGACCTTGGCAATCTTCGCCATGACCCCCTCTTTCTTCACAGCCGATCAATGATGGAATACGGCGAGCCCATGTCGCGGTATTTTTCGAGATTCGCATGGGAGATCCCTCCCCAATCATCTTCCACTCCCGAGACTCCTACCGACAAATCGCCATCTTAGATAGGGGCTTTCTGCACCCTGCATGTGAATGAAATGAGAAGACAGCCTAGCAGGGCGTCGCGCGAGTTGATTTTACAGAAGAGGGTTCGCTCGGCTCTCGTCGGGATCTATTGAATCGAACTAGCGACCGCGGAAAAAGCGTTATTGGCATTAGAGCCAACGAGCCGAATCGTACCGACCACGAGAACCAGGATCACCGCTAGCATGAC
>Ga0137377_10005099_pt1 | contig 10466 bp, 8 predicted proteins | sample SagtaG_22_FD_104815 | JGI IMG/M metagenome (GOLD analysis project Ga0137377, IMG submission 104815) | Vadose zone soil microbial communities from Sagehorn Ranch, Mendocino, California, USA - Sage2_L_40_16 metaG | ecosystem: Environmental > Terrestrial > Soil > Vadose zone | place: USA... | reverse complement strand
GTCAGTGTGTACGAGGTGACAGAACAGGAACGCGCTCGTCCTCGTAGCGCTCACTCCTGTCGCACACCCGGCGCTTGTCGTTCACGGCTCAATCACGGCCGCACATTCCATCTGGGTGCGCAATGGCTCGACAGTATGATGGCTGCCGAGAACTTGGCGGCATTCGGTCGGCGAGCGCTACGAAGGCATTCGGGATAGGAACCAGCCTCCCCGGATCTCATCTCTCATCGGACGTCGGACGGTTCTGGCCGGTGGCCGGTGGGGAGAGGTTGTCGCCCTTGACGGGGGCGATGTAAAAAACACTCACGGTTCCGTATTCGGCCACCAGTGCGGCCCGGTGACGTCCCTCCTCATTATGTAATGCAGTCATGACGGCGACATCGTCGGGCTCTGTCACCAGCCAAGAGACATGTTCTGCGGAAAGTCGGTCGAACCAATCTCCTGAAATTCTGCTGAGGTCCATTCTGGCCGCGAATTTCCCTGTTCCGAGGCCGTATACGTCGTCGTCCGCGGTATCGGCAGGATACACCGAGGATTGAGTCGGCAGACCACCCCAAATCGCATACGGTTCCGAGTTCTTCACACCAACGTACAGGACCTCCGCAGGCTGCATGTGTGTTCTGAGAAAGTTAACAGCTCTGGCGCTGTCGACATCAACGGGATATTGCTTTGAAATGTATGGCCTAATCATTTGCATCGAAAAAGCGGGCCTGTGTTTTGGGCTGATAGCCAATAGAAAATAGAAGGGGTAAACCACACCCAATCCCGCAACAGCGATTGCCAAAGCTCCGAAAATCAGCCTTCTCACCGAGGTAAGGGCCCAATCCAACAAACCGGCCAAAAAAATGCCCGTTCCGATCGCGAGCGCGATTGAGGTCACGGCAGCAAACTTCGTAATGTCCCAGCTATACCCGTAGCGGAGCCCGTTAACGGCGATCAGAGATGTCCCTGCAAGACCTGCTAAGAGCACCCGCTCACGATGAGCGCGACACAGGCCGAGGACACCAAGCACAAGAGGGAGGCCAAAGCTCAGCAAATTCCATTCGATTTGCTCGAGAACGGCGTTATTACCCGGATATTCACGTAGATAGAAGCCAGTACCTAACACTCCGCCCGCTGAATGATATGATGCCGAGTCAAAGAACCCCCCAATAAGCTTCGTACCTAGCACAGCTGCGGCGAGGCCGAAGAGCACCGTCACGGCGGTCCGACTACCCGAGCGCACAAATTTCCAAAAATCTGCTAATCCAAATGCGATGACAGTCACAACAAACAACACCGACTGGGCCAGCGAGAGCAGCAGTAACGAACAAACCAGGGCCCCCACTCTCCATACTTGATTATCGGTTCGGTCCAAGGCGGCTCGCTGCAGCACCAGCAAGCAGAAGATCACGATACCAAGACCCCAAGGATGCTGAAAAAAGTAGGAAACGAAAGGAGGATTAGTCTTGAGCCCGTTAACCGTGCAGGTCGGACACAACCCGGTGGAAAAGGAGACCGCCAGGGCGACCAGCAGACCGGCCCGCCTGCCACCAACGTGCTCCCCGACTCGCCACAGGAGCAAAAACATAGTTGGCCAAAGCGCCAGAGTCAGAATATCGATTGCCTGGTCGATGCGGATGCGCAGCAGACCCGTGACAATCGCAGCCGCAAGATCGAAGCCATAATGATAACGCAGCGGCAGGCTCGGCTCATAAAGATAACGGGGTGGATACGAGCCGTTTTGCAAATGCGCTATAATCGCCTGATGGCCGCCAAAATAGGTTTCATCATGGAAATTGAGCAGTATCGTCGGCAACACGATCGGTAAGGTGGCTAGAGCTGCAACTCCTAGTCTGTACCCTAGCTCTGAACCTCCTCGTATTCGGGGAGGGAATTTTTGCCAATGACAACCAAGCCAAGCGTAACCGCCTGCGCCAATACCGATCCAGGCGCCTGCAAGCCCGAGATTGAGCGATCCGGTAGCCAGCGCGAGAAGATGTGTTGGTAATAAGGCGAGTACTAACCCGATAGCTCCGACGGTGCAAAGAGGCCGGTCGTCATTTGGGAACAGAAACTTGTTGACGGCATATGCGGCAAACCCAATTCCAGGCAAAGCGAGAAGTAGGAATGGCAAGCAGCTAGGCTGCGGATTTTCAATCATCCGTTAAACTCGCTTCCAGCGCTCTCGGGAAACACCGAACAATGTCGGTGTAGGCGTTCGAGAACCTGAAATATCTCGTCGGCCCAGTCGACGCTTGGCACGACGACAATCGGAATGAGACGAAGCGCGATCGCGACTGCAGCGATTGCGAACAGCGCCAGCGCTGCTAACTGCCGCTCCTTGGGCCACGACCAGCGCGGAACCGCCGCGCCGCCCTCCGCGATTTCAGCCTGCCTCGCTGCGATCACTTCGTCTCCGCGCCCGCGCCTGGACCCGCTCAATACCTATTGGCCTACCGAACGGCATGCATAGGGAGGCAGCCGTTAGGGCAAGGTTAACCATCGTGCCGAGATCCTGCGCATAACCGCGGACGAGCGTGTGGCGGGTGCCCTTCGGTGTTGGCGCGCGAACGACCGCATGACGAGGAGATTCGGTTGTACGTATACGATGTCGACTTCTACGATTTTCTGTCGTCCTTCGCCCTCGAATCGGCGCGACGCGTGGTGCCGCGCCTGACCACGCCTCTGCCGCTTCGCAGCGTCGTTGATTTCGGCTGCGGGCAGGGCGCATGGCTGCGGGCGTGGTTCGAAGCCGGCGCCGATGTCATGGGGGTCGATGGGCCCTACGTCGATCGTCGGCGCATGCTGATCGAGGCCGCGAATTTTCGTGCCGCCGACCTCGCTAACCCGATCGATCTCGGCCGCCGCTTCGATCTCGTGCAGAGCTTGGAAGTCGCCGAGCATCTGCCTGCCGTCAAAGCTGAGAGCTTCGTCGACACGCTCGTCGCGCATGGGTCGCTGGTGCTGTTCTCGGCGGCGCTCCCGGGCCAAGGCGGCGAGAATCACGTCAATGAGCAACCGCTCGACTATTGGCGCGATATTTTCCGAAGCCGGGGCTACCTGCCGGTCGATTATCTGCGGCCTCTGATCACCGGCGACCCGGCGATTCAGTCCTGGTACCGCTACAATATTCTGCTCTATGTCGAGGCGGGCCGCCTCGGTTTATTGCCCGAGGCGCTCCGGGCCTATGTCGTTCGCGACGGGGACGCGCTGCGCGATTACCGGCCGCTGACATGCCGGCTGCAACAGGCGCTTGTGCGTCGGCTGCCAGTGTCGACCGTGAACCGGATTTCGCGCTTCAGGGCCGCGGTCGCGGTGCGGCGGAACGCCGGCGCAGCGCGTCAGCCTATGCCCGCGCCGTGACGCCGACCAGCAGGATGCCGACCCCAATCAGGCCGATGCCGACCCATCGCACCGGCGAGATCGGCTCGTTCAGCATCAGGCTCGCCGCCGCTATCACACCGATGAACTGCGCCGCGGTGAAGGACTGCGCGACGTTGAGTGGAACCCAGCGCAGCAGGAATGCGTAGAGCAGACCGCCGCACCCGAACAAGACCAGCCCGGCCACAGACTTCCAGCTGAGCACTCCAAAGATGATCCGATCAGAAGCGGGCGCGCTCGCGCCAAGCTTCAGCATCAGATTGGCTATGATCGCGAAGCCGATGACGCCCGCGAGACCGATCGTCGATCTGACATTCAATACCGTTGGCCCCCCGCCATGTCGTCCCGCGGAACCGGCCGGGTGCCGATAGCGGACCAGGACATTTGATTGACGCTCGCGACCTGGATATCCACGAGCCCCGCCTGCCCCATCAACTGCAAGACCTGCTCCCGCGGCCAGTAATGCGCGATGCGCGGTAGCATCTGGTCAAACACGATTGACCGCAGGTGCGGGAAACGAAGCCGCGCCAGCAGCTCAAAGTACTTGCTCGGCCGCAGCCCGCATCGCAACAGCATCCAGAGCAGAGCCGAGGGATAGAGCGAGAAGTGGTGAACCAGGCTCACCGGCAGATGGCAAAACAGCGCCTTGCGCAGCGGGTCGAGGACCGAGACGAGCCATTCGTTGCCTTCGCGGCCATAGACCCAGATCAGCACACGGCCGCCCGGCCGCGCCGCCCGCACCATCCGCCGCAACGCGTCCGGCGGGTTCTCCAGGTGATGGATCACCCCGATCGAGAAGACGAGGTCGAAGCGGTTCTCGAACGGCAGATCATAGGCGCTCGCGCGCACAACCTGCATGTTCGGAAACGCCGCCAAGTTGCGGCGGGCATTCGCCAGCGACCGCTCGTCGATATCGACCGCGACCCCCTCGCGAGCACCGTAGGTCATCGGCCACTAGCTGTTGCGGCCCATGCCGCAACCGACATCGAGAAAGCTCAAGCCGCGCCAATCCGCACGCGCGAGATGCACGGTCCAGCCGCGAAATTGCTCCTCGTATTCCGGGAGAAGGTCGCCATAAGCGCCCCATTCATAGCCGAACCGGTCGGGCGATCCGGCATCATCACGCCAGGTCTGGTCGACCATCAGCGACATCTCCTCTCTTCTCGGCTAAGCGAAGGCCGGGATTTTGATCGGGCCGATCGGGGCTTGGGCCGGCCGGCTCGCCGCGACCGTGAACAGCATGAAAAGCGCCCATAGTTTCTTGCCGTGGTCGCGCCGACCGGTCTGGTGCTCATCGAGCAGCCGCTCGATGGCACCCGGCTCGAACCAGCCGGCGACCGGATTGGCGCGTGACAACAGCACGTCGTGGCAGCGCTCCCGGAACAACGTCCGGATCAGCGCACCGATCGGCACCGCGAAGCCGTGCTTCTTGCGCTCGACGATCGCCGGCGGCAGATAGCGGCGGGCGATTTGCTTCAGAATGTATTTTCGGGTGCGGCCCCGCAGCTTCAGCGACATCGGCAGCGAGCAGGCGTATTCGGCGAAGCGGCGGTCGAGAAACGGGGTGCGAACCTCCAGGCTGTTGAACATCGATGCGCGGTCGGTCTTGGCGAGAATGTCGTCGGGCAGATAGGTGACGAGAAACAGATGCATCAGCCGCTCGAGTGGCGACAGATCGCCGGCTTCGGCGGCAAAGCGGTCGATCGGCGCGAAGGCGGCATCGAGCCCGCCTCCAGCGAGGACCGATGTCCGCCATAGGTCCGGCAGATCATGCGGGGCGAACGGCGCCATCCACAGAAATGACTGGCGATCGGGTGCCGCGCCGAAACCGTGCGACAGCTGGCGCAGCAGGAATTGCCAATTCATGTACCCGCCATCGCCCGGAAGTGCGGCGGCGATCGTCTCGATGAGATGACCGAGCCGCGTCGGAATCCGACGCATGGCCGGCGCGAAGCGCTGAACCGGAAAGTTCGGGTATCCGGCGAAGAGCTCGTCGGCGCCGTCGCCGCCGAGCGCGACGGTCATCCTCTCCCGCGCCGCGCGGCACACGAGATAGGTCGGCAGCAGCGACGAATCGGCAAGCGGTTCGCCGAGCCTCGCGGCGATCGCATCGCAGGCGTCGAGGAGATCGCGCTCGCCGAGCTCGACGATCTCGTGCCGCACGCCGAGATGCCGGGCAACCGCCGCGGCGTGCGGCGTCTCGTCGAAGCCGCTGCCGGCGATCCGGACGATAAAGGCCGTTGTCTCGGGCGAGGCCTGCATCGCGATCGCGGTAACCAGGCTTGAATCGACGCCGCCCGACAGAAACACGCCGACCGGAACGTCTGCGATCAGGCGGCGCCGCACCGAATCCCGCAGCAATTCGTCGAGGCGATCAGCTGCTGTCTTCGCATCGACGACATCGGCCGATGTGGGATCGAGCCGCGGCCGCCAGTAACGCTCGATGCCGATCCGGCCATCCCGGAAAGTCAGGATGCTGCCGGGTTCGAGCTTTGCAATGCCCTCCCAGCCGGAAGCGGTGCCGGGAACGTATTCGAATACGAGAAACCCGTAGGCGGCGCTTCGGTCGGGTGCAACCGCGCGAAACGCCGGATGGCAACGCAGCGCGGTTACCTCCGACCCGAATACCAGCTCGCCATCGGAGAGGCCGTAATAGAGGGGCTTCTCGCCGAACCGGTCGCGCGCCAGATAAAGCGTGCCGGACGCGCCGTCGCGAAAGGCAAAGGCAAACATTCCGTCGAGCCGCGCGATCGCGCCGGCGACTCCCCACTGGCGGATCAGCTGAAACAGCACTTCGGTATCGGAATTGTCGCGCAGAGGAATCCCGGCGGCGTGCAATTCGTCCTGCAGCGCGCGATAGCCATAAATCTCGCCGTTGAAGATCAGCGCGTCGCCCGAATCCGGATCGATGCGCGGTTGCGCCCCGCCCTGCGGATCGATGATCGCGAGCCGGCAATGGCCCAAGGCGATGCCGCGATCGACGAAGATGCCGCTGCCATCCGGACCGCGATGCGCCAGCGCCGCGATCATTGCGGCAACGGTGCGCCGCGCCTCCGGGTCACTGCCGCTAAAACCCGCGATGCCGCACATATCCGTGGCGATCGACGCGGGCTACCAGCGCTGCGGCGCGACCCGCAGCCGGGGGATCATCGCGTGCTGTACGACGCGCCTGACCTTGTAGGGCGGCTTGCCACAGGCCTCGAAATAGGTGCGCACCTGCACCTCGGCCATGATGCCGAGCAGCAGGAACAGAATGCCAGAAAGGCCGATCGTCGCTGCGAGCAAAGGCAGCGGCGTCTGGATCAGCGAGACGTCATAGGCATATTTCAGCACCACCGCCCAGCCGAAGCTCCCGAATGAGAGCAACAGAAAGGCCATTGCGAACTTCCCGAAGAACTGGATCGGCCGGTCGAATGCGCGGTCGATGAAATAGAGGATGAACAGATCGAGCAGCACGCGAGCAACGCGAGCGAGCCCGTATTTCGATTTGCCAAAGCGGCGCGGGTGGTGGCCGACCGGTAGTTCGGCAACCGAGGCGCCTTCCCAGGCGGCGTAAATCGGGATGAAACGGTGCATCTCGCCGTAGAGGCGCACATCCTCGACGACTTCCCGCCGATAGACCTTCAGCGTGCAGCCGTAATCGTGCAGCTGCACACGTAACACGCGCGAGATCAGCCGATTTGCGAGAATCGACGGGAGCCGCCGCGACAGCGCGGCGTCCTCGCGCGCCGTGCGCCACCCCGAGACCACATCGAAGCCCTCGTTGAGCTTGTCGAGCAACCGGGGGATATCGGCGGGGTCGTTCTGGCCATCGCCGTCCATCGGGATGATGACGTCGCCGGAACTGCTCTGGATCGCCGCCATCAGCGCGGCGGTCTGGCCGTAATTGCGCGACAGATGCAACACCCGGACCCGCGGGTCCTTCGCGGCGAAATCGTCGAGGCAGGGGCCCGACCCGTCGGTCGACCCGTCATTGGCGAAGATGATCTCGGCCGATTTGTTCAGCCGATCCAGCGTCTCGACCAGCGCCACATAGAGGGAAGGCAGCGCCTCGACCTCATTGTAGACCGGGATGACGATCGATAAATCCATACGGCCCTGCCGTGCGGCGGCGGGTAGAAACTCCGATCGAGCCACAAAAGGGATAATTTTCGGTTATTAATGATCCACCGCGCCAAATCGCGCGCGGGATCGCCGCAGGCGGGAAGCTGTGCCGGAATAGTACAGCTGATCCATGACCAGCTGGCTCGCCCGAACTCCGTTTCCGTGACAACGCCCCGGACAGTCCGGATTGATCGAACAAGTTCTCCGGGCATTTTTTCGACCTCGGCTCCGTCCTCTCTGCGATGGCGGCCCTACTGCGGTGTTGCCACCGGTGCAAGGCTTCGTAAGAATTTTTTTACGGTATTGCCCGCACGCTGCCACTCGTGAAGCCGGGCGTTTCCCGTCCGAATGTCTCTGATAGGACGATGAAACCTGCTCGGTTTTATTGCGGTGTCTTCCTGGTCACCGCCTCGGGCCTGATGCTTCAGATCGTTCAGACCCGCATTCTCTCGGTCGTGCTCTGGTACTACCTCGCCTTCCTGGTAATCAGCATCGCGATGTTCGGCATCACCGCCGGAACCGTGTGGGTCTATCTACGCCGTGGCCAATTTTCCGAGCGCACCCTTTCGCATGACCTGACTTATTTCACCACCTTGCTGGCGGTAGCCATTGCGCTGTGTGGCGCAGTGCAGACGACCTTGGCGCCGGTTGATTCAGTCGTCGGGACCCGACTCTTCGTCTGGTTCGAGTTGGCTACCTGCCTCACCCTTCCCTTTTTCTTGTCAGGCGTGGTGGTGAGTCTGGCGTTGACCCGCAGCCCGTTTCCGGTCGGGCGGGTCTATGGCGTCGATCTCGCGGGCGCGGCCGCCGGATGCCTTGGCGCGCTGATGCTGCTCAACCTGACCGACGGGCCGAGCGCCGTACTGTGGGTTAGTGCAATAACGGCGCTTGGCGCAATTGCATTTGCCGGATCAGGGATCGGCGGAAAGCCGGTGACACGGCTGCCTTTTGCCGTGCCGCTCCAGTACATCAAGGTGATCTTTGTCGTGTTGGTCCTGGGGGCGGCATTAAACAGCACAACCGGCCAGGGTATCGAGCCGCTGGTCGTCAAGGGGAAGCTCGAAACCACGGCCGATCCGCCGCTTCTCACAAAATGGAATAGCTTCGCGCGGATCTTGGCCAGCGACGTTGGGGTTCGGCCCGCCGGTCTGTGGGGCCCATCGCCGACTTACCAATCGGCAGATTGGCCGATCGAGCAACGCCTGATGAACATCGATGGCGATGCCGGCACCTTGGCCTATCGCTGGGATGGCAATGTCGCACATGCGGGGTTCCTTAAATACGATGTGACCAATCTGGCGTATTTCCTGCCCGGCCATCGCCGGGCCGCGGTAATTGGCGTCGGGGGCGGGCGCGATATGCTCAGCGCTCGCGTGTTTGGCGTGCCCGACGTTACCGGCGTCGAGATTAATCCGATCCTTGCAAGGCTGCTGACCACCGAACCGGGATTCGCTGACTTTTCCGGGATCGCGAACCAACCCGGATTCCATTTCCATGTCGATGAGGGGCGCAGCTGGTTCGCTCGCACCTCCCAGAGTTTCGATGTCATCCAGATGAGCCTGGTCGATACCTGGGCGGCGACTGGCGCCGGCGCTTTTACCTTGAGCGAGAACGGGCTTTATACCGTCGATGCATGGGCGATTTTTCTGGGCCGTCTAACCGACAACGGCGTTTTTACCGTCAGCCGTTGGTATTCGCCCAGCGATGCGAACGAGACCGGCCGGTTGGTCAGCCTGGCTGCTGCGACATTGTTCAAACTCGGTGTCACCGAGCCGCGGCGGCACGTGTTCCTCGCCGCATCCGGCAGCATCGCGACACTCATTGTGTCGCGTTCGCCGTTCAGCGACACCAATTTGGCGCTACTTGATCGCGTAGCCGCCGACAAGCAATTCAAGATCCTGCTGTCCCCAGATCGCGATCCCACAACATCGATGCTCGGCCGAATAATTGTCAGCGGCAACGCGCAGGAGTTGCAGCGATTGACCGCCAACCTGCCGCTCGACTTGACTCCCCCGACCGACGAACGGCCGTTCTTCTTCAATCAGCTGCCGCTGTTTGACCCTTGGCGCACCATCACGCTGGCGCTGCACCAGCGCGGAACTGGCGTGGCTACTGGCAACATCAGCGCAATGTTCACCCTGATTTCTGTGTTCGCGATGTCGTTGTTGGCAGTGCTGCTGACTATAGTATACCCGGTGCATCCAGCGATCGCCGATGTCGGCCGGCGGCTTGCGACAGCGGGTACAGCCTATTTCCTGCTGATCGGCGTCGGCTTCATGTGCGGTGAGATGGGGCTGCTGCAACGCCTCAGCGTCTTCCTCGGCCATCCGATCTATTCGCTCAGCATTGTGCTGTTCTCGCTGATCCTCACGACCGGTGTCGGCAGCCTTGTATCCGACCGGCTACCGCTCGACACAAGGGCGCGTTTTGTCCTGTGGGGACTGGCAACGGCCTGCTATCTGAGCGCGCTTCCGGTGTGTCTTCCGGCCGTGCTGCACGCGGCCGAGAGCGCGCCGCTCGCAATGCGAGCCGCGCTCAGTGTTGCGGTGATCGCGCCGGCGGGCGTGCTGATGGGCTTTGGCTTTCCGACAGGAATGCGCTTCATCAACGCCGTCAATCCTACGCCAACCCCTTGGTTCTGGGGCATCAACGGCGCCGCCGGCGTGCTCGCCTCGTCCTTCGCGATAGCCATCAGCATAGCCTTCGGCATCTATGTAACATTCTACGCCAGTGCGTTGTGCTATTCGTTGTTGATCCCGGCCGGGCTCCTTATTGGCTTCCCCCAGCGAGCAGCGGGACTCACAGCAAATAGTGCTGAGGCTGATCGCCTCCCGGCGTGATCTGCGCTCGACGACATTAGCTTTACATTGAGCTTGGACAACCGCCGGAATCGGCTTGAAGGGCAGTCCCTTAATCGCGTCAGGCCCATTTTAGAAGGTCTGGAATGGGCCGGGCTCAGCCGCCCCGCACCCTGCTTTCGGCGCTTAGCGGAAGCCCCT
>Ga0137377_10005098_pt1 | contig 10466 bp, 9 predicted proteins | sample SagtaG_22_FD_104815 | JGI IMG/M metagenome (GOLD analysis project Ga0137377, IMG submission 104815) | Vadose zone soil microbial communities from Sagehorn Ranch, Mendocino, California, USA - Sage2_L_40_16 metaG | ecosystem: Environmental > Terrestrial > Soil > Vadose zone | place: USA... | reverse complement strand
CAGGGCCTCGCCGGCCGCGAAGTCGAGGGAGTACTTCTGACCGTAGGGCGATGCGTCGGTCCGCGCGTACTGCGGGTTCCCGAGCTCGGTCCAGGTCCAGCTCGCCGCCGCCCGGTCCGGCGCCAGCGCGACCCGCAACGCACCCGAATCGCCGCGGGACGGCGAGCGAGGGGACGCCGCGTAGATATTGAAGCTCAGGTCGGCGAACCCGCCGAACACGATCTCGTGTCCGTCCTCCACCCATTGAGGGTCGAACGCGCCGTTCACGGTGTTGGTCTCCCGGCGACCCGTGCCGGTGGAATCGATCGAGTAGAGCTGGAACAGGCTGTCGCGGTCCGAGGCGAAGTAGATCCGCCCGGTCGTGCGCGACCAGCGCGGCTGGTCGTCGTGCCAGTCGCCGTACGTCAGGTAGGCGATCGTGCCGGTGGCGAGGTCGAGCGTGAACAAGTTGCGCCCGCCGCCCGGCCCGAATGCGGTCCGGTCCGACGAGAACACGATGGTCTTGCCGTCGGGGCTGACGCTCGGATCGATGTCCTGATAGCGGTCCGAAGTGAGCCGCTCCAACCGGCCGTCGGCGAGCCAGAGCCGGTACAGATCGCTGTAGCCCGACAGCGCGAGCCCGGAGAATACCACGCTCCGCCCGTCCGGCGCCCACGCCGGCGAAAGGATCGAGACGAGCGGCGCGAACTCGTAGCGTCCCACCACTTTGCGCTGGGTGAGACTCCAGAAGAAGAGCGCGTCGCGGTCGAAATACTTGCTGCTGAACACCACGACGCCCGCGGGGGAGACGTCGAGGCGCGACTCGAAGAGGTGGAACGACTCGAACTGGTCGGTTCGCTCACCCTTGACGACGGCGCGGGCCACGCCGCCGGCGAGCGGCCGCGAGTAGATGTTGGCGTAGCCGCTCGAGGGGGAGAAGTAGAGGACAGCCGGGGCCGTGTCGCCGGGGAGGCGATACGCAACGGGCTTGATTGCGAGTTTGTTGAGGAGGCGCGCCTTGAGGGCGAGCGGCTCCCCGCTCGCGACCACCGGGTAGTAGCGCTGTCGCATCCAGAACTGCCATTCCTCGGACAGCTGCCGCAGCGACCGCCCGTACACGGCCGCGACTTCCTCCTCGAAAGTCGGGTACTTCCAGAGGTCTTCGTACATCCGGACGGTGCGCCACTCGCCGTAGGTCTGGGCGAGGAACCGGTGAATGCTCGACCCGAGCGGATACACGATGGCGCCGGACACGTCCGCGAGATCGCCGAGGGTGGGCAACCGCCCCGATACGGTCACGTCGCGCAGGACCATCTGGTCCCGCGTCTCTTCCCCTACCGACCAGAACTCCGCCAGCCCCTCGGTCCACCATAAGGGGAAGGAGGCGTGGCGGATGCGGGGATACCGGTGCAGCGCTTGCGCCATGCGACTCAGCTGGAAGACGTGCACCAGCTCGTGCCGAATGGTGTGACGGAAATCGTGGTAGCTCCCCGTGAAGGGCAGCGCGACGCGCTGCTTCAGGAACTCGGTGACACCGAGCAACCCTTCGGGCGGCACGAAGGGCAGAACGTTGGTCTGCTCGAAGTCGGTGTGGGAGGCGTAGATGATCAGCGGGACGCGACGCGACACATGGTGATTGAAGCGCCGCTGCAGGGCGGCGTAGCTCTCTTCCGCGTACGCCAGCGCCACCCGCCCGAGCTCCTCTTCCTCGGGATAGTAGTAGAGATCCACATGCTCGCCGCGCAGCATGTGCCAGTCGAAGCCGCGATACTGAATCTTGTTCTCGCCGAAGGAGCCGAGCTGGGCGGCTGCGATTCCGGGAACGGCCGCTAGCGAGAGCAGCGCCAGCCACGCGCGTCTCCGGCTCACCGGTGAATGCTCCGGATACGGTCGCCCTGGGACACGCCGGCGAAGACGGCCGCCCCCGAGACCACCCGTCCGAACACGGTGTACGTGCCGTCGAGATGCGGCTGCGCGGAATGCGTGATGAAGAACTGGCTCCCGCCGGTGTCGGGGCCCGACAGCGCCATGCCCACGGTACCAGCCTCGTAGCGGATGGGATTCAGCTCGTCGCGCAGCACGAACCCGGGTCCGCCCCACCCGTCGCCGCGGGGGTCGCCATCCTGGACCACGAAGTTCGGGACGACGCGATGCCAGCGCCCCCCATCAAAGTACCGCCGATCGACGAGGCCGAGGAAGGCCGCCACGGTGAGGGGCGCTTGATCGGCCAGCAGCTCGACCACGAAGGCACCCCGGTCGGTCTCGACCGTCACGCGCGGGAGCGCCTGGCCGGCGAGCGCGGGCAGGAGGTAGCGCCGCGCCACGTCGCGGTAGTCGGCGTCGGTGCGCCCGGTGGTGATCGGCACGACGGGCCCCCATTGCTGCGCGGCATCGGGGAAACGATCCGCCGCGAGGCGGCGCACGAGGTAGTCGTCGGGCCGCGAGACCGCCGCCACGAAGCGGGTGGCGACCTGGAGCCGACCCGCGGCGCTCGCCGCAGCGATGGCGGCGAGCGCGCCGACCGCCGACAACCGGGCGTCGTCGAAGGCGTCGCCCGCCGCCCGGCCGTAGGCCTGCACCAAGCGGTCGACGTCCCCGACGTCGGGGCGGCGGGCCAGGAGATCCGCGGCCACACTCCGTACCGCGGCGTCCTGGTGCTCGAGCAACGCCCGGGCGCGGGGCGCCAGGCTCGTGTCCCGCTCCGGCACCACGCGCTGCAGGGCCTGGAGCGCCTGCGCGACGACGCGGCCGTCGGCGTCGTCGAGCTGCCGTACCAGCCGGCTACGGTCCCGCGCCGCCCCGAACCCCTCCGCCGCAACGCTGCGCCAGCGCCAGTCACCGTCAACCACGAGCGCGTCGGCCGCACGGACACCGGCGGCGCTGTCCGCCTGTGCCAGTGCGATGACCGCCTGACGCCGCAACGCAAAGACGGCGCTTTGCAGTCGCGCCTGCAACACCGCCACGGCCGCGCTGCCCCCCAACACGCCCAGCGTCGTCTCGGCCTGGACGGCGACGTTCACCGCCCGGTCGCCCGCCAGGGGAATCACCGCTTGGGCAAGCGCGCTGTCGTGAAACGAGGCGAGCGCCCGCAGGGCGTTGACGCGCACCGCCGCCGCGGTGTCCGACAGGAGCGGGCGGATCCGGTCCGCGACGCCGCGCCAGGCGATGCGGGCGCTGTCCAGCAGGGCGCGGGACAGGCCCCGGGCGGCGGCGGCACGCACCTGCGGATCGGGGTCCTGCAGCGCGGTGACGAGGACCGAGGCCCCCTGGCGTGCGCGCAGCCGGCCCAGCGCGTAGAGGGCGCGCCAGCGGACCGCGGGATCGGGGTCGTCGGCGTAGCCCGCGAGCGCGCTCGTGGGCGCCCGCTCGCCCAGCCGCCATGCCTCGACGAGCGCGGCGCGCCGCGCGGGCGCCGTCACCACGCCGGGGGTCGTGCCGTTGCCGAGGATGTCGCGCACCGCTGCCGCCGCCTCGGCGCCACCGACGCGCCCCAGCGCGGTCGCGGCCTCGATCTGCGGCGTGCCCTGCATCGCCTCCGGCACCGAGCGCACGAGGGCGAGGAGCGGCGCCACCGCCCGCGGATCTTGGAGGAGACCGAGGGCGAACGCCGCGGCCGCCGCGACGTCCGGGCTCGAGTCGGAGAGCGCCGCGACGAGGAGGTCGACCGCGGCCGGGTCGCGGATGCGGCCGGCGGCGAGCGCGGCCTGCCGGCGAACCCCCGCGTCGGCGTCGCGCAGCGCGGTGCCGAGGAGCGAAGCGTCGAAGCTCCGCGCGTCCGCTGCCGCGAGGAGGCGCGCCACCTCACCGACCAGCGCCGGGTCCGGCTGCTGACCGGCGAGCGCACGGCCCGCAGCGGTGGCGACTCCCCAGAAGAGCGCGGCGGCCCTACAGGCGCACCGGATCCGCGATCGGCGTGAGCAGCTTCGTGACATGCTCGGGAATGCGGGTGAGGGTGTGCTCATGGGTCAAGGACAGGAGCGCCGTTTCGCCCGTGGCGATCAGGTCTCCCGTCAGCGCGCGGAGCACCGCGTACCCGAAGGTGACCCGGCGCGACGCCAGCTCGCGCACCCAGCAGCGGACTTCCAGCAGCTCGTCGTAGCGCGCGGGCGCGCGATAGCGGACCTTCACCTCCGCGACCGCCAGATAGACCCCTTGCTGCTCCAGCTCGCGGTAGGTGAGCCCCGTTTCGCGCATCAGCTCGGTGCGCGCTCGATCGAACCAGATCAGGTAGTTCGCGTGATACACCACGCCCATCTGATCCGTCTCGGAGTAGTTGACGCGCAGGGTGATAGTGCTGATCACGCCGGGGCAAAATTCCCCCCCGGTACCCAAAAGTCAAATACGACACTAGCTTGGGGCCGTGCCTCCCCCGCCCTCCCGCGTCGTCGTCGTCGCCGACGCCCATTTGGGTCAGGCCGCCCCCGCTGTTGCCACGGCGTTCCACGCGTTCCTCGCGGCCGTCCCCGACCTGGGGGATGCGCTCCTCATCAACGGCGACCTGTTCGACTTCTGGTTCGAGTACGCCCGGGTCATCCCGCGACGCCACTTTTCGACCATCGCCCAGCTGCACGCGCTCCGGCGCCGCGGCATCCCGGTCACGTTCGTCGGCGGCAACCACGACCGCTGGGGCGGCGAGTTCCTGACTCAGGACCTGGGGATCGCTTTCCACGCCGGAGAGGCGGAGCTCACGGTGGCAGGGCGCCACACGTTCGTGGCGCATGGCGACGGCCTCTCCGAGCAGCACTGGGCGGCGAAGGTGATGCACCGCGTGACGCGCCACCCCGCGACGATTCGACTGTTCCGCTCGCTCCACCCTGACCTCGGCCTCTGGATCGCCGACAAGCTGTCGGGGCGGCTCGCCGACGATACTCGCGACCCCGCAGTGCTCGATCGCGCGGCGCTGGCCCAAAGCGAATACGCTCGCGACCTCCTGGCCCGCAGCGCCCACCTCGAGCTCGTGATCCTCGGCCACACGCACCGCCCGGCACTCCAGCAGTTCGCCGAGGGGCGGGCGTACCTGAATCCGGGGGCGTGGCTCGACGGATACCGCTACGCGGTGGTCGGGAAGGAGACGATCGAGATGCGAGTCTTCTCACCGCGGTAGGGCCAGACGCACCGTTACCTTCGCGGGCCCGGCCTCGATCTTCAGCTCCTTCGGAAAGTCCTGCAGGTGCGCTGCAACGAAGGCGTCGGCACCGGCGAACAAGTGATTGAAGATCCACAAGACGAGCCAGTCCTGCACCTGCTGACGCTTGGCCGGGACAGCGTCGGGCGCCGCAGCCTCGAGGTAGCGTTCCTCCTGCTTCGCGCGCAGGGTCATCATGATCGTGACGCCTTCCCAGGTCGCGAACAGGGCGCCCGCCACGTGGTGGCCGCTCGCCGCCTGTCCCCATCCCGGAAGCACGAGCGAGCGCCACGCCGCGGCGCCGGGCGTAATGAACTTCGTGGTATCGAGGACGGCTGGGGCCGCCGGGGCGTGGGCGCGTATCGTGTCGGGCCTTTGGGCGGTCAGGCGGTCGGGCGGACAGGCGGTCAGCGTCAGCACGAGTCCCAAACCGCGGCCGACCGCCCGACCGCCTGACCGCCTGACCGCCTTATTCATCCCGCCACCAAGACGTTCAAACGTCCCGGCTCCACCCGCACGCGGCACTGGTCGACGCCAGGCAAGGGCGCGCGCAGCTCGCCGTCCAGGTGGAGCAGGAGCGGCGCTTGCAGGGAGCGAAGCACGACCTCGCGGGTGCGAAACACGGTGACCTCCGGCAGCCCGAGATGCGTGCCGCGCATGACGCGCGGAACGGCGACGAGAAATCGCAGCAGCGAGACCCGGCGCACGAGACAGACGTCGAGGTACCCGTCCGTCGGATCGGCCCCCGGCGCGAACCGGTAGGCGCCGCCCGCCGTGCTGCCGTTGCAGACCTCGACCATCATGACGTACCCCCGCTCGCGGTGTTCGGCCGCGGCAACGTCGCACAGTGGCGGCCGAAACCCCAAGAACGCCTTGGGCAGCGGGATCACGTAGGACAGGATGCCCCTGAGGGTCGGCGTCGCCGCGCGCACGCGCACCACCTCGGGCCCGAACCCCACTCCCATGCTATTCACGAAGTACTCGTCGCCCGCCCGCCCCACGTCGAAGCGCCGGGCGCGGCCGGCTACGAGGCGCGCCACGGCACTCGCCGGGTCATGGCGGCCCGCGCCGACCAGTTTCGCGAAGTCATTGCCGCTGCCGACCGGAACGACGCCCAACAGCGCCGTCGAGCTGCGGCGCAACATCCCGTTCGCCACGTCGTGTACCGTGCCGTCGCCGCCCACCGCGACGATGCGACGCGCGCCGTCGTCGACCGCGCGCGCGGCGAGCTCGACGCCGTGCCCCGGCGCCTCGGTACGACTCAGCTCGACAGACCACCCCTGCCTCCGGAACGCTTGGGCCACGACAGCCTCGAGACGGCGGGCGGTGCCGCCGCCTGCCGCGGGATTGAGGATGACGTGGGCGTGGATCAGGAGGCGGGGCGGGTCTTCTTCAAGTGGATGGATCCATTCACGGAGTTGAGCTCGACGCGCCGTCCTCCGGCGCCGATCTTGCCGGACGCATGGCGCGCCACGAACTTGCCGGTCACGTCGAGGGGGAACTCGCTCACGATGCTGCCGTTGACCGTATTCGCGTTCACGGTGGCGTCGAGCCGGGCGGGGAGCTCCGCGGTCACGGACCCGTTCACGGTGATGAGTTTGACGGCGCCCGTGTCGCCGAAGTCCCTCATCGCCGCGCGCACGCTACCGTTCACGGAGTAGGCGTTCACGGGCCCTCTGGCGGTTTCGGCGTCGACGTCGCCGTTCACCGTGCCCGCGACGACGGGAGCGGAGGCGCCGACCACGCGCACCGTGCCGGTCACCGTGGTCGCACCCACCGCGACGCCACGCGGGAGCCGGACGGTGAAGTGGACGCGCACGTCGTTGTGGGATACGCTCCGCTGCTTGTACGCTTCCCCGGGACCGCAGACATTGTCGCCGCTCCCCCACAGGGCGCAGATCGTGATCCCGTCGTTCCCCGGCACGGCGACCACCCGTACTGAAGAGGGATCAGAGTGCCCGAACGTCTTCTCCGCCCTCACCTCGAGCGATTCCCCACGAGTGGGCTCGACCGTCACCGACCCGGCCCGGTCGCGTACCCAAACCCACTGCCCCCGCGCGACCGGGGCGTGATAGGTCCACCGCTCACCGGGCACGCGCGGTGCCGCGCTCGCATCCGCGTCGTCCTCCCCGAGCCCTTCCGGGAGCCCGCCGAGCCCGCGCGGGAGCAGCCCGACGAGCTGCTCGCGCGCGCGGCGCGCGCTGCCCCGGGCATGATTGATCAGCACGCCGAGAGCGAGCGCCGCCGCGCAAAAGGCGGCAACGCGGAGGATGTCCCGCCGCCAGCCCAGCCAGAAGGTCTTGAGGTCCATGCGCCCCGCTCGTAAACTGGCACGCACTACGAGAGTCCGCGAGGCGTGGTTTCGCTGGGCGGCTTACGCCGCCTTGGGGGTGGTGTACGCGGGGCTCGCGTGGACCGGCCCGGCGCCATTGGTAGTCGCCTATCATGTCGTCAGCCGACTCGCCTACGTCTGCTACGTGGGCCTGTCCCTCAAGGCGGAGGAGGAGGGGGGACGGCTGTCGCGGCGGTACGGCGCCGAACAGGGCTTCCGGCGGTTCCGCCGGGTGGCGGCGCTCATCATGAACAACGACGCCGCGAGCCTGGTCCTGGCGGGTTGGGCGACCCGCGGCACGTGGGGCCTCGCCCTGCCCCCCGCGATCGTGACGATCGGCGGCCTCGCGATGATCCTCATCGGTGGAGGTGTCAAGCTCTGGGCCGCTCGCAGCCTCGGGATGAGAGGCTATTACTGGGGGGATTTCTTCCTTCCAGGGGAGCGGAGCCAGAGGGGCCCCTACCGTGTCTTGAGAAACCCGATGTACACCGTCGGGTACCTGCCCGTCTACGGCGTGGCGCTGCTGTGCCGCTCCTTGCCCGGGGTGGCGCTCGCTGCGTTCGATCACGCCGCCATTTTCGCGCTGTACCGCCTGGTCGAGAAGCCTCATCACGATCGGTTGTACGGCGGCGCGCCGTCGCCCTAGATTGGCCGCATGCCCGACCCTCAGGGCGGCGCACGCCGCTTCAGTGAGAAGGAAGTCGGCTTGATTCTCCAGCGCGCCGCCGAGCTGCAGCAGCACGACCCGCGCGGACCCGCCGAGGGCGGCCTGTCCCTCGCCGACATCGAGCAGATCGCCGCCGAGGCGGGGATCGATCCGCGCCACGTCCAGGCCGCGGTCGCGACCCTCGAGCCCCAAGCTGCGGACCGCTGGCCGTCGCTGCTGGGTGCCCCCACCTCCCTGCACCGCGAGCGGACGGTCGACCGCGAAGTCCCCACCCTGGCCTTCGACGCGATGGTGGAAACGATCCGCGGCGAGATCGGCGCGCTGGGCCAGGTCTCGACGCTGGGCCGCGCGCTGGCCTGGCACTCGGGCAACCGGCAGCGCCAACTGCAGATCACCGTCGTCCCGCGCCAGGGTCGCACGACGATCCGGGCGCAAGAGCAGTTCGGGAATGCGGCAGGCGGGTTGTTCGGCGGGATCGTCGGGGGCGTGGGTGGCGGCGGCGGCGGCGCGGCGCTCGGGATCGTGGCGGGCGCCCTCGGCTCGCCGCTCGCGGGACTCGCCCTCGCGGCGCTCGCCGTCGGCGGGTCCTTCCTCCTCGCCCGCACGCTGTACACAGGGCTCGTGGGGCGGCGCGCCCGACAGCTCGAACAGCTGCTCGATCAGCTGGCCGCGCAGGCGGCCGAGACCGAGGGCGGGTAGCCGGCCGCGATCAGCCGTCCAGCAGCGGCTTCACGCGCGTCTCGTAACAGTCCGGGCAGATGCCGTGGCTGAACTGGGCGATGGAGCGCCCTTCCAGGTAATTCTCAAGCGGGACCCACGTCCCGCGCTCATCGCGTAGCCGTTTGCAGTAGCTGCAAATCGCCAGCAGTCCCTCCAACGTCAGCAGCTCGTGGCGCAAGCCCAGAATCCGCTCGGCCACCTTGAGGCGCGCCACGAGCTCGTCGGGGAAGATCGGCTTGGTAATGAAGTCGTCCACTCCGGCGCCCATCGCCTCGAGAAAGTTGCCCCGGCCGCTCCGCACCGTCTCCATGATGAAGTACGTATACGGCGCGTCAGTGCGCGCCCGAATCTTGCGACACAGATCGAGACCGTCCATCTCGGGCATGAGCCAATCGGCGACGACGATGCGATGCTGCTCGATCTGCCACAGCCCCCACGCCTCGGCCCCGTTCTCGGCCGCCACGACCTCGTGGCCCTGCGCCCCGAGGATCGCTTGCAGGGTCTCCCGGGAGGCGGCCTCGTCTTCCACGAGCAGGATCTTCATCGCGCCGTCCCCGGTCGGACCTCAACCGGCGCGCGCCGCCGCCCCAAGTGATACAACACGGCTGCCGCCTCCTGTTTGAGAGGTTCGAGCGCGGCGGAGGGCTCATCCACGTCCCCGCCGCGGGCGGCCGCCTCAATGCGTTGCAGCAGGCCAGCCAGGGCATGGGCCCCGATGGTTGCGGCCGCTCCCCGGAATACGTGCGCGGCCCGCGTGATCTGGTCGGCGTCGCGGGTGCCGAGGGCCGTCACGAGCGCCGCCATGCGCTCGGGCGCCTGCCGCTCGAAGGTGTCCAGGATCGACTCGACGGCCTCCTCCGCGCCCGCCTCGCGCAACATGGCCCGGAAGGCGTCGAGGTCCACCGGCACGGGGGCGGCGCGGCGCTCCGACGGGGGCGTGACCCGCGCGGGCTCGGGCGGCCCCTCGATCAACGCGAACAGCTCGTGCCCCTTGAACGGCTTGGTAAGGTAAGCGGTCATGCCGCGCGCGAGGCAGTTCTCCCGTTCGCCGCTCAGGGCGTGGGCGGTGAGCGCGACGATCGGCAGGTCGCGGCCCTGAGGCAGCGCCCGAATCGCCGCCGTGGCCTGGAAGCCGTCCATCTCGGGCATCTGGATGTCCATCAGGACCACGTCGTAGCCGCCGCGCTGCACTGCCGCCACCGCTTCACGACCGTTGCCGACCGCGTCCACCTGGTGCCCCCGCTTGGCGAGCATCGCGACGGCGACCTGCTGGTTCACCAGATTGTCCTCCGCCAGGAGGATGCGGAGCGAGCGACGCGATTCCGCGATCGAATGCCGCGTGATGACGTCGGGCGCGGCGCCGCCCCCCCCCACCCTCCCAGCGGCGAGCACGACGCCGAGCGCCTCGATCAAGTCGGCGCGAGAGATCGGCTTGGTCAGATATGCCTCAATGCCGACCTTGCGGCACCGCTCGCCGTCGCCCCGCTGGCCCGCCGAGGTGAGCATCAGGAGCCGCGCGCGGGCGACGCGCGGGTCGGCCCGGACCGCGGCGGCGAGCGCGAAGCCGTCCTGGCCGGGCATCTGCGCGTCGAGAATCGTCAGGTCGTAGGGGGCGGCGCTCGCGGCAGCGCGGCGCAGCGCTT